>JAEEGK010011653.1_pt1 | contig 20053 bp, 17 predicted proteins | sample 8958771 | NCBI WGS metagenome assembly JAEEGK01 (sample SAMN16246547, study PRJNA631951) | gut metagenome | biome: gut microbiome; feature: rumen; material: SC-attached | host: Bos | place: Iran: Karaj | collected 2018-10
TTTCCTCCGCCGCCAAATCTCCGGCGTACCCGTGCAGGAACATGCCTAAAAGCGCCGCCGCTTCCGGCCCCGCTTCTTTTACCATGCCCGCCACCGCGCCGGCCAGCACGTCCCCGGCGCCCGCCGTCGCCATGGAAGAATTGCCCTTCGAGGTGAAGAATACGCGCCCGTCCGGGAAAGCGACAATCGTACATTCGCTCTTGAGCACAAGGATCGCCTTCCAATCCGTCGCCGCCTTGCGCGCGTGGGCAACAAGATTCTCACGCAGCTGCGCCGCTTTGATGCCGAGCAGTTCCGCCATCTCGCCAAGGTGGGGCGTCATGATAAGCGGTGCGCCGATTCCTTGGAGTTCTTCCGTATGCCCGCAGAAAGCGTACAGCGCGTCAGCATCCAAAATCAAAGGAACCTTTACGCGAGCGGCAAAACGCCGCACCATAGCCCCCGTCTCCGGCGCGCGACCCAATCCCGGCCCGATCAGCACCGTATCGTATTTTGGCAGCAATGCCGCCAGCGCCTCCGTCGCCGTCTCTCCCAAAACGCCGCGCTGAATTTCCGGCAACGGTTTGGTCATGACCTCCGTGAGCTTCGTCGCCAAGATATCCGCCACGCCGTCCGCCGTCGCCACCGTCGCAATACCTGCTCCGGAACGCAGCACCGCATTTGCCGCCATCTCCGCCGCACCCGTCATGCCCCGGGAGCCTGCCACCACCAATACGCACCCGCAAATGCCCTTGTATGCGTCCGCCGGCCGCGATGGCAAAAGCGCCTGCGCCGCCGCATCGTCCAAGTATTCCTGCAGGATGCCCTTGTCTTCCAAAAGGGCTTGCGGCAGACTGATGGAATCCACGACAATCTTTCCCGCGCAGGCAGCGCCGGGACAGAAGAACAGCCCCGTCTTCGGCAGGCCGAAGGATGCCGTCGTCTCCGCAAGAATCGCCGCACCGTGCGTCATGCCCGTATCCGCGTCCACGCCGCTGGGCACGTCGATAGAAACTACATGCCGCGCTTCCTCGTTGACCATGCGAATCAGCCGGTCCTCCGTCTCACGCAGCGGTCCCTTGACGCCGGTGCCGAGAATGCCGTCCAGCACTCCGTCCGCCAAACGCAGATAAATGCGCAGCTTTTCCCAATCGCGCTCCTGTTCCAATGCGCGGACGGGAATTCCTAATTTTTTGCATATCTCCAAATTATTTTTCGCCGCAGGTTTCAAATGCTCTGCGTTCCCCACGGAGTATATCGCAACCTTCGCGCCCCTGCTCAAAAGATGGCGCGCCGCCGCATAGGCGTCTCCGCCGTTGTTCCCGCTGCCCGCCAACACGCAGATATTTCGTCCGGCAACCTCGCCCAGAACCCCGGTCAACGCGTCCGCCGCCGCGCGGCCCGCGTTTTCCATCAGAAGCAGCGTATCAATCCCGTATATATCCGCCGCCATCTTATCAATATGGCGAATTTCTTCGGTCAAGGCGATCTTCATACTTTTTCCTCCCGTTGTAAAAAGGCTGCCGCGCAACACGACAGCCCCTATTTTTCTTTATTGCTTTGCGACCAGAGTGCCTTCCGCCATCTTGAAGGAACGCGCAATCATAATCTCGACGCGGCGGTTCCGCCTGCGCCCGTCCTCCGTATCGTTAGGCGCCACCGGGCGATACTCGCTGTAACCAATCGCGCTGAAACGCGCCGGATTGAGCGAAGCGTTCGCTGCGAACAAGGCCTTCATGAACGTCATCGCGCGGGCCGAGGAAAGTTCCCAGTTCGACGGATACTGTGCTGTCGCAATCGGCACGTTGTCCGTATGACCGGAGATAATCACCCGCTCGGGAATCGCCGCCAAGAGGCCCGCCACCACGGGCACGATGAGCTGCGATTCGTTGACCAGCTCCGCGGAGCCCGACGGGAAAAGCGCCGTCTCCTTGATGCGGATCATCAGGCCTTCCTCCGTCAGCGTCGTCCGAAGCTCGTCTTTCAAATGATTGGAAACGATGTACGAATCCATCGTCTGTTTCAAATGCTCCAGCGTCTCGTTCTCCGCGAGATAAGCGCGGTTTCCGCTGTCCGTGCCGTCGCCGGATCCGGTGCCGTCGCCATCTCCGCCGCCTCCCCCCGCCTGGGGATAGACCGCGAGTCCGAGCCCCGGCAGAAGTCCTCCGCCGCCCATGCCAATGCCGAAGGCCTTCCCGAATGCCGCGCCCATCTGCTTCGCCTTGCCGCCGTCCACCTTCGACATGCAGAACAGGCAAAGGAACAAGGCCAAAAGCAGCGTCATCAAATCGGAATAGGGAAGCAGCCAAGCCTCGCCCGCTTCTTCTTCGTGAGGCGGGCCGTGTTTCTTCTTCTTCGCCATAGATTATCCCTCCGTCTTCAGGCCTTCGCGCTCCGACTGCGGAATGAAGACCATCAGTTTCGCCTCGATAGCCGTCGGCGAATCGCCCGCCTGAAGCGAAAGAATTCCTTCAATGATCATGCGTTTCTGACTGATTTCCATTTCCGAGAACACCTTCAGCTTGTTCTCGAACGGAAGCCAAAGCACGTAACCCGTATAGATTCCGAGAATCGTGGCGACGAACGCCGCCGCGATGGCGTGACCCAGCTTATCGATATCGTTCATGTTGCCGAGAGCCGCAATCAGACCGACCACGGCGCCGAGAACGCCAAGCGTCGGCGCGTAAGTACCGGCCTGTTTGAACACCGAACGGCCTTCCGCGTGACGCGCCTGCATAACCGTAAGCTCAGCGTCCATAACGTCCGAAACGAACTCGGGGTCCATACCGTCGATGACCATGCCGAGGCCGGAACGGAAGAACGGATCCTCGATTTCCTGCACCTTGCTTTCAAGAGCCAAGATACCTTCACGACGAGCAATCTGAGAAAGCTCGACGAACATCTGCAACAGCTCGCCGCGATCCTTGAGCTGAGGACGGTTGATAACCTTTTTGAAGAGATTCGGGATATTCTTCATGTTCTCCATTGGAAATCCCGTGAAAAGGCAGGAAATCGTGCCGCAGATGATGATCAGGAACGCCGCCGGATTGTTCAGCGCCGAAAGAGGCGCGCCCTTGATGACCATACCGACAAAAATCGAAATCAGGCCCATGATAAGACCGATTACTGTTGATGTTTCCAAAACAAGTCCTCTCCTTTACGTCCGCAAAGCGCGGAATATCACGGGGAGCGAATCCATGCACCCAAGGAACCTTGAAAGATTATTTCTCTACAGGATATAGTGTAGCACAACACCATTGATTTTTCTATAGTTAAATGTATTATTTCTTCATTTTCTGCGCCATTTTCTGCAACGAAAAATGAGTCTGCGGCCAAAAATCAAAATAGCTTTTTATGGCGTTGCCAAAAACTATATGTTATAATTATGGACATATAGATAAACGCCTTGCAAAAAGACTTGGCAGTATATAAGGAATTGCCGGACAAATCGGCCATCCTACGAAAGTGTGTGAGCAAAATGAAAAAAATCCCGATGGAATTACGGCAGCTTGAATATTTTCGCATGACGGCAAAGCTGCGCAATCTGACACGCGCGGCGGCAGAGCTTGAAGTCTCCCAGCCGAACATCACCGTCGCCATCCAAAAACTTGAAAGCCTTTTGGGACTTCGCTTATTTGACCGCAGTCAAAAACAGGTGCTCCTGACCGCCGAGGGAGAAATATTTCTCCGCCGCGTGGAACCGGCCCTCGACATTCTGCACGACGCGCTGCGGGAATTGGAGGATTACAAGAACCTCTCCAAGGGCAATATCCGCATCGGAATTCCTCCGATGATCGGCGCCTATCTGTTTCCACGCATCTGCTCGGATTTCCAAAAAATCTACCCTCATCTTTCCATCTCGCTTTACGAGGAAGGATCGATGGCAATCCGCGAGAATCTTGAAGCGGGGGAGCTGGATTTCGGCATCATCATTTTGTCGGACATCCCCGCCGCGTTGAATACGTTTCCCATGTGCACCTCCGAACTCGTGGCCTGCGTGCCGGAGGATTCACCGTTGGCCTCCCGTCCTTCCTTCCGATTGAAGGATTTTGACAACGAAAACCTGATCGTGATGAAGCACGGCTCTTTCATCCGCCGTATGCTCTCCGACCGCTTCGCTTCCATGGGAATCTCTCCCAACGTAGTGCTCGAATCCAATCAAATCGAGATTATCAAACATTTAGTAGCGAACGGCATCGGGCTGGCCTGTCTGCTGGACTGCGTAACAAAAGGAAACCAAGACTTCCGCGTGCTTTCCTTCAACCGTCCGATGCACTTCGACGTCGGCCTCGCCTGGAAAAAAGACCGCTACATTTCAAAAGCGGCGGCGGCGTTCATGGATTTTTGCAAAGAAACGCTGATCGACTGATACTTTTTCAAAATAACTCCTGCTTATCTTTTGACCGTCATATAATCACTGTTAGAAATTCTTCGATTTCTTACAGTGATTATATGAGACGGCATTTGCGCCAACGGCGCAAATGTAGCCTGTGTAACAGGCGTATCTTCGGTTAAAAATTTTTATATTTTTAGTCGAAGATTAGTATCAAAAAACGGCAACCGGATTTTCCTTCCGGTTGCCGTTTTGTATTGCAGTTCTATTATTTCTTCTTACCAACGTTCGCGCCGTTCTGCATGCTCGACGGCCATTCCTGGAAACTCAGAACGCCAAATTCATAAAGAGCGATGCCTTCCTTCGTCAGCTTCGGATTGTCCATCAGCATGATGCCGAAACGCCCGCCATACGCGCCGCGGAAAAAGGTCCTGACCATTTGGGATTCCGCCGTCAAAACTTCGTCCGTCTTGCCGTCGCCATTGGTATCGACCTCGATCTCTTTCGCCGTCACGGCGTAAACGCCCGAACGGCCGTCCACCTCGGTCAAACGAACGAATTCATAAGGAGAACTCTTCATGAATTTCTCGATGAACTCCTTCTGCTTATCCTCCGGCTGCTTTGTGATATCCGACGGAAGCGTCGCCTCGTCGAAAGCGTCGACCATGACGATCCAGCCGTAAGCGACATCATAACCGTTGCTCCTGAAAATCAGCACATCCCCTTTTTCCGTATTGTCCCCGAACAGCACGCTCAAAGGCACCACTGTAGGCTTGGCCGGGCAAACGATCGAATACCCGTATCGCTTGCTCGTATATTTATATCCGCTGTCGACATAAGCCTGGAACGCTTCTTCCGGCGTCATCTGCGCCTGCTCGCCGACACTGGGCGCTTCTGCCGCTATTACCGGCTCCTCCGCCGCCGATGCCGAAGACATCGCCGAAACAGCCGTCAGCAGCGAAACCAGCGTCATCTTCATCGTTTTTTTCCAATCCATGAAAAATCCCCCTCCAAAAGTAAGGTTATTGCTCATACCTTTTGATATATCCACGCAACATCGCAAGCGCCGCCTGCGACGCGCGAAATTTTATCTGGCCGCGTTTTCCCGTGAAAAGATATTTTTCCGCCTGTGTTCCTTCGGAACCTGCAATGGCAACAAAGACAGTGCCGACAGGCGTTCCTTCCGTGCCGCCGCCCGGCCCGGCCAGCCCCGTCGTACTGACGCCTAAATCCGTGCCCAGCTTTTGCCGCACGCCTTCCGCCATGGATCGGGCCACGGCCTCGGAAACGGCACCTTCTCGGGCAAGCAAATCGCGACTGACTCCGAGTACTTCCGCCTTCACTTCGTCCGTATAGGAAACGACGCCGCCCTTGACATATTCGCTGCTTCCGGCCACATCGGTCAATCGGCTGGCCACAAGACCGCCCGTGCATGACTCCGCCGTCGCCACGGAAAGCCCCCGCGATTTCAGTTCACGCCCGACGACTTCTTCCATCGTTTCGTCGTCGATAGCGTAAACAAATTCGCCGAGCCGCGCGCGAATCTCTTTCTCCGCCGGCTCAATCAGAAGCCGCGCCGTCTCCTCGTCGGCCGCCTTTGCCGTAATACGAATAATGACGCCCGTAGGACGAACCAACAGCGCAAGCGTCGGATTTTTCTGCGCCAGGATCAAATCGTCGAGCTTCGTCTCCAGCATCGACTCGCCAATGCCGAAGGTATGCAGCACCCGCGAGAGGATGATTGTCCGAACGCCGTATTTCTCCGCGAGGTACGGCGCAAGACTCCGCCGAAACATGTCCTTCATCTCCGGGGGCGGTCCCGGCAGATTCACCAGCAGCTTTCCCTTTTCTTCCAACGCCACGCCCGGCGCCGTTCCCGCGTGATTGACGAAAACATGCGCGCCTTCGGGAATCATCGCCTGCCGCAGATTATTTTCCGTCATCTCGCGCCCGACGCGGGCAAAATACTTTTCCAGACGCGCGGCGCATTCCTCGTTCAAAGCCATGGTCCGCCCCATGACCTCCGCGGACACTTCCTTCGTGATGTCGCCTCTGGTCGGTCCAAGCCCGCCGGAGGTGATGACGATATCGGCGCGGGTCAGCGCGTGGGAAAGAACTTCCTTCATGCGTTCACGGTTATCGCCCACCGTCGTCTGGAAACAGACGTCGACGCCCATTTTATTGAGTTCTTGAGCCAGATAGGCGGCGTTCGTATTGACGATCTGCCCCAAAAGCAGTTCGCTCCCCGTCGTCACAAGCTCTGCAATCATATTCTTCCTTCTCTCTGAAAAACTCGTGAAGCGATGCACTTTTTAAGCGCTTTTTAATCTTGCGATTCCGTCGGTTCGCCGACTACGTCATAGGTGAAACCCTGCGACACGCGTACGCGCAACATATCCCCCGGTTGGACGTCTCCGCAGCCCTCAATGAAGACCTGTCCGTCCACTTCCGGCGCCTCTCGATAAGAGCGGCCGTAGGCGACGTTTTTCTGCTCCTCTTCACGGCCTTCGACGAGCACCTCCAGTTCCTTTCCTTCCAGAGATTGATTGATTTCCTCGGAGATCTTGCACTGGAGGCTCATCAACTCGTGATACCGCGCCTGCATCACGTCCTCTGCAATCTGCCCGGGAAATTCCGCCGCCGGCGTTCCTTCTTCTGCGGAATACGTGAAAATGCCTGCTTTATCAAAGCGTTGCTCCTCGATAAAAGAACGAAGCGCCTCAAACTGCGCGTCTGTTTCTCCCGGAAAACCCACGATAAACGTGGAACGAATCGCGACGCCCGGAATCCGTTCCCGCAGCTTTGCCAAAAGCGCCTCCATCGACGCCCGCGTATCGGCGCGATGCATTTTCCGCAGCAAGTCGTCGTCCGCATGCTGAAGCGGCAAGTCCACATACTTGACAAGTTTCGGCTCCGAAGCGATGACGTCGATCAGCTCGTCCGTAAAAAATCGCGGATACGAATACAGGCAACGTATCCAACGCACCTTTTTGATTTTCGCCAGTTCCTTCAAAAGCCTCGGCAACTCCGCTTTTCCGTAAATATCCCGGCCGTAGGCCGTCGTGTCCTGCGCGATGAGATTCAACTCTTTGACTCCCTTCGCCGCCAGCGCTTTCGCCTCCGCAACGATATCCTCCACCTTGCGGCTGCGATACCGCCCGCGAATCATCGGAATCGCACAGAAAGAACAACGATTGTCGCAGCCCTCGGCAATTTTCAGATACGCCGTATAACCGGGCGTCGCCAAAATGCGCGGCATGCGCGCGTCGTAAATAATCTCCGATTCCCCTGTCAATATCACGCGATTGCCGCGGAGCGTTTCCTCCACAGCTTCCATGATGCGATTCCATGCCCCCGTGCCTACGATGGCGTCCGCTTCCGGCATCTCATCCAAGAGCGTCTGCCCGTACCTTTGCCCGAGGCAGCCCGCCACAATCAGCGAACGGCATTTGCCGGAAGTCTTATACTCCGCCATATTGAGCACCGTCGTGATGGACTCCTGCTTTGCAGTCTCAATAAATGCGCAGGTATTGACGATCAGGATATCCGCGTCCCCCGGATCCTTCGTCAGCTCGACGCCGCTCTTTTGCAATAAGCCGAGCATGATTTCGGTATCCACTAAATTCTTCGCGCAGCCGAGACTAATGATACCCGCTTTCACCCAAACTCCCCCAAACAACAGAAAGCGTGCCGCTTTCTGAAAAACGGCACACGTTTATTTGAAACGAACATTTTGCAGCCACCGGTCCAAAAGCGCGCTTCGCTCCTCCGCCGTAAATTTCGGCATCGCGTCGAACAGTACGGCGTTTTTCCCGGCCATCTGCTTATACGCCAGCGTCCCCGGATTTGTCGGAACGAAAAACACATTTTCCCGCTGCAAAGTCAACTGCGCTTCGTCGGACAACAGCCATTCGATAAACGCCTCCGCCGAAGGCCGCCCTTCCCGCAGAAGTCCGGCGCCCGTCAACATGTACGCCGTCCCGTCCGTCGGATAAACGATACGGAGCGGATACCCGTCGGAAAGATATCGGAGCGTCTCGCTCTGCACCGCCACGGCGGCGTCTACTTCTCCCATGCCCGCCATACGGACCGGCGTGGAGAGAAACTTCACATACTGCACGACTTTCGGATGCATGGAAGAAAGCCACTGAAAAACCTCAGGCTCCCCGTAGACCGTCAGCAAAGTAAAGTACAAATTGGACGCCGCGTCGGCGGCGAGAAAATCCGTCATCCCGATCCGCATATCGGGATAAACGGCAAATTCCGCCCAAGTTTCCGGAATTCGCGGCAGCGTACGCATATAATCGCTGTTCATACAGAAAACGACGGGGTCGTACCAAACGCCCGTCCAGGCGCCTTCCTCGTCCTTGAAGGAATCCGCCACGGAATCCGTGCCCTCCGAAAAATACGGAACGAAAGCTCCCATTGCGGCGGCTTTTCGCATGACGCTGCCCTCCGCAAGCACCAAATCCGCCTTGGGCTCGGCGCCCTCTTTCTTCAATCGCGCCGCAAGCTCATCCCCCGTCATCGGAACAAAACGGACGCCGACCTTTTTCTCCTTCTCATATTCGGAAGCCAAAAGCCCCGCCTGTTCCGGCGGCATTGTCGTATATACCGTCACCGTCCGCTCCGAGAGGGCCGGCGTGCGGTCGGCGTAACCTGAAAGGAACGTGGCGCCGATTACCGTGCCAAGCACGAGCACAAAGGCCAAAAAAAGGAGCGAAGTATATCGTTTCATGACGATTCCTCCGAGAATCTTTAGATAAAACAGAAAGGCGCGGCGGGATATCCCGCCGCGCCGAAATCATCCGCCGTCTTTCACAGCGCGGCAAATCTTCGGATCAACTGTGGCGAAGCCAATCGGGAATCGTGAGCGAATCAAAATTCGTCGGCATCACCGGCTGCGGTTGCTGCTGTGTCGGCTGTTCCTCCGCCTGGTCATCCTGCTGCTCCGCTTCCTTGTTTTGCTTCGATTCGACACCAATCGTCTCCTCTTCCATGTCAAAACCTGTGGCGATGACCGTAACTCGTACCGTATCGCCAAGGGTATCGTCGAACGCCGCGCCGAAAATGATGTTCGCGTCGGTATGAACCATTTCCTCGATCTCCGCCGCGGCCTCGTTGACGTCGTAAATGCTCAATTTGTCCATGGATCCCGTGAAGTTCAGCAACACGCCGTGGGCGCCTTCGATGGACGTCTCCAGAAGCGGGGAAGTCACCGCCTCGCGCGCCGCGTCCGCCGCCGCGCTTTCTCCGGTACCCTCGCCGATTCCCATCAGCGCCGTCCCGGTTCCCTTCATAATGGACTGCACGTCGGCAAAATCAAGGTTAATCAAACCGGGTACCACCAAAAGATCGGAAATACCCTGCACGCCCTGATGCAGAACGTCATCCGCGATACGGAAGGCTTCCATCATCGGGGTGTTGCGGCTGACAATCTGCAAAAGCTGATTGTTCGGAATCGTGATAATGGTATCCACGGCGTCTTTCAGATTGAGGATGCCCATTTCCGCATTCTGCATCCGCCGTTTTCCTTCAAATTTAAACGGCTTCGTGACGACGCCCACCGTCAAAGCGCCCGCTTCCCGCGCGCACTCCGCCACGACAGGAGCCGCGCCCGTTCCGGTTCCGCCGCCCATGCCTGCGGTGATGAACACCATATCCGCACCGGTCACCGCGGCAATAATCTCGTCGCGGCTCTCCTCGGCCGCAGCGGCGCCGATCTCAGGACGCGCGCCCGCGCCAAGTCCGCGGGTTAGTTTCTCGCCGATCTGCAGCCGTTTCGGTGCCAAAGACTTCATCAGCGCCTGCGCATCCGTATTGATGGCAATAAATTCAACGCCCTTGAGACCGGAAGAAATCATGCGGTCGATAGCGTTGGAACCGCCGCCGCCCACACCGATTACTTTAATCTTTGCCATATCGTTGATTACCGTGTCGTCCAGTTCAATCACAAATACCCCTCCACGCCGAGCAAAACCGCCCTATAACTACCGCGCGAAACCGCGCATGGAATTAAATTCGTCTTTATCCCTCACATTTTACTATGAAAGAGAATTTCATGCAAGTCTGCTTTTTATCCGCGCTTTATCTGCGTTTTTTCAAATAATACCTTCTGATGATGGCAAGATTCTGAAAGATTCGAAGACCGAACGCCAAGAGGGCGACGTAGTAAAGGTCGATCCCGAGGCGGTCCCCCGCGTAGACAAGAAAAGCCGCCAAAAGACCGTTGACAAAAAAACCCGACATAAAGACCATATTGTCGAACCGATCGTCCAATGCCGAACGGAAGCCGCCGAAAACGGAGTCAAGACCGGCAAGCAGGGCCACGGAAAAAAGCTTGGAATACGTGACCGGGATCGTCAGCGGGCAAAGACTCCCCAAAATCAGTCCGACGCCAAGACCTACCAATGCAAGTATCATGACGCCGCCTCCTCCGCTTCTTTCGCGAAGCTGAATTTCGCGGCGCCTTTATATGCGGGGACGACGATGTCTTGAGCCGCCTTGACCTCCAACTGAATTCCCCAAACCTGCAGCGTCTCCATCACACCGCCGCGCATCCGAAGCGCGCTCTCCAACGTCGCGCTGTCGCCGATGGCGCGAATCTCATAAGGCGGTGCGGAACGCACATTGTTTACGGAAAGCGTCGGTCCCGCGCAGCGAATCTCCGAAGTCGCCATAAGCCTCTGGCCGTTGACGGAAATCGCCTCGGCTCCCGCCGCCCGGAGCTCGTTGATTACCTTCAATAAATCGTCGTCATGGATGATATAAAGATTTTGGTTTTCGCCCGCTTTGGACTTGATCTTGCTGTCGTCAATCGTCACGATGACGCCGGGCCCCGTCAAAGACGTCAGGCCGGAACGCAGCCGAAGCTCTTTCATCAGTTGCTCTTCTTCCTTATTGCCGGGAGCGGACTGGGCCTGCTGCATGCTCGCCACTTTTTCCTGCAGGGCATCCCGTTCTTTCTCCGTTTCAATCAGCCGAGCAGACAACTCTTCCACTCGCTGATACGGAAGGGAAGCTTTCTGGTCCATGGCGATGCGAAACTGCAAAGCCAGCATAAAGCCGAGCACCATGCAGACAAACGCGATGGAAAGATGGCCCCTCTTATACGTTATCATAAATATATCCGCGCCTCACTTCTGAACGGTCTCCTGCTTCGGAATGACCGGCTGGGTATACGTCATGTCAATATATTCTATCGGACGTTTCGTCGCCCGCAGATCCTCCAGAAAACTCTTTGTGTATTTTGCTTTCTCTTCCAGCCGATCCAGAACACCGATGCGGATTTCCGCCGCGTTCGTGGTACGGGCCACCACATGCTCGGGATTGGACAAATTCATTTCAACAATTTGCGAAAGAGTCAAATCGTCAAGCTGCGCCAAATATTCTACAGCCAAAAGCGCCTGCTGATCCCCTATCGCGTCTCCGATATAAAGATCCCGAGCCGTAACGCCGACCAAAAGCGGTGTCGTCTGCAGATGCCGGACGCGGTAAGCATTCAATACCATCCCTTTGCGGTCGAGATCGAGAAAGCCGAACTCACAGGCGACACAGGCGACAGGCCGACGTTCTTCCACTTCGATGACGATGCCGTTCGGAAACGTCCGCTTCACAACGGCCTGCTCGATGCGAAGGTCTTTGCGGAGATTCTGTGCAGCTTTGTCGGTTTCCACCTGGAACATGTGCTGTCCCTTGTAAACGCCCGCGATGCGGCAGATATCTTCCACAGGAATATACGAAATCCCGGCGATGGAGATACTTTCCAGCTTAAATACGGGCAGGTACATGACGGCGGCCGCGGCGATTCCCACAAACCCTAAAAAGCCGATTACCTGAAAAAGCCATTGCCATTTTCGCGACGGCTCACGCGGAACCGATTCCTCGAGCGCCAATTCTTGCAGTTGTTCCTCATCCATCGCCGTCGCCCCCTTCCTCTTTTGTAAGAGTATAGAGTGAAGATATTACGCTATTATCTTCACCCTCAACTCTTCACTCTTTAACAGTCATTTCCAAGAGCCGCTCGCAGAATTCCTCAAAGCTGATACCCGCCGCTCGAGCCGCGTCCGGCACCAGCGAAGTCTCCGTCATGCCCGGCATCGTGTTGATGTCGATGACATAAGGAATATCCTCCGTCGAGAGCATCATATCGATACGAGCGACGCCCTGACAGCCGAAAACGCGGAAAGTCTGTTCCGCCGTCTCCCGCACCCTCGTCATAGCCTCCGCGCTGATGCGCGCGGGAATGATATGATGAGACGCGCCCACCGTGTACTTGCTCTCGTAATCGTAGCGGCCGGACTCCGTCGTAATCTCGATCACCGGCAGGGCGTCGCAGGTTTCCGGCGTACCCCAGACCGCCGCCGTCAGCTCCGGCCCATCGATAAATTCCTCTACCAATATTTCATCGCCGTAGGCAAAGGCTTCGTCCAGCGCATCGGGAAGCTCCGACGCGTCCTGAACGATGACGACGCCGACGCTGGAGCCCTGCGCCGTCGGCTTGACCACCATGGGCACGGGCATCTCCCGAAGAATCCGCGCCCTGAGTCCCGCTTTATCGGAAAGGCGATAGGCGCACGCTTTCGGCGTGGAAATCCCCGCGCCGAGCATCACGTTTTTCGCCGCCGCCTTGTCCATCGACATCGCCGACGCCAAAACGCCGGAACCGGTGCAGGGAATCCCCATCAGGTCCAGCACCGCCTGCATGCGTCCGTCTTCGCCGTAAGCCCCGTGCATGGCGTTGAACACAATATCGGGGTTCAACTTTTGGATATCGGCAAAAAAGTTTCGCGGCGAGAATTCCAGTCCTTCCGCATTGTAGCCTTTCGAGTGAAGAGCCGCGAGCACGGCGGCGGCGCTCCGCCGCGAGACTTCCGCCTCTGAGGACGGCCCGCCCATCACGACGATGATTTTCTTGTCTTTCATTCTTTATTTTTCCCTCCGTGCCGACAAAAGCGCCAGCAATTCTTCTCCCGTGCGGTAAATATCTCCCGCGCCCATCGTGAGCACGAGGTCGCCGTCACGGACGATGGTTTCAAGATACGGCGCGACGTCGGCGCGAGTTTTGACATACGTCGTCTTCTGTCCCGTCGCCGCCTTGACGGCATCTACGATCGTTTCGCCGGTGACTCCCGCTATCGGCGCTTCCCCCGCCGAATATACGTCCGTCAGTATCAAGAGGTCGGCGTCTTTGAACGCGCCGCCGAATTCTTTTTGCAAAAGCTGGGTGCGCGAATAGCGATGCGGCTGAAACGCGCAAACGAGGCGTTTCGGGCTCGTCTGCCGCGCCGCCCTGAGCGTCGCCGTAATCTCCGTCGGATGATGCGCGTAATCGTCCACAATCCAGACGCCCGCAGCGCGTCCTTTCGTCTCGAAGCGGCGCTTCGCTCCATGGAACCGAGCCAGCGCCTCCGCCGATTTTTGCGGCGAAACGCCGCATAGGATTCCCGTCACCACGGAGCCCAGCGCGTTCAACACGTTATGATGGCCGGGGATATTCAGACGCACGCGAACCAGCGTCTCGCCGTCCTTTTCCACGTCGAACGCGACGCCCGTTCCCTCCGGCGCGATATTGACCGCCCGATAGTCGGCGTCCTCCGACGTGCCATAAAAGACGACGCGGCGCGGAAGATTTCTCGAGATTTCCCGCAGGTTCTCATTGTCGGCGCAGAGCACGCAAGTCCCCGTTTTCTCGTCCGTATTTTCGAGGAACTGCCGAAATGCCTTTTTGATATTTTCCATCGTGCCGTAGTGGTCCATGTGGTCGTTCTCGACGTTCGTGACCACCGCGATATGCGGCAGGAGCTTCAAAAACGAGCCGTCGCTCTCGTCCGCTTCCGACACCAGATATTCGCCGCGCCCGAGCCGCGCGTTGCCGTCCGCGAGGTAATCGACCTGCCCGCCGATGACGATGGTCGGGTCGACGCCTCCGTGCTCCAAGATCAATCCAATCATGGACGTGGTCGTGGTCTTGCCGTGGGCGCCGGCGACGGCTATGCCTTTCGCCGCATTCAGAAGCGCCGCGTTAATGTCCGAACGATGCAGGCGACGAATCCCCTGCGCTTTTGCCGCCGCGAGCTCCACGTTATTCTCGGGAATCGCCGTCGATACTACTACTGCATCCGCGCCTTTCACGTTCGCAGCGTCGTGACCCTCAAAAATTTTCGCGCCGCGGGCCGCAAGCTGTTTCGCCACGTCGGACATTTTCTGATCGGAGCCGGAAACCTGATACCCCTGATCTAAAAGGATACGGGCCAACGCGCTCATGCCCGCGCCTCCGACGCCGATAAAATGTATGTTACGGATTCCCTGAAGCATTCCGCGCCCTCTCCTTTTCATTCATTTAACGGGAACGAGTTCCGTTTTCCCTTTCGCGAGCCGGATAACGCGGTTCGCAATCTCGTCCGCTGCTTTCGGCCGCCCCAATTTCTTTGCGGCCTTTGCCATGCGCTTCAGCTTCGCATCCTCGCTTAAAAGCTCCGCCAAAACCGAAAGCAACCGCTCCGCCGTCAGTTCCCTGTCGAGAATCATGCGCGCTGCGCCCGCCGCCGCGATGGCCCGCGCGTTCATTTCCTGATGATTCGCCGCGGCGAAGGGATATGGAACCAATACTGACGGCACGCCCCGCGCCGTCAGTTCCGCGATGCCGATAGCGCCCGCCCGGAACACCGCCACGTCGGCGCAGGCGAGAGCCTGCGGCATATTGTAAAGATACGGTTCGACAAAAAGATTATTCGAAACGGAAAGGTCGACGCCCGCCGCCTGCAAATTTTCCATCGTTTCATCATAACCGGCTTTTCCCGTCACATGAAGAATCTGCACGCCGTTTCTGCCCGCATAGTGCGCCAGCACGCCGATCATCGCGCGGTTGATGCTGCGCGCGCCGCGGCTGCCGCCGGACACCAACACCGTCTTCGCCTTCGGATCGAGGCCGAACATTTTCTTCCCGTCCTCGCTGCGCGCTTTTATGACTTCCTCTCGAATGGGATTTCCGGTAAACACCCGCTTTCCCTTTGGGAAATGCTCGGCCGCTTCCTTCGTCCCCATCGCGATGCAGGACACGAATCTTGAAAGGAGCCGGTTCGTAACGCCCGGCATGACGTTTTGCTCCTGGATCAGCGTAGGGATGCCCAGCAAACTCGACGCCAAGAGAATCGGGCCGCAGACGTATCCGCCGGTGCCGACGGCGACGTCCGGCTTGAAACGGCGCACGATGCTCATCGCTTTCACCACGCCGCCGAAAGCCCGCGCGCCGCGTACGAGATTTTCCGGCGTCAGGCTGCGTTTGAAACCTTGAATATTGACCGTCTCAAAGGCAAGCCCTTCCTTCGGCACAATGTCGGCCTCGAGGCCGTCTTTCGTGCCGACGTACAGGAATTCCGCGTCCGATATTTTTTTCTGAATGGCGCGCACGATGGTCAGCGCAGGATAGATATGCCCGCCGGTGCCGCCGCCGGAAACGATGATCCGCACGAAAAACGCCCCTAACTTCTATCTTACTTTGTCCTTATTTTCCCGCCATACGGCGCACAATGTCCTTGAAATTTCGTCCGCGTTCCGCCATCCCCGAATACATATCGAAGCTGGCGCAGGCCGGGGAGAGCAACACCACGTCGCCGGATTGTGCCGCCGCCCTCGCAAGCTCGACGGCTTTTTCCATCGAGTACCCTGCCTCGAAAATCGCCTGCGGCGCAATACCCGCCGCCAGCGCCGCTTCCTTGAAACGCGCCGCCGCGTTGCCGACGAGCACCAGCGCGCGGCATCTTTCTTTGACAAGGTTCATGAAATCCGTCAGGTCCGTCATCTTGTCGTCGCCGCCTGCCAGCAGCACAATCGGCTCCTCGAAGCTCTCCAATGCCTTGATGGCCGAGTCCGTATTCGTGGCTTTCGAATCATTGTAATAATCAACGCCCTCAAAATTCAAGACCGGCTCGATGCGGTGCTCGACGCCTTCGAAAGCGCGCAGCACTTCGGCGATTTTCTCCGGCTTCGCCCCTGCAAGATACGCCATCGCCATCGCCGCCAACGCGTTTTCCACGTTGTGCCCGCCGCGAATCTGGAGCTCCTTCACCGGCAGAACCGGAATATTTTTCCCCCGCCAGCGCATCGTCAGCACGCCGTTCTCGACGACGGCTCCCTCTTTCAAATCCTCCGTCCGGCTGAAAAAGCAGACCGTCCCCGGCGCGCGCTCCGCCATGCCGCGAGTTTTCGGATCGTCGTAGTTCAAGACGAGGAAATCTTCTTTCGTCTGCTGCGCGAACATTTTTTCCTTCATCTGCTGATACACTTCAAGATTTCCGTGGCGCACGACATGGTCGGGCGTCACGTTCAGCACCGACGCCACATGCGGGCGAAAATCGTCCGTCGCCTCCATCTGATAGCTGGAAATCTCGGCGACGATGCAGCCGCCCTCGCCGACCCGCAGGCACTCCTCCGAAAGCGGAACGCCGATATTGCCGCCGACGCCGACCACGGGAAACGCCGTTTCCATCAGCTTCCCGAGCAGCGTGGTGGTCGTCGTCTTTCCGTTCGTTCCCGTAACGGCGAGAATCGGCGATTTCGCAATATGATAGGCGAACTCGATCTCGCTTTCCACGTCCATGTCCCGTTGATAGGCTTCCTGCAAAAGCGGGATGCGCACCGGCACGGCGGGAGACACGATAATATGGTCGACGCCGTCCAAGAGGTCGTTCGACTGCGGACCACAGACGACGCTAATCCCCGCATCCCGAAGCTCCCGAACTTCGTCGCCAAGTTTTTCTTCTTCCTTCGAGTCGCTGACTACGACTTCCGCACCGAAACGCTTTGCGAGCTTCGCCGCCGCCACGCCGCTGATGCCGAGTCCGACGACGAGAACTTTCTGATTGGATAAATCCAAAATGAACACTTCCTTATAGCTAATAATACGCCCTAAAACCCCAGCCGCCGCCTGCGGCGGTCCTCCCATAGGAGAGGGCTAACCATTTAACAAAAAACAATCACTATCTATTAAACCATCAAAAGCGCCAGCAGTCCGAACACCACGCCTGCCGCCCAGAATGTACGAACGACTTTCGTCTCCGGCCAGCCCAAAAGTTCGAAATGATGATGAATCGGACTCATCAAGAACACGCGCTTGCCCGTGGTCTGAAACGAGATTACCTGAATGATGACGGACAGCGCCTCAATGACGAAAACGCCGCCGACGATAACGAGCAAAAGCTCCGTCTTCGTCAGAATTGCCGCCGCGGCCAGCGCGCCGCCGAGGGCCAGCGAGCCCGTATCGCCCATGAACACCTTCGCTGGGTGCGCGTTGAAACGCAGAAAGGCGATACAGGCCGCCGCCACGGCAATACAGAAGGAGGCCAACGCCGCCTTCCCGAACATAACGCAGACAACCGCATAGCAAATCGCCGCTACGGCCACGGTTCCTGTCGCCAGACCGTCCAGACCGTCCGTCAGATTTACCGCGTTCGTCGTGCCGACGAGTACGAAGAAAATCAAAACGTAATAGAAAACGCCGACGTCCACGACTTTATTGAGCAGCGGAACCCAAAGCTCCGTGGTTACGCCGAGGAAAAGCGAGCCGATCAGCGCCACGACCACCGCCATGATAATTTGCCCCAAGAACTTATGTCGAGGGCGAAGCCCGAGGTTGCGTTTCTTCACGACCTTGATATAGTCGTCGACAAAGCCGATGACGCCGTGTCCCAACGTCACGAAAAGCGCCAGCAGGACCGACGGCTCGAAGCCCGCCGCAAAAAGCGCCCCCGCCGTCAGCGCGGCAAGAATCATCAGGCCGCCCATGGTCGGCGTCCCGCTTTTCGCCTGATGGCTTTTCGGCCCTTCCTCGCGAATGCTCTGGCCGAATTTCAATTTCCGAAGCTCGGGAATCACGAAAGGCCCTGAAAACAAAACCACAAGCGCAGAAATGATTGCCGCCTTTAGCGCGGCGGAAAAATCCATAAATTAAAAGCCTCCTAATAACACCTCATCCGTCAGCCTTCGGCTGCCACCTTCCCCTCAAGGGGAAGGCTAATTTGTCAAGAACCAACCAGATAAATCACAACAGCTCGATAATCTTGTCCATCTGCATCCCGTGGGATCCCTTAAACAGCACCGTATCGCCGGGGCGCAGGATTTTTTTCAATGTCGCCGCTGCTTCTTCGTGAGACGCGCAGCGGTAAACTTCGGTCATGCCAGCCGCTTCCGCGCCGGCAGCAATTTCTTCGCTCAACGGGCCGCGGGTCACCAGCGCCTCCGCCCCCGAAGCTGCCAGCTCCTCGCCGACGCGCCGATGCGCGGCTTTCGCAACGTCGCCGAGCTCCAGCATATCGCCGAGTACCGCGACGCGCCGCCCTTTTGCGATTTCCTTCATCGTACGAATCGCCGCGCTCATAGACAATGGACTGGCGTTATAGGCGTCGTTGATAATCGTGATGTCGCCGCGCTTCTCGCAGGCAAACCGCGCCCCCGACATCGCGGGCGCCGCAAGGCCCGCCGCCATCGCCTCGGGGGAAAGCCCCAACGCATGACCGACGGCAAGGGCCGCCAGCGCGTTCGATACGTTGTGCCGCCCCGGCAGCGGAAGTCGATACGATTGTTTCTTTCCTCCGGGGAACATCGCGGTGAATCGCGATTCCATACCGTCCTGCACGATTTCCGTACCGCGCACGTCCGCCGCTTCACTCTCGCCGAAGGTCACAACGGAAACGCCGGCCTTCGCTTTATCGCGCATGGCAAGAACCCTCGAATCGTCCGCGTTTAACACGGCCGTGCCGCCCGATGGAAGCGCCTCTACCATTTCTGATTTTGCCTTCGCGATATTCTCGATCGAGCCCAAAAGCTCTATATGCGTCTCGCCCACATTCGTCACAACGCCGACGGTCGGCGCCGCGAAGGGCGCCAGCGCTGCAATCTGTCCGAGGCCGCGCATGCCGATCTCCACTACCGCCGCCCGATGTTCCTGGCGCAGTCCCAGCAGCGTCTTCGGCAGCCCGATCTCATTGTTGAAATTCGCCTCCGTGCGGAGCACGGGAAAATTCGCGCCCAGCACCGAAGCCGTCAGATCCTTCGTGGTCGTCTTACCGTTGGAGCCGGTAATCGCCACCACAGGCAAAGAAAACTTCTCGCGCCACGCATGGGCAATCTGCTGATAGGCTTTCAGCGTGTCCGGCACGCGCAGCACGGGAATCGAAAGGCCCTCCGCCTTTTCCGTCCCGCAGGCTTCGGAAACGAGAACGCCCGCCGCGCCCGCCTCCTCTGCTTTTTGCAGAAAATCCTCGCCGTTGAAACGTTCGCCTTTCAGCGCGATGAACAGCGCACCTTTTTCAACCGCACGCGTGTCCGTCGTCACGTCGGAAAATATGGCGTCACCACCCGAAGCGGAGGCTCCCGTCTCCCGGACGATTTCACTCAGCGTAAAACCCGGCATCAGCTCAATCCTCCCAGCGCTTCCCGCGCCACCTCTCGGTCGTCGAAATGCACCTTTTCCGTGCCGATAATCTGATAATCCTCATGGCCCTTGCCCGCAATGATGACCGTATCCCCCGCGTGCGCCAATGAAATCGCCAAATAAATCGCTTCCCGGCGATCCGTTACTTTTTCATGCGTCTTTTTCCCGATGACCTCCGCGACCCCGGCCTCAACCTCGGCGAGAATCGCTTCCGGATCCTCCGTACGCGGATTGTCCGAAGTCGTGATTACGATATCGGAAAGCTGCGCCGCGATACGCCCCATAATCGGGCGCTTCGTGCGGTCGCG
>JAEEGK010011655.1_pt1 | contig 20051 bp, 18 predicted proteins | sample 8958771 | NCBI WGS metagenome assembly JAEEGK01 (sample SAMN16246547, study PRJNA631951) | gut metagenome | biome: gut microbiome; feature: rumen; material: SC-attached | host: Bos | place: Iran: Karaj | collected 2018-10
AACCTGCTGGATTGATCTGACAACAGCACCGGCAATCCAGTAAATACCCATACCTGCAGGAAGACTTAAGCAGAATACTGCTGACATGATAGGCATCATGAGGTTCATGGTCTTCATTGACTGCTGCATCTGAGCTGTAGGATCATCAGCATTTGCCTTGCTGTTATCTGAAGCAGGCTGAGGCATAAGCTTAGTGTTGATCCACTGTGTAAGTGCTGCAAGAACAGGAACCATAACACCACCGAGCATCAGAAGGAATGCCTTATCAGCAAAACCTGTCTTGATCATGTACATAGGAGTATCACTGATGTTAAGACCAAGGAAGTAGTTGAATCTGGTAAGTGCTGAATGTGTGTTTTCAATTGATGCTGAAAGTGATGGGAACTGAGCTGTTAAGCTGTTCCAGTCAGCTGTTGATGCTTTATTAAGAACGTCGATAAATGTGTTCTTAATATAAGTAGGATCACCTGCTGTGAATGCTTCATTGGTAAACTGATTCTTGAACATTGAAGCACTTGAAAGTGTCTGCAGGAAATCAGAAGCACCTGTTGTTGCCAAAAGATCTTCTACAAGAGGTGAGAATGCATTCTTAACAATATTTACGTAAGCAGGAATCTGGTAAATAACACGGTAAAGTGCAAAGAGGATAGGCATCTGGATAAGAAGCTGAAGACAGCTACCTGTCTGAGATACGCCGTACTTGGCATAAACCTCTTTTGTCTCCTGCTGCATTGCAAGCATTGAATCGTTGTCTTTCTTGCCTTTGTACTTAGCCTGAATAGCCTGAAGCTCAGGGCTCATCTTAGCCTGAAGCTTGGAAAACTTCTGCTGCTTGTATGTCAAAGGTAAAAGACATAAGTAAATAACAATAGTAAAGATAATGATGGCAAGACCAATGTTTGGAAGACCAATAGCATTTAAAACATTGAAAATACCATTCATAAGATGACCGAGAAGCCATGCAACCGGTCCTACAATTTTACCCTGATACTGGGTAAGTAAAACTCCCTTCAAATCATACCTCCTAACGAATTATGGAACCGGATCATATCCACCGCTGGAAAAAGGATTGCATCTGAGAATCCTCCAGGCAGCAAGTAATCCCCCTTTGATAGCTCCATATTTTTCTATTGCTTCTAGTCCATACTCGGAACATGTTGGTATGTATGGACATTTTGTTCTCTTTAATGGAGAAATATACTTCCTATAAAGTTTGATCAAAAAGATTAATATCTCTTTCATCTCATTCACCGCCATTTTTTATTATGCGGGCCTTACCTGCCAGGCTTAAAAGAGATTCCTGTATGTCAAAAAAGCTAGCATCTCTCGCACAGGCTCTGGCAACGACTACTATATCCAAACCACTATTGAATACATTTTCATGTAGTCGGTACGCTTCTCGAACCAGTCTTGCAAATCTGTGCCTTACAATACTGTTCCCTATTTTTTTGCTACATGAGATTCCGATCTTATTATTAGAACCGCCATTTTCCCACACATAGACAACAACGAATTTATTGGCATAACTCTTGCCGTTCTCATAACAGTTTCGAAACTCTTCTGTCTTTTTCATTGAATCTGAAAAAAGCATTTTCTAATTCCTTTATTACAGATGAAAAAAGGTCACATTATTATGTGACCTTTAAAATCATGCTGATAGTCTCTTTCTTCCTTTAGCTCTTCTGGCAGCTAAAACTTTTCTACCGCCCTTTGTAGCCATTCTTGCTCTGAAGCCGTGTACTCTGGCTCTCTGAAGCTTATGAGGCTGAAATGTCATCTTCATATTCGGAAACACCTCCTTCTTAAACAAACTAACCTATTTAAAGGTCCGTTAAATGAGAAGAAACTTCTCACAATTATCAATGATTACATCCAGTGTGGAAAAAATCTTTATAATTATAATAAATAAAATCCGCTTGGTCAAGCCATTAATGGACGGTTTTTCATCCTATTGTATTTCAAATATTTTTTTCAAAAATTTTCCACCAAGATGTAGTGCCACAAAAAATTATCCACATCAAAATGTTGATTTTGTGGATAACTTGTGAATTAATATTTTTTTAAAAAAGATATCCACATTTTTTTTAATTTTTGTGGAAAAGATAGTTATTCTTTAGTGGTTAATATTCAAAAAATGCCTTATTTAAGCCATTTATAACGGTAGATAGCTTATAGTGGATAAACACCTATTTTTCCACAGAGATTTTTTTCATACGTTTTTCTCACAATTTTAAAAAAAGTTATCCACAATTTTCGTCTGATTGATATTTAAAGTCATTTAATATAAAATAGAAAAAGTCTAAATTTATGCTTTGTTTGGGGAAATCTTATATGCAATCATCTACTGAAATCACCGAAATATTAAGAACAAATTGGGAATCTATCAAGAATACCATCAAGAATGAAGCCGGTATTACTGATATTTCTTATAAAACCTGGATTGATCCTCTTACTGTATACGGATTTGAAAACAATACAGTTAAGATTTTAATTCCTTCGGATAACTCCATTGCTCTTTCATACATAGTAAATCATTATGTTGGATTCTTTCAGGTAACAATTTCGGAACTGCTTGAGACAGTTATAGAAGTATCTTTCATTTTAAACAAAGATATTATTAATAATGAAGAAACACATGAAAATGTAACTGAAGAAAATAATTCACCTCAGTATTCATCAGGTATTTCACACGAGAATTCAAATCTTATTCCTAAATACAGATTTGATACCTTCGTCGTAGGAAGTAACAACAAGTTTGCTCACTCAGCTGCTCTTGCAGTTGCTGAATCTCCGGGAACAGCTTACAACCCTCTTTTCCTTTACGGAGGACCGGGACTTGGTAAGACTCACCTTATGCATTCAATAGGTCACTTTATTATTGAACATAATCCACAGGCCAAGGTTATATATGTAACATCTGAGCAGTTCACCAATGAAGTTATCGAATCGATCAGAAGTAACAGACCTGAGAACATGAGTAAGCTCAGAGAGAAATACAGAACTGTAGATGTTCTTATGGTCGATGACGTTCAGTTTATCATAGGTAAGGATGCAACACAGGAAGAGTTTTTCCACACTTTCAATGCTCTTCATCAGGCAGGTAAACAGATAATCCTTTCATCCGATAAGCCACCCAAGGAAATGGCTACTCTTGAAGAGAGATTCAGATCACGTTTCGAGATGGGACTTATCGCTGATATCCAGTCTCCTGACTACGAGACAAGAGTAGCAATTCTTCGTAAGAATGCTGAAGACTATGGAAGAAGAATCGGCGATGATGTAATCGACTACATCGCTACCAATATCAAGTCAAACATCAGAGAGCTGGAAGGTGCTTTCACCAAGATCATCGCGTACTCAAGACTTAACAATGTTGATATCACACTTGAGAATGCAATGGAAGCTCTTAAGGATATCATTTATCCTGACAAGACCAAGGTTATTACTCCTGCTCTTATCATGGATACCGTATGTGAACAGTACGGAACCAAGAAAGAAGACATTGTATCCAAAAAGAGAAATGCAGAGATCGTTCTTCCAAGACAGATCATCATGTACCTTTGCAGAGAACACACAGATGCTTCCCTGGAAGAAATCGGAAGAATCCTTGGTAAGAAAGATCACACAACTGTCATGAGCGGAATCAATAAAATCAAGCAACTTATTGCTTATGATGATGACCTTAACAGGAATTTGGATGTTATAGTTAAAAAATTGAATCCTTCTTTATAAAAAATAGACCACAATTTGTGGATAACTTTTTAAAAATTATGTGATTTAAAAGAGGATTAAATGTTGATTGAGGGTGGATAAGTTTTTCCACCCTTTTTTACTAATATTTGCCTTGTTTATAACTTTAGAATTTTCAACATCAATTTTTTTGTTTTCAACACCTAAAAATTTGTAAAAAAGCCTTTAAAATTGTATAATAGAATAGGTTTTACACTTATCAACATCTATTAATACTGTTTTTATTATTAATTAATAAATATTTTATATTATAGTTTTGTGTTGAAGGGAGTCGAGGATTAAATGAAATTTGTTTGCTCAAAATCTAATCTGGTAAGCGGATTACAGATTGTATCAAAAGCAGTACCTTCTAAGACAACAATGTCTATATTGGAATGTATCCTTGTTGATGCAACAGAAGGAGTCATTAAGTTTATTGCCAACGATATGGAACTTGGTATCCAGACCGTTGTTGAAGGTAACATTATAGAGAGAGGTTTCATTGCAATAGATGCCAAGATCTTTGTTGATATTGTAAGAAAGCTTCCTGACAATGATGTAACCATTGAAACAGATGCATCTAACAAAGTAACTATCAGCTGTGAAAAGGCTAAGTTTAATCTCCCCGGAAGAAAGGGTGATGATTTTACTTATCTTCCTGCCATTGAGAAGATCGATGGTGTCAGCGTTTCTCACTTTACACTTCGCAGTGTTATCCAGCAGACTATTTTCTCTATAGCAGAGAATGATGCCAACAAGATGATGGGTGGCGAGCTCTTTGAAGTTGACGGAGAGAATTTAAAGCTTGTATCTCTTGACGGACACAGAATTTCCATCAGGAAGGTTAAGCTTTCAGGAAGCTATCCATACAAGAAAGTTATCGTTCCCGGTAAGACACTGGGAGAGATCAGTAAGATTCTCAGTGACAGCACAGACAAGATGGTCAGCATCTACTTTACAGACAAGCACGTACTCTTTGAGTTTGATAAGACAACCGTTGTATCAAGACTTATCGAGGGCGAGTACTTCAGCATAGACCAGATGCTATCAAGTGATTATGAGACCAAGATGAGCATCAACAGAAAAGAGCTTCTTGAGTGTATCGACAGAGCAACTCTTCTTGTAAAAGAGGGAGACAAGAAGCCTGTCATCATGTCAGTTACTGATGAGACAATGGAACTCAAGATCAATTCCGCTATAGGTAGCATGGATGAGGAAATCACAATTGAGAAGCAGGGAAAAGACATTATGATCGGCTTCAATCCTAAGTTCCTTATTGATGCTTTAAGAGTTATAGAGAACGAGACTATCGATATGTATTTTGTTAATCCTAAGGCTCCTTGCTTTATCAGAGATAAGGATTCAACTTATATCTATCTCGTACTTCCTGTTAACTTTACAACAGTTGATTAACAAAGGACACTAATGGAAACAATTAAACTTAGAGAAACAGATGAATTTATAAAGCTTGGCCAGGCCCTTAAAAAGGCCGGCCTTGAGAGCTCCGGTGTAGATGCCAAGATGGATATCCAGTCAGGGCTTGTTAAAGTAAACGGAGAAATAGAAGAAAGAAGAGGCCGTAAGCTTTACGACGGAGACATCTTTGAATTTAACGGCAAACAGGTAAAAGTAGAAAAATGATAATCAAATCATTAGAGCTGGCCGATTTCAGGAACTACGACAATCTGAAAATAGATTTTAGCAGCGGAACCAATATTTTATACGGTGACAATGCCCAGGGTAAGACCAATATCCTGGAAGCTATTTATGTCTCAGCAACCACTAAGTCACACAAGGGCAGCAAGGACAAAGAAATAATTAACTTTGGTAAAGAAGAGGCTCATATCAGAACCATCTTAGAGAAAGATAACGCTGAATACCGCGTAGATATGCACCTTCGAAAGAACAAATCCAAAGGTATAGCAATTGATGGTCAAAAGATAAAAAGAGCTTCAGATCTGATTGGAAGACTTAACGTGGTCTTCTTTTCTCCTGAAGATCTTAGCATTATTAAGAATGGTCCGTCCGAAAGGCGCAGATTCATGGATATGGAGCTGTGTCAGTTAGATCATATATATCTAAACAGCCTTTCTAAGTACAACAAGCTTGTAGTCGAAAGAAATAAAGTTCTTAAGGATCTATTCGAGAAGCCTGAAAACAGTGTACTTTTGGATGTTCAGGATAAGCAGCTTTGTGAGTATGGATCCGTCATTATCAAGGCCAGAGAAAAATTCATCAGAGAGCTTAACGAAATAATCAGTCCTATTCATGAGAAGCTTACGGGAGGAAAAGAACTTCTCTCTGTTTATTATGAGCCCAATGTAAGCTTTGAAGAATTTGAGAAGAAACTTTCAGCTTCCAGAAAAAAGGATATGTATGCCAAGCAGACCACTATCGGTCCTCACAAGGATGATTTTTCATTCATTGTAAAAAAGGCACAGGATCCGGAAAAAGAAGGAATCGATATCAGAAAGTATGGCTCTCAGGGTCAGCAAAGAACTGCATCTCTTTCACTAAAATTATCAGAGATTGAGATTGTAAAGAAATCCAAAAAAGACAATCCGGTGCTTCTTCTGGATGATGTTTTGTCAGAACTTGACAGCAACAGGCAGAATTATCTTTTAAACACCATAGGTGATATTCAGACCATCATCACATGTACCGGACTTGATGAATTTGTAAATAACAGATTTGAAATAGATAAGCTGTTTAAGGTTACAGAAGGAACAGTAAGCAGCGAGAATTAAGGAGTAGAGAATGAGTAACGAAGAAGTACAGTATGGCGCCGATCAAATCCAAATTCTTGAAGGACTTGAAGCGGTAAGAAAAAGACCCGGTATGTACATTGGTACTACAGCAAGCAGGGGACTTCATCACCTGGTTTATGAGATTGTTGATAACTCAGTAGATGAAGCGCTTGCAGGTTTTTGTGATCATATTGAAGTTACCATCAATGAGGACAACACCATTATCGTCAAGGATAACGGACGTGGAATTCCTGTTGATGTAAACCACAAGTCAGGTCTTACCGGAGTAGAGGTAGTATTTACAATTCTTCACGCCGGCGGAAAATTCGGCGGTGGAGGATACAAGGTATCAGGCGGACTTCACGGTGTTGGAGCTTCAGTAGTTAACGCTCTTTCAGAGTGGCTTGAGGTTCAGGTAACAAGAGATGGTAAGGTTTATCAGCAGCGCTACGAAAGAGGTAAGGTTTGCTATGCCCTTAAGGAAGTAGGCACTGCTCCTGAAGGAGTGACAGGTACAAGAGTTTACTTCAAGCCTGATGCGCTTATTTTCAAAGAGACAACCGTCTATGATTACAACATCTTAAAGCAGAGACTGCGTGAGATGGCATTCCTTACAAAGGGACTTCGCATCACACTTACAGATATGAGAGTAGAAGAAGGTGAGGATCCTATATGCCAGACCTTCCACTACGAGGGCGGAATAAAAGAGTTTGTCCAGTACCTTAACAAGTCTAAGACATCTCTTTATCCTGATATCATGTACTTTGAAGGAAACAAGAACAACGTTGCTGTTGAAGTATCTCTCCAACACAACGATTCCTACACAGAGAGTATTTATACCTTCGTTAATAACATCAATACTCCTGAGGGCGGTACACATCTTGAAGGTTTCAAGGCAGCTCTTACAAAGACCTTTAACGATTATGCAAGAGCCAACAAGATGCTTAAGGATAACGAGGAGAACCTCTCCGGAGAAGATATCCGTGAGGGACTTACAGCTATCATAAGCGTAAAGATAGAGGATCCTCAGTTTGAGGGACAGACCAAGCAAAAGCTCGGTAACTCAGAAGCAAGAGGAGCTGTTAACAGCGTTGTAGGCGAACAGCTCACATACTTCCTTGAGCAGAATCCAAGTATTGCCAAGCAGATTCTGGATAAGGCTATCCTTGCTCAGAGAGCAAGAGATGCTGCAAGAAAGGCAAGAGATCTCACAAGACGTAAGTCAGCTCTTGACGGACTTGGACTTCCCGGTAAGCTTGCAGACTGTTCCGACAAGGATCCTAAGAACTGTGAAATCTTCATCGTTGAGGGAGATTCCGCCGGCGGATCAGCTAAGACAGCAAGAAGCCGTGCAACACAGGCTATCCTTCCTCTTAGAGGTAAGATCCTCAACGTAGAGAAGGCAAGAGTAGACAGAATCTACGGAAATGCCGAGATCAAGGCTATGATCACTGCCTTCGGTACAGGTATCCACGATGATTTCGATATCAGCAAGCTCCGTTATGACAAGATCATCATCATGACCGATGCCGACGTAGACGGTGCTCACATCGCAACACTGATGCTGACATTCCTCTACAGATTTATGCCACAGCTCATAAAAGAAGGTCATGTTTATCTGGCTCAGCCACCTCTTTACAAACTTGAGAAGAACAAGAAGGTGTGGTATGCATACAGTGATGAGGAGCTCAACAAGATCCTCACTGATGTAGGAAGAGACCAGAATAATAAGATCCAGCGTTACAAAGGTCTTGGTGAGATGGATCCCGAGCAGCTTTGGGAGACAACCATGGATCCTGAGAGAAGAGTACTCCTTAGAGTCAACATCGACGAGGAATCCGAGTCGGATATTGACGTTACATTCACAACTCTCATGGGTGATAAGGTTGAACCAAGAAGAGAGTTCATCGAGAAGAACGCTAAATTCGTTAAAAACTTAGATATCTAAAAGAAGGACGATTAAATGGCCGAGAATAATAACAATAACAACAATGAAATGCCGGAGGATGTTTTTGATAAAACAACCACCGACAGAATAAAAGAGGTCGATCTCCAAAAGACCATGGAAGCGGACTACATCGATTATGCCATGAGCGTAATCGCATCCCGTGCCCTTCCTGATGTAAGAGACGGACTTAAGCCGGTTCAGAGAAGAATACTCTACTCCATGATAGAGCTCAACAACGGTCCCGATAAGCCACATCGTAAGTGTGCGCGTATCGTCGGTGACACAATGGGTAAATATCACCCACACGGTGACAGCTCAATCTACGGAGCATTGGTTAACATGGCTCAGCCCTGGTCCATGAGATACTGCCTTGTTGACGGACACGGAAACTTCGGTTCTGTGGATGGCGACGGCGCAGCTGCCATGCGATACACTGAGGCTCGTCTTACCAAGATTTCCATGGAGATGACAGCAGATATAGGAAAAGATACTGTTGATTTCACTCCAAACTTCGATGAGACAGAGAAAGAGCCTGTAGTTCTTCCCAGCCGTTATCCTAACCTTCTGGTAAACGGAACAACAGGTATTGCCGTAGGTATGGCAACCAATATTCCTCCTCACAACTTAAGGGAGGTTATAAATGCTGTAGTTAAGATGATCGACAACAAGGTACTTGAAGACAGAGAGACCGAAGTTGATGAGATCCTTGAGATAATAAAAGCTCCTGATTTCCCTACAGGCGGAATCATCCTCGGAACAAGAGGAGCAGAGGAAGCTTACAGAACAGGTAGAGGAAAAGTTATTGTAAGAGCGGTTACTGATATTGAGCCCATGCAGGGTGGAAAGAACAGGATCGTTGTTACAGAGCTTCCATACCTTGTAAACAAGGCTAACATGATCGCTAAGATTGCTGAGCTGGTTAAGCTAAAGAAGCTCGACGGAATCACAGCACTTAGAGATGAGTCAGACAGAGAAGGTATGCGTGTTGTAATCGAGCTCAGAAGTGATGTTAACCCTAACATCATGCTGAATAAGCTCTACAAGCATACACAGATGCAGGATTCCTTCGGAATCATCATGCTTGCTCTTGTTAACAACCAGCCTAAGGTAATGAGCATCACCGAGATGCTTACTCATTACATCAAGCACCAGGAAGAGGTTGTTACAAGAAGGACCAGATACGACCTCAACAAGGCAGAAGAGCGTAACCACATCTTAGAGGGATTGCTCATCGCCCTTGATAATATCGATGAAGTTATTAAGATCATCAGAGGCAGTGAGACAGTAGCTATTGCAAAAGAGCAGTTGATGAGCCGTTTCGGACTCTCAGAAGCTCAGGCACAGGCTATTGTTGATATGAGACTTCGTACTCTGACAGGTTTGGAGAGAGACAAGCTTGAACAGGAGCACGCTGAGCTCTTAAAGAGAATTGAGGAGTTGAAGGCTATTCTTGCAGATAAGAAGGTACTTCTTGGAGTAATAAAGACTGAAATCCTTGAGATTTCCGATAAGTATGGTGATGAAAGAAAGTCACAGATCGGTCATGACGATTCCGATATCGACATGGAGGATCTTATCCCAAATGTAAATACAGTAATTGCAATGACTGATCTCGGTTATATCAAGAGAATGTCAATTGACAACTTTAAGTCACAGAATCGTGGTGGCAAGGGAATCAAGGGAATCACAACAATCGAAAATGACTTTGTTGAAGATATTCTCATGACTACAACCCATAACTACGTAATGTTCTTTACTAACACAGGAAGAGTTTACAGGCTCAAGGCATACCAGATTCCTGAGGCATCAAGGACATCACGCGGAATGGCAATTGTAAATCTTCTTCAGCTTGCACCCGGAGAGAAGATTTCTGCGATGATTCCAGTGACAGGATTTGAGGATGAGGATAAGTCACTGTTTATGGTAACCAAGAAGGGTACCGTTAAGAAGACACCTATCACTGATTTCTCAAATGTCAGAAAGACAGGACTTGCAGCTATTAACCTTCGCGATGACGATGAGCTCATCGAGGTTAAGACAGTCAAGAAAAAGTCAGAGATATTCCTCGTTACCAAGAATGGTATGTGCATCCATTTTGATGAATCTGACGTTCGTTCAACCGGAAGATCATCAATCGGTGTAAGAGGAATGATGCTGGATGACACGGATGAAATTGTCGGAATGCAGATAGATTCTCAGGGAGATTCACTCCTTATCGTATCTGAAAAAGGCTATGGAAAGAGAACAACTCTCGATGAATTTAACAGCCAGTTCAGAGGCGGTAAAGGTGTTAAGTGTTATAAGATAACAGAAAAGACAGGAAACGTCATTGGTGTTAAGGCTGTAAATGACGAGAACGAAATCCTGATGATCACAAATGCCGGTGTTGTAATCCAGCTTAGAATGGATGAAATCACAGTTCATGGCAGAGTTACATCAGGTGTTAAGATGATAAATCTTGATAAGGGCGTAACTGTAGCGAAGATAGCAAAAGTAAGAGAAAAGATTTCCGATGGTGATCACGATATAGATAATTTCGATGATGTGCCTGAGGAAGTTGAAGACACTTCTGAAGATGTCGAGGAATGAGGGGCCAATGAACATCGGACTTTTAATATCAGAACTAGAGGATAAAGAAGTTAAGAGAATATGCATAGGTGCCAGCCAGGCGGCCAGAGAAAAAGAAGTTTCTCTGGTAATACTGCCCGGCAAGTACCTTATGACTGATGTAAATGATGATAATCCCTTTGGTTATCAGCATGCAGCTTTATTTGACTATGCAATAACATCCGACCTGGATGTTATTGTAATAGACATTGAGCGCATAGGTAAGAATGTGCCTATCCTTAAAAGAGAGGCATTTCTTAAAAAGTACTCTTCTATCCCGGTTCTTACTCTGACTGAACAGGAAGGATTTACCAGTGTAAATAAGGTTGAGTCTGAGCATTATCAGTTCGAACAGCTTGGTTATGAAGCAGTAGCTGACGCTATATTTTATGCTAAAAACCAGGTAATACCCCCGCTTGAAGCCGCCAGAAATTTCTCTTATGTAGAGAAAAACGAAATTGAATCACTGGTGTGCTTAAATGAAATATCCAATACTCTTCTTCACAGGAAATATGCTGCAGAGAAGGCTTATAAGATATTTACGGATTTTGCCAGGAATAAGGGATTAAAGAATTGCGGCGTAATGATCTATGATAAAAAGGTCAGAAATACCACAAAGTATTGGTGGAAAATTCCTGAATTTATCAGCATTAAGAGTGCCCTTATAAATGGAGATTCCGCAGATTTCAATGATAAAGTAATGAGTACCGGAACTGACAAGGTCTTTTCCCTGTTCACTTCCAAAAATCCTGTGGTTCTCATAGCAGGAGCATTATTTGTTGAGGAATATCAGTTGGGAATTCTGATTTCTGAGTTCTCAGAGAATATGATGATCGACTACTTCTTCGACAATATCATCAGCGTGATAACCGGAGCTTCCAGAATTTCTTATCTTGAGAGAGAACTTAAGAAGACCTACGAGGAATTGTATGAAGTTCAGGCAGAGCTTGACAGAGATGACTCAGTGCTGGACCACATCGGAGATCAGGACTATCTGACCGGTGGACTTAACAGACGAGGCTTTTTTGCGAAAGCTTATGATCTGTTAAAAGAAAAGTTTGTTCCGGATTCCTATGCTATCGTTGCCTATATCCATATGGAATCATTAAAGTCTATAAATGATATGTATGGACATGAGGAAGGTGACAGAGCTGTCAGGAAAGTTGCTTCTATTCTTGAGGATGTTTTCAAGGGCTGTATCTATGGCAGAATCAGAGGTGATGAATTTGCTGTAATTGAGATTACCGAAGAAGACGGAAAGGCTGAGAGCTTCAGGCAGGAAATGTCAGCTCAGAACGCCAGACTTTTGGATGATTCAACAAGATATATGAATCATCTGCAGTACTCTATCTGCGAGTTTAGTCATGATGAGAATCTGTCACTTCGAGAAATGCTTAAGGAGACAGATGAGAATCTTCAGAGAATCAAGGAAAATAGATAAAAACACTTGTTTTTTATAAACCGTAGATGTACAATTTGTAACGGATTAAATACAGGGGAGCTTGTGTGAGCAGGCTGAGAGGAAGTAACCAAACTTCGACCCTTTAACCTGATGCGGATAATGCCGTCGTAGGAAGTCATACCTTAAATATTTACAGGAGACTGCCGTCAGGTTGTCTCCTTATTTTTTTCCAACCACCTTTGAGAAAGGAGGAAACGATATCCACCAGAGTGGCGGACTGAGGGGGAGCTCCCTGAGTCTTGTATTTCAGCGATGGGAAGCCGTGTTCCGGCGTGAGAGGATGCCAGCAAGCATCGACCGAACTTCCATGTAGTTACAGAATATTGAAACTGTAACTATGTCTACTAAGGAAGCGTCGCTGACATAAGACGTTTCCAATAATCAAAGGAGAATAAATCATGAAAAACGCAAACACAAAAAAATTAGCAATCGCAGGTGTATTCACTGCTGTAGCCGTTGTAGGAAGTATGTTTTCTTTTCCTGTTTTGGGAAGTAAGTGCTCTCCTGTTCAGCACATGGTCAACATTTTATGTGCTGTACTGCTTGGACCGGGATATGGCCTGGCAGCTGCCTTTGCAGCAGCACTCATAAGAAACTTGCTGGGACTTGGAAGTCTCCTGGCTTTCCCCGGAAGTATGATTGGAGCAATTACTTGCGGACTTGTATACTCTAAGAGTAAAAACATTCCTGCAACACTTCTTGGTGAAGTGTTTGGAACCGGTATTATAGGCGGTCTTTTAGCTTATCCCATTGCAATTCTGTTCATGGGACAGAACGCTGCATCACTTGCTTTCTATGCCTATGTTGTTCCATTTTTGATTTCAACTGTGGCAGGAGCCATTATTTCTGCGGTTCTGATATACGCTCTTAAAAAAGCCAACGTTTTACACTCAATGCAGGAAGCACTTTACGTTTAAAGAGGGTTACTTATCATGATTGGAAATACTTTGGAAAATCTGCGGAATACCTGTCCGCTGATACATAATATAACAAATTACGTCACAGTAAATGATTGTGCAAATATAGTACTTGCCTGTGGTGCATCACCAATAATGGCCGATGATTGCAAGGAAGTTGAAGAAATCACCTCAATCTGCGCAGGACTTAATATAAATATTGGAACATTGAACAGCCGCACTATAGAATCCATGGTGCTGGCCGGGAAAAAAGCCAACGAGCTGGGACACCCGGTTGTACTTGATCCGGTAGGAGCAGGTGCTTCCACCTTAAGAACAGAAACAGCCAATAGATTACTCGATGAAGTGAAATTTACTGTCATCAGAGGCAACATATCAGAGATAAAAACGCTGGCATCAGGAAGCGGCACAACAAAAGGCGTGGATGCAGATATAGCCGACAAGGTTACAGACGAAAACATAGATGAAGTAATATCTTTTACCAAGGAATTATCAAGAAAAACCGGAGCTGTCATAGCTATTACCGGTGCTATCGATATTGTTTCGGATGATAAAAAAGCTTATGTGATCAGAAACGGACATCCCATGATGTCTTCCATCACAGGAACAGGCTGTCAGCTTTCAGCCATGACCGCAGCTTATGTCACCGCCAACAAGGAAAATACCCTGGAAGCAACTGCTGCAGCGGTCTGTGCCATGGGGTTTGCCGGCGAGATAGCCCACAAGAGACTGTCAGAACTTGATGGTAACTCAACTTACAGAAATTACATCATCGATGCAATTTATAATATGACTCCCAGTATGTTGGAGGAAGGTGCAAAATATGAAGTGCGATAAAAAAGCAATGCTGCTCTATGCTGTAACAGACAGAGCCTGGGTGGGAAAACAGAGCCTCTATAAGCAGGTAGAATCTGCGCTTAAGGGTGGAGCAACCTGTGTTCAGCTCCGTGAAAAGGAACTAAACGACGAAGAATTCCTGAAGGAAGCCATAGAAATAGCCGCTCTTTGTAAAGAGTACAAGGTTCCCTTCTTTGTAAACGACAATGTGGATATTGCAATCAGGTGTCATGCGGATGGAATCCATGTCGGTCAGGAGGATATGAAGGCTTCCAAGGTCAGGGAAAAAGTTGGCGAAGACATGATGATCGGCGTATCTGTTCACAGCGTGGAAGAAGCTCTTGAAGCAGTCAGAAACGGAGCAGATTGCCTTGGAGTTGGAGCAATGTTCTCAACCTCCACCAAGACCGATGCAGATGTATTGCCGAAAGAGACACTCAGAGACATCTGCTCTGCTGTGGATATACCGGTGGTTGCCATAGGCGGCCTTGGAAAATCTAATATTTTAGAGCTTAAGGGCACCGGCGTTGACGGTGTTGCCTTAGTAAGCGCGATATTTGCAGCTGATGATATTGAAAATGAATGTCGCACGCTTCGCAAATTATCAGAAGAAATGGTGAAATAAGAAAGGAAAGTTTTTATGAAAACAGCATTATCAATTGCAGGAAGTGATTCTAGCGGAGGAGCTGGTATCCAGGCGGATATCAAGACAATGTCAGCAAACGGCGTATTTGCCATGACTGCCATAACAGCCCTTACTGCACAAAATACCACAGGTGTAACAGCTATTCTGGATTCTACACCTGAATTTCTCTCAGCTCAGCTGGATGCAGTATTTACGGATATTTTTCCTGATGCGGTAAAAATTGGAATGGTATCTTCTGCTGATCTTATCTCTGTAATTGCGAAGAAGCTTCGTCAGTATGAAGCTCGCCACATTGTTGTGGATCCCGTAATGGTGGCAACTTCAGGCTCTCGTCTTCTTCAGGAAAATGCTGTGGAAACTTTGAAAAAAGAGCTCCTTCCTCTGGCAGAAGTTGTTACACCTAACATACCTGAAGCAGAAATACTTGCAGATATGCCGATCAAAACGCCAAAGGATATGGAGAATGCCGCTAAGAAAATCAGTGAGCAGTATAACTGCGCTGTACTTTGCAAAGGCGGCCACGATCTCAATGATGCAAACGATCTTCTCTGGAAAGATGGCGAAGGCTACTGGTTCAACGGAAAGCGCATTGACAATCCTAATACCCATGGTACAGGCTGCACACTTTCAAGTGCTATAGCATCCAATCTGGCTAAGGGTATGGATCTTAAGGAAGCTGTCCAAAGAGCCAAGGAGTATATTTCAGGTGCTCTGGCAGCAATGCTGGATCTTGGTAAGGGTCGTGGTCCCATGAATCATCTCTTTGACATAAAGAGTGAATTTGCTAAGGAGGCGTAGTGATATGACAGATTCAGTATCCTACCGCCTTAGAAATGAAGCTTCCTCCATTTGGGAAGAATGTTTGAAGCATCCGTTTGTTACCGGTATCGGTGATGGAACTCTTGATATTGAGAAGTTTCAGTTTTTCATGCTTCAGGATTATCTTTATCTCTTTGAATATGCAAGGGTATTTGCTCTGGGAGTTGTTAAGGCCCGTGATCCGGAGCTTATGAAGACTTTTGCTTCCAACGTTGATACTATTCTCGACGGTGAAATGAATATACACCGCGCTTATATGAAGCGCCTTGGAATTACTAAAGAGCAGGTTGCAAAAGTAAAGCCTGCTCTGGACAATCTCTCTTATACAAATTACATGCTGTCTGTGGCAAATAGCGGCGGACCCATGGAAATAGTTGCTTCTATCCTGGCCTGCTCCTGGAGCTATCAGGAAATAGGACAGGCTCTTGCAGCTATCCCCGGTTCAGCCGAGCATCCATTTTACGGCGAGTGGATACAGGGCTATTCCTCTGAAGAATACGCATCCACCAATCAGGCCCTTATTGACCTCATGGATGAGCTTTCAAAAGATGCCACCGAAGAACAGCTTAAATATGTTACCGAAATCTTTGTAAACTGCAGTCGCTATGAACTTGGCTTCTGGGATATGGCGTGGGAAATGCGGTCATGAGTATTTTAAGTTTTGAAAATGTATCTTATCAGTTTCCTGAAGAGGATTATGATATTATAGACAGACTTTCTTTTTCCGTTGAACCGGGTTCTTTTCACTGCATCATTGGAATAAGCGGATGTGGAAAAAGTACCATTTTTCGCATGACCAACGGACTACTCAGACCTAAGGCAGGCCAGATCAGTGTCAACGGAAACCCGATAACAGGCCAGAACAGCTACTGCGGTTATATGCCGCAAAAGGACATGCTTTTTCCCTGGAGAACAATTGGTGAGAACCTGGCTCTTCCCCTGGAAATACAGAAAAAGTATTCCAAGGCTCAGCAAAAAGAAATGATCGACGCAGCTCTTGCAGATGTGGGCCTTGAGGGCTGCAGGGACAAAAGACCTGACGAACTCTCAGGCGGAATGAGGCAGAGAGCCGCCTTCGCAAGAACAATGCTGACGGGAAGTGACCTTTTACTACTGGATGAACCCTTCTCTGCTCTGGATTTTTTAACACGTATTTCCATGCAGGAGTGGCTACTTGATCAGTGGCAGCGCCATAAAAAGACCATTTTGTTCATTACCCATGACGTAGAGGAGGCAATCTTTTTATCCTCCAGCGTTCTGGTGGTGGAAAAGACACCGATTCATTCCCTCAAGGATATTCCTGTTCCCTTGGACTATCCAAGAACCAGACAGAATCTTACAAAACCGGAGATAGTGGAACTAAAGGAGCAGTTACTTGATATGCTCAGAAAGCAGGTGAAGGAATGAAGAACAGATATAAATATAATCTTCCATCACTTATTTTTCTATTCGGAATACTGATTCTGTGGCAGCTTGGCGCCATGAAGGTAAATGCAGCTTATATCCTGCCTACTCCAATCCAGATCATACAAAAGCTCTGGGAACTAAGGGTAGCACTGTTTACGGTTCATCTTCCGGCTACTATGCTGGTAACCCTTGTGGGACTATTGATATCTCTGGTGCTTGGTCTTGGACTTGCAATTCTGATGGATGCAAGAGCGTTTTTTCAAAAAGCCTTATATCCTGTGGTTGTGGCATCCCAGACAATTCCGACAACAGCCATAGCGCCGCTTTTTGTCCTTTGGTTTGGCTATACTATTTGGAGCAAAGTGTTGGTGACGGTGCTCATCACCTTTTTTCCAATAACCATTACGGTATATGACGGCCTTCAATCCGCCAAGGTAGAGATGATGGATCTGCTCCTGACCTATGGAGCGACCAAAAAAGATATCTTTTTCAAAATAAAAGTTCCCTGTTCACTGCCCTACTTTTTTTCTGCCATAAAAATGGCTATTCCCATGAGCATCATCGGTGCTGCCATTGGTGAATGGCTGGGAGCCCAGAGCGGTCTTGGATATTTTTCAAGGCGAATGACAACGCAGCTTGATGGAGCAGGTGTATTTGCCCCAATAGTTCTTTTGTCTGCGGTAGCAATGCTGGCTGTTGCTCTTGTGGCATTGCTGGAAAAAAAGATAGTTCGTTGGAGAGGCGAATTTTAAATAATTAAGAGGAGATTGTTATGAAAAAAGTGTTATCCATGGTGCTTGTTTGCGCCCTGCTTTTGTGCGGCTGCGGTGCAACTGAAAGTACTGCCAAAGAAGGAAAATTAAAAGAAATCAGTGTAGTTCTCGACTGGTATCCCAATGCCCTTCATGCTTTCCTGTATGAGGCAATTGATAAGGGATACTATGAAGAGGAGGGGCTTAAAGTAAACATTCAGTTCCCTTCCAATTCAAATGATGCTATTTCACTGGTGGCAGCCGGAAAGGCCGACATTGGTCTATATTATCAGCAGGATGTCATCCAGGCCAGAGTTAATCAGAACGTTCCGGTTAAGTCCATCGGTGCTGTAGTGCAGGGACCTCTCAATATTGTTTTGTCATTAAAGGATAAGAACATCACAAGTCCCGGCGACCTTGTGGGAAAGACCATCGGCTACGGTGGAACAGAGCTTTCGGAGGCCCTTATTCGAAGCATAATGAATAATGTCGGAGCAGATTACAGCGATGTGACTCTTATAAATGTGGGATTTGATCTCATGAGTTCCATGACAACAGGAAATGTTGATGCCACCATCGGATGCCTTGTAAATCATGAGGTTCCACAGATGGAGGAAGAAGGTTTTGAAGTAAATTACTTTGACCTTGATGACTATGGCGTTCCCACTTTTTATGAGGGTGTTTTCCTTGCAAACGATGAAGCTATAGAAAAAGACAGCGACACCCTTAAAGCTTTTCTCAGGGCTTCAGCCAGGGGCTTTGCAGATATGAAGGAGAATCCTGAGGAAGCACTTCAGATTCTTCTTAAAAACCAGAATGAAGAGAACTTCCCTCTTTCCGAGACTGTTGAAAGAAAAAGTATAGAGGTTCTCCTCCCTATTATGGAGACAAAAGATGCTGCTTTCCTTACACAGACAGATGAGTGCTGGCAGAAAAACATCGATTGGATGATGGAGCAGGGACTTATTTCAGAGAGCGTGGACCTGGATAAAGTCAGAGTTAATCTGGAATACTAACTAAAATAAAGGAGTCTTCCCAGGAAAAAACTTGGGATAGACTCCTTTTTTGTACGAGGAAATTCTTTTTATTCACATGGCTTCTTTCATGCTCTTTACATATTCGCCCACATATTTTGGAGCATCTTTGCCGTACTTATCAAGTATCTTTATGATGGCTGATCCAACAATTACGCCGTCAGCGATAGCTGAATACTTGGCAGCCTGCTCGGGAGTTGAGATTCCAAAACCTATAGCGCAGGGAACATTTGAGTTCTGCCTAATCATGCTTACGATGGAATCAAGATCTGTGGTGATGGAGCTTCTGGTTCCTGTAACACCAAGGCTTGAAACTACGTATATAAAGCCTTTTGCTTCCTTTGCTATCATGGCGATTCTGTTCTCTGAAGTAGGTGCGATCAGGGAAACCAGGTCAACGTCATACTTGACACAGGTGTCATTAAATTCCTCTTTTTCCTCGAAAGGAAGATCGGGAAGAATAAGACCGTCGATTCCAATCTCACTGCATTTTTTTATAAACACCTCAGAACCGTAGGAATAAACAACGTTTGCATAGGTCATAAATACCATGGGAACAGATACATATTTTCTTAAGTCAACGACAAAATCAAAGATCTTGTCAGTGGTAACGCCGCCGTTAAGAGCTCTTAAGTTGGCTCCCTGAATAACAGGTCCCTCTGCAGTTGGGTCAGAGAAGGGAATTCCAAGTTCTATAAGATCAGCGCCGTTTTCCACAGCCGCGATAACGGCTTCTTTGGTGGTTTCAAGGTCGGGATCACCGCAGGTTATAAAAGCAACAAAGGCCTTTCCATTCTTAAATGCATTCTCTATTTTGCTCATAATATTTCTCCTCTATCACTCACTGATGTCAACGCCTCTGTAGCGGGCAATGGCAGCGCAGTCCTTATCGCCTCTGCCGGAAATGGTAACAACGATGATCTTATCTTTATCCATCTTTGGAGCTATCTTCATGGCGTGAGCAAGTGCATGTGATGATTCAATGGCGGGGATGATTCCCTCAGTTCTTGAAAGATATTCAAAGGCGTCAACAGCCTCATCATCAGTAATGGCAACATATTCAGCTCTCTTTATATCGTGGAGATATGCGTGCTCCGGTCCGATTCCGGGATAATCAAGTCCTGCGGAAATAGAGTAAACAGGAGC
>JAEEGK010011657.1_pt1 | contig 20048 bp, 13 predicted proteins | sample 8958771 | NCBI WGS metagenome assembly JAEEGK01 (sample SAMN16246547, study PRJNA631951) | gut metagenome | biome: gut microbiome; feature: rumen; material: SC-attached | host: Bos | place: Iran: Karaj | collected 2018-10
GTATTCCTTATCCGCAGACTCCAAAAAAGAGGCCGCCCGGGTGGCCCGGCCCACGAAGATGGGCAGCACCCCGGTGGCCATGGGGTCCAGGGTCCCGCCGTGGCCGATGCGCTTTTCCCCCAGGGCGCGGCGGAGCTTGGCCACCACGTCATGGCTGGTCCAGCCTTCCGGCTTGTCCACGATGGCGATGCCGGTCATAGGGGCGCTTCGTGCCAGTGGCGCGCCACGGCGTCCATCAGCCGCGCCGTGACTTCCTCCCGGCTGCCCTTGACGGTGCAGCCCGCGGCCATGCCGTGGCCGCCGCCGCCGAATTCCGCGCAGATGCGGCTGGCGTTGCCGTACTGCCCGGTGCGGAGGGATACCTTCCACTCCCCGTTCCCCACTTCCCGCAGGGTGATGCTCAGCTCCACGCCCTCCACGCTCCCGGCCACGGAGGCGATATCCTCCAGGTCGGCTTCGGTAGCGCCGATGCTTTTCAGGTCCTCCAAGGTCACGGTTGCCAGGGAGGCTTCGTCATTCTGGAAGAATTGCAGGCCCGCGATCATGCGGCTCTCCAGCAGCAGCCGGGCGCGGCTTTTCTTCATGAAGAGGGTCCGGTTCAGGTCCACCGGGGCCCCGGCTTCCAGCAGGTCCGCCCCCACCCGCAGGGTCTGGGGGCCGGTATTCTTATAGCGGAAGCAGCCGGTATCCGTGGTGACGGCGATGTACAAAAGGGTGGCCAGTTCCTTGTCTACGGGGACCGCCAGTTCCTTCATCAGCAGATAGATGAGCTCGCCGCAGGCCCCGGCATCCGGATCCAGGAAGGTTTCTCCGGCGTAATGGCTGTTGGAGGGGTGGTGGTCGATGCTGAGGGAGGTCTTCCCCGCCCAGCCTTCGGCGTTCAGCTGCAGGATACCCTCCTCTGCCAGATCCACGCTGACCACGGTTTCCGGCAGGTAGCCCGCCGGGGGTACGCAGGGGGCAAGCATTTCTTCATGCCGGGGGGTGGCTTCCGGGTTGGGCAGCGCGAAGGCGGTCTTTCCCAGCTTCCGAAGGCCCCGGCAAAGGGCAGCGGCAGAGCCCACCGCATCCCCGTCGGGGCGGCGGTGGGTCAAGATGAGATAACGGTCATGTTGCCGGAGGAAGGCGGCGCAGTCATGCAGGGTCATGCTCGTCCTCCTGTTCCTCCCCGCTCCGGGTCTCTCCGGCCATCACGTCGTCTATGAGCTTGCTGAGCCGGGCCCCCTGCTCGATGGAGCGATCCCGCTCAAAAACAAGCTCCGGGGTATAGCGCAAGGTCAGGCTGCTGCCCAGTTCCCGCCGCAGCCAGGGGCCGGCGGAGCGGAGGCCTCGGCGCAGTTCCCTCTCGTTGACCTCCCCCAGAATGCTTATATAGACCTTGGCATAGCGCAGGTCGGGGGTGGTCTCCACACCCGTGACCGTCACCATTCCCTGCTGCACCCGCGGGTCTTTCACGCGGGGGATCAGGACGCTCAGCTCCCGCTGGATATCCTCATTGATGCGGTTCAGTCGATTCGTTGCCATAGTGTTCCTCGCTTGCGAAGGTTATTTCGCGCCTCCGTAGCGCCGTTCCCGGCGGTTGAAGGCGTCGATGGCCCGATCGATCTCCGCCGGGGTGACGTCGGGCCAGAGGGTGTCCGTGAAATAGTATTCCGCGTAGGCGGATTGCCAGAGCAGGAAATTGGAGGTGCGCTGCTCTCCCCCGGTGCGGATGATGAGCTCCGGGTCCGGGATCGCCGCAGAATCCAGATAGGCGGAGAACGCCTTTTCGTCCAGCTGGCCCACTTTGCCCGCGGCGTAGTCCAAGGCATACTTCCTCGCCGCCCGGACGATCTCGTCCCGCCCGCCGTAGTTGAAGCAGACGTTCAGCTGCATGCCCTGCACGGTCTTGGATTTCTCCAGGGCCCGGTTGCTGAGGGCCTGCAGCTCCGGGCTCAGGCGGCTCAGGTCCCCCATGACGAAGAGCTTGATGCGCTCCTGCTCCATGCTGTCGATGGCTTCCTCCAGATACCGCTTCAGCAGGACCATGAGGGCGCCCACCTCCTCCTCGGAGCGCTTCCAATTCTCCGTGGAGAAGGCGTAGACCGTCAGGTAGCTGACGCCGATATCCCGGCAGTGGTGGAGGATCTTCCGAAGGGCTTCCGCCCCGGCGGCATGACCCGCCTTCCTCGGCAGGCCCCGCTTCACCGCCCAGCGGCCGTTGCCGTCCATGATGGCCGCGATATGCCGGGGCACGACCCGCTCCGGAGCAGTGGGGTTATCTTTGGTAAACAGCGGCATCAGATCTCGCTCAGTTCCTTTTCCTTCTTGCTCACCATCTTGTCCACGTCGGCAATGTAGTCGTCTGTGAGCTTCTGGATGTCCTTTTCCGCGTTCTTCAGGTCGTCCTCGGTGATTTCGGACTTCTTCTGCTGCTTTTTGAAGGTGTCCATGGCGTCCCTGCGGATGTTGCGGATGGCGGTCTTGCTCTCCTCGCCGTATTTGCGCACCTGCTTGATGAGTTCCTTACGGCGCTCCTCCGTCAACTGGGGGAAGGCCAGGCGGATCAGGCGGCCGTCGTTCTGGGGGTTGATGCCCAGGTCGCTGGCCTGGATGGCCTTTTCGATGAGCTTCATGGTGCCGGCATCCCAGGGCTGGATCGTCAGCGTGCGGGGATCGGGGGAAGCGATGCTGGCGATCTGGTTGATGGGGGTGGGCGTCCCGTAGTAGTCCACGCGGATCTGGTCCAGCACAGCGGCGTTGGCCCGCCCGGCGCGGACGGCGGCAAAGTTGGCCTGCATCACGTCCAGGGTCTTCTGCATTCTGTCGGTATACACGGCGTAATCGTCCTTGTTCATTTCGTTTCCTCCTTATTTCATCGGTCCTGTGACTGTATCCTCATTCTACTATCGTACCAATCGCTTCCCCGGCAGCGGCCTTGGCGATGTTCTCCGGGTCCTTCAGGCCGAAAACGCAGAGGGGCAGCTTGTTCTCCATGGCCAGCTGGGTGGCGGCGGCGTCCATGGCCTTCAGGTCCCGCCGCAGCACCTCCGCATATTCGATGCGGTCGAACTTCGTGGCGGTGGGGTCCAGCTTGGGGTCGGCAGAGTAGAGCCCGTCCACGTTCTTCCCCAGCAGCAGCACGTCCGCCTCGATGTCCAGGGCCCGCAGCACCGCCGCGGTGTCCGTGGTGAAGAAGGGCTCGCCGCTGCCGCAGGCGAAGATGACCACCCGCCCGGCCTTCAGGTGCCGCACGGCGGCGTCCCGGTTGAAGGGCTCGGCGATGCGCTCCAGCCCGAAGGAAGCCTGGATGACCGCTTCCACCCCCGCTTTCTCCAGGGAGTCCACCAGGGCCACGCTGTTCATGGCGGTGGCCAGCATGCCCATGTAGTCGGCCCTGGCCCGGACCATGCGGTCCCCGCCGTCCTTGCCGCCCCGCCAGTAGTTGCCGCCGCCAACCACGACGGAGACCTGGATGCCTTCGTCCACGCACTGCTTCACCGCCCGGCAGACCCGCCCGGTGAAATCGAAATCGATGCCGCGGCCATTTTCTCCCCCCAGGGCTTCCCCGCTCATCTTCAGCAGGATCCTTTTGTACTTTCGGTCCATATCAAAGCCTCATTTTCTTTCATGAGATTTATCCATGAGATTATAGTTTACACTATTTTTCTCCTTCTGAAAAGAGGAAAATGCAAAGCTGCGTAAAGCCTCATTTGTAAAAGACCCGCCGCGGCACAGAGCCGCAGCGGGTCCGGTCATTCCATTGTTTCTTACTTCACCATGCTGGCGACTTCGGCAGCGAAATCGTCGGCCTTCTTCTCGATGCCTTCGCCGGTGAGGAAGCGCTTGAAGCCCTTGATGGCGATAGTGCCGCCCAGAGCCTTGGCGACCTCTGCCACGTGCTTCTCGCAGGTGACCTTGTCGCCCAGGGACTTGACGAATTCCTGCTGCATCAGGCAGTTCTCGCTGAAGTACTTGCCGATGCGGCCCATGACCATCTTCTCGATGATATTGTCGGGCTTGCCCTTGTTCTTCTCGTCCTGCTTGGCCTGAATGAGGAGGATCTCCTTCTCCTTGGCCAGGGTGGCCTCGTCCACGTCGGACTTGTCCAGGAACAGGGGGCTCATGGCGGCGACCTGCATGGCCAGATCCTTGCCCAGCTCTTCCACTTCGGCCTTGCCGGCGATGTCGGCGGAGACCTCCATGTTCAGCAGGACGCCGATCTTGCCGCCCATGTGGATATAGGAGACGGTCTTGCCGCCGGCGTAGCGGGCGAAGCGGCGGACCTGCATGTTCTCGCGGATGGTGGCGACCAGCTCCTTGCGCACGTCTTCGACGCTCTTGCCGGGAACCAGCTCCATGGCCATGAAGCTTTCCAGGTCGGCGGGGTCCTTCTCGGCGACCAGCTTGGCCAGGTCGGCGGCGAAGGAGCGGAAATCGGCGTTGTTGGCGGCGAAGTCGGTCTCGATGTTCACTTCCACCAGACCGGCGCAGGCGCCGTCGGCGGAAACATAAGCGGCGCAGACACCCTCGGCGGCGACGCGGCCTGCCTTCTTGGCGGCGGTGGCCAGGCCCTTCTCACGGAGCAGCTCGACGGCCTTGTCCATATCGCCGTCAGCTTCGGTGAGGGCCTTCTTGCACTCCATCATGCCGCAGTCGGTCATTTCACGGAGCTTCTTAACATCAGCAGCGGTAAAAGCCATGATTATTCCTCCTCTTTCACTTCGGCGGGCACTTCGGGAGCGGCTTCGGGGGCCTCGGCGTCGGCGCCCTGACGGCCTTCCTGCACGGCGTTGGCCATGGTGGCGCTGATCAGGCGGATGGCGCGGATGGCGTCGTCATTGCCGGGGATGGGGTAATCCACCTCGTCGGGATCGCAGTTGGTGTCCACGATGGCGACGATGGGGATGTGCAGCTTGCGGGCCTCGGCGATGGCGTTGCGCTCCTTGCGGGGATCGATGACGAACAGGGCGCTGGGCAGACGGCGCATTTCCTGCACGCCGCCCAGATACTTCTCCAGCTTGGCGATCTCGCCGGTGAGCTTGATGACTTCCTTCTTGGGCAGCATGTCGAAGGTGCCGTCCTCCTGCATCTTGCGGAGCTGCTGCAGCCGGTCGATGCGGGTGCGCATGGTCTTGAAGTTGGTGAGCATGCCGCCCAGCCAGCGGGCGTTGACGAAATACATGCCGACGCGCTCGGCTTCTTCCTTCACCGCGTCCTGGGCCTGCTTCTTGGTGCCCACGAACAGCAGGGTGCCGCCGTTAGAGGCGGTGTCCCGCACGAAGGAATAGGCTTCCTCCAGCTTCTTCACGGTCTTCTGCAGGTCGATGATATAGATGCCGTTGCGCTCCATATAAATGTAAGGCGCCATCTTGGGGTTCCACCGACGGGTCTGGTGGCCGAAATGCACGCCGGCCTCCAGCAGCTGCTTCATGGATACGACTGCCATTTTTCTGATTTCCTCCTTATTTGTTTATTACCTCCACGGGGTCCGTCCCCGCCGCCTGCAGGCGCAGGAACAGGGCAGGAATAAGCGCCCGTGTGCGTAATGCCGATAAATTATAGCAGGCTGCATTTGGGAATGCAATACTTTTTTGAAGAAGTTTTTTGATGCAGCGGGCGGGGGTCCCCCGTCCCGCGCGCTCACGCGCCTTTCGTCAGCAGGACCGTTTTCGTTCTGCCGTCCCAGCCCACCTGATAACCGAAGTATTCCGCCAGATAGCGGATGGGCGCGTAGGTGCGGCCGCCCACGATCACCGCCGCCGTGTCCATCGCCACCGTTCCGCCGTCGCCCCTACGGGCCTCCGTGCTCCCGATGGGGAAAGCGATCGTCCTCGTCCCGTCCGTGAAGACCGCTTCCCGGGCCTGACCGTCCCAGGTCACCGTGAGACCCAGGGCTTCCGCCACCGCCCGCAGGGGCACCATGGTGCGGCTGCTGGCGTCAATGAAGGGCTCCGCGTCCGTCCACCAGACCAGCTCCCCATCCGTTTTCACCTTGATGGCCTCCGGAGCCTGCCAGAGGGCCGTCTGCGTTTTCAGGCCGCTTTCATCCAGCGTGTAAAACACGGGGACGGAATCCTCCGTCACGTACCAGACGAGCTTCCCGTTCACGCAGATGGGCGGGCAGTCGGACAGCGCGCCGGGTGCAGTGCGGATTTCCCCCACGTTCCCGTCCGCGTCGTACCTTGCCCAGGCGACGATCTGAGGTCCTTCTTCATCCACATATCCCCTTTTTTGGTTCACATGAAGGACATCCCAGAGGATGTAGCCGCCGTCCGGCCCCGTGGGAGCCAGCACGGGGATGCCCGCGCTCTGATCCCCGTCCTCCGGAAAGTCCGTGACCTGAAGGATCCTGGTTCCTCCCAGGGAGAAATCTCCCTTGTCCGTCCAGCTGAAATACACGTTGCGCACCGGGCGCTTGTCGGCGCCGGCGCCGTTGTAATTCCAGACCGCCACGATGCCGCGCTCCGTCTCCCCCAGGCCGCCGGCGGAGACGCCGGTGGCGCTGTCGCCTTTTTCGCCGGGGATATCGAGAAGCGCAATGTCGGTCGTTCCTCCGGCAAAGGATTCGTTCCCGGCCGCTTTCCCGTACTTCTGCAGCAGCAGCGCCCGGGGACTGGCGTCCCCCAGGTCCAGCGCCAGCAGTTCGTCCTCCCGGTCCGCCAGGATAAACTGGTCGAAGGAATGGGAGACATAGCCGTTTCTGAAAGCGATTTTATACTGGGCGTCCGTGACCGCCATGTCGGACTGCCGCAGGGAGAAGGTCAGGTTGGCCTGATGCCGGAAACCTCCGCCGCCATACATCATGTGGCAGGTTCGGATATAGAGCATGTCCCCGGCTTCCGCGCAGCGAAGGGAGCCATAGTCGAAGGGGACGACCGTATTCGCCCCGAGGAGAGAACCCTGCCCCAGCTTCTCCCACTGTTTGGAGTATTTCGTCACCACGACCACGGGAACACTGTCGTCCTCCATCCCGTTGCTGTGGCCGATCACCATGAAATGATGGTATTCCCCGATGAAGAAGCCGCCCCAAAAGCTCACCAGATCACGCTCCAGGCTCCGGGAGGAGAGCAGCCGGAATTCGGGGGAATAACGCTCCACGATCACGATTCCGTTCACGTTCTCCGCCCGGACATAGCCCTCCCCGTCCCAATACAGGCAGGAATCCACCACGTCTCCATACCGACTGCCGAATTCGCCCGCATAGAGATACCTCGACCGCAGGAGGTTCTCGCTTTTCATGGGCTCAGCTTCGCGCTCCATGGCCGGGAAAACGGCATTCTCCAGCGCACTGCACCCCTCGATCACAGATTGCCCCATTTCCAGAGGACTGCAGAAAGCGCGGATGCTCCTCAGGCCGGCACAGCCGGAAAACGCCCGATCCCCGATCTCCGTCACGCTCGTCGGGATGGTCACGCCCGTCAGACCGGTGCAGCCGGCAAACGCCTCTGCTTCAATGCGCCGGACGCCCTCCGGGATCGTGACTTCGCCGCCGGAGCCCCGATAGGCCAGCAGGAGGTCGCCCACGATGTGGAAATCGCCCTGGGAGGCCAGCCAGGGCGTTCCCTCAAAGGCCCTTGCGCCGACGCTCTCCACCCTGCCGCGGACCGTGAAGCCCGTCAGGCTGCCGCAGCCGGAAAACGCGGAATCGCCAAAGGCCGTCACGCCCGAAGAGACCGTCACGGTCGTGAGGCTGCCGCAGCCGAAAAAGGCCAGAGCGCCGATGCGCAGCGCATCCGTCGAGATCGTCACCGAGCCCAGGCTCCCGCAGCCGTAAAACGCAGATTTCCCGATGTGCCTGAGGCCTGCAGGGAAGGAAATTGAGCCCAGTCCCGTGCAGCCGGAAAACGCCGAGTCTCCGATGCTTTTCAGCCCTGCGGGGAGCGTCACGGCCGTCACGTCGGTCCGGCCGGCAAACGCAAAGCCCGCGACGGCCGCCACCCCCGCCGGGACCGTGACCTCCGCCGCCTTGCCCTGATAGGCCAGCAGGACGCCGCCTGCGATGGCGAAATCTCCCTGGGAGGCCAGCCAGGGCGTTCCGGCAAAGGCGTTGGCGCCGATGCTCGCCACGGTGTCGGGGAGGGTCACCGATTGCAGGGCTTTGCAGTCGTAAAACGCCCCCATCCCGATCGTCGTCACGGTGCTGGGGAGCGTCACGCCCGTCAGGCTCTTGCAGCCGTAGAAGGCCTGGTCCCCGATCTCCGTCACGCCCTCGGAGAACGTCACGCCGGAAAGGCTCCAGCAGTTGTCAAAGGCGTTGGCTCCAATGGTCCGCACGCTGCCGGGGATCGCCACGTCCGCCAGCGCCAGGCAGGCGGAAAAGGCCATCCTGCTGATCTCCGTCACGCCCTCGCCGAGATTCACACGGGTCAGGTTTTCGCAGTTTGCGAATGCGCTGCGGCCGATGACCTTCACGCTGCCGGGGATCGTGACGCCCGTCAGGCTGCCGCAGCGCAGGAAAGCGGTTTCGCCGATCTCCGTCACTCCCTCCGGGATGGTCACCTCTCCGCCGGGGCCGGTGTACCTCGTCAGCACCCCGTTTTCGTCGATCTCGAATCCCTCCGTCCCCGCCGCCGCGGCGGGAAGGGCAAGCGACAGCACCAGCGACAGCAAAAGCAGAAGCGACAGCAGCTTTTTCATTCCGTTCGACCTCGATTTCTCAAGAATAGCCCTACTTCAATTCCAGCGTTTCCACGACGCTGATGTGATCCCGCGCCCAGGTCAGCTCCACCGGCAGGCTCAGGAGCTCGAAGCGCTCCGTATTGAGGACCAGCAGGTCCAGCCGCCGGTAGAGGAGCCGGGCATTCCGCCCAAGCCGCCCGTCCGCGGGGGCCGGGCTGCGGAAAACCTCCGCGGAAGCCCACAGGTCTCCTTCCCCGGCGTCCACGGCGGCCCAATAGTCCTCGTCCGCCGCAAAATCCCGCAGCTCCAGCGCGATCCCCAGGTCCGCCAGCAGCTCCGAAGCGCGCGCCAGGCCCTCCCGACAGGGGTGATCCCCCTGCCCGCGGCCGGGAACCAGGGCGGTGAAGCGTAGGCTCTCCCCCTCCGGCACGGCAAGCAGCACGGCCCGCAGCTTTTCCAGGGCGCTTTCCTCCGTCTCCTCCCCGGCAAAGGGCAGTGCGGCAGCGCCGAAATAAGCCTCCGCCGAAGCGCGGCAGCACACCGCCGCCAGGTCCAGCACCGCTTCCTCCAGGGGGGCGCGGTCGAAAGCCGCGCCGTCCTCCGGGTCCGCAGGGACGGGGGGTGGGTCCAGACGCAGGACGCCCCAGACATCCGACGCGACGCTGCGCAGCGCCAGGCCGGGCATTTCCCTGGCTTCGGCAAAGACCGCCGGGCTGCCGGGGAGAAGGGCCAGGTCCGCCCTGCCCTCGGACACCAGCGACGCCAGGGACGCTTCGCCGGCCTGGACAAACCAGACCTCCCCCACCCGGGGGCTGCCCAGATAGTAATAAAGATTCGCCTCCAGGTGGAAGCCCTCCGCCGTCTCCACAACGCGGAAGGCCCCCGCGCCGGGCAGCATTTCCCCGCTTTTGGCGCGCAGGGCGCTCAGGTCCCCGTAGGGGAAGCCATAGAGGCCGTCATTGGGGCGATAGAGGCTCTCGTCCCCGTAAAGGGGCATGGGCAGCAGCCAGAGCTGCCCCAGCCGCTCCAGGTCCGCGGGAGAGAAGGAATCCAGCTGCAGGTCCACGGTGTAGTCGTCCACCTTGGAGACGCCGGAAAGGCGCTTATCCGGGGCGCTTGCCGCCTCCGCAGCGCCGCAGCGGCGGATGAATTCCTCCTTCGCCAGCCGCTCCGTCTCCATGTCCAGGGCTTCGTCAAAGGCTTCCGCGCTGCCGTAGGCGCGGATAAAATTGTCGGTCAGGTCCTCCGCGCCGGGGTTTCGTCCGGCAGCGGGGTTCCAGCGGTTGCCCAGGCTGTCTGTCATTTCGCCGTCGTCCCCGGCGGGCTCCGCCAGACCGGCGCACCACAGGGTAAAGGCCCGCAGACAGCCCTCCTCCTGCCGGGCCCTCTCCGCTTCCATGCCCAGGGCATAGACGGCGTAGGTTTCCAGATACCGGCCCGCGCACCAGGCGCTCAGGCTGCGCAGGCTGCGGCCCCAGGCCGCCCGGAGGCAGAACGCCGCCAGCTCCGCCAGGGGTCCTTCCCCGGCGGCAGCTTCATCGTAGAGGGCGGCGTACCGTTCCGCCGCCGCGGGGCCGGTGGCGGTGCGGTAGGCCAACAGCCCGGTCACGGCGCAGTCCCGCAGGCCCAGCCTCCCGCTGTAATCCGGGTCCAGCAGCGCATAGAGGGTGAAGATCAGGTCGTCCGCGTCAGCATAGCTGCCGTCGGCATAGCGCACATTTTCCCGCATGGAAATGCGCAGCACGGTGCTGCCGTCCCCCCGGCTCATGACGCGCACCCCGGCGGCCCCCACGCCCTCCGGCTCCTCGGGAAAGCTGCCGTCGGCCCGGCGGCAGAGAAGGGGCGTCTGGGTCAGGCGCAGGAGCAGGAGGTCGGAGCCCTCCGCGGCGTCAAAGGGGTCCCAGGTCCCGGAAAAGGGGGTACAGGCAATGGTCAGGGCCTCCGACGGAGCGGTCCGCGCCGGGGTCTCCTCCGGCTCCGGGGTTTCCGTGGGCGCGGCGGCGGGCGTCGCCGTCGGGAGCGCCGAAGGGGCTGCCGCGGGAGAGGGTCTGGGCGTCGTTTTCGCCGGCGTCCCCCCGCCTCCGGGCGCGGTACATCCCGCGAGGCACAGGGCGGCCAGCAGAGCAGTCAGAAGCAAGCGGAGGGGCTTCCCCCTCCGCCCGGTTCGGATCACGGTCTTTTTTGTTGTTGTCAGATGTTTCATAGGCTTCCTTAGTTACGCGTCTTCGCTCGCGTCTTCCCCGGCTTCCGCGCTCTCCTCCGGCAGTTCCGCGTCCTCCGTTTCGGTCTTCGGCGTGGGTTCCACCGGCAGCTCCGCATCCGGGGGTCTGGTGACCTGCGGCTGCGGCGTCAGCTCCGGCACGGGTTCCGGTTCCTCCGTTGGCTCCGGCGTGGGTTCTGGGGCAAGCTCCGGCGTGGGTTCCGGGGCAGGCTCCGGCGTCGGCTCGGGGGTGGGTTCAGGTGTCGGTTCAGGTGTCGGTTCTGGCGTCGGTTCGGGGGTGGGCTGCGGCTCCCGCACGGGCATGTGGCCCGTGTGCTCCGGCATCTTCAGCACCTCCTCCCCCACCACGAGGATCAGGGGATAGATGTTGTCGATCACCTGAGGGAAGCGGTCGATGGGATAGGGGTCCTGATGGATATAGGCGCAGAGCTCCAGGGTGCAGCCGAATTTATGGGTCTCATAGCGGGCGGTGTTCACCATGTAGCCGCCGCCCTTGCTCACATCCTCCGCCCCCAGCAGGCTGTAGCCGAAGGCGTTGGCCAGCCGCTTGGCGATGGGATAGTGCTCGCTCCACAGGTCCATGGTCTCGGAGTCGATCCAGTAGACCACTTCGCCGCGGATGTGCAGGGAAACCAGCATATGATAGTCGGTGGCATCCAACAGGTCCTGCATGGCGCGGCTCTCGGGCTCGCTGAGGGGCTCGGGTCCGCACCAGTTGGCCGCCGCGGCATGATAGACCCCGTCCCGCTCGCCCCAGCCGTGGGGGAAATTGCGGTTGAGGTCCACGCCGTTGATGTTGGCTTTCCAACCGGAATAATCGTAGTTATAGCCGTAGCCCAAAGCAGCCAGCGCGTCGGGGTCCTTGACGGCCTGGATGCCGTTCTGGGCAAGGTTCACCCCGTCGGGGTTCAGCATGGGCACGATGTGGAAGACCACCCCGTCCAGGATGTCCCGGTAGGCGGTCCCGCCGTAGCCGGTATTGGCCTCGTAGCCCTGGCAGTATTGGTCCACGATGTACATGAGGGCGTTGGTGGCGATATGCTCGCAGGCATGGGTGGAGGAGCAGAGGACGACCTCCCGCTCGCCGCGGCCGAAATCAAAGGCGACCAGGTCACGGCCCTCCACGCTCTGACCGATGCTGTAGACGGAGATCAGGTCCGGATACTTCTCCGCCAGCAGGCCGATGTCCGTCACCATCTGCTCATAGGTATAGGTGCGGTAGGGGTCCACGATGCTGTTTTCCCCCAGACCGGCGCGGGTGAAATCCTTGGTTTCCGAGAGGGTGGGCGCTGCCGGCGTCGGTTCCGGTGTGGGTTCCGGCGCAGGCTCCGCCGTGGGTTCCGGCGTAGGTGTGGGTTCCGCCGTAGGTGTGGGCGAGGGTTCGTCCGTGGGTTCCGGGGACGGCTCCGCCGTCGGGTCCGGTGTGGGCGAGGGTTCCGCCGTGGGCTCCGGGGAGGGTTCCTCCGTGGGCTCCGCAGACGGCTCCGCCGTGGGTTCCGGGGAGGGCTCCGCCGTGGGGGCCTCCGTGGGCTTGTCCGTGGGTTTTGCCGTAGGCGCAGGGGTGGGTTCCGATGTAGGCGCAGGGGTGGGCGTGTCCGCCGCGAGCACGGGGGTGGCCGGGTCATCCCGGCCACCCATGAAGTGCACGACCAAGAGCACGCAGCCTGCCAGGACCGCGAGAACGATCAGGCAGATCGCCAGCACCTGCAGGGGCTTTTTGCTCGTTTGATCCTTCATTTATTCTCCGCAAAAGACCTTTCTGGAAATTTCATAGAGCAGCCGGGTCGCCTGGGGAGGCGCGCCGAAGGCGCTGCCCATGGCATGGGGATGCTTCTCCACGAAGGCCTGGATGACGTCCCGCATCTGGGATTCCTCCATGTCGGCGCTCAGGCCGGTGATGGGCATGCCCAGCACGATCTTGTCGCCGTATTTCTCGTAGAGCATCTCGAAATCGTTCATGGGCTGGCCGGACCAGGTGTCCACGCCCGCCTCGATCATGGCGGGCACCAGCATCTCGTTCTTGCCGCAGGAATGGAGCTCGAATTTCATGCCCCGCTTGTGGACGCTCTCCACGCAGCGCTTGAGGTAGGGCAGGATCATCTCCTCCACGGTGCTGAGGGAGAAGAAGGGAGCCCGCTGGGAACCCCAGTCGTCGTGAAGGGTGATCACGTCGGGGTGCAGATAGCGGTGGTAGTGGTCGATGTAGTCGTCATAGAAGTCCGCCAGCTTGTCAAAGAGGCGATGGACGCCCTCCTGCTCATCTTCATCCACCAGGGCGAAAGCGGCGTTCTCAAAATCCATGAAGGAGATCAGCCGCTCAAAGAGGCCGGTGAGGATGGTGATGTTCAGGACCTTTTTGGGATTGACAAAATCCTTGTTGCGTTCGGCGCAGGCTTCCCAGTCCATGACGTCGTCCAGGTTGGGGAAGGTAATGTAGTCCTCCCAGTGGGTGATGTCCGGCACCTTGGGATCGCCGGCGCGGACCATGCTGCCGCCGACGGTGGGAACATATTCCCACTCCACGCCGAAGAAGTCGGGGCCGCCGGCCTCGGTGTTGTTGTCGATGCGCGCCGCCTCGAAGACGAAGCCGCGGGCGACGTTTTCCGCCAGCTTCACGGTCATCATGGTGCTGTCGCTCATGCCGGAGGGCATCCACATGGGCGTTTCGCCGCTGAGGAGCATCAGGTAATTCTCCTTGGCGGTGATGGGGGTGGGGAAGATGGGCCTGCCGGGCATGCCGGGCATAAAGCCGGGTTCTTCACCGATGGGGATGAGCTCTTTGGGGTCAAAGGGGATGCGCTTCATGTTTCTCCAACTCCTGTTCTATAATTGGTTTTTTGATTTTCCTGTTCAGTATGCGGTGTTGCTTCAGTTAAAACGGACCTTTGGGGGCGACTTTTTCGTGGATGTGCTGGAGCTTGAGGTCTTTGTCGGAGGCCCGGCTCTCCTTGTCCCAGTACATGGTGACGGGCCTGGACGAGGTAAAGGCGTCCCAGCCGTCCATGCCGGGGTGGTTGGGGTCGCCGTAGCGGGCGAAGGAAACATAGGACCCGGCCACGTCCGCCTCCAGCTTTTCCCGGACGCCGGGCTCCCAGCAGATGGGGACCCGCAGGGTATTGTGGAACGCATAGGGAATGTCGGAGCAGTGCCAGGCGGGCTTGCCCCCGTCATAGGGGAAGGTGTAGGCGAAGAGATAATTCCAGACCTTGGCGCGGCAGTTGTCGGCGTGGTAGGCGCAGTATTCCATGGTGCCCAGACGGTTGGACAGGCTGAGCAGCCCCAGCTCGTTCTTCTCCGGCCAGGCGGCCCGGAAAGCGGCGATCAGCCGGTCGGCTTCCTCCTCGCCGAACTGCTTTGCCACGATGCTGCGCTTCTCGGCGTCGCTCATGGCGTCCCTGCCGGGGACGCCGGGGCCGAAGCCCCATTCGGCGATGACGCTGCCCACCATCACGGGTATATCCTTGGCCCATTCCAGGAAGCCCGTGTCGTAGGGGTCGCCCAGATACCAGTCGTTGGGGGTGGGAGCCCACCAGCCCATGCCCTGGGCCTGGAGGCCGGGGGCGACGGCGCGGTAGGCCATGCGCAGCCTTTCAAAGGGCACGGTCTCCAAAGCGGAGATCTCCGTCTCCCCCAGCTCCTTCAAGAGGGCCTCCGCCAGAGGCTTTTTGCTCGTCCTGGGGGCGGGAGGCCGGCGGCCGCCCACACCGCTCATGAGGATGCCCTTGTGGAAAAGCCCCTGCGCCGCGGGGGTGTTCAGCAGGGCGTTCACCTTGCCCCCGCCGCCGGACTGGCCGAAGATCGTCACATTGCCGGGGTCGCCGCCGAAAGCGGCGATATTGTCCCGGACCCACTCCAGGGCAGCCACCAGGTCCGCCTGGCCGGCGTTGCCGCTGTTATGGTATCTTTCCCCGTATTCGCTCAGGTCAAAGTAGCCCAGGATGTTCAGCCGGTGGTTCACCGTCACCACCACCACGTCCCCGAATGCGGAGAGCTGATCTCCGTCGTAGGCCACCATCTCCACGGCGCTGCCGGTGGAATAGCCGCCGCCGTGGAACCAGACCATCACGGGCTTTTTTGCGTTCCTGTCCAGGCTCTGGGTCCAGAGGTTGAGGCTCAGGCAGTCCTCGCTCTTGGGCCAGAAGCGGTGGGGGATCATCACATCTCCCCAGGGGTTTTCGTCATCCAGCAGGGGGCAGACGGGGCCCGCCGCGTGGGCGTCCCTGACGCCCTCCCAGGCTTCCGCAGGTTCCGGCATCATAAAGCGCCCGGCCTTGGCGTAGGGCACGCCCAGGAAGTGGAAGGTGCTGCCTATCTGATAGCCCCGGAGGCGGCCCGCCGTGGTCTCGACCACAGGCCAGTCCTCCCGGCAGACGAAGCGCAGTCCGTCATGGCTGCCGTGCATAGCGTCGCTCTCCTTTCGGTGAAATCGGTTCTGGTTCTTATGTTCCAGCATCATTGTAACATCCTTTTTCTCCGTATGCAACCGCTTTTCACCGGGGAAAGAAAGGTATCCCCAGGGATGATCGGAATCTCAGGCCAGCGTGGGTTTCTTCTCCGGCAGACCCCACCTCCGCTGCGGCGGGGTCGTCCCTCATCCGTCAGCCACCCTGCGTGAAACGGCGGCTGCCACCTTCACCGCACGCCCACCGCTCCGCGGTGGGTCCCCATTCCGGGCGCGAGGGCCCCATCGCTGGGACGCGCCTGCTACCCCTCGCGCGCACCGATCCCCAGGGGAAGGTTCTCCGCGCGGTGGGGACGAAGGACGGGGTACGAAGAATGAAGAATGGAACCGGGTCTTCGCCGTCCGCTTCCGTGATATTGCACAAAACTCGAAGAATCTATTTCCGTTCTCTTGACTGTTTTCCCATTACACTTTATAATTCCCCCATTACTTTGGTAAGTTTCGTATCCTTACCTTCGTCAGATGCGTCCGGCTTACCTTTGTCAGGCAAATCTAAACAAAAAGGAGAGAATCATGATGAAGAGCAGAAAGATCCTGTCCATGCTGCTCAGCCTGGTCATGCTGGTTTCGCTGCTGAGCGGAGCCCTGGCCGTCCAGGCAGCGGACGACCCCTTCACCAGGGCTTCGGCCCTGGAGGCGGGACGCGAATACCTCATCGTCACGGAGTATGAGGGCAAATACTATGCCCTGACCCTGCCCGCGGGCAGCGGAAACGGCACCGCCCTGGGCATGACCGAGGTCACCGTGGCGGACGATGCCGTGAGCGAGGCCCCCGACATCGCCGTGTGGCTGCCCGACGGAAGCGACCATCTGGAGAGCAAGGCCAATCCCGGCATGTATGTGTTCTCCGGCTCCACGGAAGGCGCCATGGGCTTCTGCGGCTGGGAAGGCCCCGGCGCCTATTTCCGCACGGCGGTCTATGACGCCGCAACCGAAACTATGGCCCTGCACACCAAGTACGTGCTGACCTTCGACGGGACCCAGTTCTACCGCAATACCGACGCTGCGTCGGCCTGCAAGGTTCTTCTGTTCGCCAGAGGCGCGACGGAGGCCGCGCCGGCCCCCGCAGATGAGCCTGCCGAGCCCGCCGAGGAGGTCGTCTACCCCGCGCCCGAGACCGTGCGCCGCGCTGCGGTGAAGAATGCCGACGGGTCCATCACCCTGGCCTTCACCTCCGACACGCACTATAACGGCGTCAACATGAATCTGCAGACCTGGCTGGAGGCCGCAAACCTGGATTACATCGACGCCATGGGCTTCTGCGGCGACATCGGCTCCGCCGGGGCCAGCAGCCCCGCCGCTTATTGGGGCTTCGTGGGCGACATCATGGGCTATATGGACGGCCTGATCGCCGAGGGCAAGGTGGGCGACGCCATCTACACCCACGGCAACCACGAATGGGCCAGCTATGCCGGCGGCTACTACGGCAAGGAATACGCCAACTATGAACCCGCCCAGCGCGTCCGCCAGGTGGGCGAAGCCCTGGTGACCGACGACTACATCATCTACTGCTTCGGCAGCGACTACACCGCCGTGGACTACCTGTTCGACTACAACGAAAAGGATATCGCCACCCTGGCGGCCTATCTGGAGACCGCCCCCACGGATATCCCCATCTTCATTCTGACCCACTACCCCCTCCATCAGTGGTTCGGCAAGCGCCTGGGCACGGATCGCTACATGGCCCATGCCGGCGAGCTGATCGACGTGCTGAACACCCATGACAACCTGATCGTCCTCTGGGGCCACAACCACAACGACTTCGACGACAACTACTATTACCCCCTGTTCCCCGGTGACGAGATCCTCATCGATCCCCAGGGCACGATGAAGGAGATCAACTTCACTTACATGGCCGCCGGCTGCACCGCCGACACGGAATACTCCGGCCCCGATGCGGGCAGCGCCACCGTGATGAACAAGGGCCTCATCGTCACCATCAACGCCGACGGCACCCTGGATTACAACTACTGCACCATCGACGGCCAGCTGATGAACGTCCGCAGCCCCTGGATGGTCCGCTACCGCACCGGCGTGGGCGACTATGCATACTATGCCAGCGAGTATGTGGAAGACGGCGAGACCCCCACGGCCATCGAGGCCCCCGAGGTGGAGGGCTACGACTTCACCGGCTGGTTCACCTGGGTGAACAATGCCGAGGTTCCCTTTGACTTCACCGCGCCCGTCACCCACAACATCCTGGTCACCGCCAAGTACGCCAAGGTCGCCAAGCCCGTGGTCGTGCCCGACGAGGCCGACTGCGTGTTCGTCACGCCGGATGCCACCTGTGGCGGGGCGAGCCTGACCATGACCGCCGCCGGCGCGGGCGACCTGATCACGGTGTTCGACCTGTCCTCCATCGGCTACGGCTCCGCCATCATGTATGGCTTCTGGTTCGAGCCCGACGGCGTCGTCAGCTTCAACCAGGACGTGACCCTGTACTTCCAGGGAGCCGCCACGAACAACACGCTGAACGCGGGCCAGTTCTACAGCATCGAGGGCTTCGGCGAGCACTATATCCAGCTGGACGACGGGAACGATCTTCTTCTCCTTGAGTATGAGGCTCCCGGCAACTATGCCGGCTACCCCGGCGACCAGCCCTTCTCCGCCTTCCCCGGCACCGTCGCGATGACCGGCGCGCCTGCGGAGGAACCCGCTCCTGAGCCTGCCGAGCCCGAACCCGCCCCGGCCCCTGCGGAGCCTGAACCCGCTCCCGCACCTGCGGAGCCCGAGCCTGCTCCCGCGCCTGCGGGCCAGACCTACACCGTCAAGGCGGGCGACACCCTGTGGCGCATCGCCAAGATGTTCTACGGCACCGGCTTCCGCTGGGGCGACATCTACTACGCCAACACCGCCATCATCAAGAATCCCCGGATGATCTACGTCGGCCAGGTCCTGCAGATCCCCTGAAGCATTTATCCTGACGACAACCGCGACACACTGTGATAAGAAAGGGCGGGCCCGGTCGGGCCCGCCCTTCCCTTCTGCAGGCGAGCTGATCGGCGGGGGGGGCGGGAGGCCGATTTCCGCTGCGGCGGGGACGGAGGTGACCTCTCAGGCGCTTCGCGCCAGCTCCCCTGGAGGGGAGCCGCTTCTGCCTCCCCTGCAGGGGAGGGGGACCACTGGCCGTCTCACGCAAGGCCAGTGGTGGAGAGGTCATCGCTGCGGCGGGACGGAGGATTTGGGAGTGAAAAACGGGACCTGGAGGCGATCAGCACCCTTGGCTCCCTCCGGGAGGGAGCCATTTTCCGCTGCGGCGGGGACTTCCCCTCATCAGTCGCCTCCGGCGACAGCTTCCCCCGGGGGAAGCCGCCCCGCTGCGGCGGGGACGGAGGTGACCTCTCAGGCGCTTCGCGCCAAAGGACCGCGTGCCTGCCGCTGCGCGGCGGGTCCCCATTCCGCGCGCAAGGGCCCCTCGCAGGGATGCGTGTGCTGCCCCCTCGCGTGAAGATGCTCCCATGGAGGGAAGCCTATTTTTCACATGCAGACGAAGGGCGGGCCCGGTCGGGCCCGCCCTTCCCTTCTGCAATCGGTCAAAAAGAGGATCGGTCTATCACGTCTCCGGCGGCTGCAGTTCGGCCGACGCCGCCCGGTACTGCTCCAGAAGGGACCAGGTGTTTTTCGCGGCGGGAGTCACGCTGATATGCATGTATTCCTCCGAATCGTGATCGTAATATCCCTCCTCCTTGGATTCCCAAAGCCAGGAATGGATATCCAGCTGGCAGACCTCGCCCCCGTAATCGAGCTCACCGCCGAAGATCCAGCCGGAAACCATCTCAATGTTTCCCGCTTCCGCATCCGGGAGAACGCACCGGCGCAGCAGATCCCGGCTCTCCTCGTCGCTCAGTTCGAACCACTGCCATTCCTCGCCGCCATAAATCTGCGCGCTGACGCTGAAGCTGCGCCCGTTTTCCGTCAGCATCCGCTCCAGGCCGCCCAGAAGCTGTCTCTGCAGCAGCGTCTTGAAGTCCTCCATGGCTTCGAGGGTCAGGGCCTCCAGGGGATAGCTGCGGCTCACGCTGCGGCCGTTTTTCAACTGATAATTCACGTTGACGTTGGCGCTGGTATCTGTGGTGGACACCCCCGCCATCCCCCGATGGAGCGCGCAGATCGCTTCGATCTCCGCCGGGTCGTCGGTGACGCAGGCGTAGCCGTAGCTGTCGATGCTTGCCGTTTTCACTTCATCCACGCCGGGGCACCAGGCGCTGTAGCCCAGGCCGCCCGTAGCGCAGAAGATCATAAGCAGCACCAGCAGCGCCGCCAGGATGGGGAAGGTTTTCAGGGAAGAAGCCACCTTGAAGGACTTGCGCACCAGCATCTCCGCGATGATCCAGCCCAGAAAGGCCCCCAGCACCAGGCACCAGCCCATGAGTGCTGGGTGGCGGCCCTCGTCGGACAGGAGGATGAGATAGAGGAGGTTAGCGAAGCAGAGGGCGAAGCCCAGGGCGAATACCCAGCGGAACACGGGCTTCAGCCATTCCAGGGCCACGGTGTCCCCGGCAGATTCCAGCCGCCGCTTCTTCGCCAGCAGCAGCCCCAGGAAGGCGCAGACGAGGCCGAAGACGGCGTAGCAACCCAGACCGAGCCAGCCATCGAAATAGAAGTCGGACCAGTTATAGGTGAACATGCGCGCCACGGGGGAGAGGTCCACGGCCAGCAGGGGCACATCCCCGCTGAAGCCGGGGAGCAGCAGGTTCAGCACATTGGCGATGAGATACCAGAACACCACCACCGCCGCATGCAGCAGCAGATAGACCGGGGGCC
>JAEEGK010011658.1_pt1 | contig 20048 bp, 22 predicted proteins | sample 8958771 | NCBI WGS metagenome assembly JAEEGK01 (sample SAMN16246547, study PRJNA631951) | gut metagenome | biome: gut microbiome; feature: rumen; material: SC-attached | host: Bos | place: Iran: Karaj | collected 2018-10
CGGCCGCCTTCACCAATAACTCGGGTGCAGGACTGGTCAACCCAGGTAAGTGGTTGCTTTCAGCAGTGGGCTCACTCACTCAGCCCATCTTCCAGCACGGACAGATCGTGGCAGGTCTCAAGGTGGCAAAGATGCAGTATGAGCAGGCCTTCAATACCTGACAGAACGCCATCTATAAGGCTGGTAACGAGGTGTCTAACGCCCTCGTAGCCTATAACTCCTATGCTCAGAAGGCAGAGCTTGATGGCAAGCGTGTGAAGGTGCTGCAGCAGAATGTCGATGACACCAAGCAGTTGATGGCATCGGCGGCCAACACCACCTATCTCGAGGTCATCACCGCTCAGAGCAACCTGCTCAATGCCGAGATTGCCGAGGTGACCGACCAGCTCTCAAAGATGCAGGCTGTGGTTAGTCTCTATCAGGCCCTCGGTGGTGGCGCCAAATAAAAGGTAAATGGTAAACTGTTAAATTGTAAATCAGCAATATGGCAAGTGAAATAAGCCCCAAAGCCGAGATATCGCCCAAGGCGAAGATTGGCGACAACTGTAAGATATTCCCCTTTGTGTATATCGAGGACGATGTGGTGATAGGCGACAACTGTATCATCTTCCCCTTCGTGAGCATTCTCGATGGCTCGCGCATCGGCAAAGGCAATAAGATCCACCAGGGATCGGTCATTGCCGCCCTGCCTCAGGATTTCAATTTCCGTGGCGCCAAGTCGTATGTCGAGATTGGCGACAACAATGTGATCCGTGAGAATGTGGTCATCAACCGCGGTACCAACAAGGATGGCATCACCAAGATTGGCGATAGCAACTTCCTGTTGGAGGGAACTCATATCAGCCACGACACCGTGGTGGGCAACAACTGCGTCTTTGGATATGGTACCAAGATAGCAGGCGACTGTGTGATTGGCAATGGTGTCATATTCTCTTCAGGTGCCATCCAGAATGCCAACACCCGTGCCGGTGACCTGTCGCTCATCCAGGCAGGCTGCGCCTTCTCACACGATGTGCCGCCTTACGTTATCGCCGGTGGCTCACCGATGGCGTATGGAGGTCCTAACACCACGATGATGAACTATGCTGAGATCGACCCCAAGGTCCAGAAGCATATCGCCAATGCCTATCGACTGTTGTTCCATGGAAAGACCAGCGTGTTCGATGTGATCAATCAGATTAAGGATCAGGTGCCCGATGGCCCAGAGATCCGCAACATCATCACGTTCCTTGAGAATACCAAGCGCGGCATCATGTGCAAGTAAACAAAAAAATCCTCCCGGCGAGCGTCGGGAGGATTTTTTTTGTTCGTGCAAATATTTGTGCAAATTTTTGCAAAAAAGGGATCACTTATCTTGGGTAGCGCTACCATTACGCTACCCTTTCCCTTGCCTTTCCCTTGCCTTTTCCTACGCTTTACCTACGATGTACCTGCGAGCGTGTTAGTATGAGGCGGTGCAGGGGATGCCGGCGGCGATGACGCGGTCGCGGATCTGATCGAGTTGTTCGTGGGTGGCTTTCTCTAAGCCTTGGGCTGGTGTCTCGCGGTCGATGGTGTAGATCATCACCTGCTGCGGCTGGATGGCCTTGACGGCTTCGAGCCAGGGTGCCACATAGTGCTCGCTGGTGTTGTCGATGCTCTCGCCGTTGCAGGTGCCACGCATGAACATGGTCTGGATGATGACATGGCCGTGGAAGGCCTTGAGGCGCTCGATGATGCGTGCCACATCGTAGGTGCCGTTGGGGTGGTCTACCTTATTAATATACGCGGGGTCGATGGTGTCGAGTTTCAGGATGTTGTTGTCCACGCGCATCAGGGCGTCGTGCACCGACTGGCGGTGGATCATGGTAGAGTTGCTGAGTACCGACACCTTGGCCTGCGGACAATACTGGTTGCGCAGGCGGATGACGTCGTCGATGATCTCTGCGAAATGCGGATGACAGGTGGGCTCGCCATTACCGGCAAAGGTGAGCACATCGGGCAGCTGTCCATCAGCCGTCATCTGCTGGAGCTTGGCCTCGAGCTTGGTGGCCACCTCCTGTCGGGTGGGCATGGGGAGGGTGGGGCGATGGTCTTCGTTGAAACCACACTCGCAGTAGATACAGTCGAAACTGCATACCTTGCCGTCAGCAGGCAGCAGGTTGATGCCAAGAGAGATGCCCAGGCGGCGGCTGTGAACGGGACCGAAAATGGGCGATGGATAGATAATTGTACTCATAACGGGTGCAAAGGTACGTTTTTTATGAGATAAAAAGCACAAAAGAAACAAAAAAATAGGTGTTGATGTGTGCTTATGTCTAATTTTTTGTGTATCTTTGCAGCCGAATTCGAATTTTTACGTACGTAAATTAATGAAAAGACGAAAGAATGATGCTGGCAACCGTCGTGGTGTGCAGTTGGTAACGCTTTGCATTAGCACGGCCATGGTGCTGGTTTTGCTTGGGCTGGTGGTATTCTCAGTCCAGACCTCTCGTAATCTGTCGCAGTGGGTGAAAGAGAACCTCACCGTGACGGTGATGTTGAGTGACGACGTTTCGGTGAACGGCGCCAAGTTGTTGTGTCGCGACCTGTACCATCGTCCCTATTCCAAGAACATCGATTACATCAGTAAGCAACAGGCGCTCAAGGAGCAGAGTGAGGCCATGGGCTCCGACCCCTCGGAGTTCCTGGGTGTGAACCCCTTCCCCGCCACGCTGGAGCTGCAGCTGCACTCTGACTATGCCAACCGCGACTCGCTGAAGTGGATAGCCCAGGAGCTGCGCAAGAACCCGAAGGTGACGGATGTGGCTTATCAGGTGGACCTGATGGACAGTGTGAACCGTAACCTGACGAAGGTGAACCTGGTGTTGCTGGCGCTGGCGGTGCTGCTCACCTGTGTGTCGTTCTCGCTGATCAGCAACACCATCCGGTTGAGCGTGTACTCGCGTCGCTTCATCATCCATACGATGAAGCTGGTGGGTGCCTCATGGGGTTTCATCCGTAAGCCGTTCATGAAACAGGCGCTGCTGGTGGGTGTGCTCGCGGCACTGATAGCGATAGCGGTGCTGGGCGGTTGTGTGTACGGACTCTACTACTACGAGCCCAACATCCTGACCATCATCACCTGGCGTGAGCTCACGATAACGGCTGTGGCGGTGCTGCTGCTGGGCATCAGTCTCACGGCTGCCTGCTCGTATATCTCGGTGAACAAATTCCTCCGGATGTCAGCAGGCGAACTGTACAAGATTTAGAGAAAATAATTGATATGATGGATAAAAAGAATTTTGCATTCGACAAGACCAACTTCATCCTGTTGGCCATAGGCATGGCCGTAGTGGTGATCGGATTCCTACTGATGGTAGGTCCCAACTCGACAGATACCACGTTCGAGCCAGATATTTTCAGCGCACGTCGCACCAAGGTAGCCCCAGTGATCTGTTTGCTGGGCTTTGTGTCGATGATCTATGCGGTAGTACGTAAACCTAAAGATGAGGAGAAATAAGCGATGGATTGGATACAAGCGTTGATTCTTGGATTGGTGCAGGGACTCACAGAGTATCTGCCTGTTAGTTCGAGTGGTCACCTCACCATCATCTCCAACTTCTTTGGCATTGATGGTGCTGACAACCTGCAGTTCACCGTGGCCGTGCATGTGGCTACGGTGCTGAGTACCCTGGTGATCCTGTGGAAGGAGATCGACTGGATCCTGAAGGGTTTGTTTAAGTTTGAGATGAACCAGGAGACGAAATATGCCCTGAACATCGTGGTGTCGATGATTCCCGTAGGTGTGGTGGGCGTGTTCTTCAAGGATAAGGTGGAAGAGGCTTTCGGTGCCGGTTTGCTGATCGTAGGCGTGATGCTGTGCGTGACCTCGGTGCTGCTCATCTTCTCGTACTATGCCAAACCCCGTGTCAAGGAGCATATCTCGCTGTGGGATGCCTTTGTGATCGGTCTGGCACAGGCTTGTGCCGTGCTGCCAGGCCTGTCGCGCTCAGGCTCTACCATCGCCACCGGTCTGATGCTGGGCGATAAGAAGGAGAAGCTGGCGCAGTTCTCGTTCCTCATGGTGATCCCGCCCATCCTGGGCGAGGCCCTGCTCGATGTGCTGAAGGCCATGAAGGGCGATGAGGTGGTGAGCGAGAGCATCGGACTCTTCCCTATGGCCATCGGTTTCGTGGCCGCCTTCCTGTCGGGCTGCTTCGCTTGTAAGCTGATGATCAACCTGGTGAAGAAAGGCAAGCTTGTTTACTTTGGAATCTATTGCGCCATTGTCGGTGTATCAGTGCTCATTTATCAGCTCACCCGATGAATTTCCAGGAAGGCGCATATATCTATATCAATAAGCCCTATCGCATGAGTAGCTTTGGGGCGCTGGCACATATCCGTTATGTGCTGAGCAAACGGCTGCACGTGAAACGTGTGAAGATGGGACATGCCGGCACCCTTGACCCGCTGGCTACGGGCGTGCTGGTGCTGTGCACCGGTAAGGCCACCAAACAGATCGAGGCGCTGCAGCTGCACGCCAAGGAGTACACCGCTACCCTGCAGTTGGGGGCCACCACGCCCAGCTACGACCTGGAGCACGAGGTGGACCAGACCTATCCCACCACGCATATCACCCGTGAGCTGATAGAACAGACCCTGCCCCGTTTCGTGGGCGACATCATGCAGCGGCCACCGCTGTTCTCCGCCTGTAAGGTGGGCGGCGACCGTGCCTACGAGCTGGCCCGGAAGGGCAGCGACCACCAGTTGGCAGAGAAGGCCGTGCATATCGACGAGATCGAGATCCTGGCTTTCGACCCCGAGCAGATGCAGCTGCAGATCCGTGTGGCTTGCGGCAAGGGTACCTATATCCGCTCGCTGGCGCGCGACATCGGTGAGGCCCTGGGCAGCGGTGCCCATCTCACAGCCCTCTGTCGTACCCGCGTGGGCGACGTGCGACTGGCAGACTGTCTCTCCTTTGATGAGTTCCCTGATTGGTTAGAAAATAATTTAGATTAAATATGAAGTTATCACAGTTCAAGTTTAAGTTACCAGAAGACCAGATTGCACTCGAGCCTTCTTATCACCGCGACGAGTGTAAGCTGATGGTGTTGCATCGTAAGAGTCAGCGTATTGAGTCGGGACTCGACTTCCGAAACATCCTCGACTATTTCGATGAGGACGATGCCTTTATCTTTAACGATACCAAGGTGTTCCCTGCTCGTTTGTATGGTACTAAGGAGAAGACCGATGCCAAGATCGAGGTGTTCCTGCTGCGTGAGCTCAATGCTGACCAACGCCTGTGGGATGTGCTCGTGGAGCCCGCCCGTAAGATCCGTATCGGCAACAAGCTCTTCTTCGAGGAGGATGGCCCCATGGTGGCTGAGGTGATTGATAACACCACCAGCCGTGGCCGTACGTTGCGTTTCCTCTACGACTGTCCGCACGATGAGTTCAAGGAGATGCTCTTTGCGCTGGGCGAGGCACCCCTGCCACGCTATATCATCGACCGTCGTCCTGCCAACGAGGAGGACATGGCCAACTTCCAGACCATCTATGCCAAGCACGAGGGTGCGGTGACAGCGCCTGCCACAGGTCTGCACTTCAGTCGTGAGCTCATGAAGCGCATGGAGATCAAGGGCATCAACTTCGCCTTTATCACCCTGCACTGCGGTCTGGGCAACTTCGACGCCATCGAGGTGGAGGACCTCACCAAGCATAAGATGTCGAGCGAGCAGATGTTTATCCCCAAGGAGGCCTGCGACATTGTGAATACCGCCAAGGAGAACGGCCATAAGGTGTGCTGCGTTGGTGTGAGCACCGCCCGTGCCACAGAGACCGCTGTGGGTACCGATGGCTACCTGAAGGAGTTTGAGGGTTGGACCAACAAGTTTATCTTCCCACCCTATGAGTTCGGTTTGTGCAACGCGATGATCGGTAATTTCTATCACCCCGAGTCGCCTATGATGATGACCGAGGCCTCGTTCGTGGGCTACGACCTGCTCTATGAGGGCTACCAGCGTGCGCTGAAGGAGGACTATAAGTTCGGTTGCTATGGCGATGCCATTCTGATGCTGGATGACTAACACAGAGTTACATCGGGTGTTCCTGGGGCTGGGCAGTAATCTCGGCAACAAGGAGGAGCATATCCGCAACGCGATATCGCTGATCAGCGAAAGAGTAGGACTGGTGGTGCGCCAGTCCTCTCTTATTTCGACGCAGCCCTGGGGGTTTGAGTCGCCTAACCCGTTTGTCAATGCCGTGGTGCTCTGCGAGACCACGCTGGCGCCCAGGGCGGTGCTGCGTGCCACACAGGCCATCGAGCGCGAGCTGGGGCGCACCCATAAGTCGGTCAACGGCCATTATGCTGACCGCATCATCGATATAGACATTCTGCTATATGACGATCTGAGGGTGGATGAACCCGACTTGCAGATTCCCCACCCCCTGATGATGAAGCGTGACTTTGTGATGATCCCGCTTCATGAAATTAGAGATTGAATTTTTGGATATTTAGAATTTGTAGTCCAAACCGACACCGATCACGTGGTTGGTGCGGCTGTAGATTTCTGAACCGTAAGAGGCTGGCTTCTTGTAGTCGCTGTAGAGGGTACAGAAGTAGCTCACGTTGAGGCGTACCTTGTCGTTGATGTTCCAGGCGCCACCGCAGCCCACACTATAGCTGTCGCAGGCAAACGAGGTGTCTTTCTGGTAGTTGTCCGACAGACCGTAGTCGGTACGCTGTCCACCGCAACTGAGGGTCAGGCGGTCGTTGACATCATACTCCACACCTGCCAGGAACTCATGGGTGCCGTGCTTCAGCTCCTTCTGACGGTCGCCTGCCATCTGGGCATGCTTGTCGTCGAAGAAGTGGTACTCCACAGCGGCACGCAACTTGGGTGAGAACGCATAACCTACAGCGGCAACCAGCAGTGAGGGCATGTCGTAACGGGTCTTCACACCGTCCTGGTACTCAGCGGTATAGGTGCCCAGGGTGGCACCAATCTGCTGCAGGGCGGCAGGATTCTGCACCATGAGGCCCTGCTGAAGCTGGGTACCAAGACCTGCGTTCAGGGTGTTGGTCTTGTTCTTGGTCTCGATCTTGGTACGGAACTCATAGCGCGCACCAATGGTCAACGGACCGTTGTGGTAGTCGAAGCTCACGATGGGCGCCACACCCCAGCCGCGCTGATCCACATCCAGCTTCAGGGTGGTGAGGTCGCCCAGCTGCGCATGTTGGTTGGCCAATACATGGCCGCGGTAGTAGCCGTCGTAGTAGTTGGCACGCACACCGATGGCTGCAGAGAAGTGGTCGTTGATCTTACGGGTGATGTTAAACTGGCCGCCGTAGATATACTGCTTACCCTTCATCTCCGAGTTGATCTGATAGGTGCCCGGGGCAATCTGCATCTGTCCCAGCATGCCCTGCACGAGCATGTTGAACATGGGCACGCCTTCCTCGTACTTCACGAAACCGCCACTACCCACAATGCCAATCATGGTTGAGAAAGCCCAGTCGCCTTTCTTATAAGCGGCAAACAGGGCGGGCACGATGGGGGCGGAAGCCTTACCTTCAAACATCTGACTGCCCGCAGCTGTCAGTGCCTCGATATCGCGGTTCTGCCAGGGCTTCTGGAAGTTCAGCGACAGCTGCCAACCTTCGTGTGTCCATGCCAGTCCGGCAGGGTTGCTGTAGGCGGCGTCGATCTCTGTCGAGGCACCACGGGCAAACATACGGTCGAAAGCTATGTGATAATTTGTGTTGGTCATCAGTCCACCAGCGTGGACAGGGGCTGTTGCGGCTACTGCCAGCAACGCTGAAATAAACAGTTTTCTCGTCATTTTCTCAAGATTCTAATGAAATTTGGCTGCAAAGGTAGCCAAAAAAAACAAAAGAAGCGAAAAAATGACGAGAAAAATGCGCAAAAAGAACAATTATTGCGCTATTTTTTCCTGAAAGCGGTCCATGAGCCACTGTTTTTGCTCAGCGATGGTCATGTGACTGTTGTCGAGTTCGATGGCATCATCAGCCTTGCGCAACGGACTCACCTCGCGGTGCGAGTCGATATAGTCGCGCTCCTGCACGTTCTTCAGGATATCGTCGTAGTCAGCAGGCATGCCCTTGGCCTGGAGCTCGTCGTAACGGCGCTGGGCGCGCACCTCTGCTGAGGCGGTGACAAAGATCTTCAGCTCCGCATCGGGAAACACGGTGGTACCGATGTCGCGACCGTCCATCACCACGCCCTTGTCCTTACCCATCTGCTGCTGTTGGGCGACCATGGCGCTGCGGACGAAGCCCACGGCGGCGATAGGACTCACATGACTGCTCACCTCGAGCGAGCGGATGGCCTGCTCCACACACTCCCCGTTCAGGTAGGTGTCGGGACGGCCCGTCTCTGCATTGAACTTGAACGCGATGCGGATCTGTGGCATCTGCTGCTCCAACTCAGCCGTCTTCACACTGCCGTCGGCATTAAACAGGTTGTGACGCAGGGCATAGAGGGTGACGCTGCGGTACATGGCGCCTGTGTCAACATATACATAGCCCACCTCACGGGCCAGGTCTTTGGCCATGGTGCTCTTACCGCAAGAGCTATGGCCGTCGATTGCTATAGTGATTTTCTTCATAATGTGTATGATATGTTTATCAATAGGGATGATGTGCTCACATGGTACTTGCCCCAGCCCAGGTGAAGCTTGAAACGCTGCAGGGAGAGACCGGCACCTAACGACAGCCCCGCCCCGTGGGCAGCGCTGCCTTCCTCGTCGCTGACCTGCATCTGGTGCGACCTTCGGAAATTGTAGCCGGCAGCCACGTAGATATGGTCGCCCAACAGGATGTCGGCACCGATGGCGAGATGACGGCCTAAGCCCTCGTCCCAGTCGGTGAGACGGCTCAGGGTGGCATGGAACCGGAACGGTGAGTTGATGAGGCGCTTGCTGGCGCCCACCTGCAGGTCGAAGGGGATGCGCTCAAAGTCATCGTCGTAGGCTTTCACCTGTCCACCCAGGTTGCGTGCCACGGCAGAGAGGCTCCATCCTGTGGCCACATCGAGGTAGTTCAGTCCCAGGTCAACCCCCACGCCCCAGGAGTTGTAACCGGCTATGGTCGAGGTGATGACCTTGGCGGTGATGCCACCGCTGAGGCGGTTGGTGAGCTCGTAGGCAAAGGTGCCCCCGATGGCGATGTCGTGGGCTTTGAAATCGCCCAGGTCCTCCTGCTGGAAGGTGGTCTGTCGGATGCTGCCATAGTCCATCAGCTGGGCTGACACGCCCCACGACGCCCGTTCGCCTGCCAGGCGCACAAAGGCGGCACTCACCGTCTTGGCCCCTTCCATGTAGGTCATGTAGTTCAGGTTCAGCGTCTGGTCGCTCACCCCGCTGATGAGGGCGGGGTTATGGAACAGCAGGGCGGCATCGTCGGTGGTGAGCGAGATGTTCTCACCGCCCAGTGCCGCCACATGGGCGCTCACGGGCAGGCGCAGGAAGTTATAGACGGTCTCGCTCTCCTGCGCCTCGACAGCTGTCGAAGCACAGACCAGTAAAGCGGCTGTCACGATGTGTCTGATGTTCATTTCTCCTAATTTGGTCGCAAAGTTAGCAAAAAATCTTAATATATGCGGCATAATATGGAAAAATTCACTATCTTTGCACACGGTTTAAACAAAAGACGGGATGGAAGTCAAGAAGAGTCGCGAGGCTGATCTGGAACAGAAACGCACACAACGGTTCCTGCTGGGTGTGATTGTGGTGCTGGCAGCGCTGTTTGTGCTGCTCGAATGGAACAGTGGCGGCAGCGGCTGGACCTTCTTCGACGATGACGACAGCCTGGAGGCGGAGATCGAGCTCTCGCCGCTGAAACGCGACAAGGACGAGGTGCCCATGATGCTGCCACAGGAGCAGAAGGTGGAGAAGCAGGAGTCGCAGCAGCTCCATCTGGTGGATCACGATGTGGAGCTGGCCCCGGAGCCCATCCTGCCCGAGGAGACCGAACCGGAAGAGCCCACCCAGAAGGCGGAGGAGGAGAAGCCGCAGGTGGTGGACATGTATGACGAGCCCATCGACTTCCGGGTGGTCGAGGACCTGCCGCAGTTCCCTGGCGGTGCAGCGGAGTTCATGAAGTGGCTCACTAAAAACCTGAAATATCCTCCCACGGCACAACAGCGGAAGATCAGAGGCAAGGTGGTGGCGCAGTTCATCGTCAACAAGGACGGCTCACTGAGCGACCTCCAGGTGGTGCAGCCCCTGGAGCCTGCCTGCGACGCAGAGGTGATGCGCGTGCTCAAGACCATGCCCCAGTGGAAGGCGGGCATGATGCATGCCAAACCCTGTAGAACCATGGTGTGCATACCCATCGTATTTAACATGTAAGTAATCATATGTATACATCCGAAGAACTACTCAAAAAAGTGAATGAGGCACTCGATCAACTGGTTTACGATCGTCAGCCTGCCTCGCTCTACGAACCTATCCAGTATGTGCTGTCGATAGGCGGTAAGCGCGTGCGCCCGGTGCTCACCCTGCTCACCTATAACCTCTATCAGGACGATCCTGAACGTATCATGCCCCAGGCCATCGGACTGGAGACCTATCATAACTTCACCCTGTTGCACGATGATCTGATGGACCATGCTGACATGCGTCGCGGCCATGCCACCGTGCATAAGAAATGGGATGCCAACCGCGCCATCCTCTCGGGCGACACCATGCTGCTGCAGGCCTTTGAGCGGGTGGAGGACTGCGATCCCGCCAAGTTGCCCGCCGTGTTCCAGGTGTTTATCCAGACCACCCTCGAGATTGGCGAAGGTCAGCAGTTCGACGTGGAGTTCGAGGAGCGTACCGACGTGACCGAAGAGGAGTATATCGAGATGATCCGTCTCAAGACCAGCGTGCTGCTGGCCTGCGCCTGCAAGGTGGGCGCCATCATGGCGGATGCCCCACAGGCGGACATCGACAACCTGTATCAGTTCGGTGAACGACTGGGACTGGCCTTCCAGCTGCAGGACGACCTGCTCGACGTGTATGGCGACCCCGCCGTGTTTGGCAAGAACATCGGAGGCGACATCACCTCGAACAAGAAGACCTATATGCTCATCAATGCCGTGAACCGCGCTAACCCCGCCCAACGGGCTGAGCTGATGCGATGGATCGAGGCCAAGGATTTCGACCGTGCTGAGAAGGTGGCTGCCGTCACCGCACTCTATAATGAGATAGGTATCCGTGAGCTCTGCGAACAGAAGATCGAACAGTACTACCAGGAGAGTCTGGTGTACCTCGACCAGGTGTCGGTCAGCGAGGACCGTAAGGCCGTGCTCCGTGCCTATGCCGCTAACATGATGAAACGTCAGAGCTGATGATAGACACCCATTGTCATATTGATGGCGAGGAGTTTGCCGCTGACCTCGATGCCGTGGTGACCCGCGCCCGTGAGGCGGGGGTACAGGCCATCGGGGTGCCTGGCATCAACCTGCAGTCGCTCGATAGCGTGATGGCGGTGTGCCAGCGCTATCCCCACTACTGCTATCCCATGCTGGGACTGCATCCCGAGGATGTGCAGGCCAACTGGCAGGAGACACTCGCCACCATCCGTGGCTTTATCGACGGACTGGCGGTGAAACCCATCGCCATCGGAGAGGTAGGACTCGACTACTACTGGAGTCGTGACTTCGCGCACGAGCAGCTGCTCGCCTTCGAGGAGCAGGTGCGCTGGGCGGTAGAGTGGCAGCTGCCGCTCATGATCCACTGCCGCAAGGCACAAAACGAGCTGGTGACCATCCTGAAACGCTACCAGGGCCGGTTGGCTGGCGGTGTGTTCCACTGTTTCACCGGCAACGAGATCGAGGCGCGCGAGCTGTTGCAGTTCGATGGGTTCGTGCTGGGTGTGGGTGGCGTGTCCACCTTTAAGAAGTCGCCCCTGCCACAGGTGCTGCCCGCCGTGGTGCCCCTCGACCGTATCGTGCTCGAGACCGATGCCCCCTATATGGCGCCCGTGCCCATGCGGGGCCAGCGTAACGAGCCTGCCTATGTGGCCTATGTGCTCCAACGGTTGGCTGAGGCCTATGGCGTGACCGGGCAGGAGCTGGAACGTATCACCAACGAAAACTGCAAAAAAGTATTAAATATATCGGTTTAACCTGCGGAATATGAGTTAAATATGCTAACTTTGCAGCCGCAAAATAACTGAGGAGAGGTGCTCGAGTGGTTGAAGAGGCACGCCTGGAAAGCGTGTAACCGGCAAAACCGGTTCGCAGGTTCGAATCCTGTTCTCTCCGCGATTTTTCTTTTTGGTATGAAACGACTGTTTTTTCTATTCACACTGATAGGCTTGCTCAGTTTCTCTCAAGCCACTATCGCCCAGTCCCAGGTTATCGATTCGACTGCTGTTGTTGATAGTGTGGCTGTCACCGACAGTACGCTGGTGACAGATGCAGAACTTGATGCCCTCGACGACGAAGGGGCTGAGACAGGCGGCAGTCTGCACAAACAGCTCAAAACCAAGTTTGTGGATGGTAATGTGGCGTTCATGTCGCTGGTGGCTCTGGCCCTCGTGCTGGGACTGGCCTTCTGCATCGAACGTATCATCTACCTCACCCTCTCGGAAATCAAGACCCATCAGCTGATGGCTGACATCGAACAGCATCTCCAGGCGGATGATGTGGAAGGGGCGAAGACGCTCTGTAGGAACACCCGCGGTCCCGTGGCATCGGTATGCTACCAGGGCTTGCTGCACATCCACCAGCCCATCGATGCCATCGAGCGCAGCATCACCAACTTTGGTGGTCTGCAGACCGCCAACCTGGAGAAAGGCTGCTCGTGGATCAAACTCTTCATCGCCATGGCGCCCTCGCTGGGCTTCCTGGGCACGGTGATCGGTATGGTCATGGCCTTCGACCAGATCCAACAGGCTGGTGACATCGGGCCCACCATCGTGGCACAAGGTATGAAGGTGGCGCTGATCACCACCATCTTTGGTATCGTGGTGGCCCTCGTGCTGCAGTTGTTCTACAGCTATATCCTCTCAAAGATTGAACGCCTCACCGCACAGATGGAAGAGGCGGCTATCACCCTGCTCGACCTCATCACCCTGTACAAACAAGGCACCCGTCATGAGTAACTTCGTATCACCTGCTATCGCTGATGTGGTGCTGTGGCTCGTGTATCTCACGTTGGCTGCCGCCATCGCCACTACGGCTTTCTCGGTATGGCATGGCCTGCGCTACCGTCGTAAGGGCAGCGATGTGGTCAACGGCGTACCCGCAGGACGCATAGGCTGGCTGGTCCTCGTGGGCTTTGTGCTCACCATGGCCCTCACCTTCGCCCTGGGCTCTACAGATCCCATCCGCTCCAATGGCGTGCGTTTCACCGACACCCTCTGGCTGCGCGTGGCTGATATGTTTATCTATACCTCTATCATACTGATCATCGGATGTTTCGTAAGCGCTATCGTCAGCAGATTCCGGAGCTGAACACCACTTCGACAGCTGATATCTCATTCATGCTGCTGATCTTCTTCCTCGTAACCTCATCGATGGATACGGAGAAGGGACTGCTGCGCCAGATGGCACCGCCACCCCTGGAGCACGAGACACCCAAGGATATCAACCGCGACCAGGTGATGCAGGTGAAGCTCGACGCACACAACCAGCTCACCTGCGACGGTCGTCCCGTGAGTCTGCAACAGCTCACCGCTGAGGTCCGCACGCTGGCGTCGGTGAACCGCACACAGCATGTGGTGGCTATCGAGGCGGATGCTGCCACCACCTACGAGGCCTACTTCCAGATGCAGGATGCCATCGTGGGCGCCTATCAGCAGCTGCGCGAGGCCTATGCCCGGAAGCACTATGGCTGCCGCTATGCCCAGTGCACCGCCCAACAGCGGACAGGCATCAACGAGTACTACCCGCAGCGCATCAGCGAGACACCCATCGCGGAGAAAGGAGGTGCCCAGTGAGACCCATGCGTAGCATGTTCCACCAGCACCGCCGCAGCGTACCCTCGCTCAACGTGGCGTCGATGCCCGACCTCATCTTCACGGTGCTGTTCTTCTTCATGATCGTCACCCACATGCGTAGCGACGAGGTGAAGGTACGCCTCGAGGTGCCGCAGGGGCACGAGGTACAGAAACTGACCAACCGTCAGGCGGTGGTCAACCTCTATATCGGACAGCACCAGGGACAGTGGGCGGTACAGCTCAACGGCCAACTCGTGGCGCCACAGGCCATCCGACCTGCCATCGAGGAGGTGCGCAGCGCCCTCTCGCCCGAGAACCAGCAGCGTCTCACCGTGAACCTGCGTGTGGACCGTCGGGCACCCATGGGACTGGTGAGTGCCGTGAAACATGAGCTGCAACAGGCCTATGCCCTCAAGCTTAATTATAACGCAACAGAAATAACGAAATAACTACTTTTATTTTTTTTGATGATATGGTAAAAATTGATGATCTCGACAAGCAGATTCTAAGTATGGTTGCTGCTGATGCCCGCATCCCGTTCCTCGAGGTGGCTCGGGCCTGTAATGTGAGTGGTGCCGCTATCCATCAGCATATCCAGAAGCTCAATGCCCTGGGTGTGCTCAAAGGCTCACAGTTTGTAATCGATCCCGAGAAGATAGGCTACGAAACCTGTGCCTATATCGGACTCAACCTGAAGGATCCTGCGGCCTTCGATGAGGTGCTCGATCAACTCAAACAGATCCCTGAGGTGGTGGAGTGCCACTATACCACGGGTAACTTCGATATGTTTATCAAGATCTATGCCCGTAACAACCACCATCTGCTCACCATCATCCACGACAAGCTGCAGCCGTTAGGCCTCTCCAGCAGTCAGACACTCATCTCGTTCCATACCGGCATCAACCGTCAGCTGCCCATACAGGACATCCTCACCAATGATGCGAACGAGGATCTCGAATAACATCGCTTAGCTGATGTCATCAAAAAAAAGAAGCTCGCCATCCGGCGAGCTCTTTTTCTAAAGCAGTGGCGCTACACACCAAGTGCCGCCCACTGCACGTTCACGATTGTCAAAAGGTATTAGATATTAGCTGAATGTAAATGTATTATTCTTTACGAGTGCAAAGTTAATAAAAAAAAATGAGACTACGTAGAATTTAACTAAAAAAAACTTAAACAGCCCTATTTTTGTGCATTTTATCATAAAAATAAGCCCAAAAATGGCTGAAAAAACCAAAATTGGGCTTTGAGTTTATGACTTTCCAGACGGCGCTGACCTTACTGTTTCAAGCGGTTCAGCGGCTGCTGAGGCGCCAGGGCCTGGGTGGTCTTCTCGGTATAGGCAGCCACCTTCAGCTGGGCGGTGGCAGCGATGTGTCTGCTGCTGTTTCCGATGCGGAAGGTGTAGGTGCCTGCCTCGGTGAGCCACTGACTGCCTGCCTCGTCGAAGCTGGCGAGCAGGCGCACGGGGATGGTCATGGTGAGCACCTCGCTCTCACCGGGCTGCAGCTCACGGGTCTTGGCAAAGGCTTTCAGCTCCTGGGCGGGTTTCTCCAACCGTCCGTTGGGGGCCTGCACATAGACCTGTGCCACCTCCTTGCCGCTCACGCTACCGGTATTCTTCACGGTGATGCTCACCTCGACAGCGTCCTTGCCCTTGGCTTTCACCACGGGTTTCGAGAAGGCGAAGGTGGTGTAGCTCAGACCATATCCGAAGGGGTAGGCCACATCACGGCCAAAGGTATCGAAGAAGCGGTAGCCCACATAGATATCCTCCTCGTGGTTGGTATAGGTATGACCGGGTATGGGACGCTTGCCGCCATAGAGATCCTTGAAGGTGTAGTAGTCCAACTGTCCGGGGAAGTTACGGCTCGAGGCATGGTCGGTAGCGGCGATGGGCCAGGTCATGGTGAGCTTGCCCGAGGGGTTCACCTTACCGGTGAGCAGGTCGGCAATCGAGTTGCCGCCCTCCATACCGGGCTGCCAGGCGCAGAGGATGGCATCGGGATAGTCGCGCCAGGAGGCGGTCTCGATGACGCTGCCCGAGTTGATGATCACCACCACGGGCTTGCCAGCGGCATGGAAGGCATTGCACACGTCCATGATGAGGGCACGCTCTGCGGGGATGAGGTTGAACTCGGTGTCGATATCGCGGTCCACACCTTCGCCAGCCTGTCTGCCAATGGTGATGATGGCGGCATCAGCCGTTTGCACCTCGTTGTTCACGCAGATGGGGTCGATGGCGATCTCGGGGTATTTCTGTTGTCCGAAATACTCACGCTGGTACCACTTGGCAGGATGGCGCTCTGCCTGGAACTTGGCACGGGCAAAGGCGATATACTTGCGGTAGATATCCGTGAGCACGGGCGATGAGCTGATACCGGCCTGCTTCAGTCCCTCGAGCATGTCGACCACATAGGGGGGATGCACACAACCGGAACCGGTACCGCCAGAGAGGAAGTCGTAGGAGTTCTCACCAAAGAGGGCGACGGTCTTCACCGCGGCATCCTTCCAGGGCAGGGCCCCGTTGTTCTTCAACAGCACGATACCCTCAGCGGCACTCTGACGGGTGATGGCGGCATGGGCCACGAAGTCGGGCGCGTTGCTGGCGGGGTAATGGTTGAAGCTGGGGGTCTTGACGATATATTCGAGCATGCGGCGCACGTTACGGTCCACATCAGCCATCGCCAACTGGCCGCTCTTCACACCGGCAATGATCTCGTTGACCTGAGCCGGCTGACCGGGTTCCATGAGGTCGTTGCCGGCCTGTACCTCACTGATGGTGGTGAGACCGTCGCGGATACCGATCCAGTCGGTCATCACGATACCCTGATAGCCCCAGTCCTGACGCAGGATCTTCGTCAGCAGGTCGTGGTTACCCATCGAATACTGACCGTTGATCTGGTTGTACGACGACATGATGGTCCAGGGCTGACTCTCACGGACGGCAATCTCGAAGCCGCGCAGGTAGAGCTCACGGGCAGCGCGCTGCGACACACGCTCATCCACCGCCGTGCGGTCGGTCTCCTGCGAGTTCACGGCGAAGTGCTTGGCACTCACGCCAGCGCCCTGGCTCTGCACGCCACGGATATAGGCCGCCGCGATCTTTCCGGTGAGGAAGGGGTCCTCGGAGTAGTACTCGAAGTTACGTCCGCACAGGGGGTTGCGGTGCAGGTTCATGCCAGGCCCCAGGATCACATCGCAGCGGTACTCCTTGGTCTCATTGCCGATGGCCTGTCCCACACGGTTCACCAGCTCGGTGTTCCAGGTCGAGGCGAGACACGAGCCAATGGGGAAGGCCGTGGCATAATAGGTCTTGGTGGTACCCTTGCGGGTGGGGTCGATACGCACGCCCGCAGGACCGTCGGTGAGCACGGTGGCGGGGATACCCAGGCGGGGGATGGCAGGCGACGTGCCTGCAGCACCTGCCACGAGGTCAGCCTCACCGCCAACCACGGCATTGTCACTAAAGAAATTGTTGGCACCGCCAACCAGTAGTTTGGCTTTCTCTTCAAGGGTCATCGCCTTGAGCACCTCCTCGATATTATCGGGACGGAGCTGGGGTTGGGCATTTGTTGTCATTGTGAATGTTGCTGATAATAAGCAGGTTGTTAGTAATCGTTTCATATCATGTAATTTTAGGGTGAATAGCGGGGTAGGGGTCAGGGGAAGATCCTGAATTCGTAGCCTTGGTCTTTCAGCCACTGCAGACTCTCCGGGAGGGCGGTCTTGAGCTTGTCGATACTCTTCAGCGAGTCGTGGAAGGTGATGATCGACCCATTGCGCGCATACCGCTTCACATTGTTCACCACATCCTCTGCGGTGAGCCATTTGGAGTAGTCGCGGGTCACGAGGTCCCACATCACAATCTTGTATTTCCTACTGAGCCAGGCATACTGTGCCATACGCATCCAGCCATGGGGCGGACGCACATAGTGGCTATGGATATAGGCATTGGCCTTCTCCACATTATAGCTGTATTCCTTCACCGTGTGGCGCAGACCGCCCAGGTGGTTATGGGTGTGGTTGCCCACCTGATGGCCCTCTGCCAGGATACGGGCATAGAGCTCCGGGTACTTACGTACGTTGTCGCCCACCATGAAGAAGGTGGCACGGGCGCCATAGGCCTTCAGGGTGTCGAGGATGAAGGGGGTAGCCTCTGGGATAGGACCGTCGTCGAAGGTCAGGTACACTGCCTTCACACGACGGTCCATACGCCAGTATGCTCGTGGATAGAGCCAACGGAGATATAATGCGGGTTGCTCTATAAACATATATTAGTTGCCGTAGTTGCCTCCTTTGCTTTCGTATTGCTTGGCGATGGCCTGCAGCTCCTGCTCCATGGCCTTGCCCTTACGGGTGTCGACAGCCTGTTCGAGGTTCATCACCTGGTTCAGGATGTACAGGTGGAGCAGACAGTCCTGCTGACAGCTGGCGAAATGGTCGCTGTCGAGGGCGTTGTAGAAACGCATGTACTCCATGGACTTCTGCCACAGCGCGTTGATGATCTGCTGGGCCTGCTTGGTCTGTCCGATGAGGGCATAGGCACGGGCGAGCTCCATCGAGCCGCTCTGGTAGTCATGGGGCACATTATAGCTGGGCAGCATCTGCTCTGCCTTGTCGAGCACGGCCTTCGCCTGCTGGTCCTTACCCTCCTGGATGAGGTTCATGGCCAACAGCGACATCAGCCTGCGGTGGGTGTAGCACATGCGGGTCACCGTCTCGTCGAGGTAGATGCCAGGCTTGTTCACACCACCGAACTTGAACTTGTTCATCACGTTGTTATACGTCTTCTCGGTATCGAAGTTCTTCGCACCGGGGGCGTTGGTGGTGAAGGGGGAGATACGGTTGGCCAGTCCCTCCTGGATGAAGTTGTCGCCCAGGTTCATGTAGTTCTCTGCACCCACGGTGGTGGCCACATAGATAGGACGGGTCCAGTTGCACTGGGCAATCATCTCCAGCATCATCAGGTCCTGCTTGTACAAGGCGCTCTTGCCTTTCAGCGAGATCACCATGCGGTCGGGGATGGTGTCGCTGGCCATCATCATGCCACTCTTGCGAACGGCCTCCTTGTCGATGGTCATATACACGGTGTCTGTGGGGATCACATGCAGGTCCTTATTGGTGCTGCGAACCCAGTATTTCAGGATGTTCTTCAACTCAAACGGCTCCTCACCGAAGTTCTTCCTGGCCTCCTCGGGGTTGGTGTCATACAGCTTGGCCACCTCTTCCTTCAACGAGGGGTCTATCTGCACATACTCGTTGGTGCCGGCACAGTACTCCAGACGGCTCCAGGTGATGGGCACGGAAGGTGACTTGAAGGCGGGACGACGCATCTGGTCGATATACCAGTCGGTCTGCAGGTACGAGAGGTTGCACACACGGGCATCGGTACGGAAGCCCTCGGTGTCCTGGTTGTACCACAGGGGGAAGGTGTCGTTATCGCCATTGGTGAAGATGATGGGGTTACCGGTCTCCTGCAGCGTCATGAGGTAGTTCTGACCGAAGTCGCGACAGCAGTAGCGGTCGGAGCGGTCATGGTCATCCCAGGTCTGCGAGGCCATCTGTACAGGCACGGCCAGACAGATGAGTCCCACGATGGCAGCGAGCACCGTCGTCTCTTTCTTCAGCTTACGGTTCAGCCAGTCGGTGATGGCTGCCACACCCATGCCACACCAGATGGCAAAGGCATAGAACGAACCGGCATAGGCATAGTCGCGCTCACGGGGCTGCACAGGGGTCTGGTTCAGGTAGATCACGATGGCGAGACCGGTCATGAAGAACAGGAAGAACACCACCCAGAACTGCTGGATACCGATGGGGGCCTCCACCAGCTTCTCCTGACCGTTCACCACGGCCTTGCGCTTACGGGTGTACCACGCCTGCCAGAACAGGCCCAGCAAGCCCAGCAGCAGGGGCATGCAGTAGAACACGTTATGACCCTTGTTCTCCTTCAGCTCCGTGGGCAGCATGCGCTGGTCGCCCAGACGGGCGTCATCAAACCAGGAGAAACCGGTGATCCAGTTGCCATGCTCCAGCTCACCATTACCCTGGAGGTCGTTCTGACGACCTGCGAAGTTCCACATGAAATAGCGCCAGTACATGAAGTTACACTGGTAGGAGAGGAAGAAACGGA
>JAEEGK010011667.1_pt1 | contig 20042 bp, 19 predicted proteins | sample 8958771 | NCBI WGS metagenome assembly JAEEGK01 (sample SAMN16246547, study PRJNA631951) | gut metagenome | biome: gut microbiome; feature: rumen; material: SC-attached | host: Bos | place: Iran: Karaj | collected 2018-10
GTGCATCAAGGCCCCCACCGGCGTGGACGCCACCGAAGATATCACGATGATTCTGGCCGATGGCACCCTGGCCTCCCTGCAGGCATCGGCCTGGTGCCAGGGCGGCAACGAGGCGGTCATCGCCGGAACTACGGGCTATCTGGTGTTTGACGACCTCATCCATCCCACCCGCATCTCAATATGCCGCAAACGCCATGTCGTTGAGCGCGTCATTGAACTCCCGCCCCAGATTACCGGCTTCGAGTACCAGTTCCGGGCCTGCCGCGACGCCATTGCCGCCGGTTCCCTGGAAGCCCCCCAGATGCCCCACAGCGAAATCCTCTACATCATGCACCTGATGGACCGCCTGCGAGCCGAGTGGGGCACGGCCTAGCATTAATGTAAGCATCTACGCACTTTTCTGGGAAAAACGCGTAGGTGGTTGCAAGGTGTGACGGAAGTTACAGGGTCTGGCCGCCGATGAACTCGCGCATGATGGAGGTGGGAGGGATGGCCGCGATCTCGGAGGGTTGCAGCGGGACCACGAAGGAGAGGAACTTCAGCAGGCGCACGGCTTCGGCATAGGCCGGGGAGGCCGGGGTGATGCGGCGGAGCAGCGGCTCGGCGAAGTAGCGCAACATGGGCAGTTCGTACAGCAGGGCGCTGTTGAACTGGGCATCGGCATTCTCCTGGAAGGGGAAGATGTACTTACCCTCGCCGCGACGGACGGACGGCCAGCGCAGGATGGTGTCCTCGGGCGAGATGCCCCGCACGCGGTTGTCGCGGACCATGCGCCGCAGCAGACGGTTGTCCGTCGTGGAGATGCAGCAGTTCTCATCCAGCTTGAGGGAGGTGAGGGCCGATGCATAGATGCGGTAGATGCGGCTCTGGTCCACCGAAGGGACCATGGCGGGATCCAGGGCGTGGATGCCCTCCATCACCAGGATGTCGTTCTCTTCCAAATGCATCTTCTTCCCTTCGAAGAAAGGACGTCCCTGCTTGAAGTCGTAACGGGGCAGCTCCACTTCCCCGCCGGAAAGGAGCGTATTCAGCTGCCGGCCCAACAGTTCCAGGTCCATAGCCTGGAGCGCCTCGAAGTCGTATTCGCCGAACTCGTCCTTAGGCGTACGTTCCCGTTCCACGAAGTAGTTGTCCAGTTCGATGACCTTGGGATTCATGCCCAGGACCTTCAGCTGCTGGGAAACGCGCAGCGAAGACGACGTCTTGCCGCTGGAAGAAGGACCTGCCAGGAAGACGATCTTCACCCGGTCACGGGCGGCGTAGATCTTATCGGCCAGTTCGGCGTAGCCCCTTTCCTGATGGGCCTCGCAGAGGTTGATCAGTTCCACGGCCTTCCCGTCCAGCAGGCGCTTGTTCAGGGCTGCCACACTGACGATGCCCGTGGTTTTGCACCAATAGCCATACTCCTTTAGGGTAGTGGTGAGCTTGATCTGCTTCTGGCGCGGGATGGGACGGGTGATGTCCTCGTCGGAAGGATACTGGAGACAGAAACCATGGTGGAACGGCATCAGGTCAAACACCTTCAGATAGCCGGTGGAAGGGACCAGCGGGCCATAGAAATTGTCGGCCACGCCGTCCAGATAATAGACCGTGCAGAAGTAACTGCCGACGGAACGCTGCAGGCCGGCTTTCAGTTTCTGGTTCTGGGATTCGAAGATGTCCTCGGCCTTGGAGGAGAGGATGGTTTCATGGGTGAAAGGCAGGTCCTCGGCCACCAGGCGGCGCATCTCCTCGCGCATGCGCATGATGTTTTCATCGGCCACCTTTTCCGCGCGGAACTTGCAGTACAGGCCGCTGGGAAGGCTGTGATTGATCTTGAACGTCTTCTCCGGGAAGAGGGAACGGGCCGCCCGCTGGGCGAGGAAGCTGAGCGAACGGATATAGGTGCGCCTTCCTTCCGGATGATTATAGCCGATGAATTCCACCCGGTGCGGATAGAAGACCGGGAAGTCCAGGGATTGCAGTTCGTGGTCCACCAGAGCGGCCAGTACGGGGTACTGTTTCCCGTTCAGGGGATCGGTGACGGTTTCCGGGGCGATGGCCGAAAGTTCCTGCCCCGGCAGGAGCCGATACTCCTTTCCGTCATTTACACAAGATATGGTAATGCTGTCTATCATATTCAAAATAATAATACACAATTTTAAGAAAATTTACGCTAAAACGCAAACAGAACGAAATAATGACTATCTTTGCCTCCGAAATTATAAAATCACTAGTAACCATGAGAAAACTTCATGTGATCCTTAGCGCCAGCCTCATCGTGCTGGCCGCATCCTGCGGCAAAGACCCCAAACCCGCCGCCCCCATGACTCCCACCCAGGTTCAGGAAAAACTGAGCGCCACGGCTGTTGATGTCATGAACGAACTGAGCCCCGAAAATTGGAAAGAATTCGGCCAGACCGGCCTGAAACTCCTCACCGAACTCAAAGTCACCAAGGGTGGCAACATGAAAGAACTGGGCAAAGACCTGGAGGAACTCTTCATCACCGAAACCGTCGATCCCACCACCAAGTTCAAGACTACCGTGAGCCTGATCAAGCTCTCCCTCATGACGGGCGACATCACCATCAAGGACGGTGCCTTCAACTATGCCAAGAGCAACAACCCGCTCAACCTCACCATGGTTTACGATGGCAAGACCTACAAGGCCCAGATGGAATCCACCGGCGAAAGCAGCACGCCCATCACTTTCCTGGAAGACGAGGACGAGGACAGCAGCAACTCCGGCAAGATCTATGTCCCCCAGAAGGCTGCCATCCACATCACCGAGAACGGCAACCTGTTCATGGACCTGTCCATCTACCCTGTCGTAGATGACAAGAACAACAACGGCGCCCTGGATCCCGAGGATGTCATCAGCGGCAGCGCTTACCTCCAGATCCCCGCATACTCCCTGAACTTCACCGACCTCTACTTCTCCGCAACGGAGCTGAAAGGCAAGATGGAAATCATGCACGGTAACACCAGCGTCCTCTACATGGACGGCAACCTGGAGTACATCATCACCGTCGAGGAGCCCGACATCAAGGCCAGCATCATCTCCCAAATCATGAAGCAGGTCACCCTGGACGAGGCCGAAATCAACAAGCTCAGCCTCATGGGCGGCGAAGCCATCCTGGAAGCCGAAGCTGACGTACAGGACATGCTCAAGGTCAACTCCAGCCCCAAGGCCACCGAGGCCGAGGCCAAGGCCGCTGCCCTCGCCATCAACAACGCCATCAAGGTCAGCCTCCGTTTCGACAACAACCCCACCGTCCAGAGCAGCCTCGTCGCCATGGTAGTTGATAACGGCGAAGAGAAGGGCAATGAACGTTATTCCATCGACCCCGGTCTGCATTTCTACGACGGATCGGCCGACATGACCGCCAAGGAATTCTTCAACATCGCCGACGAAGCCTTTGAGCCGATGGTTTCCAAGGCCGCTACCTTCCTCACGAAACTCACCACCTACTTCCACGACCTCCTCCAGGAGTTCAAGGACGCAGGCAAAGACAAATAATCAAGTAGTTTCCCCTACGCGAAACCCGGTCTGTCACAGGCCGGGTTTTTTCGTGTTTTTTTCGTATCTTTGCATGCTTACAGTTATTTAGAACATTTATGGCATATTACGAGTTGAACGAGCAGGAGCTCGGACGTAGAGAATCCCTTGCAAAGCTGCGCGAACTGGGCATCAACCCCTACCCCGCACCGCTATATCCGGTAAACGCCACTACCGTGGAGATCGCTGCCGGTTATAAAGCCGAAGAAAACAATTTCCAGGACGTCTGCATCGCCGGCCGCATCATGAGCCGCCGTATCATGGGCGCCGCCTCCTTCATGGAACTCCAGGACAGCGAAGGCCGTATCCAGGTGTACGTGAAGCGTGACGAGATCTGCCCCGGTGAGGACAAGACCCTGTACAACACCGTATTCAAGAAACTCCTGGACATCGGTGACATCGTGGGTATCAAGGGCTTCGCCTTCTTCACCCAGACGGGCCAGCTCTCTGTCCACGCCAAGGAACTCACCGTTCTCTCGAAGTCCCTCCGCGTCCTTCCCATCGTGAAGACCGACGCCGACGGCACCGTGCACGACAGCTTCGAAGATCCCGAGCTGCGCTACCGTCAGCGTTACGTGGACCTGGTGGTGAACCCGCAGGTGAAAGAAACCTTCTTCAAGCGCGCCCAGATCATCGCCACCATGCGCCAGTGCTTCAACGAGGAAGGCTGCCTGGAAGTGGAGACCCCCATCCTTCAGCCCATTCCGGGTGGCGCCACGGCCCGTCCGTTCATCACCCACCACAACGCCCTGGACGTGGATATGTACATGCGCATCGCCAATGAGCTGTACCTGAAGCGCCTCATCGTGGGCGGCTTCGCCGGCGTGTACGAGTTCGCCAAGAACTTCCGCAACGAGGGCATGGACAAGACCCACAACCCCGAATTCACCTGCGTGGAGATGTACATCGCCTACAAGGACTACCTGTGGATGATGGAATTCACCGAGAAGATGCTGCAGAAAGTGGCCGAGGCTACCGGCGGTGTCAAGAAGGTCATCGGCGGCAACGAGATTTCCTTCGAAGGACCCTTCCGCCGCCTGCCCATCCTGGACGCCATCAAGGAATACGCCGGCGTGGATGTGAAGGGCATGGGAGAGGATGAACTCCGTGCCACCTGCAAGAAGCTGAACGTGGAGGTCTCCCCCGAAATGGGCGTCGGCAAACTCATCGACGCCATCGTGGGCGAGTATGTGGAGAAGAACCTGGTGCAGCCCACCTTCCTCATCGACTACCCCGTGGAGATGTCTCCGCTCACCAAGCGCTGCCGCTACGACGACACCCTCACCGAGCGTTTCGAGCTCTTCGTGAACGGCAAGGAACTGGCCAACGCCTACTCCGAGCTCAACGACCCCGTGGACCAGCTGGAGCGCTTCGAGGAGCAGGCCGCCCTCAAGAGCAAGGGAGACGACGAAGCCATGTACATTGACTACGACTTCGTTCGCGCCCTCGAATACGGCATGCCCCCGACCTCCGGTATCGGTATCGGCATCGACCGCCTCACCATGTTCATGACGGGCCAGGAGACCATCCAGGATGTGTTGTTCTTCCCTACCATGAGACCTGAAAAATTCTGACGAATTTTTCAAGTCTAAAACTTGTCTTAGGGGGCTCTGCCCCCTTAAAAACCCCCGCGGCCTCCGGCCGGCCAGGGACCTCGAATCAAGGTTCATGCGAATAGAACAGATCACATCGGCCCAGAATCCGAAGATTAAGAATCTGCTCCTGCTGCAGGAAAAATCCAAAGCGCGGCGGGAGCAGGGTCTTTTTGTGGTAGAAGGCCGACGTGAACTGGAACACTGCCTGGAAGGCGGATACCAGGTCAAAACAGTATTCTTTTGCCCTGATATTTTAGATTCTTCGGAGGTTTTCAACCTCCTCAGAATGACAAACGACCACCCTTCTTGTCATTCTGAGCGAAGCGAAGAATCTCTCATCATCGAGATTCCTTTAGAGCTCTACAAGAAAGTAGCATACAGGGAGGGCACCGAAGGGATTATCGCGGAAGTAGCTTATAAGTCTCTCACATTGGAAGAGATGAGCCTTCCGGAGAATCCCCTGATCGTAGTGCTGGAAAGCGTGGAGAAACCCGGCAACCTGGGTGCGGTGCTGCGCAGCGCCGATGCCGCCGGCGCAGACGCCGTCCTCATCGGCGACCCCCTCACCGACCTGTACAACCCCAACCTCATCCGCTCGTCCATCGGCGCGGCCTTCACCGTACCGACCGTCGCGGCACCCTCGGCCGAAATCATTGAATTCCTGAAGGCCCGCGGCATCCAGATCCTGACGGCACAGCTGCAGGATTCTTCCTACTATTACGACGTCAACATGCGGCGCGGCACGGCCATCGTCATGGGCACCGAGTCCACCGGACTCACGCCCGTCTGGCGAAAAGCGGCCGACGCCCACATCCGCATTCCCATGCTGGGACGGCTGGACAGCCTCAACGTCTCCGTTTCGGCCGCCATTCTCCTGTTCGAGGCCGTCCGTCAACGGCAAAACGCTTAGTCCTGCTGGCCGCGGCTTCCGTGATCTTCTGAGCCCAGGACCATGCACCTGCGAGGAGTTCCGGAAAGACCTCGCCGCCGCACGTGAAGAATTAGCTACTTTGCAAGGGAAATAGCACCCAGCACGCCCAGGGAGGCGACAACCATGATGGCGCCGGCCAGCAGGATGCCCAGCAGGACGTAGAGGACGCTCTTCTTGAAGTCCATATCCAGGATGCTGGCAGCCAGGGTGCCGGTCCATGCACCGGTACCGGGAATGGGAATTCCCACGAACAGCAGCAGGGCCCAGTACAGGCCCTTGCCGGCCTTGGCTTCCAGCTGGCGGCCGCCCTTCTCTCCCTTTTCCAGACACCAGGTAAAGAACTTTCCGACGACTTTCTTGTCCTTGCCCCATTCCAGGATGCGGCGGGCGAACAGGAAAATGAACGGAACGGGCAGCATGTTGCCGATAACGGAAACGATGATGGAAGGAATCACGGGAAGGCCCATGCCTACGGCTATGGGGATGGCGCCGCGCAGTTCGATGAGCGGAACCATGGAGATAAGGAAGATGATGAGGTATTTCTTCATCGGTCGGTGTAGGCGGGCGTGTTGGCGGCGATCAGAGCCTTGATTTCCTCCTTGGCCGTTCTCCAGCGGGGAATGTCGATCTTGGTGCCGATGACTTCCACCACCTTGGCGGCGATGATGGAGCCGACCTCTCCGCAGACTTTCAGCGGCATGCCCAGGGAGTGGGCATAGAGGAAGCCGGCGGCGTAGGTGTCGCCTGCACCGGTGGCGTCGATGGGCGTGGCGGGCCAGGGCTCTATAAAGTGATACTCGTCACCGGAACGGACCATGGAGCCGGCCTTGCCCACTTTCACGACAGCGATCTTGCAGTACTTGGACAGTTCCACGATGGCTTCCTGAGGTTCCATCTTGGTGAAGGCCTTGGCCTCGGTCTCGTTGGCGAAGACGATATCTACGTAGTTTTCCACCAGGTTGTGGAAGAAAGCGTCATTGGATTCCACCACATTGTAGGAGGCCATGTCGATGGAGATGATACAGCCGGCCTCCTTGGCCAGACGGGCGGCCTTGGAGATGAGTTCCTGGTTCTGTACCAGATATCCTTCAATGTGGAAATAGTCGTACCCCTTGAACTGTTCCAGGGTAAGGTCGTCGGGACCCAGCTCCAGGGTAGCGCCCATGTAGTCGGCGAAGGTGCGCTCGGCGTTGGCGCCGGTGATGAAGACCATGCATCGGCCCGAAGACTTCTGGCTGTAGAGCATCTGGGCCTTGACGCCGTACTGCTCCATGGTGCTCTTGAAGAGGTTGCCGAGGTCGTCGTTGCCGATCTTCCCGAGGAAGCCGGACGTCATGCCGAAGATGGCCGTGCAGGTGATGGTATTGGCTGCGCTGCCGCCCGGAACATACTTGACGCCGTACTGCTTGAGGTCTTCCCAGATGCGGTCTCCGGTTTCCATGTCCACATGCTGCATGCTGCCCAGCGGAAGATGGAATTTGCGAAGGAGGGTGTCGTCCGGAAGAACGGCCAGGATGTCGGTAAGGGCGTTGCCGATGCCAAGGATGGATTTCATAGGGTCCGTTAGATTTGTATGGCAAAGATACCCAATATTTACGGATTTTCCATTACCTTTGTATAGGTATGGACAAGAAAACGAAGAATATCCTGAGCTATGCATTCTGGGCCGTCGTGGCCGGCATCCTCATCTGGTTTTGCCTCCGCGCGGTGGACTGGGAGCAGTTCGGCGCAGCCATGCAGCAGTGCCGATGGGAGTACGTCATCCTGTCCATCCTGCTGGGCGCCTTCGTCTTCTATGTCCGCGGTCTCCGCTGGAAGATGCTGCTGGAGCCCTTCGACGCGTCCACATCGGCCGTCACCACGTTCAACGCCTACAACATCTGCATGGCCGTGAACCTGGTACTTCCCCGCGCCGGCGAGGTGGCCCGCCTGGGCTACGTCGTCAAGCATTCAGCCATCGGGGCCGATGGAAAGCGCCTCCTGACCTTCGACAAAGCGCTGGGCACCCTCCTGGTGGAGCGCGTGTGGGATGCGCTGGTCACGCTGGGCATGGCCGCCGTCCTGCTCCTGGTCAAATGGGCCGATTTCGGCCCGTACATGCAGGAAGCCCTCGCGGGTATCGGCATCGGCCAGGGCCTCTGGTGGGCGCTCGGCGGGCTGGTTTTCATCGGCGCGGCCGTCGTCTTCCTTTCCTGGAAGCTGCAGGAAAAGGGCGGCGTCTGGGGCAAGGTGTGGGGCTTCCTGGAAGGCATCGGCCACGGACTGCTTTCCTTCCGGCAGATGAAGCGCGCCTGGCTGTTCTTCCTGTACACCGCCATTATCTGGGCGCTGTACTGGATCATGAGCGCCAGCATCGTCTGGGCGCTGCAGGACATTGAATCCTTCGCGCAGCTCACACTCACGGACGCCTTCTTCCTGATGATTGCCGGCAGCATCAGCTCCGTGGTTCCCGTACCCGGCGGCTTCGGCGCCTATCACGGCGTGGTCGCCGGCGCCCTGCACAGCATCTGGAAGATGCCCATGGGAATCGGCATGGTTTACGCCACCCTGAACCACGAATCGCAGGTTCTGACCCAGGCCGTCTGTGGTCTGGCTTCCTATATCCACGAAAGCTTTTTCCGCCGCACGAAATGAAGTTCGCACTCATCGGCCATCCGGTAGCCGGCTCCCTGAGTCCGCGCCTTTTTGCCGCCGCTTATGGCGGTGCGCACAGCTATGACCTGCTGGACTTCGAGCACTTCGAGGACGCCTGGAAGGCCTTTGTCGATGGCTACGACGGCATCAATGTCACGGCTCCCTTCAAGCAGGACGCCTATGCCCGGGTGGATGTCCTCTCCCCGCAGGCCATGGCCACCGGCGCCGTGAACCTGGTCGTCCGCCGCCCCGAAGGGTTCGTGGGCTACAATACGGACGTGGACGGCGTCGTGCTGTCGCTTCGGGAGACCGGTCTTTCCTTTGCCGATGCCCTCGTCATCGGGACGGGCGGTGCGGCACGGGCGGCTGTCTATGCGGCTCAGCAGCTGGGCTGCCGCGTCACCGTGACGGGGCGGTCGTTGGAGAAAGCATCGGCCCTGGGATGCCCGGCGGTTTCCTTCGGGGAAGCATCGGCCCTGCGTCCGGACGTCATCCTCTATACGCTGCCCGGCCGGGTGCCCGTTCCCGCGGGGTTGCCTTTCGCCGGTGCGGTGGTCCTGGAGGCCGAATACCGCATCCCGCAGCTTTCCGGCATCCCCTGCCGCCAATATGTGAGCGGCCGCCGCTGGATGCTGGGACAGGCCGCCGCCGGATACGGCCTCTTTACGGGCGAAGAGCCCTCCCTTGAATTAATGTCAAAAGTTTTGTAACTTGCATTGGCGTTTACAGGACGTCTGTTTTTTTAAATCTTATTTATTATGTCACTGAACAAAGTCATGCTGATCGGTAACGTTGGAAACGACCCCGAAGTACGTTACCTTGAATCCAATCCCCAGAACCCTGGCGCCAACGCAAAGGTGGCTTCCTTCCGCCTTGCTACTACCGAGCGCTACCGCGACCGCAACAACGAACTGCGCGAGAACACCGAATGGCACAGCATCACCGTCTGGCGCAACAACGCCGACGTCGTGGAAAAGTATGTCCACAAAGGCTCCCAGATCTATGTAGAAGGTAAACTCCGCACCCGCCAGTGGACGGACCAGACCGGCAACAAGCGCTACACCACCGAGGTAGTGGCCGATACCCTCCAGCTTCTGGGCAAGCGCCCGGACGGCCAGGGAGAAGGCCAGCCGCAGGGTGCCTACAGCGCCCCCCAGCCCGCCGCTCCGGCCTACAGCCAGCCCGCAGCACCCGCTGCTCCGGTCGCACCGGTCCAGCCGGCCGCGCCCGCATACGGCACCACCCCCGGCGCAGGTCCTATCCCCGCCGCCGAGCCCACGGACGATCTTCCGTTCTAGGCTATTTTACTCTCGGTAATAAAGACTCCAATGCCGCCAGCTGTTCAGGTGTAGAAGCCCAGCTGGTGGCAAATCGTGTAATGGCACGGCCATCGGCCAGTTTGTCCCACACTTCGTAGGCCACCTTTCCTTCCAGGGCCTTCATGGCCTCCGGCGTGAGCAGGATGAACTGCTGGTTGGTAGGAGAATCGATATAGAGTTCGTATCCCTTTCCCAGGAACATGGCTTTCAGCTGCATGGCCAGGTCGATGGCATTCTTGGCAATCTTGAAATAGAGATCATCCGTGAAAAGCACGTCGAACTGGACACCCAGTACGCGGCCTTTGGCCAGCAGGGCGCCGTGCTGTTTGACCATGGTGAAGAAATGGTCCGGCGCGCCCTTCGGGAAAACGACGGCTTCGCCGCAGAGGGCACCCACCTTGGTGCCGCCGATGGTGAACACGTCGCACAGCTGCGCCAGGTCCTGCAGCGTCACGTCACAGGCCGGGCTCATGAGGCCGTAACCCAGGCGGGCGCCGTCCACGAACAGCGGCAGCTTATACTGGTCACATACGGCACGGAGGGCTTTCAGCTCTTCCAGTGAGTACAGCGTACCGTACTCCGTGGGGAAGGAGATGTACACCAGGCCCGGGAAGACCATGTGGTCGTAGGAGCCGTCGGCGTAATAGTGTTCGAGGTAGGCGCTGAGGTCATCGGCCTGCATCTTGCCCTCGTGCGGGGGCAGGGTGAGCACTTTGTGCCCGGTGTATTCCACGGCGCCGGCTTCGTGCACGGCGATGTGGCCGGTCTCCACGGCGATGGCGCCCTGGTAGTCCCGGAGCATCGTGGCGATGATGGTGGAATTGGTCTGGGTGCCGCCGGTGAGGAGGAACACCTCGGCGGAAGGGCAGGCGCAGGCCTCGCGGATACGGGCTTTGGCCGACGCCGTGAAGCTGTCGGCCCCGTAACCGGGTTCCTGCTGCAGATGGGTCTTCAGAAGACGCTCGAGAATGAGGGGATGCGCGCCTTCGTTGTAGTCGCAGGTAAAGGAGATCATAAGTTCGTTACAAGTTCTACGGGGCAATGGTCGCTGCCGTAGATTTCGTTATGGATTTCGGTCGATACGATGGCGTCCTTCAGGGATTCGGACACCACGAAGTAGTCAATGCGCCAGCCGGCGTTCCTTTCGCGGGCGTTCATGCGGTAGCTCCACCAGGAGTACTTCACGTCCGTCGGGTGCTGGTAACGCCAGGTGTCGATGAACCCCGCCCCCAGCAGCTGCGAGAACTTGCCGCGCTCCTCGTCGGAGAAACCGGCGTTCATGTGGTTGGTGGAAGGGTTCTTGAGGTCTATCTCCTCGTGCGCGACATTGAGGTCTCCGCAGAAGATGACCGGTTTGGGGAGGGCCGATAGATAAGCCCGCAGGTCATCCTCCCAGCGCATGCGGTAGTCCAGCCGCCTGAGTCCGTCCTGCGAATTGGGGACGTAGGCGCAGACCAGGTAGAAGCGTTCGTACTCCAGGGTGATGAGCCGGCCTTCGTGGTCGTGCTCGTCGATACCCATGCCGTAGCGCACGCTCAACGGGGTATGCCTGGTATAAACGGCGGTGCCGGAGTAGCCCTTCTTGTCGGCGTAGTTCCAGTAGGACTGGTAGCCGGGGAACTCCAGGTCCAGCTGGCCTTCCTGCATCTTGGTTTCCTGCAGGCAGACGAAATCGGCGTCCAGCTCCACGAAGATATCCGCGAAGCCTTTGCCGGCCACAGCCCTGAGGCCGTTTACGTTCCAGGAGATGAATTTCATATTATTCGAGTGTCCAGGTGGCGCCGTCCTTGGTGTCCTTGACGGCGATGCCGAAGGCGGCCAGGGTGTCGCGGATGCGGTCGCTCTCGGCCCAGTTCTTCTCTTCGCGGGCCTTCTTGCGGGCGTCCAGCACCAGCTGCATCACGCCGTCCAGGGCTTTCTCGGCCTTGCCGGAGGCGCCGGCCTCTTCGTCCTTGAGACCCAGCACGCCGCCCACGACCTCGTCGAAGAGCGCCTTCAGGGCCGATGCATCAGCGGCGGAAAGCTTGCCGGCGTTGATCATCTTCACGGCCTCGAACAGGTGGGCGATGGCGATAGGGGTGTTCATGTCGTCGCAGAGGGCGTCCATCACAGCTTCGTAAATCTCCCTTACGACAGGAGACACCTCCGTATTTTCCTCCGCAAAAAATGAGGCCGATGCTCCGGAAAACACGGAGGTGTCTCCCGTCGATGCACCGTTTACGGCACGCCAGGCGGCCATCAGGCGCTTGTAGCCCTTTTCGGCGGCCTGCAGGGCTTCGTTGGAGAAGTCCAGGGTGCCGCGATAGTGAGCCTGCAGGATGAAGAAACGGATGGTCATGGGAGTGTAGGCCTGGTCCAGCTTCTCGTGCTCGCCGGCAAACAGCTGCGGCAGGGTGATGAAGTTGCCCAGGGACTTGCCCATCTTCTGGCCGTTAATGGTGATCATGTTGTTGTGCACCCAGTAGTGCACGCCCTGCGTACCGCGGGAAGCTACGTTCTGGGCGATTTCGCATTCGTGGTGCGGGAACATCAGGTCCATGCCGCCGCCGTGGATGTCGAACTCGGTACCCAGGTACTTCTCTCCCATCACGGAGCACTCGAGGTGCCAGCCGGGGAAGCCTTCTCCCCAGGGGCTGGGCCAGCGCATGATGTGCTCGGGCTCGGCCTTCTTCCAGATGGCGAAATCGTAGGGGGCGCGCTTGTCGCCCTGGCCGTCCAGGGTACGGGTGCCCTCCAGGGTTGCCTCCAGCGTACGGCCGCTGAGGACGCCGTAGTTATGGTCCCTGTTGTATTTCTGGACGTCGAAGTACACGCTGCCGTTGCTCTCGTAGGCATAACCGGCGGCAAGGATCTTCTTGACGGTTTCAATCTGCTCGATGATGTGGCCGCTGGCGCGGGGCTCGATGGAGGGCGACTGCACGTTGAGAAGGCGCATGGCCTCGTGGTAACGCTCGGTGTAGTACTGCACCACCTCCATGGGCTCCAGCTGCTCCAGCCGGGCCTTCTTTGCGATCTTGTCCTCCCCTTCGTCGGCGTCGTGCTCCAGGTGGCCCACGTCGGTGATGTTACGCACGTAACGCACCTTGTAGCCCAGGTATTTGAGCAGGCGGAAGAGCACGTCGTAGGTCACGCCCGGACGGGCATGGCCCAGGTGGGCGTCGCCGTACACGGTGGGGCCGCACACGTACATGCCCACATGTCCTTCGTGAATGGGTTTGAAGACTTCCTTATTGCGGGTAAGGGTGTTGGTCAGGTATAATGTTCTCATTCTGTACAATTTCTCAATCGTACAAAGATACGCATTTTTGCCCGTAACTCCAATCTGCCGGGCTACCCCTTAAAACCTATATCCAATGCCAATTTTGCCACCGATTAACGGGATGATGGTCGTATAATAGTCCCCGAAGCCGTACATTTCCCAGTCAAGGAACCATTTCCGGCCAAACTGCATACCTAAGAAGGTCACCTGACCTCCCCAATGGCCATCCTTTTCGCGATCAATTTCTCCGGAGTGGAAAAACACGCCTGTCTGCGCAGCAGAATAGAACTTGAACGTAGGACGGGAAAAATAATAATACCGCATCCCGACAAAGGCGGTAAACACATTTCCATGCCCGTAACATTTCCATAATCCGTCGTAATCCTCCACTTGATTGTCAAAATAGCTGTATCCCAGACTACCGATCAAAGCCCAGCGCTTGTCAAACTGCCAGGCAGCCTGAAGCGAGACCATACCACAGGTATGGATTCGTGTCCAGATTTCATCTTCCAGGACTCTCTTATCCATTACCAAAGCGCCGGAATAAAGAGGTTTCCAGTTCACGCCCAGGCTGACTTCCCACGTTCGTTTCTCCAGAGGATACCACGTATGGATCGTATTCACGTAACGGCTGACGACCAGGGAGTCCGGACGAGGGACATAAAGCATATTTCCTTTTACGCTGTTATGTCCTTTCCAGACAAATGTCGGGGACTTATAGCTTTCGGTAACATGCAGGACATTGCCGCCCTGCTTCCATACTTCTTCCGCAGCGGCGCCAAGCACCCGATTATAATTAGAGGCAGAGAGGGGATGACCTTCCGCCCTCACTTCTCCCAGCTTTACGGCCGAAGAAGGCAGTTCCGTCCCCTCCTGAACAACAGCGATACGGTCATGATTCCAATCCTTCGGCCTGGAGCTTAAAAGATCTACACTGACCCTCGGCGCGCAGGACGCGAGGATCAGTGTAGCGCATAAGCCAAGATACTTCATGTCAGTTTGATGAATAGATTCAGTGCTATAATCCCGACATGCAGGGAATCTTGCATCTACTTCAGGAACCAGGCGAGCCAGTTAACCCCGACGGAGAAATTGAGGGACCAGGAAGAACCGATGGGGACGGGATAATTGTTGAACGCGCCATACAGGCGGGCACGGACGGAAGATTCCGCCATTCCTTCACCGTGGATCTGGCGGGAGAACTTGAAGTCCGCATTCACGCCGCAAAGAACCCGGAAAGCGGCAATCTCGGTCTTGTCATCCCTTGAGTCTTTTTTAGGATAATCGATATAGTCCACGCCGATACCGGCGAGAGGCGTAATCTTCCACCACTGGGAATCCCAGGCGGCATAACCCACGGAGAGGTTGATGTTTCCACCACTCATGTGGTTGCCGGCTTCCCAAGGCTGCGAATAACGGAAGATGTCCTGCCTGAGGTTACCGCCGGAGCCGATTAGCCCGTCCCAGAAGATAGTCCAACGATTGAAATTGAAATCGAAGCCAAATTCAAGGCCGATGAGGGAAGGGACGTAAGCCCCCATATTTCCCACATGGAATTCGGAGCCCAGGCCAATATGCATACCCATGGCGCGTCCCTTGGGATCGATCTTATAATCCGGCACATATTCGAAATCGTTTTCTTCGGCCAGTTCCGCGGCGACCCTTTCCTGGCAGATGCGCACGGCTGCGGTATCCGCTCCGTCATGGGTTTCGCCGTCCAGCTCTTCGAAGAAACCATCGGCCACATCCATGTGGAACCTTACAATATAGTCGATGCTATGCTCATTCCGCTGGGACACTTCCTTCTGGGCGCGACGCTTGCACAGCTCCACGTAATCGAAGTAGGTCTGGACATAACGGAGATACTCCGGGGTCTTGTACTCCGGCTTGATCCAGGAAGCATAGGGATTCATGTAGGCGTAGAACGTCGGATAGTAAAAGGTCGTATTGCCGATTTTATGCTTATCGTCCTTCCACCGGATACCATAGGACAGCCTCATGGCCTTGTCGGAGTTCCCGCCCGTACGGTAGGAGAAATCCTCCAGGGTAAGCGGTCCGTCCGCCCACTTCCGGATGGAAGACGCTGCGGAAATCTCGTTGGAATTCTGTGCAAAGAGGGAGAGGGACAGGCACAGGAGCAGTCCACTGAACAGGATACGTTTCATAGGTTTAGAAATAAAAACGAAGGCCGACGGAAGAGGCGCCGTTCAGGCGGCACGTGGCTTGGGTTATAGTCTTTTCAGAGCTGCTGCTCTCGCGTGCACCGGCATAGACAATCTGGCCGATGGAGACAGCGATGCCTAGCTTTTCCGAAGTTTTGAATTCAAACGCAAGCGGCGAAACCACCACCTCAAATCCGGGGAGCGAAGGGGAAGGAACGCCGGAATCATCTATATAAGAAGGTCCCGAGCTCTTCATCTTGTACCACGAAAAAGTAAGGGCAGCCCCTGCCTCGGGGGTCAGGTAGAGTCCATCGGCCAGCTTGACATAGAAGGCAAAGCTGGGGCCGACGGCCAGCGCATGGGCGCGCTTGATGGAAGTGTTGTCGGGAACGACAAGCCCGTAAGCAGCATTGAAACCGATGCGGAAACTGTCGGAAAGGAATTTGCTGACTTCGGCCGAGGCCGTTACGCCCCCGCTTACCTCACCACCGTGATAGGTCAGGTTGGAAGGGACACGCACAATCGCATAGTGATCCATAAAGCTTGCTCCCACAGAAAAGCCAAAACTGGCCCGGCCCGACTTCTGGGCATTCAGGCACAGGGAGAAAAACAGGCACAGGCCCAATAATATCGTCTTTTTCATATCAGGAGCATATTAGAAGTAAAACCGGACCCCCATGGAGGTTTTCGAATTGAACAGGGCGTCCAGATTCTGACTGCCAAAATGGTATTGTCCGTTGGCGCTGGAACCGATCACCTGGCCGCCGGCGATTTCGCAGACGGAAAGGGTGACGCCTAACTTATCCGTGGGCTTGTACTCCAGCGAGAAGAGGGAAACACCAACCTGGAACCCATCCAGACGGGCATGGAAATCATATTCCGTACTGTGCTGCCAAGTGCCGCCGAAAGCATAATAGACACCTACTTCCGGGGTGTAATACAGGCCCTTGGCCAGTTTGACGTAATAGGAGATGCTGGGCCCCAACAGAAGGACATGGGTGCCGGCGAAAGGATTCCCTGCTTCTACATAGCTTTCATGCTGGTAGGAATATCCGGCCGAAGCCGTCACTTTCCAGTTCTTGAACACAAAATAACCGAACTCCACGCTGGTGCCTGCGCTCCAGGTTGTGGGATTTCCATCCATGTACATAGCTGCCACGCTGGCTCCCACATAAAGGTCTCCCCTCTTCTGGGCATTCGCCCCCAAAGAAAGAAGGATCAACAAGGTTAGAACAACTACTTTTTTCATTGATTGAATAGTTTTCTTCATCCAAAGATACTAAAACTTTACTTTCACGACAAGGGGAAGATGGTCGGAGAGGTCGGCGGTACCTTCGGTGATGACGCGGTGGCTCAGGACCTCTACGGGAGCGGCGTCCTTGAAACAGAAGATGTAGTCAATGCAGGAACGGGGGTTCCTGGACGGAAAGGTGAAATCGGTACCGGAGATCAGGTTCCAGCAGGTTTTGGCCAGGGCGATGACTTCGCTGTCGGGATAGACGTTGAAATCTCCACAGAGGAAGACGGGCTTCTTGGATCCGGCATAGCGGGCGGAGACCCAGTCGTTCACTTCCTTCATCTGCACCAGGGCAGCCTCGTTGCTGCGATGGTCCAGATGGGTGGCGCAAAATACGCAGTCCTCGGTTTCTACCACGGCCATGCCGCGGGCTTCGGCCCCGCCGGCCTGGGAAAGCGGCACGCAGTAACGGGCAAGGGCGGTTTTTTCAGAAATGATACCGTCACCATAGGCGCCTTCACGGTACGGGATGGCGCGGGAGAAGAGATAGTCCCACTCCAGCATATCGGCCAGATCCTTCACCTGATAGGCGTTGTGGCGGGTATTGCAGCTGTCCAGTTCGCTCATGCCCACCAGCGTCGCGCCGGTTTCACGAATGAGCTGGGCAATGCCCGGCATGCTGTTCTCCTGGTACTTGGAGAACACGCCTACATTGTAAGACATCAGGGTAAGGGTTTTGGGCTCTTTCGCAGTGCCACAGGAAAGAAGAGCCGCCAGCATAAGGCAGCCCATCAGAATCTTCTTCATGAATTAATAGGTAAGAATAGCAGTTACAGGATAATGGTCGGAAACATACGGGCACTCCAGGTACGGTTTCGTCACGCGGGCGAACTCCTTGCAGCCGGAGAATCCAGAATAGAAAATATAGTCGATGGGATCTTTCACCACCGAGCCATAGCCGTGATAGGTGCTCTCGTTGGAAGTTACTTCGGCCGATTCACGGGCGTCGGTCATCATGCCGCGAAGGCCCGTGAGGCAGGGATCGTCGGGGAAGACGTTGAAGTCTCCCAACAGGACCATCGGGTAGTTCTCCGGATTCATGGCGCCGATGCGCTCCACCACCAGGGCCAGTCCCTTTTCGCGGGCCTCGGCGCCCACATGGTCCAGGTGCGTATCCACAAAGTAGAAGTACTTATCGGCCTTTATGTCGTGCATCAGCGTCCAGGTGGCGGTGCGCTTGCACATGGCATCCCAGCCCTTGGAGGGTTCGTCGGGGGTTTCGGAGAGCCAGTACGTGCCCCAGTCCTTCAGGGCCACGCGGGTGGTGTCATAGAACACGGCCATGTGCTCTCCCCTCGCCTGCCCATCCTCGCGGCCGACGCCCACGTATTTGTACATAGGGCATTTTTCGGTCAGGAAATCCAGCTGGAAACGCAGGCCTTCCTGTACGCCGAAAACGGCCGGACGCTGGTCAAGGATCATCTCCGCGGCGGCGTCCTGGCGGTTGGGCCAGCTGTACTGGCCGTCATCGGCCGTACCGTAGCGGATGTTGTAGGACATCACCTTCACAGGCGAAGAAGAAGTGCAGGCCACCACGACGAGGGCCGAGAAAAGAGCAAAAATAGTTTTCTTCATGATTAAATTATCGAATTAGCTTTCTTCCTTCCACATGGACGCGAGGCTGCGTCTTACGGAGATAGTTCCTGGTATGCACCGGGGTGCGGTCCTTGCTCACGGTAGCCTTGGTGCGGGTCATCGAGATGCCCCAGTCATTGGCTTCGCGGAACAGCGGCGTGGCCTGGTTGAAGTGGTTCCACTCCTCGGTCTTCCAACTGTACAGGGAATAGTGCATGGCATTGTAGTGGGGCTTGTACACCTGGCCGTTCACCTCGAACTCGGAGGTGCCGCCCTTGAGGGTCACGCTGCCGCCCAGCCGTTCGGCGTAGGCCAGCTCCCAGCCTTCGTAGGAATCCACCTTCTCGCCGGTGCTCTCGGCATACGTGCCGACGAACATATAATCCACGGTGCCCAGGTCCTCGTAGTTATCGTAGGAAGCGATGAACTGGATGAAGAAGGACAGGGTTCCATCGGCCACGAAACGGGCCTGGATCCAGTCGTCGTCCTCGTTCATCTGGACGGCGGCGGCGCTGCCGGTCTCCCAACCGTCCACGCGGTACAGGTAGTTGTTCTCGATGGAAGTCACCTCAATGTCATATCCGACATAGCCGTCTGACACAAGCCAGGTTCCGATCCAGTCCGTAAAGGCCTGGGTCGCGGTCTCCTGGACCACCTCGATCTCGGTCACGTTATAGTTGTACGTGGGATTGCCCTTGCTGTCGCACTCGATGATGAAAGCCAGATAAGAGCCGTGGATCAGGATGTCGAAGTACTTGGTCTTGTCCGTCTTGACAAAAGCGAGGTCCTTGATTTCGGCCTTCTGATTTTCTGCCGTCGTCCGCAGGTCTTTCAGTTCACCGTCGATGAGCTGCTTCGGATCCGAGGAATAGAACGTCTCATAGTCCTGCTCGCTCAAAGTGCGCATGATGAAATACTTGTTACCGGTATAGCCGAAGAGGAACTCTTCCAGGGTCTCGCTCTGACCGCCGGCAATGGCGAGGGACACACGTCCTTTGTATTCGAGGGTCCAGTCGGTGCGTTTGGTAACCGTCTGGGTGGGAGGATCTACCTGACCGCCGCCACCTTGGCCGCCGCCCTGGCTTCCGCCACCACCTTGCTGGCCGCCACCGTTAACAGGACGATAAGGATCTATACGGGTACTGCACCCGATGAGCACCATGGCAGCAACAGCCAGCCATGAAAAACAGCGAATTGTCTTCATAAGCTTTTAGATTTTACACAAAGTTATACAAAATCCCGGCCAATGACAAAAAAACGCCACCCTGAAAAGGGTAGCGTTTTCAACGTAGCACCCGAAGGCGGCTTCTGCCGCCAGCCCCTCTCCCGAGGAGAGGGGTTTGGGGTGAGGGTAACGTGAGCCTATTCTAACGAACTCGTTAGAGTTCGTTCATGAGGTCCATGGCGTCGGTCTTGGAGCCCACCACGATATCCTGGTAGCGGGCGAGACCGGTACCGGCCGGGATGAGGTGACCGCAGATGACGTTCTCCTTCAGGCCTTCGAGGTTATCCACGCGGGCGCGGATAGCGGCCTCGGAGAGGACCTTCGTCGTCTCCTGGAAGGAAGCGGCGGAGATGAAGGAATTGGTCTTCAGGGCGGCGCGGGTGATACCCTGCAGCACCTGGGAAGCGGTGGCGGGCTTGGCAGGACGGGCGGCGACCAGCTTGGCTCCCTGACGCTCCAGCGAGGAATTCTCGCCGCGCAGGTCGCGGGCGCTGATGATGTCGCCTT
>JAEEGK010011671.1_pt1 | contig 20036 bp, 7 predicted proteins | sample 8958771 | NCBI WGS metagenome assembly JAEEGK01 (sample SAMN16246547, study PRJNA631951) | gut metagenome | biome: gut microbiome; feature: rumen; material: SC-attached | host: Bos | place: Iran: Karaj | collected 2018-10
TTTCATATTTCAAAAAATATATATTAAAAAATTATAGTATTAAAATAATTTAAAAATAATAATGACAGATATCGATACATTTAAAACTACTTTAAATAATTTTTCAAATGATGAAGATTCATTCATAAAACTAGTTACAAATTATTCATGTTCTCAAAGATTACAATTAATAAAAGAGTATCAAGAAAAATTTAATATAAACATCTTAGATGATATAAAAAAAATTTTAGTAGAAAAATATAATGATTTAATGACAGCATTATTTACAGAACCTGCTGAATTTGATGCTGAATGCTTAAAAGATTCAATAAAAGAAAATGAAAAAGATATAGATACAATTCTAGAAATTATAACAAATAAACCTAATTGGCTTATTAAAAAAATAAAAAAAAAATTCAAAGCAAAATATTCTGAGGATATTGAAGATGATATAAAAAAAAGTTTTGATGAAATAACACAAAACTTTTTATTGCTTTTAATAAATCCTGAAAAAGATGATAAAAAAGAATTTAATATTGAAGAAAGTAAATCTCAAGCAAAAGAATTATTTGAAGCAAAGGATGATAATATTATTCAAATATTTAATAAAATAATTAAAACTTCTTCACCTAAAGAATTATCTATTATTGTAAGAGAATATTATAAACTTTCAAATAAAACAATTTTAGATTTTATAAATGAAAATATTCCAAAGGAAATTATTAATTATGTTCATTCTGTAATATTTTTAAATATTTCTCCATCAGAATATTTTGCAAAAAAAATAAATTCAATTATCCAACAATTAAATGAACCTAATAAAATGAAAATTTTTATTAGAATTTTAGTTAATAGAGCTGAACTTGATTTAAAAGAAATAAAAGAATACTATACTATATTATTCAAAAAAAACTTAAGTGATGACATTAAAGAAAATATTCTTGGAGATTATCAACTTGCATTAATTGAATTATGCTCTCATTCATAAATTATATTAAATAATGTAAAAAATTCTATTAATTTTAAATAAAATAAAAAAGAATTAGGTATTATAATTTTTAAATAAAAAGTCTTTAACTTTAAAAATCTTTATTTTACTTTTTATTGAATAAAAATATTCAAATATTAAAAAATAATTGATAATATTTATTCGTTTCCATAATAATCATAAAAACGATTGAATTATAAAATTTCAAGAAAAATACATATAAAATTCTTCACATATAAACAGCATAAATATTTAATTTATTTATTATTTTATTTTTAATCAACAGGAATTAAATTTATATCTTTCATTAAATCAATATTTAAAAGAGGGCTTTGATTACCACCAATATGTTTAGTAATTCCAATAGAAACATTAGTACAAGGAATTATTCCATAAAAATTTCCATTAGTAGCATCTAAAGGAATCCATTTATTTTTTATTTTTGCAAGAGTAAAAGCATGACCAGTTGAAATATGTTTATTTTCTTCATAATAATGACTTACAACATGAAGTGCCGGAATTCCTATTGACATTAATAATGCATTATATAATTTTGTAAAATGAACACAAACTCCCTTTTTATTTTTTAAAATTTCTTCTATTGATATTTTCATTGAAGTATATGATTTATCATATTTTATGTTTTTATTCACCCAATTACCTATTTTTACATATTTTGGTTTTTTATTTTCATCTTTTTTTAATATTTCTTCTGTTAAGCCTTTATATTTTTCCCATTCTTTTAAATTAATATCTTTCATAAAATAATCTCCATTCCATTCATTTGTGATATTATTTTCTATTATATAATTTAATTTAAAAAAAGCTTTTTTATTTCCTCTTCCTATTGGAAAATTTATAATGAATTTTCCATTTAGATATATTATATTATGATTATTTATACCAAAAGCTCTACTTGATGATAATGAAAATTTTAATATTTTACTATTTTGACCTAAAAAAAATGCAAATAGTGAAATTGAACTGCCTATATTTATTAAATTAAATTGTTTTTCCATTTTAAATTCCCATTTTGTTTTTTTTAAAGTTGCATAAGCAGTATCACTTAATCCTCCTTTTGGAATTAAACCTTCCCAAAAATAATAACCATAATTACTTTTTAATAGATTTCCTTTTGAAAATTTATAAATGATATAAGGTTCTTTCACATAAACTTTTATTTTTCCATAAATATTATCTACGTTTTCATAAACACCTAAAGATATATTTTCATAAAAAATATATTTAAATATTTTTGTTATTTTAATTTGAGTATATTTTATTTTAATGTCTATTTCTTCTTCATTTTTCAGAAGGAAATGAATTACTAATTTTTTATCATTATATGAATAAGAAATATTTTTATTACTAATCACTTGGTCAATTATTGAAAACCCTGGAATTTGATATTTATATTGTTTAAAACATTGTATGGGATTTAAATTAATTGCTTTTAAGGTAAAATCAATTTCAACTTCTTTTTTATTATTATATAAATAATAAGTTTTTAAAATTCTTGTAATTAATAATTTCTCTTTTTCATTTTTTTTATGGAATGAAATTCCATTATTAATTTCTATTTTCTTTTCGTCTTCATCAAATTCTTCTTTTATTAAGTAATCATCAAATAAATTTAAATTTAAGAATTTTGGTTTTTCTTCATTCTCAATATCTTCACTTTTTTCTTCTTCATTGATATAAAAACAAAAATTAGTTGTATTGTTTAAATCATAATTATCAATATTATCTTCATCTGAATCTTCATTATAATAATCGAAAAATGGAGAATCATAGTAACAAATATTATCAAAGGCATTTAAATTTTTATTTTTGTATTTTGATTTTTTATTTTCTTTTTCTTTATTTTGTGTTTCATTTTTATTTATCTCCATTCTAAAAAGTTAATAAATTATTAATTATCATTTATATTTTTTTCACAATATTTTCAATTTATATGTTAAATCTATATTTCACATTTGGAATATTTTTTTATTTTTTACGTTGTGTTTAAATTTGTAATTCTATTGTATTATTTAAATTTTCTTAATAATAATATAATTTCTGAGTATTTTCTTTAAAATTATTAATAATTAATTTCCCATTTATTTTTTCCCAAAAAAAATAAAAAAATGAAATTCCTTCATATAAGTTTAATAACAATAATAATTTCCTTATTAATTTTAATAAACAGTATATACCAAAATAACAAAGAATATCCACCTAGATTTAAAACTCAACAACAAATAGAATATAAAAATAACTTAGAAAATTTACATAAAAATGGAACAGTAAATGGTGAAGGATGGTCAAGAAAAGCAATATGGAGATATAAAAGAAATTATATTAAATATCATTCAATTTTTATAAAAGAATGGGATTATTATGCATCATATATTTCAGATTTAAAATTATGGATTTGTATGACAATTAGTGATTTAGGTTATGCAGGTTTATATTCAATTAGTGTTATTGATTTAAATGTTAATCGATATAATCAAATAGAAGAAATCATTCCTTTACCTTTAGGAAAAATAAATCTTCCTGAAAATTCATTAGATGACCATTTAATAAATTTCGAGGGTAAAAAGTTAAAAATAACATATGAAAAAAAATCAAATAAAAGAATAATAAAAGCAAGAAGTGAAAATTTAATATTACCAAATGGTAAAAAGGGTATAAATATAATATTAGAAATGAATCAAAATGAAAAAGGAGAATCAATAAATATTCAAACAACATGGAATCATAATAGGCAATTATTTTATTTGAATGAAAAAATTAATGGATTAGAATCAAAAGGAAAATTAGTAATAGAAAAAGAAGAAATAAAATTTAAAGGACCAACATTTACAGTTTTAGATTGGGGAAGAGGAGTTTGGGCTTATAAAGGAACTTGGTATTGGTCTTCTGCAACAGGAATAGTAAATAATGTGAAATATGGTTTTAATTTAGGTTATGGTTTTTCTGATAGAAGTCCTGCTACTGAAAATTGTATTTTTTATAATGAAATTATTCATAAAGTTGATCAAATTATTTTTAATATTCCTAATAACATTTATCATAAATGGATTATTCAAAGTAATGATGGGAAAGTTAATTTATTTTTTTATCCTAAAGTTAATAGAATGAGTAGAATGAATTTTATTATTATTAAATCTGTTCAAGATCAAGTTTTTGGAGTCTTTGAAGGTGTCTTAAAATTAGATGATGGTAAAGAAATTTTTGTTAAAGATTTATATGGTTTTGCTGAAAAAGTTTATAATAGATGGTAAAATTGTTATATTCTAATATTTAATTTTTTATAATTGAATTATATATTAATCTTTCAATTAAGATTGAAAGATATTTCTATTTAATATAAATGATTATAATTAAAATTTCACCGATAAATTTTAATTGAAAGATATTTGTTTCAATAAATATTTCATTACTTTTTCAAATTGAACTTCATTAGGTTTTGAAACCAAAAAAATGTATTTTTGGATTTTATTTAAAATAAATATACTTAAGATTAGTCAAATTATTCATAGTTAATGAGATAACAGGCAATTTCTATATTTTATAATTTATATTATTTCTATTGATAATTTTTAATCTGGGATATTAAAATGAATAAATTTAATTTTTGATAGATAATAAAAAGATTTCCTGTTCTAATATTTATAAAATAATTATGATAAGATTCAAATTACTTAACTTTCTAAGAAATTTATTTAATATAAACTAACTTTTTCATTATTTATAATTAATAAATTTATTATAAATATATACCCATTTGAAAAAAATTCAATTTTTTATTAAAAATTCGGATTGAAATAAAATAAAACAAACTATTTTATAAAAAAATCATAAACACATAATAAGATTTATTGTTGAACTTTCATAATAGTTGAGTTTATTAGAGATAACTAGTTTAAATGCTCTTTTTATTTTAATTTATTGTCTTAAAATTTACCTACTTATTAAATATCTTTAAATATATTTATATTTTTTTTCAAAAAATTAACAATTGCTTTTATTATTTTTTTTGTTTGAGTTTAATATTAAACAAAAGGGGAAACGTTCTTTTTATAAAATAACAAAAAATAATTTTTTTAGGGAGAAAAAAATTAATGTTTTACAGTAATTAATTCTAATATAATTATAATTAAATGTATCAAATAAGAAAGAAATATTATTATTTGATTAGATATTGAGATGCTTATTCACTCTATTTAACAATTGAAAGATTTGAAGTAAATTCTTTATCTTTTTTTTCTTTAAGTTTTTCTAAGATTTTTCAATCCCCAAATTTTTTAAGAATTAATTATTATTCAAAATTTAATTATAAAAATAATGAATGAAGATAAAGGAAAAGAAATATCAGAAAGATTAATTAAATTTAATATTGATTATAAAGATTTTATGAATTTAATAAGGGGAAGTCAAAGAAATGAAATTAATAAAAAAAATGATACCAACACCATAAATAAATCGAATATTCTGATTTCAATGAATTCACTTTTGAATGATATTTTCTTTGTTCATAATTCAAAATATCTAAATTGTTCGATTTATGAATCAATTTTATCATTACCTTCATTATCAGATGATCCTTTGGATTTAGAGATTCAATTGGATTCTATGGATAAAACATTCTTTTCAAATAAAAATATTTTATTAGATAATTCCAAAGAGATAATTAAAAAAAATTCAAATAATAATATTCCCAAAAGTGATTTTATTTACACTAAAAAAGTTGGATTATATCAAAAAAATAAAATAAATCAATCAAATCAATCAAATAATATTAGTATAATCTCGGAAAGAAAAAATTCTGAAATTGAAAATAAAACAAATGAACGAAATGATGATATTGCTTCTAATATGTCAATAGATACACTTAATTTAAATATGAATAAAAGTGATAAATATGAGGATTTAACTTTTCAAGAATATTTAAATGAAGAAATAAAACAAATTAAAAGATTTCATTCAATTCAAACTTCAATCGATGACAAAAAAAATTGTAATATAAATAAAGAAGATATTATATTAGATGATGATTTAAAAGAAATAATAAATCAATCATCTAGAAAAAGCTATAATAGTCTTTCATTCTTAAATCCAAATTTAATAAACTTAAATATATTAAATAATAATAATTATAGAAAAAAAATAAGAACTCAAAATATAAAAAAAAGAATCAAAGATAATAATCTTATACCATATAATTCAAATTCTTCATATTTATCATATAATAATATCAAAAAATTTAAATTTCCATCAGTGATTAATTATTCTAGTTTAAATATAATAAAAAATAAAAAGGATAAATATCTAAAAAAAAATACCCCAAAAAACCCAAATTATCATTCATTTAGAAAAGGATTAAATTTAAAAAATAATAGGCAAGAAGATATAAATAAAAATTATACAGGTCTTAAAAAATTTGCAAAGATTCAATTTTATGAAAATTACAAAAGAAACTCAACTCCATATATAATAAAACAAAAAGGTAAATTTAATAGAGAATCAAAAAAGTATTTATCAGAACAAAAAATAAATAAATCTCATTCTGAAATATCTTATAGATCATCGTCTCAAAAATCTTTAAAAAAATTTGATAATTATTTTAATAAAAAACCTAAAGTTTTAAAAACTTCAGTAACAACTACAAATTTAAGAATTTTTGATTTTAAAAAAAGAAATAATAATAATTTTAATCGCAATACTAAATCAATTGTTACTGATTCTTCAAGTAAAGAATCAATGTTTAATATTAAAATTGATATTAGAGATTTAATGAAAGATGATTATGATGAAAAATTAAAAAAGTTTCAGAAATCTAAAAGCGAAAAAAATTTAATTTTTAAAAATAATATTTTAAGTAATTTATTAAGTAATGAGAATGATGGTGTTAAAAATCTTGAAGAAGAATTTAGTAATGATATAGTTGATTATAAAAATAAAAATGAAAATATTGATTTTGATTTTAAATCAGATTCAGAAAATAATGAAATGAATAAAAAAAGTTTAGATACATTAATAATTTCTAAACAAAAAATAGATAAAGAAGGAAATATAATTGTAGAAAAGATTTAAAATTTTTTTTAATTTTAAATATCATTTTTTTAAATATATAAATTCTTAAATTATAGATAAGTTAAAATATTTTAAAGTCAGAAATAAGTTTATTAATAATATATTACAAAAGAAGGCATACAAATGTTTTAAACAATATTTTGAATATTAAACAATAATTTTGCAATAAGTTTTCTATCAAAAAAATATTACTATATAGTTTAAATATTTCTTTCTAATATATTATATTAAATGAATAAAAATATTATTGCCAATAATTATTTATAATAAATTTATAAAAAAAATTGTATTAAATTAAAAAATAAAATTAAAAATATGCAAAATCAATTTGTAAATCAAAATAATATTCAAAATATTCCAATAGAAATGTTACAAAATCAACAAATGTTATTATATCCTCATCAAAACAATCAATATTTTTCAAATCAAATGCAAATATCTCAAAAGATAGCTCAAGATAATTTAAAAGCTAAAACCATTTATTTAAAAAACATAATAGAATCATATCAAATAAATGAAATTAAAAAATTTGCTCAAGAAAATAAACAAACACCATTAATTCAGACAGGAATATTAATGATATTACAAAAATATGAAAAAAATATATTATTTTATGATTTATTAAATATATTCCTGGCTTATGGAGGAGATATTGATGCTCCAATTTATTATGAAAAAAGACCTTTTAAAATAGAAGAAAAAGAAAAAATAACTTTATTAATGTTTGGAATTATGTTTAATGATATTAATTTAGTTAATTTAGTGTTGAAATATAATCCTAATTTAAATAAAGTAGATTATTTAAATAGAAATGCAATAATATATTCAATTATATATGATAATAAAGATAATTCTGAAATAATTTCTTTATTAATAAATAAAGGTGCTGATATAAATTCAACTATAAATCTAGAAATGGCACCTGATATATTTGAATTACATTCTGTTTTTACTTTAGCTTGTTTTAAAGGGTTAGTTAATATAGTTAAAGTTCTTTTAGAAAATAATGTTAATTATAGATTTGTTACTCAACCAAATGGTGATAATGGTCTTCATTTATCTACCCAATATAATCATATTGAAACTGCTAATTTACTTTTACATAATACCAATGGAATGTTTGAACAAACTAATAAAGGAGGTTTTAAACCTTTTGATATTGCTAGAATTAAAAATAATGATGTTTATAAATTATTTTTAAGTTATAATCAAGCACAAAATAATTATCAAATAGATAATAATAATATTTATAATACTTTTAATAATGTTAATGAAGGGAATTCTAATCATTCTAGTGATTATGGAGAAACAATGGAAGGAACTGATAAAGATACTTTTACTAATAGTAGTATGATTAATCAAAGTATTAATGTAAATCAAGGTCAAATTAATTTAAATAATTATGATATGAATAACATTATGAATCAAAACTTATTTCTAAAAAAAAATATGAATCAAATACCTTTAATGGGTATTAATAATAATATAATTATCGAAAATAATGATATGAACGTCAACTTAAATCAACAAGATGAATATAATGAAAAAGGTTTAGATAAATTAACTGAAAAAGATTTAGAAATTTTAAGAAATAAATTATCATCTTCAATAACAAAAAAAATTTCTTACAATCATAATTTACAAATTCCAATTGAATTTGTAAAAAATAATTCAAGTAATTTTAATAATACAAAAGAATATAATTTAAATAATTTTATTAAAATTTCAAAACCTCCAACTTTATGTCTTGATTTAAATGATAAATCATATGAATTAGAAATAAAATTAAGAGAATTAAAGGAAGAATTAAATGAAAAATTACAAAAAATGAAAGACTATGAGGAAAAAATATCAGATAGTGATAAACAATTAAATATTCTTCAAACGAAATTAGAAGAAAAAAACATTGAATTAAACTTACTAAAAAATTCTAAAAATGAAAATCTGATAATAATAAATGAATATACACAACAAAAAGAAGAATTATTATCAAAAATTCCAGAAGATAAAATTGATCAATCAAATAAAAATATTCCATTAAAAAAATATCGAGCTTTAAAATTTCAAACAGAAAAATATGATGAAAATTTTATAATAAAATCATTACAAAAAGATCTTTTAGATTATGAAAAATATATAAAAGAACAAGTATCAAAAATGAAAAAAATAATAGAACAATTAATAACAAATATTAAAATGACAATAAATGAAAAATCAAAAGATTTTGAAGTTAAAATTTGTGGATCTTATGCAAATGAACTTTCATTACCTTGGAGTGATTTAAATATAGTTTTAGTAAATAAAAATCCTTCAATTAATTCTTTACAAAACAATCAAATTTTTTTAGGACAATTATCATATATATTAAAAACAAAAACTTGGGTACATTCATTTAAATTTATTGAAAATTCTTCTATTCCAAAAATTAAATTAAATACTTTCACTGAATTTGGAAATATTCAAATGGAAATAACAATTCAAGATGAAAAAAATAATAAAATAAATGGTGTAAATTTAATAAACAGTTATTTAAAAGAATATAAAGTTTTACAACCTATAATTTTAGCTTTAAAAACAATATTAAAAAATGCTAATTTAAATAACCCTGAAACAGGAGGTTTATCATCATATGGTTTAATATTAATGATTGTTTCATATATTCAAAGTCAAAGTGAGAATAATAATTATAAAGAAGATGAAGAAAATATAATAGGAAAAATATTTTATGATTTTTTAGGACATTATGGAATATACTTTGATTTTAATAAATATGTAATATTAACATATCCAATAAAGAATTCGGATGAAACTTTAATTGATAAAAATTCAATTTTTAATTTAAGTTCAAATAGTCATGAATTAATTATAGTAGATCCTTTAAACAATCAAAATAATGTTGCAAAAAATACTTCTCAATTTATGAATTTAAAATTGGCTTTTATGATTGCATTTATGGTAACTAAAGAAGATTGTGAATGTGGGTGTCATTATGGTAAAGCCCAATATGAACATTCTATTAAATCAACAGAACATTGTTTTCTTAAAAGAATGTTTAATTCAGTGAAAAGATTTAGTAATAATAAATAAATCTTAATATATATTTTTGTGTTTTTGTGAAATAGGTATAAATTTTAAATAAAAAATAAATAAAAAATATTTCTTTTATTTTAAAATTTATAATATAGTTAAATTAAAAATTTTTAAGAATATTATTTATAAAAGCATTTCTTTTTGCTTCTTCTTTTTTTCCTTCTGACAAAGTTCTATTTGAATCTTCATCACTTTCTTCTTCATTTTTTTTATTTTTTATATTTCTTAATCTTTTTTTATCTATATATTTCTTATTATTTTCTTCATTTATTTTTTTTTCTTCTTTCTCTTCTTTCTCTTCTTTTTCTACTTCTTCTTCTTTTTCTTCGATTATATTATTATTTATTTTTATATTTTCTTTTAAATCTTCATATTCATTATTATTATCATTTAATAATTTATTAATATGTTTTTTGATGTTTTTTTCATTAAAAGTATTTTTATTATTATTGATAATTTTTTTATAAATTTGACCTTTGTCTTCATTAATTTTTTTTATTTTTTCTTTACAATTTTCATTTAAATTTTTTCCTTTTAAATCTTCTTTTTCTTTAATTTCCTGTTTATAATTATTTAAAATTTCAATCATTTTACTAATAGATTTTTCACTATTTAAACATTTTTCAATTTCATTTTTATGAATTTTAATTTCTTTATGAAATTTTTTTTTAATTTCAATTCTTGTTCTTGGTTTAAGAATAATTTCAAGAAAAGAAAAATCTAAACCAAAAATTTCAAGTCCTTTATAAAATAATTTTGTATCATCTTCACTCCATTTTTTAGTGTGATTAAGTTTTTTAAAAGATAAAGAAGTGATTTTTTTAACTTCATCTAATTGTTGAATTTGAATAGAATTTTTATTAAATTGTTCAATATATTGTTTATTAAATAAACTTATATCTGGTTTTTCAATTGTCATTTTACCATTAATCATTACGATTTTTGGTTTTATACTTTTTAAATAATCTTGTTGATTAATTAAATTTGAAGTATTTATTTGATTTTTTATTTCTTTTATTTCCTTATTTGTTATTTTTGAGGAATTTGAAGAATTATTTTTCTTTGTTGAAAGATAAATTTCTTCTTCTTTTGATGGAAGTGATATTCCATTTTCATCTTTTATATAATCTAAAATTGTTTTTGGATGGATTTTATTATCCAAATTTTTTATATCTTTATCTTTATTTTTATCTATTTTTTCTTCTTTTAATTTTTTACTTTCTTTTTCTTTTTTTTCCTTTTGTTGGATTTTCTTTAATTCTTCTTCTTTTTCTTTCTTTATATATTTTTCTCTTCTTTTTATTTTTTTATTTCTTTTCCCCATTCCAATTAATAAATAATTTATTTGAAATTATTCATTTAACTATAATTAAAAAAAAATTAAAGAAAAGTTTTTTCTAAATATCATTCGATATATAAATATATTATTTTAACCAAAATTTTTAATAAAATTTGAATAAAATATTTTTTTTTGAACTTTCATTATATTTTTTTTCATGTTTGATATTAATTTTTATTTGATGAAGGATTAATGAAAAATTAAATTTTTATTTTAACTAAATATTAATGGAAAACTTTTTGTTTTTTGAATTTGAAGAATAAATTGAATTTGAAAGTTTAGGAAAATATAATTTAATTATATTTTTATTTCTCATTAAATAACTATATTATTATTTAATAAGATATTAAGTAATTTATGAATCAACTATATGAATTTTAAAGAAAAACTTGTTAGGAATAAAAAAATTAAAAAATAATGTTTTTACTCTCAATTTCAAATCTAAATATTAATTAATAAAAATAAATTTAGATTAAGCCAATTAAAATTAATAAATACAATATGCTAAATCTAATTTTTATACCCAATGAAAAAAAATACAAAACTATTTTATCAAAATTACAAAAAATAAAATTGCTTAAAGATTTTGATATTCAATAAAATTAGCAGTTTTTTTATCATTTTTAAGGAAGTTCCTTAATTTCAATATTAATTTCTCATTTAAATTATTTTTAGTAACAAAAGGTCTTTCTAATAATTTATATTTTTGATTTCTAAATAATTGACTAAAAGTAACAAGAACACCCCAAGGAACAGGTTTAAACATTAATCTTTCTAAAATATTAGTTATAATATGTTCTTCTATATTTAATTCTCCAATATCATTACATATATAAACTAATAAACAAGAAAAAAATATAGTTTGGTTTGAAGGATATCTTAATTCATTTAAAATTGAATTAATTAAATGATCTCTATTATCCAAAGCTAGTAATTTAATCATTTTAGTAAAAAATTCAAAAATTTCCCCATTTTTAATTTTTTTCTCTTGTAATTGTTTTAAAATTTTCTGAGCCCAATAAATAACAATAGCATTAATAACATAGAAATTAAAATTCTTATTTTTAGTTTCATTTAATTTTTTACATAATTCAGAAATAACTTCTTCTTTTTTAGTTTCAATATAATTATCAATTAAAACTTTATAACCATAATCTTGTAAAATCGAAGCAATATCAAATAAAATTGAAGCATTTTTTTTCTTTTCAGGATAAGTAAAATCATCACTTAAAGGATCTGGCTTTTCAATATCTCTTGGTCCACAACTTAATATTAAGTTTTTTAATTGAATAAAATTACTTCCTGTTGGTAAAGAAACTATAATTATATAATAATAATTTGAAACAAATTCTGGAAAAGAATCACATAATAAATAAACAAATTTAAATAAATGATCTAAGAAAACTTTAGAAGCGAAATTTGTGATTAATTCATTTGATGACATTTTCAAATAATTAAATAAATCTATTATTAGGTATAGATATTTTTCATATATATGAATATCTTTTGTTTTCGATTGAGGAACTGAATCTAAGAAAGTTGATATAAAATATTTGCATGAAATTAAATCTAGCCATGCAAGTGCAAAACCAGGATAATTTAAAGGTGATAAAATTCTGAAAAATTCAGCTAAAATTGTCATATATTGTATTTTTTTATATTCTGAATTAAATATTAAATCATTATTTTTATATTTTTCAAGAAGGAATATAAAATTGAAAAATAATTTATAATATGGTCTTTGATTGAAAGATAAATTTGATTTTACATAATCATGATATAAAGTTTTGAAAATACCTAAAAGTATATTACTGAACATTTTAGATTTATTCATTGTTCTTGGAATAGCATTTAATAATGCATATATACTTTTTGCTCCATTTTCTGGATTATAATTACTTGATGAATTATCTTCAGTTCCTCTTTTTATGCATTGTTCTGTTATTATCATTATAAAAACATTCATTTGTTCTTCATTCTTTATAAATGGACTTTCTAAGAAATTTTTTAATTTTTGTTGTAATTTTTCTAATTTAAATGATTGGAATGGATATATTATATCTACTATTTGATTAAATGCAAATGTACACATATTACTGAAAATTTTATAAGTTTTTACATCCTTAATATTACATATTTTATAATCTATTATACTTTCTCTTTTAATATTTAAATCTGAGGGTAAGCTGTTTTTTTTGTCAAATAAAGTAAAATATTGTCTTGCTAAATCTTTATCTAACATAAATGGAAGAATTTTTTGAAAATTATTATTATATATTCCAGCATTTCTTAATTCATTTAATAAATCAATACATAAATCTCTAGTGATAGGAGATTGTAAATAACTATATAAATACATTTCATAATCAGGCATATTAATAACATTATTCTTAATAAATTTCAAATGTAATTCTAAATTAAATCTCATTGAAATATCATAGTTTTTCATAAGTAAATTAGTAATTTCTCTTGAAATTTGATTTTCACTATTAACCCAGCCTTTAATTAAAGCAATATATAGATTGAATAATTTATTATTTTTCTTTTCAAAAGAATGAAATGCAAATTTAAAAGAAATTTCAGCAAAACCTTTAATTAAATCAACATTTTCAATTTTACTTTCAGAAACACATTTTTCAATATATTGAAGTTCTTTATTTCCTTCTTCTATATTAGTTTGAGAATGAGAAATATTTTGCATATTTAACATACAAACATTATAACTTTTTAAAGTTTTATTTATATTATTAGGATCAACATTTTCTAAAACTTCTTTTAATAAACCTCCAATAACATTTATCCAAGTCATTTTTTGAGTAGGTTCATTTTTAGTATAAGATTCATAAATAGTATCAAAGTTTTCATATATTTTAAATTGTTCGGGAGTTAAACCAGTAATTTTAGGTTTTAAAATATCTGGAAGTAAATCAGCTTTAATAACATATTCACTTTCAATATCATAAGAAATACCTTTTCTCCTTCTATCAATTTCTTTTATTATTGCTTCATCATTTTGAATTTTTTCAATTGCTTTTTGAATAACATAATTATGAATATATGCACATCCAATATCTAATAAATCATTATTAGGTTGACTAGTTATAATTTCAATGAATTCTTGTTCTAATTTTTTTTTAGATAAAGCATCTTTTAATTGTTGATTATATCCAATTCTTAAAGGCTCTTTACATGTTATTAAAGCTAAAGAACCTGCAAGAGATTTAATACAATTTGAAGCAGCAATTTGAAATTTTTTTTCATCCATTTCAAACATTAAATCTTTTATTACTAATTCTTTTGTTGTTACTAATGATATATTTACTGCCCTTTCAACTACAGGAGATATAATTTCACTTATTGAAGAACTTAAAGATTGAGTTAATATTTTAACTAATTCTTGTTGATTTATTATTTGTGCAACTCCTCTTATTTTTATTAAAGAAAATATCTCACTTACATAATTTGTTAATTGAACAATTTTATTGTATAATTCATTTAAATTAATTTGATCAATTTGAGTTTCTTGTATTATATTTTGTTGTTTTGGAAAATCATTTGAATAACTAGGTAAAGTCAATTTTTCTAAAAATTTAGTTTGGGGAATGTCAATAAAATTAATATTTAACTTTTTAAATAAACTTTCAATTTCAAATTTTAAATTATTATATAAATTAGGTTTGGCAAATAATTCACTAAATAATGCTAAAATTCCTTGTAACCAAGGATTTTTAGGATGAAATACTTTTGTTTTAGCACAATGTTCTAAAATTTTAGAAATAAAAGGAATTATAGTTCTTAATTTTCCATTTTCATAAGCATCATAAATTATTTCTTTTAAATCTAAATCTCTTGCTAAAATTGGTTTATTTCTTGCTAAAGTCATTAAACCTAACCAACTTCCTAAATTTCTTAAAACTAATTTTTCTTTTTGTTCTTTATCTCCTATATCTCTTGAAAGTAATTGATGAATACAATTAATTGTATCTCTAATTAAATAATTATTTAATTCTTTATTATTAATATATATAATTATATCATTATATTTTTGATGATTATTATATTCTGATGAAATTCTATTTGCAATAAAAAAATTACTAAACCATCTTATAATATTGTCATTAGATAATAATAATTTTAATTCATTTGCTTTTTCAGCAACATTATTTTTTGTCATTGAATTAAATATCATTTTCATTTTTCCAATTATATCTTCATTAGGTGATTGAATTCTTTCATTTTCAGAAAACATTTCGTTTAAATTATTAGAAGATTGAGGTTGAGAAGGTCTACTTAATTTAGTTTGTTTTTGTCTATTATTTAAAAGGGAATTTCCATTATTAGAATTAAAAACTTCTGGATTTCCTTGAAGACCTTGTATTAAATTATTAGTACTTCCAGAAATATTTGGATTAATGTTTTGATTATTTGAAGGTACTTGATTTATATTTATTTGATTCATATTTTGTATCATTGGATTTTGCATTCCTTGAATATTTTGCATATTATTTGGGAAAAAGAAAGGTTGTACTTCATTTTTGTTGGTAATATTTGGATTAATATTTCCCATTTGATTTATTGGTGGATTCATTGAAATAAATTCTTTTCCTTTTTTCATTTGATTTTTTGGGTCTTCATAATTAACATTAAATACTTTATTTTTCATTGTATTATTTGAATTAGAATTAGTTGAAATATTACTTTGATTATTATTATTACTTATTTGAATATTTTGATTTTGAAAATCAGAGTTTAAATCATTTAAATTATTATTACTATTAATTGAAGTATTTCCAGAAATATAATCAGAATTATATTTTTCTAATACTTGTTCATATAATTTTAATTTACCTTTTAATTGAGGAGTTTCAACAAGTGATTTAAGATAAGAAGGTAAAGAAGGTAATTTATCTATAAATTGTTGTAAAGCAGTAGTTCCAAAAGTATACATAGGTCCGTTTCCTTTTTTAATTCCTTCTAAAATATATTTTAAAGCAATAGTTTCAATAACTCCTTCAATTAATTTATGATTAATAATTTGACCAAATAAAGTTGAAATTGTATTTAATTGTTTTTCAGGATATTGATGATAAAATCTATATTCATCTAAAAGACAATGTATCATACAAGCATATATTTCTCTTTCTTTTTGATCATTACTATCTTTATATTCTTTTAATTTTTCTATTGTTTCATACACAGTTGTATCTCCTTTAAACATTGACTGAAATATTGAATTTGCTGTATCTTCTATTACTTTAGAATCCATTGGTTGAACTTGTAATTCATCAAAAATTTCAAATATATTTTTGTATACTATTTTTATTTCTTCTTCTGTATTTAAACTTATTTTTGGATTTTTACTATGTTTTGCATTTACTAAATTTTCAAAAATTACTGCTAAACTTTCTAAGGATAATTGACTTTTTTCCAATACATTTTCTTTAGTTGCATTTGTATTTGATTTACAATGAGCAATTAAATTATCTTTAATATATGTTAATAAAGCTTCTACAAATTCATCACCTACTTTTTCAATTCTATCTTTTAACCATTGTTCAATATGAAGAAAATCTCTTTTAACTGCTAAAATAGCCAAATTAACAGCAAATTTATAATCATTACAATTAACCAGTAAAAGTAAACTTTCTTTTAATTTTTGAGATATATCTAATATTCTTGATAAATTCATTAAATCTGGAGATGAATTATACATATTTGATATTGTTCTAATAACTAAATCTTTATTAGAATTCCAAACTTCTTCAATAACTGCAAAAGAATTCATATGATTTCCTAAAAATAAAGTTAAAACTTCTTGAATTAATTCATCATATAAAAAATCTTCTGCTTGAGGTTTAATTTGAATTAAACTTAAAGCAATTAATTCAGGTATATTTTGAATAGGCCAATTAAATATATCTTTAACTTTAACATAATAATTTCCATTTGATAATTTTAAAAGTACTTGAATTAAACCAATGCACATCCATGGTTCTATTAAATAATTATTTGATGATTTGGATATTGATGAATTTAATTCTAAATTTGTTTGTACTCTTTTTCCATTATATTTTGTAAAAGAAAAAATATCTGGATTTGAGTAATTAACTAAAAATTGAAGAAATTCTATTTGATTTAATTCATTATCCCATTTATTAAAAATGAAATTAAAGAATACATCCAATTCATTATTATTTATTATATTTAATTTTTGTAGGATTTGGAAAAAAAATTCAAATTTTTTCTTATCTTTAATAGAAAAAAGTGGATCATCAAAATTATTAAAAATTTCTGTAACTTCCATATTATCAATAGAGCTTTTGAATATTTTATAAAAATTATCAATATTCCAACTTAAAATTTGTTTATCAGAATTTTCGACAATAGTTTTAGCACTTTCATCATTTAAACTCAGTAAAAATATTTTATTCAAATATCTAATTTCTTTATCTTCATTCATAGTAGGATGTTTAAGCATAAACATAATAAAATTAGCAAGTCTCTTTTCATCTAATTCATAATTTAACATTTCATTTTTTGGGCAATGAAGCATGTTATTTATCATAAATGGTCCTATATCTGAAAAAACTTTTTCTATTTCAATTGGTTCTTCTATTGTCACATCAAGTAATTTTTCTAAATCTGAAAGTTGTTTTAATTTATCTCCATTTTGATAATTATTTGGTTGAATAAAATTTAAGAAATTGATTTTTATTAGACCTTCTTTAACTTCATCAAAAGTGTCAGTTAATAATAGTAAAGTTTGAATTGTATTTGGACTCAATTGTGCTGTTTTATTATCTTTTTCTAATTCTTTACATTTATTTAAAAGAAGATTTTTTGCATCTTTAACATATCTTTCATTTCCTGAAAATATAAAAGAAATCAGAAGTTTAATTTGATTATCAATTGATAATTTAACTACTTTATTTAATCCATCAATGATTTCGTTCACTTTACTGTTTTCTGTGTTTCTTAAAATTTCTGAAAATATATTTATAAAATTAGGCTTTCCTAATAGAGAAGAAAATTCTTGAAGAAAATATTGAGTTTTAGCATTCTTAGTATTTAATAAATTTTTAACATCTTTAAAATCAATTTCTTCAAATAATAATTTATACAATCCTTTATCGAAATCCATTCCAAAAATTTCTGACATTTTATTTATTTCAGGTTGAATGGATTTTAATCCTTTTTTATTTTTTTCTTGAGTAAGTAAATAATTTACTCTTATTAGAGGTGCTTCCCTAATATTCGCCAGTCGCATTTGGGAATTATATTTTATTTTAGATTTAATTAGTATATATATAGTTTTAATTAATTAATAAAAATTGTTTTTTTAAAGTTTTTTTTTTTCATTTCATTTTTTTTTAAATTTAACCTTTTATTTTTTTAATTTGGTTGTTTGTTAATTATTAAAATATAATTAATAAATTAATATTTTATATCTTTGTCAAAGATTTTTTTACAAAATATATTTTATTTTAAATTAATTTAAAATTATTTGTCAAAAATAAATAAATTTTTTAAACTTGAAATTACAAATATTTTCTAACCTAATTTAATTTTTATCTAAATTAGGTTTAGCTTTAGAAATTTTTAAAGGTTGCTTTCTATTACTTAATAATTGTCTATAACTATTTTTACTATTTGTACTATATAAATTATTATTATTCAAATAATATTCATTCAATTCAAAATTATGTAACTTTTTATTTATAGTATCAGCAAATTTAGTATTCATCATACCTTTTTCAATTTTAATTTTATGTAATTTAACAGTACTATTAATTAAAGGAGCAGTAGAAACTTTTCCTCTTTCTAAAGAATGACTATTTTTATTATTTCTGGAATTATAATTATTTTTTTCAATTGTTTCAGTATTTAATATTTGATTATTTAAATTCTCCATTTTTTCCCAAAGTAAATTTCCTCCAAAATTAAAATTACTATTTGGTCTTCTTAAAGGAATAATTGGAATAATAATATTACTTGAAGCTGAATTTATATTTAAATTTGTTGCAAATTTTGCACTCATTAAATCTATTCTATCTTTACTATATTCATCTGTGTTATTTGAATTTGAATTTTTTTTTGATTCATTTGTTGTTGATTGAGTATCTAAATTATTATTTAAATTTAAATTCTTTTTTGATATATTTATATGATTTATTTCAGGAAGATAAATATCCATTTTTTGATTTTGACTTGATGAAAGTATTTTTGATATATGAATTTTTTCTTTTTCTTGATTTAATTTATTCATTGTCCAAGAAGTAAAAAGTGGATTTTGATTTATATTATTTGAATTTAAATTTTGATTCAAATTTAAAGGAGATGAAACATTATTTTTTTCCTTATTATTATTGTTTACATCAATTATCATTTTTTTTAAATAAGTAGGTTTTTTAATTTTTTGATTATTTGCTTTTATTTCTTTATTAACTTCACTTATTTTTTGTTCTTTATTATTTTTATTGTAAAATTTAATTTCTGTTTTTTGTTTTTCTTCATCTTCTTCTGGAATAACATCTTCTACTAAAACTTTTTTTTTAT
>JAEEGK010011672.1_pt1 | contig 20036 bp, 3 predicted proteins | sample 8958771 | NCBI WGS metagenome assembly JAEEGK01 (sample SAMN16246547, study PRJNA631951) | gut metagenome | biome: gut microbiome; feature: rumen; material: SC-attached | host: Bos | place: Iran: Karaj | collected 2018-10
TGGGGATTGGGAATTGGGGATTGGGGATTGGGGATTGGGCCCAATCCCCAATCCCCAATCCCCAATCCCCAATCCCCATCCCCATGACTAAATAAAAGCTAAAAAAAAATTGATTTTTTTATTATTTTTAAATTCCTAAATAAAAATCTTTATTCATAAAAAATAAAAAAAAACTTCATTATAAATAAAATCTATCTAAATATAATGCAAATAAAATAAAAATGTCAACATCAGATGAAAAGAAATACATAATGTCAATGGATTGTGGAACAACGAGTAATCGTTGTATAATATTCAATGAAAAAGGTGAAATGTGTGCAGTAGCACAAAAAGAATTTACTCAATATTTTCCAAAACCAGGTTGGGTTGAACATGATGCAAATGAAATATGGGATACACAACTTTTAGTATGTCGTCAAGCAATGGAACAATTAAAAATAACTTATAAAAATATTGCAGCAATAGGAATAACAAATCAAAGAGAAACTACAATAGTATGGGATAAAAAAACAGGACAACCAATTTGCCATGCTATTGTTTGGCAATGTAGAAGAACAGCTGATTATGCAGAATCCTTAAAAAAAAAAGGATTAACAGACTTTTTTAAAAATAAAACAGGATTAATAATTGATCCTTATTTTTCTGGTACAAAATTAAGATGGATTCTTGAGAATATTCCAGAAGCTAGAACAAAAGCTGAAAAAGGAGAATTATTATTTGGAACAGTTGATACATGGTTAATTTATATATTAACCAAAGGAAAAGTTCATGTTACTGATTATAGTAATGCTTCAAGAACAATGTTATTTAATATTAATACATTAGAATGGGATGATGAAATATTAAAAGAATTAAATATTCCTAAATGTATGTTACCTTCGGTAAAACCATCAAGTTGCAATTATGGTGAAAGTGATTCAGAATTTTTTGGAGGTCCAATTACAATTTCAGGAGCAGCAGGAGATCAACAAGCAGCATTATTTGGACAAACTTGTTTTAATGAAGGTGAAGCAAAAAATACTTATGGAACAGGATGTTTTATGTTAATGAATACAGGTGAAAAACCTTTTTTTTCTAAAAATGGTTTATTAACAACAATTGCTTGGGGTTTAGATGGAAAAGTTTATTATGCTTTAGAAGGATCAGTTTTTGTTGCTGGTGCTGCAATTCAATGGTTAAGAGATGAAATGAGGTTAATTGATGGTGCTCCTGATTCAGAATATTTTGCAACAAGAGTTAAAGATACTAATGGTTGTTATGTTGTACCTGCTTTTACAGGTTTAGGTGCACCTTATTGGGATCCTTATGCTAGAGGAGTAATAACAGGATTAACAAGAGGTGTTAATAAATATCATATAATAAGAGCAACATTAGAAAGTTTAGCATTTCAAAGTAATGATGTTTTACATGCTATGGAAAATGATTCAGGAATTAAATTAAAATCATTAAAAGTTGATGGTGGTGCAAGTAAAAATGATTTCTTAATGCAATTCCAAAGTGATGTTATGAATGCTCCTGTAAGAAGACCAAAATGTATTGAAACTACTGCTATGGGTGCTGCTTATTTAGCTGGATTGGCAATTGGATTTTGGAAAAGTAAAGAAGATGTTTTAAAACAATGGGAAATTGATAAAGAATTTAATCCTAAAATGGATGAAAATGAAAGAAAAAAACAATTAAATGGCTGGAATCAAGCTGTTAAATGTTCTTTTGGATGGTCTAAAAATGACTAATTTTAAAAATAAGAATAATTTTATAATCATGTTATTACAATTAATTTATTGAGTTTAATTTAATTATTGAGTTTAATTTAATAAAAAAATACTTTTATTAATTATAATATTAATAATATGATTTTTTTTATTATTCAATTAAATTAAATTCAATGAGGTGAATTAGGTAATCTAGGAGATAATTTAATTTCTTATTTTCTTGTATATAATTTTGTTTTAATAATTTTCAAGAATAATTTCTTTTTTATCCATAAAATTTGCATCTCATAATAATTATTTATAACATTATTATTTACTGAATATAATAATTGCTAATAAAAATAAATTATATATTATTTTTAAATAAAAAGGTTCATTTAAAATTGCATATTTTCAATTGCTACTTTTTTCTCATACTTTTTAATTAAAATTTTTGAAGAAAAAGGAGAATAATATTTAATAAACTAATATCATCTGAATTTTGTTTTGTGTTTGAAGTTTTATTGTAAATTGTAAAAACTATTATAATTAATGAGTTAATATTACTTAAAGGGACTTTCATCAATTTCAACGTCAATTAAAGAAATTTTACTAATTGGAGTGATATTAACATTTACTTTACAAATCCAATTCCAATGTCCAAATCATAATTTTCAGTAAATTGAAAAAGTAAAACCTCCTTTCACAGTGATATTAAAAATTATAAATATATTGTTGAATTTTCTTTTTACAATAATAAGTAATTATGCATTTTTATCTTTATATTTAGAAACAAAGTTAACATCAGATTCATTGAAAATATTATGGGAAATTAACCAACAGAACTAATATTACTAAAAGAAAAATTAATTGTTTTAAATTTGAAACTTCTGGAATTTTAATATTAAAATAATAATTATAATATATTTTTATAGGTTGAAATCTTTTTTTTGCAAAAGAATGAATTTCAAAGTCTTTTGAATCTGATTCTGATTAAATAAAATCATATTTTATATTATTAAATAAATAAGATTCATCTATTGTAAAGAAAAAATAAATTTTTTCAAATTTTTATAATTTATTAATATAGAGAACAATGAATTTAACTCTAATCTATTTCTTTCATTTTTTTTTAGAAAAAGAAAAATTTGTGATCCAAATAAAACATATAATTTTTAGAACAGTCATTTACAAATAAATAAATGTTTTTACCCAATATAATAAGAAAATATAGATGTTATATTATATTCAAATTAATATTAATATAAAGTTAAAAAAAATTATTAATTTCTTTGTTGTAAAAAAATTGACAAAAAAAAAAATTAAAGAATAAAATGAGTGATTCACAAAATATTTTTTTTCCATTAAAAATACCAAAGGAATTAAATATAGAAGTGACAATTGAAACTCAATACAAAGAAAATGAAGAAATTAAAACTAAAAAACATGTTGTTTCTAAAATAGATGAAATTAATGAAGATAAATATAAAATTCAAATTAATTTATGTAAAATTGATAATGAAATTATCTTAAATCAATTAAAAATTCAAATATCTATTAAAATTAAAACAGATTCTTATTCATCTTCGATAAAAATAAAAGAATTAAAAAAAAATAATTTTTTGTTTGATGTTTTTTTTATAAAATGTAAAATTCCCAGAATTGATGAAAAAGAGAAATTTGCCATTTATAAAAAATATTTACAAATACAAAATTTAGAATTAATTGATAAAAGAAATATAACAGAAATTTATGTTGAATTAATTTTAAAACAGAAAAAAAATATTAATACTAAAATATTATTAGACACAATATTTGAAATATATCAAAGTAATGAATTTGAAATATTAATGAAAATATTTCTTGAAATTAATTATCTTTCCTTTGATAATATAAATGAAAAAGAAATTGAAAAATTGATTAATATATTAGAAGATGAAAATTTTAACAACAAAATCAAACGATCAGAAAATTCAAAAGATATTTTTTTTAATATTAATTTAATATTATCTATATTATATATCAAAATAGAAAATTTTGATAAATATCATGAAAAAATATTTGATTCACCAATTGAAATATTAGGAAAATTTCTAGAAAAGATTAATGAGAAGAATATATATCATAATTTAACAATAAAAGATTTATTGAAAATACTTAAAAACATAAATTCAAAAAATAAAGATAATCAAATTCCTACTTTATTCCTCGAATTATTAATATCACTTTTAAAAAATAATCAAGAAAAAATAAATTTAATATTTAATCAAAAGAAAAATTTATTAATATATTTAAATGATTCTTTAAGAAAAAGAATGTATCCTAAAGAAGGAGACAATGAACCTATTCCTGATATAAAAGAAAATTCAATTAATATACAAAAAATATTTGATTTTACTTTAAATACAGAAGAACAAAATGAAAATGATATTAATATCTTTCTTGAAAATATTAAATTAAATTTTTTTAAAGAATATGAAGAAGAAAAAATTTTAAGATATATTTTTTATTTTGATATTGAAGATATACTTAAAAATCTGTATGAAAAAACTGAAAAATATAAAAATTTAAAATTAATAATAGAAATTTCAAATAATTTAAATGATTCAAATAATGATGAATGTAATATTTTTGAAGAATTAATTGAAAAGTGTGAAGAAAAAAAAAAAACTATTTTTAAGCGTATATTGAACAATGATAATTTAAATCCTGAAGATTATTTCAATGAAATAAAAGATTTTTTTGAAAATTCAAATTTTACTTCTTTAGTTCTTAAAAATAATGAATGTTTTAAAAATAAGATTAATAAATTGTCTTATGAAAGTTTTATGAACTTAGATATTAAAATAAAAAGAATATTATTTGAAATCCCTAACAATTCATTAAATTTTTTTATTGAGAATAAATTAAAGGAATTAGATGATATTAAAAAGATAAATGATTTTTATTCATTTTTTGAAAAAGAAAAAGAAAAAGAAACAATTACTGATAAAAGCTTTTGTGAAATTAATGATGTTTTTGGAAATAAAATAAATCAATTTTTGAAAAAGAAAGCTCCAACAAAAAAATTTTCAGATATTAATATAATAAATATAATACAAAAATTAAAATTCTATTATGAAAAAAATGAAAAAAAAAATAAAAATAAAAATAAAAATAATAATAATATCTTAAAAGTCTTATTTTCAAATGTCTCATCATTTATAATAATAAATTTAATATTATTATCTCAAGAAATGAATCAAACAGATTTAAATGATTATTATTATTTTATATTAAAAAAAAATATAATTAATAATGAAAATGCAATGATAGAATATATTAGATTTATTATAAAAGAAAAAAATATAATACAATTAAATGAAAATGAGAAAGAAGTAATTAAAAAATTATTAGAATTTAATGTTCCCAAAGGTATTAAATATTCAGATTTTCTATCAAATAATATTACTTTTAAAGAAAATTTATATTTAGATTTAAAAAATTTAAATATTATAAATGATCAATATTTTCATTCAAATACTTTCATTAATGAAAGTTTTATTAATCTTAACAAAATTAAAGAAAAAATAAAAAATAAAACTATAAAAATAGGAACATTTAAAAAATTGAGTCAAATTCAAAATAAATATTTATCAAATAAATTGTTGTTAATTTATGATGAAAGAGAAATTAATCTAAAATCAGCTTTCATTTCTCAAATTATTGAAAAAATATATAAGATACAAAATATTATATATACCATTGATGATATTTGTAGATTTTTTTTTTTTGGTAAATCAAAAGATTTTCCAGAGCATATAGAATTGAAGGTAAAATTTATAGAAGATAATGAAATAAATATATTAGATAATGATGAATTTAATGAAATTTTAAAAAGAAATGAAAAAATTGTGAAAGATTATCAAGAATATTTAGATTTTGTAGATTCAAAAGTTTTTCAAAATATTTTCATCGAAATGTATGATCAAAGAAAAGATGTTACAAGTCAAGAAGTATTATTAAAATTTTCTATAAGTAAATATAAAGATTTATATAATCAAATAAAAAACAATACGTATTCTATTGAAGAAATTGAATTATATTTCACAAAATATAACGAAGAAATCGAAAAAAATAAAGTAATGAAATTGGATGTTTTTCAAGATTATAATGTAATGATACAAATTTTTGATAAAATTAATTTAATTATTAATAAAGATATTATTGAAAATGATTTAGATAAAATATTAGAATTCTTTTCAATTTTTCAAATAAAAGAAAATAATCTTATATTAAAAATTGAGGAAATAAAAACAACTTTTTCCAATAAAATCTCAAAAGAAAATATTGATAATATTTTAGGTGAAATAGATTCATTAGATATTTTCTCAAAGAAAGATGAATTTAATATATTTATGAGAGAATTAATAAATATAAATATTTTATTAAAAATATTTAAAGAATTTCCAACTGAAATATTTAAAGAATTTTTTGAATATTCTACAGAGTCAGGATTAGATGTTCAAAGTGTTGAAAAATTGATTGTTTTATCTTCTTTGTTTAAAGAATTTTTTGAAAAAACATTTGAAAATGAAAATGAATTTTTTTCTGAAATAAAAATAAAACTTTATAATATTGAAGAAAATAAAGAAAAAGTAAAACATTCTTTAATTTTAAATACTCAATCTACAATTATTAATACTTACTGTCAAAACATTTTAGATAAAAGAGTTACAGATAAAAATAAGATTCTTTTCTTTTTAAAAAAAACTAATTTAAATTTAAGATTAACTAAAAAAGGTGAAGAAGAAATATATGAAATTGTAAATATAAATAATAGAGAAATTTCTGATTTAAAAGAAAGTGATTTAATTGCTCTTTGGGAGAATTCATTATTAATTTTGAATAATTTAAAAAATAATCAAAATCACCAAATATTTTCTTCTATGAATTTTACTCAAAATGATATTAAAAATTATGAAAATTTTAATAAAATTATGAAAAATCTTAAAGAAGAAAAAAAAATTTTAACTCAATCAATAAAAAAAGGATATGATTCAATAAATGAAATTAATAATATAATTGAAAATGGAAAATTAATGGTAAAAAAAAACAATAATCAAATTGTAAATTATGAAGAATTTATATTCACTTTAGAAAAAGAAATAAAAAATTATCAAAAAGAAATAATAGAAGCTTATGAAGAATATTATATATTAACATTTTTTTATGGAAATCAATTAATTAAAATTTATAATATAATTAAAAATGAAATAATAGATACATCAGAGATTGAACCTTATTTTAAATTTCTAACTGGGAATTGGAATATTGAAGATAAAAGAGGATTAAAGGAAATAGAACAAAATGAAACAAAATTTCAAAAAATTAATAGACATTTGAAAAATTATTTAGATTCAAGTGGCATTAACGATTTTTCGAAAATATTTAACGAATATATCATTAAACCTGAATTTTATAATTTTGAATCTGGAATTTATTTAAAAAAATATTTAAAAGATCCTGAAAAAGATATTATTTTATTAATTTATTATTTAACAAATAATTTTCCTTTAACTTCCACTGTTTTATTCTGTAAAAATACAACGTCAGAAGAAGAAGTTTTAGCATTTTTCTATAGATTTTTAAAATGTGAATTTAATATTCCTTTTGTTATATTAAATTTTCCAACTTTAAAATCAGATATTAAGTTAAAAATGGTTGATTTATTAAATGATAAAAAAAATATAAAATTAAATGCTTGTCTTTTCTTTATGATAAAAGAAGAAAAAGAAAATGAATTTATGAATTATTTTTATAAAAATAAATTAAGTATTAAAACATTACCTAATTTTCTTAGAGAAGTAGAGAATAATTTAATTAATAAAATAAAAAATTCATGTGATGCTGAAATTCTTGATTCTAAAATTTGTGGTTTTGGGAAAACAGCTTTAATTAATGAATTTGCAGAAAAAAAACAAATGAAATTAGTTACTTTCCCAATTGGATATATTAATTCAATTGATAAAATAATTAACAATTTAAAAAAATTAGATTTAAAAGGAAATAAAGTACTATTACATTTAAATATTTATGATACAAGAAATAATGATCTACTACAAGAATTATTATTTTATTTAATTTTTACATCTATTATAAATTATAAAGGTAATATTTTTTTCCTTAAATCAAATGTAAAAATTATTATTGAAGTGCCTTCAGGATTTTTTTATTTTTATGATAAATGTAAAATTTTATCTTTAATTTCAAGAAAAGAAATAATATCTCGTGAAATTTTTTTAACAAAGGAATTAGAAGAAAAATTACAATTAATAGACTCCTATCAATATATGAATGAAAATAATTTATTAACTCAATATATGGTAATACCAGAATTAAAGCCAAATCAATTTGAAGACAAAAAAAAGAAAATAATTTATCTTCGTGAAAAAAATTCAAATTATTATTTAAAATTAATTAAAAATCTTCTTGGAAAAGAAGAAAATTATGACATTCCTTTTTATCAATTTTTTTCTTTTGTTAATATTTTATATAGTCAATTAAAATTATTTAATTCAAATTTTTTTTTGAATCCAAGACTTTTAAAAGAAAATAAAGATAATCTCTATAAGATTGAAATAAATAATCTTTTATATAAAAATATAGTTAATTTTTCAAAAACATGTGCATTTCCTTCATTTGTGGATTATTCATCATCTTTTTTTTTTGAGAAATTAAACTATTCAGAAAAAAATGAAAATCAACGTATATCTAATTATTTATATAAATCAAAGAAAATCTCCTTTGATAGTAATTCAAATTTAGTTTTATTTAATTCAGATGGTCAATCTTTATCTATTATAGCAAATTTATCTAAAGTCACAGAAGAAATTAAGAAATTATATAGTTTATGGAATTCACAAAATCCACAAAAAAAACAAGAAGTATTAATTGATTTCCAAAATTTAAGTCAACCAGAATTTAAAATTGAAATATTAAAGTATTTTAATATTTATGAACAACAAATTAAAAATAAAGGTTATGAAGATTATATTTTTACCTTAGATAATTATTATAAATTAGTATTAATTGATATTAAAGCCAAAGAAAAAATTCCAATTGTTTTAATGGGAGAAACAGGAGTAGGAAAAACATATTTATTACAAGAAATATGTTTTTTTTCAAATAAAAAATTACAAAAATTAAATATTCATGCAGGAATAAATGAGCAAGATGTAATAAATTTTATGGAAAAATGTATTCTTGAGAATTCAAATGAAAAAGAAGAAACTTGGATCTTTTTTGATGAAATTAATACTTCTCAAGTTATAACATTAATTACTGAAATTATGTGTAATAGAACAATGAATGGAATAAAATTAAATAATAATTTTCAATTTGTTGCTGCTTGTAATCCATTTAGAATTAATAAAATAAAAGAAAATGATTTTGGAATTGAATTTCAAAATAATAATAATGATTTACTTGATTATAATGTTTATCCACTTCCTTTATCTTTACTTAATTTTACTTTTGATTTTGGAATGTTATCAAATGATGATGAAAAAAAATATATAAAAGCCATTATAACAAAATCAAAAGAAAATATCAATGAAAAATTACAAAAAGTTATAATTGATTTAGTTAGTTTTTCACAACTGTTTTTTAAAAGAGAACCTAAAATAAATAATGAATATTTAGTGAGTTTAAGAGATATTCAAAGATTTTGTGTTTTATATAAATGGTTTAAAAAATATTTAAAAAATTCAAGAAACAGAGAATCAACGATTGTTGAAGTTGAATTAAAATCAATATTTTTATCATTATATATAAATTATGTAATAAGAATATCATTAAAAATGAAAAGAAATTCATATTATTCTGAGGTTCAAAAAATTATTCAAAAAGATGAAAATTTTAATAATTATAATATGGAAAATATAATTAAAGAAGAAAAGGAATTTTTATGTAATAAAATGATAATTCCAAAAAGAATAGCAAAGAATGAAGTTTTAAAAGAAAATATATTTGCATTATTTACATGTATATTAAGTAAGATTCCAATTTTTATTATAGGAAAACCTGGAACAAGTAAATCTTTAGCAATGGAAATATTATATGATTCTCTTAAAGGAATTGCTTCTAAAGATAATTATTTTAAAACATTACCAGATTTAATTTATATTAATTTTCAAGGTTCATTAAATACTACTTCAAATGAAGTTGAAAAAGCATTTGAAAAAGCAAAAAAATTAATTAAACTTAATGATAGAACTTTAATACCTGTTTTATTTTTTGATGAAATTGGTTTAGCTGAAAATTCTAAAAATAATCCTTTAAAAGTTTTACATGCTGAATTAGATAATTATGATGATTTTAAAGATTATAATTTAAATAATAATGGTAATTATATTAATAGACAAGAAAAAGAAACAATTTCTTTTGTTGGAATTTCAAATTATTCTTTAGATTATGCTAAACAAAATAGGGCAATTTCTTTAAATATAAATGATTTAGAAGAAAATGATTTAAAAGAAACTGCAATAGTAATTTCTGAAACTTTTTCTAATTTTCCTTTACAAGATTTATTCAAAGATTTATCTATAATTTATTCTAATTATAGAAATAATCTAAGTGAACAATATAAAAATTTTCATTCAACTAGGGATTTTTATCATTTAATTAAACATATTTGTCAACAAATTAGTTTAAAACCTCAAATGAAAAATGATGAAATTTTAGACTTATGTTCTTATTATTTAAAAATTAATTTTTCTGGATTAAATCATGAAAAAATTAAAAATTCCATAAATCAAAATAAATCTATTAATGAATTTTTTGAAGATCATTTAAATAAAAAAAATAATATTTTTTTTCCAAAAAAACAATTTAAGATAGAAGAAGCAATTAAAGATAATATAAATAGTATAGATTCAAGATATTTACTTTTAATTTCTAATAGTTCTGTCTCTTCATTTATGTTAGAATATATTTTAAAAAAGTTAAATAGAAAATATTCAATCTTTATTGGAAGTCAATTTGAAAATGATAAATATAATAAAGATTATTCAAGAAAAATAATTAATAAAATCATTCCTAATATAGAATATGGAAATTTTGTAATATTTAAAAATTTAGATGTTATTTATTCTTCATTTTATGATTTATTTAATTTACATTTTCATTATTTAAATGAAGATAAAAATAAAAAATTTGTAAGATTGGCAATTGGGATGATTAATATTCCAAGATTATATGTACATAGGAATTTCAGATGTGCAATTTTAATTAATGAAGATGAAGTTAACATTCAACCTTCTCCTCTATTAAGTCGATTTGAAAAATATTTAATTTCATTTAATATGTTTTTAACTCTTGAAGAACAAAAAATTTGTAAGAAAATTTATGATAATTTTAATTCTTTATTTGATTTTCATTCATTCAATTATAAAAATGAAATTATGAATATTAATATTAAAAAACAAAATATTAATTGTGGAGAAGAAGAGATTTATGCTTTATTTTATAAATTAAGAGAAGAAAAAGAAAATCCTCTAAAAAATTTTTTTTCCGATAATCAAAAAATTATAAATAATATCACAGATGAAATAATTAAAATTTTAACTAAAAATTTAAGTCAAGATGTTATAATGTATTCTAAATTTTCAAATGTATCAAATGATTTTGTAAATATTATTTATAATAATTATAAACTAAATGAAAAGAAAAATAAAAATTTAGAGCAATTTATAATCAATATGAAATCAAGAAAAAATATAATATATACTTTTTCTTCAAACTTACATTCAAATAAATTTTTTGAACTCAATAGTGAAGCTATTGAAGTTCAATTTGTTTCAAGTTTTAATTCTCAATTTGAAATTGAAGAAACAATAAATAAATTTTATTCTAGTCAAAAAAAAATATTATTCCTAAGATTTGATGTTTCCCAATCTCATCATTTAAATCATATTGCTTCATTAATAGAAAATCAAGAAAAAGAAAATTATTATAATATAAAAAAGAAAACAATAATTTTTATAATTTCTCTTCAAAGAGTATTTATTTTAAATAATGATTTAGATGAAAAAAAACAAAAAAATAATTTAAATAAACAAGATCAAATAATAGAAAAGAATTATATAAGCCATTTAACAGAATATGAACAAATTTTTATAGATAATTTACAAGGAGAAAATAGAGAAATATCATTTATAGATTTAATTAATTCAAATGAATATCTTTTAAGAAGTATAAATTTGGAAAAAAATTTTCAAAAAATATTAAAAGAGTCAATTAATGAAATTGAAATTTACAATAATAGTAATAAAATTATTATTCAAAATAATTCTTTACTATATATTTATTTAAAAAAAAAAGCAGAAGATTATATTAAAAATTTAAATCAACCTGTTAAAGCATTTATATCTATTAAAAAAAATATAACTGGTAACACTATTGATTTATATAGTTCATATATAAATTTTATTAAAGAACAGTGTAAAAAATATATTACATTTATTTTAAATAAACTCTTTGTAAATGATTTAATTAATTTCCTTCAAAATAATCAAGAAGAAAATTGCTTTAATGTGGTTGATAATTTTATAAATGAAGAAGAAAATTCAAATGTTAAATTAATTAATTTAAGTAGTGTTGTTCGTAAAGATACTTACTATCATATTCCATTTTTCAATGATCAAATTGATAAATTAAGAAAGTTAATAAACAAGAAACAATTCAAACAAAAATTTATTGTAAATGAAGATAATTTATCTTCTCAAATTAATGAGGAAAACTATAAAATAAAAAAGATTAAAATCATAAAAGATTTAATAAAAGAATTTAATTTGAATAAAATTAAAAATAAAGATTTATTTATTGAACAAAGTCAAATAAATATATATAAAAAGGACTTTACTACTTATTATATTTCTACATTTAATAATAAAGGAATAACAAAAAATATGGAAACTTTTATTTCTTTTATATTTGATTTAGTTTGTGAGTCATTTAAAGAATTAGAAATTGAAAATACAAAAGATTTAGATTTATTAATTTATTCTTGTTTATGGTTTGAATCATATAATTATTCTTTTTTATTTAACTTTTTAAAAAACATTTTAAATTTTAGCAAAGAAATTAAAATTGAAATAATATTCATAAAAGAGTATATAAAAGAATTGATTGAATCAGATGAATTTAAATATAAAACAAAAGAAAAGAAACTCTCCCATAAAATTTCATATTTATTAAACGAATCTTTTATTTATTTCATAAATGAAAAATTAAAAGATAAAAAAATAGAGATTCAAACTAATTGTTTGGAAGAAATTTTTACTGATTGTTCATATTTCAAAAGAAAATTTAATCTTTTTAGTGTTGAATTCTCTAAATTTGAAATAACAAAATTAATTTACGAATGCCTTGAAAAAAATCATGAAATAATATTTGAATCCGAAAAATTACAAGAAAAACTTTATTTTCAAGGAAAACAAGATGATAAAGAAGAATTAAAAGAAAAAATAGAAGAAGAAGTAAATGAATTAAAAAATAAAAGTAATTATAGGATAAATTGTAAATATAATGAATTTTCTATTATTATTAATATTTTAGTTGTTAAATTTAATGAGTTTTGTGATATTGATATTCAAAAAAAAATAATTGATATTATTTTTAAAGACAAAAATTTACTTTTATTTTCAAAACAAGTTTTTAATTTAATTTTTAAAGAATCATCAGGCAATTATTATGAAGATGATTACAATATTGAAGATATAATTTTAAATGATGAAAATCAATTGTTAGAATATATTGAAAAAAAATTAAATTCAATGAATAGTGATTTGAAAAATATATTTAATGTAATTTTTATGGATATTACCTCTAAATTTATTTTAAAAGACTTTAATTTGAATTATGATAGATTGGAATTAGTAAAAAATTATATAAAAAATATATATGAAAATAAGGATCAAAATGAAAATTATAAACATTTAAGATACTTAATTAAAATAGAATATATTAAAATATTTTTTTTCTTTATATCAAATAATACATCAGATAATGAAATAAAAAAAGATTTTTCTGATTTTATTAATAAAAATGAAAATATGTTAAATTTTGAAATGCAATTATATTTAATTAAATGTATTAAATTTAGATTAAATGATTCTTTTTCAAATTTAGAAAACTATGATGGTCCAATTAATTTAGTTAAAAAAATAATTGAAAATAAAAAATATAATTCATTATATTTACCATTAAAAATGATTTATATATTTGATAAAATAAAATATATTCAAATTAAAGTTTATTTTAATAATAAAGATTACAATAAGAATCATCATATTAAAAATAAAAAAGATTATTTCTGTTTAATTCAATATTTTTTGTTCGAAAAAGTGAGTTATATATTAAAAAATAAAGGAATTGAAAATTCAAATATATTTGTCTCATTTTTCAATCAATTAACTGAAAATTCAAAAAATTTATTTAATTTTATTTTAAAGAAAAAACATGATAATCTTTCAGACGAAACAATTTCATTATATATTTTATGTTTTCATATTTGGTGCTTTTTAAGTGAATTTTTCCCACATATAAATTTAAATTTAGAAATTGAAATGAATGATAATTTAATAGAATCATTTATAATCAATGCTTTAAAATTTGTTAAAGATTATATGAATGAAAAAGATTTATCTCAAACACAAAAACTCCTTGAAAAACAACTAAATGAAATAAATAAAATAGCAATAAAAAATGAAATTATTTACACATCTTTTTGCTACATATATTCTATTATTTATAATAATTATAATCAAATTAATAATAATAATAAAGAAGTTAAGAGTATAAAAGATATTAATATAATTTTAGAAACAAATATTAATTACTATAACTATTTTCATTTTAATTATAATGAAATTAATGAATTATCAAATCAAAATATTAAAGATAAAATAAATGAAATTTGTATTGAACAGAACAATGATTTTTTATTTAAAGAATATTATACTTATGATGAGATAAAAAATTTATATATAAAAAACAATCAAAATTTATTGTCTGAAATATATTTTGATGAGAAAAACCAAAAAATTTTCAAAAAAATGGATATATTATTTGAAAAAATAATTCCATTTCTAAAAATATTAAATCAACAATATTCAGGTAATATAAAAAAAATTGATGCAAAAACTCAGAAATTAAAAGATAAATTCAATAAAAAATTAAAAGAAAAATTTAAGTTATTTGAAGAGGGTTTTCAAGAATTATTTAATGAAAATATTTCTGCTAACCAGCCTTTGATTAACTTCTTTTTCACAGAAAATCAATTTCAATTATTAGATAAATTTAAACAATTAATTGATGAATTTAATCAAATTTTTCCGGAACAAAATTCAATGGAAATTTTAAACATTTCAAGATTATCCAATCAATTAATTATTGAAAATAAATTTAATTTATTTGATTTTACAAAAGAAGATATTATTCCTCCATTAGAAAAAGAAGAATTAATCCAATTAAATGATTTTTTTGATAATACATATAGAATAATTATCAATAATGTAACTTTTACTTATATTTCTAAATTATGTTTTGATCAAGATAATATATTAAAAATATTCAAACAAATAATTTCAAATTATATATGGAAACTTCCTTATCCTGAAGAATTTAATTTTCTTTTAGATTTCGATGATGAATTATATAAAAGGATAAATCATTTTGAAGAAATATTTAAAAATCCAAAACAGTTAAAAAAAAAGGGAGAAATAAAAAAATTTATTGAAAATCAAAATTTAAATGAAGAAAATAATTCAATTAGTTCATTATTGAATGAAGATTATAATTTTGATGAAAAAAATAATAGACTTAATCAATTTTTATATTTTCTTCAATTGATTTTCAAGAAATGGATAAATTTAAATAAAACAGAATTTAAAGAAAATTTAATTGATGAAATTAAAGAAATTATAGATGAAAATGAAGAAGAAAATATTATTCAAAAGAAAATTAAAAAATTTATTAATGATTCTGAATTTAAAACAAACCAAATAATATTAATATATGAATATTTAGAAAATAACTTTTTTGAAGAATTAATTATAGGTGTTCCTGAAGAAAATAAGAAAGATTTACAAAAAGATAGAAAAAAGATTGAGAATTTCTTCAAAAATAAGATAGAAAATCAAGAAAGAGAATATTTTCAGAAATTTTTAAGAAAATTTATTTTAAGATTCTTAATCAGAGAATCTTCTTCTATTGCAAATGAAGAATTAATTCAATGTTTAGAAGACATAAACAAAACTAATGATAGATTAAAAGGGATTTTAAAAAAAATTAAATCACAAAAATTAGATTTAAAAGTTGAAAATTCTATTAGTTTATATGAAATAATAAAAAAAATTAAAGTCAAAAAATCAGAAGATTAAAATTTTTCTTAATTAATAAAGATTATAAAGGAATTCATATAAATTAATTTTTGATATTTTATTATTATTTTAAATATCAAATAATGAATTTATAAAATAAATATTGAGATAAAAAAAAATAAATTATTTAAATTCAGTTTTATCTATCTTTCATATTTAATTATAAAATATTTTATTTATTTTTAATTATTGGTTTACATTAAAGAAGATTTTTGCAAGATAACTTTAAATTTAACTACACCCAAAAAGATAAAATGTATTTAAATGATTTATTATTTAAATAATATAATTTAAATTATTTTTGAATGTTTTATAGAAAATAATAATGAAATTTTTTATAGATTAATATTATTATAAATGTAGTAAAACATTATCTCAATATCAAAAATCAAATTTTTATTATTTTTTTAAATTTATTTTTTTTATGTTTTTATCTTTCTTTTCATCACTTCTGACTCTTTTTTTTAAATTATCTTTAATATATTTAAAATTATTTTCTTTAAAAGATAAATTTCTTCCACTATGAAAATTATGTAAAGATGAATTTAAATTTTCTTTAATTGATTTTTTACTTCCTCTATCATGAAAGCAAATAGTATTTTTTTTTTTTAAATCTTGAATTAATCTTTGACTCATTTGATAATAATATTCATTATTATTAAATTTAAAATTAAATTTATTTAATTTCATTTTTTCATCAATACTTTTTGTAATATCTTTTCTAAATGTTTTAATATTATTATGAATATGTTTTTTATTTCTTGAAAATTTATAAATATTATTTAAATTAATTTTTATTCTATTAGTATTAATTGTATTTTTTAAAGTTGATTTTTGACTTGAAAAAATAATATTATTTAAATTTATAGTATTTGAATAAGAAGCATTATTTTTTTTTCTTTGAAATTTATTTGGTTTTTCTTTTATTTTTTCTTTTGAATTTTTTATATTTTCAATTATTAAATTTTTATTACTAAATGCTTTTTCTTTTGAAAAATTAAAAGTTTTTTTTTCTTTTAAACTTGAAATAGGATTTTTTATTAAATTAAAATTTGAACCATAACTTATTTTTTTTTTATTTAACAAAGAATTTTTTTGATTATTTAAAGAAGAAAAATTAATATTAAATTTTATTAAACTATTTTTTGAATTTAAATTTTTATTATCATATGTTTTATTTTTGTGAGTTTGACTATTTTTATTTTTTGAAATTGAACCACTGTTTTTTCTTTTTGTATTACTATTACTACTTAAATTATTATTTATAATATTGTTTAAATTATTGTTTAATGTTATTGATAATTTAGAAAAATTTTTAAAATTTGAATTTAAATTATTATTATAAGTTTTATTTTTTGTTTTATCTTCATTGTTTATTTTTTCTTTTTTTGGTTTATTCTTATTAAAATCATTAAAATTTGTTTTATAATTTGATAAATAAGGTTTTAATCTTGGAGATAAAAATAATTTTTTTTTACTATTTTTTTTATTTTCACAAGTGAAATCACTTTTAACTAAATTATACAATAAATTTTTAATATTATAATCATTTTGTTTTAATTTATTTTTTCTAAATTTATTTTTTTTATAAGAATTAAAAGTTGTTTTATTTTCTTTTTCCTTCTCTTTTTTCTTTTTTTTATTTTCCTGATAATTAACAATAGGAGAAATAAATTTAATAAAAGAATCATTTTTACTTCTTTTACTTATTAAACCATTTTTTAAAGTTTTAGAAGATTCTAATGTTAAAGTTTCTTTACTTAAATTTATATTATTATCAATTATATTTTTAACCTTTTGATTAAATATAGTTTTATTATTTGTTAAATTGTCTAAAGAAGATAAAGATGATTTATTTGAACTTTCTTTTTCTTCTTCTTCCTCATTGGAATTTCCATAATTATTTTTATAAAAAATTTCTGCTTGTTTATCACCATATTTATGTAAAATTTTGGAATATTTGTGATTACAAAAAACAGGTTTTGAAAAAAATAAATTATAATTTCTATAGTAATCAAATAATTTATGAATTTTATTTTTACTTTCATTATAATTATAGAATTTCTTTAAAAATTCATCTATAAAATTTGAGTATTGATATTCTCTGAATAAAGTATTAAAATGACTTGATTTATTATAAATTATTTGATTTAAGTATAAATAATTAAAATCTTCTTCTATATCTATATATTTTGAATATAAAAGTGATATTAAGGCTTTTGGATCATGAATCAATAGATAAGCTTGTTTTTTAGTATTTATTATTTCTGAATTTGACATTTACTTTTTTTTAATTTTTTATTTTAAATATATTGAATTATTTGAAAGAATTTTTGAAATGTTAAAATTAAAAAATTATAAATTTGACTTTGAAAATTTAGAAAAATGTGAAAAAATGTATTGATTAAAATGATAAAGGAAGTAGTTCTAATTAAAATTTATATTTTTTTAATGACTTTAAAATAATATTTTAATTAAATTAAAATATAAATAAAAATTTATTTTATTTTTTTTCTTTTTATTTAATAATTGAACGTTAATATGATGAAAAAGAAAATTAAAAAATATTTCTTTAAAACAATAATTTTCCTTAAAATGAAATTTATAATATATTTCGAACACAAAATAATAATTAATGCTTTTCTCAAAGAACAAAATAACTTTAAATAATTAAAAATTCTTAATGAATAAGGAATTTTTTTTTGGAATGAAACAACGGAATATAAGTTTCTAATAGTCTGGCTTTTTTTAAATCTTTTACTTTAAGAATTTATTATTTAAATAATTTGTTAATTAACATTCATATAATTTAAAATTTTCAAATTATTTTTTTCTGTGTTTTTAAATTTTCAAAACAATTTCCATTTTCATTAATAACCCAAAAAATCAAAATCATTTATTGTTAATTAATATATATATAATAATTAATAATATATAATAATCATATAATTTATCATAATATAATATAACTTATCGTAAAATTTTTGCTTATTATAACTTTATAATGAATTATATATTTATTCATAAATTAACATATCAATCATATCATTTATAGCAGTGATACTTCCTCTTTCGTTAACATCAACAATAGTACACTTTCGAATAATATTATAAATTTCAGGATATTTTTTAATTTCTTCAGGAATAGGAAAATCCTTTTTATCCATTAAAGCAATTTGAATACTTTGTGTATCATCCTTATATAAATTATCCCAAGGATTAACACCAGAAAAAATATAAGAAAGTAAACAACCAAAAGCCCAAACATCAACTTTAGGAGTAATTTTACTTATTATTTCTTCATTTTCAATTAATTGAAGAATATCTAAACATTCAGGAGCAAGATAACGTAAAGTTCCTTTTGTTAAAGTAATAGTATCTTTTTTATTTGCACATATTTTTGATATTCCAAAATCAATTAAAAATAAATTGAAATTATCGTCTATCATTATATTTCCTGGTTTTAAATCTCTATGAATTACATGATTAACATGCATATATTCTAATACTCTTCCTATTTTTGTTATTATTTTTAATTTTTTAGAAAAAGATATTTCGTTAATTTTCACATCTTCTAAAGTTTTTCCTTTTATATATTCTATTACTAAAGCTATTTTTTTTTCTTCTTCAACTATTCCATAAAATTTAGGTATATTTGAGTGGGAAAGATTTGATAATATTACTAATTCATTCATAAAACTTTTCCAATCTATCTTTTGAAATATCGTTATTGCACAATGATGATTTTGATAATAACCTTCATATACTTTTGCTTGTCCTCCTTCTCCTATTAATTTAGTTAATAATAATTCATTCATATGTATTTTTTGTATATCATTTATTTTAATTAAACTTGATATTGCTTTTTTTATTTGAGGAAGATAATCAATTTCTCTTTCACTTAACATTGTTTTTAATATAT
>JAEEGK010011675.1_pt1 | contig 20034 bp, 11 predicted proteins | sample 8958771 | NCBI WGS metagenome assembly JAEEGK01 (sample SAMN16246547, study PRJNA631951) | gut metagenome | biome: gut microbiome; feature: rumen; material: SC-attached | host: Bos | place: Iran: Karaj | collected 2018-10
GTGAGAAGTATCGGTAATATCGGCGGAAGCGATGGTAGCAAAGGTAAGGAGGGTTGTACCGCCCCATGACTGAGTCTGCTCTGCATTGTAATCAACGCCCCAGAGGATTTCCTTAAGGGCATCCGGATTCTGGCCGTTGTCACCGCGGAAAAGGTCTGCGTAGTTGCTGCAAAGACCGTAACCCATACTGAAGATGCGCTCGCAGACAGCCTTTGCCTCGGTCCACTTGTCAACGCCTGCGTAAACAGGAGCGTTCAGGTAAACGCGGGCAAGAAGGCCAAGTGCAGAACCTATGTCGGCACGGGGATAGTTGCTGCGGGCTGCAGGAAGGGCTGTCCCGTCGGAAGTAAGGTCAACGAGCTCGCTTACAATGTATTCAAAAGCCTGCTCGCGGCTTGCATACTCCGGATTGACAGCACCAAAGGGTGATTCCTCTGTAGTGAAAGGAACTGCACCGAATACATCCATAGCCATCCAGTATAAGTAAGCACGCAGGAAGCGGGCCTCCGCACGCATCTGGGCAACCTTCTGCTTAACAGCATCGCTGCAGCCACGGTCGCCAAGCTTTCCGTCAGTAGTCTGACGAAGGAACTCGTTAACGTATGAAACACCCTGCAACGTACGTACATAAACTGCGTAAGAAGCATCGTTGTTGGCATCTGACCAGGTATTGGTATTGATTGCAGCAACCCATGCGTCACCGTTCCATGCGCACTTTGCCGCATCGGAAGAAATCTCATTCAGTGACCAGAATGCACGAATAAGCTCAGATGCACCGGGGTCACTGACATTAAGGTCGGTAACATCGCAGGAAACGAACTGGAAGTAAATCTTGGCAAGGCCTGACAGATAAGAATCTTCTGAAGAGGTGTAAGCCGTCTCGGAAGTAGTATCGGTCTTATTCAGGGGCAGTGTGTTAAGGTCGTTCACGCAGGATGCGAGAAGGGCTGTTACTGCGATGGCTGCCAGAATATTGTATATCTTTTTCATAATCACGTCCTCCTAGAAGTTAAAGTTAACACGGAGTGAATAAGTACGAGGACGAGGCCAGATTGATGAATCTACACCGTTCTCGCCGGGAATCTCAGGATCCAGACCGCTGTACTTCGTAATCACGAATACGTTCTGGCAAGAGAGAGCAAGACGAAGCTTGGCGCCCTTCCAGCACTTGAACTCAGGGAAGGTGTAACCAAGGTTGATGTCGTCAACGCGGAAGAAAGAAGCGTTCTCAAGGAAGAGGTCTGATGTGTACTGCTCGATAGAGTTGGTACCAACGAAACCGGTCTCCTTAACATACCTAAGATAGTTGTCTACAGATACGTTTGCTGCAACGAAGTTTGCAGAAGAGCCGCCGCCCTTGACGTTGTTGAATACCCAGTTGCCTACTGAACCGTGGCCGTTGAAGCCGAAGTCCCAGTTCTTATAGTTGAACTTGAGGTTTACACCGTAGAAGAAGTCCGGATTAGGGCTCTTGTTACTCATGTAACGATCTGCGGTGGTAATGACGCCGTCACCGTCACGGTCTACGAAACCGTTCTGGATAGGCTTACCATTGTGGTCGTAAAGCTGCTGGTAAGGATAGAAGGTGAAAGGTGCATAGCCTACCATGTGGCGGGCGATGGTGTTACCTGTACCTCCGCTGATACCGCTGACATCAATTGCATAATTAGGGTCGTCGGTATTGTTCAGCTTGGTGAACTTGATGTTCTGGAAGGTGCCGGTGAAGCCCAGGGACAGGGACATGTCGTCGTTCTCTATAGGAATCACATTGAGGGCAAGCTCTATACCCTGATTGCGCATTGAACCGATGTTGGTAAGAAGTGAGTTACCAAAGTTTGCACCCATAGGGGTGAGGACGGTGTTCAAGAGGTCCTTGGTCTCACGACGATAAACATCTACGCTACCGGTAATGCGGTCAGAGACGAAGCCCCAGTCGATACCTGCATTGTAGGTAGTGGTGGTCTCCCACTTGATGTTGGGATCGTATGCTTTAGGAGTAAGATAGAAGCTATAATTACCACCACCCATGTTGTACTTACGGTAAACGTCTGTTGACAGTCCATAAGCTGCAAGGTAAGGATAGTTGGAACCGATTTCCTGCTGACCGGTCTGTCCCCATGATGCACGCAGCTTGAGGGCGGATACAGCCTTTACATCCTTAAGGAAGTGTTCCTGCTTGATGTTCCATGCAAGTGCTGCTGAAGGGAAGAGACCCCAGCGCTTTTTCTTTGCAAAGCGTGAAGAACCATCGTCACGGAGTGTGAAGGTAAGGAGGTAACGGGAATCGAATGAATAATTGATACGGCCGTAGAAGGAAACCAGATAGTTCTCTGTCTTCCAGTAAGGATAACGCTCTGCTGCGGTTTCACCGTCGTTCAGTTTAATCTCGTCGGTAACGTTGAACTTGGAAACGTCGCGGTCCTTGCCGTAGAAGTGCTGCCATGAGTAACCGGCCATAAGGTCGATATGGTGTTTGCCGAACTCGTGGTTATAGTTTGCATAGAACTCCAACAGGGCGTTGCTCCTAAGGTGGAACCAGTCTGTGTACTGGCCTACGCGGGGGTTCTCAGTGTCTTTATAAGCATTGAAAGAGCCGGGGAGGGCACCTACCTTACCGTTGGTATGGGACATATCCAAACCAAGGTTCAGGTTGAAGCGAAGATCCTCGAAGCCGTGAAGCTTATAGTCGAACTGGGCATTGGTTATGATACGGTAAGCTTTTGCGGTGTCGCGGTTGCCGTAAAGCATATCCATAGGGTTGCCTGCTGCCAGGTTGTCCGGAGTGAAGGCTGCACCGCTACCGTTACCATAGTTGAACCAACCGTTGGTTGTAGCATAGTCGATGCTGCCGTTTGTCTTATATGCATGAACGGGCATTGTAGGGTTGTAGAAAGCTGCAGTACCTACTGCGCCGCCGTCAGCCTTGTCTTCCTGTGTGAAAACGCCCTTTGCGTTGATGTTAACAGAAAGGTGCTCTTTGAAGAACTTAGGGCTGAGTGAAAGGTCAAGGGTTCCCTTGTTGTACTCGGAGGTCTTGAGGGTACCCTTCTGGTTCATATAGCCTACAGAGAAGCGGTAAGGCAGGCCCTTCAGGACGCCGTAAACGCTGGCGTTGTGGTCCTGAGAGAAGGCGGTGCGGAAGATCTGGTCATACCAGTTGGTATTGTAGTGACCAAGCTTGGCGATGAATGCCTGACCGGTTTCTGTATCCTTAGGGTAGGTCTCATAAACGAAGTTGCGGAACTCGTCTGCGCCCATAATCTTAAGCCTGTTCACGTTATGTGAAACGCTGAAGCTTCCGGTATAGGAAACCTTGGGCTCTTCTACGCCTGCGGAACCTTTCTTGGTAGTGATAATGATGACACCGTTAGATGCACGTGAACCGTAGATTGCTGCGGAAGAAGCATCCTTAAGGACGGTGAAGCTCTCGATATCGGCAGAGTTGACAGCCTCAAGAGGGTTGGTCATACCTTCACCACCGTTATCTGCCAGCGGAACGCCGTCGATAACGATAAGAGGATTGTTGGATGCGTTCAGGGAAGCTGCACCACGGATACGGATTGTTGAACCTGCACCAGGGCGGCCATCACCGGAGATGATCTGAAGACCGGCAACCTTACCCTTGAGCATGTCCTGGGTAGAAACGATTGCACCACGGTTGAGCTCTTCACTCTTGATAGCGGCAACGGAACCTGTCATGTCGTTTTTCTTGACGGTACCGTAACCGATTACAACCACCTCGTTGAGGAAATGTTCATCCTCTGCGAGCGTTACAGTTGCAGGAACTTCCGATGCCTTGAAAGACACGGTAGCATAACCGATGCAGCTGAAAACTACGGTTGCATCCGCGGAAGAGACTTTGAGTACGAAGTCGCCGTCCAGGCCGGTGGAAGTACCATTGGTGGTACCCTGCTCCATGATTGTAACTCCTACAACGGGGCCCATGGCGTCGACAACTACTCCCTTAACCTGATATCCGCTCTGAGCGGACATAGTAGTAGCGGCCAGGCTGGTAAGCAGGACGACTACTGCGGTTAGAATCTTTTTCATTTGGAGTGTGTAGTTTTTGATTATTAATATTGTTAGGTATTATTTTTCTTTCACGAATCTTACGGCGATGCTGCCCAGAGCCATGAAGATAGCTGCAATGATGAACATGCCCACGGCTACGGTGCTGTCTGCCTGAGCCTTGGACACTACGTCCAGACTCTCATAGACAGCTTTTCCGCCGGGAACAAGCACACCACGCAGGAGGCTGACCATCACGCCGCCCAGCAGACCCATGCAGATCTGGGGTATGGTGACGGTAAAGTTGAAGATGCCCATATAGGCACCGCTGCTACGGGCATCGATGGCCCTGGAAAGGATGGAGTAAGGCATTGCTAGCACGCCGGCCCATGCGATTCCCACAAAAATCATGGGGAAGATCATGGCCACCTTGCAGGTGCAGAATGCCAGGGAGGCATAGCCTATGGCGCCGCAGAAGAGGCAAAGGGCGTAAACGGTCTTGTTACCGTACTTGGTTGCAAGCCTAGTCATTAAAAGGGAAATAATGCATGCAGAAACCGGATAAACGGCGTTCAGTACGCCGGTCCATGTCTGCGCTTCGCCGTTAAGCACGCCATCAGTATTAATGAACGCGCGCGTAACGAGCGGTTGCAGGTAGTTCCACATAAGGAAGAGGGCCGCCCAGGAGAAAAACTGAACCACACCAAGCTGGATCATGGTCTTGGGAGTGGTCTTAAGAAGCTGCCAGAAGCTCTTCTTGGGTTCTGCGGGAGAGGCCTCGCCTTCAGTGGCGCTGTACTCTGCGAACTCTTTGGGAGGATATTCCTTAACCTTGAAAACGGTTACCAGAACAGACAGGAACAGGATTGCCGCACCGGCATAGTAAGACCAGGCGACGTGCTGCGGAGCATGACCGGGAACCTCTGCGTCGGAAGCACCAAAAACATGGGTCATAATCAGGGGCAGCAGCGCTCCGATTATTGAACCCAGGTTAATGAGGAAGGTCTGGACTACGAAACCCTGTGTTTTCTGGCTGTCGTCAAGCATGTCGGTGACCAGGGCCCTGAAGGGCTGCATGGTTACGTTGAACGACAGGTCCATGAACAGGAAGACCAGGGCGCCCATGAGCAGCGGAGCAAAGGCCAGAAGCTTGGGGCAGTTGGGCATAAGGAACAGTGCAACGGTAGAAATAATCGCACCGAAGAGTATGTATGGCCTTCTGCGACCAAGTTTGGTCCATGTTCCGTCAGAGAACATTCCTATGATGGGCTGAACCACCAGACCGGCAAGAGGAGCCGCAAGCCAGAAGAGGCTGAGGCTGCTCAGGTCTGCTCCGAACGACTTCAGCAAGCCGGAAGTGTTGCTGTTCTGAAGGGAGTATCCAATTTGCACACCTAGAAATCCGAAACTGAGGTTCCAGATTTGCCAGAATGATAATTTTGGTTTTTGTTTCATTGTTATTCGTTCGTTTTAACGGACAAATATATATTTTATCGTTTTAAAAAAACGTTTAAATCCGACGAACGGAGGCTTCTGCCGGACGAATGGAATGTTTTAATTTACGAAAATTTTGTTTTATATTTGTCTACACTGCTGTCCGGAGAGATTTTACCATAACGTAAGTTGCTCGACAGAGCCCGACAAACTCATGGCAATCATATATTAGTACTGTATATTCTCAGCCGCGGCGGCTAACCCTTAAGAAGCTTTTCATGAGTTTGAAATTTGATGATTAGTATTAACTTTGGCGTAATCTTTTTAAACTTTCCCCAAAAGGATGCCTAAACTAACAGAGAAGGCTAAAAAATAAAGAGAAGTTATTATTAAGCAGGACCAGTTTCATTAAGTAATCAATGGCCACACAACAAGATAACAGCTTTATAATTCATGGCTTCGCGCTGCTTCACGCGATAACCACCGTGGTATGCTACATTGCCGGCATAGAAGACCCCCTCTTCCTGACAATATGGACCATGGCAATGACCGTGCTGCTATGCAACAACAAGCGGCTGTCGGTAGAATTTACCGCCATCAGCGTAATCCTGTCAAACGTCATAGGCTATATCCTGGGAATGGCCATCGCCGCAGGTATAGACCTACTGACTGATATCGACTTTCTGGCCCACTCGACATCCACATTCATAACCACCGAAGCTCTGGGTTGGAGCCTTGTGCTGCTGGTTCCGGAAAGCAAAGAAAAGGCAGAAGAAAACAAGAACCGCTGGCTGTGGTTCGCCGTCCTGGGCGTGCTGGTGGCCAGAATCATCATCGGCCTGCTGTCCGATGCCTCCTTGTCCGATGCAATGTCGCTGCTGGTTACCAATTCCGCAGTTCTGCTGCTAATCATCTGCGCCAACATCATACTGCTGCACTATATCCACAGGGGCAAGGGGTTCAAAAGCAAAAAGGCATCGGTGCTCTGGCACTTCATCCTGTTCCTGGGCTGCCCGGCTATGGGCGTGCTGATGATAGCTCTGGGCATCCCTGTCCGGGATCCGGATATCACCCTGAGCATACCGCTGTACATAGAAATATTCATCCTTACCTTCATTGCACAGGCCTTTGCCTACTCTATCATCTATCTGGTTTACTATGTAGCATCGACCAAACACCAGATGGCAGAAGAGCGAAGCAAAAGCCATATCGCGCAGCTGGAATACATCAACCTGAAGCAGCAGGTTAGCCCTCACTTCCTGTTTAACTGCCTGAACGTGCTGGATGCACTGATTGCCCAGGGCAAGACAGAAGAGGCGCGCAGCTTCAACCGCAAACTGGCGCGGATGTACCGCTATATGCTGAACACAGGAAACGAGGCCCTGGTGCCTCTGGAAGACGAACTTGAATATGTAGATATGTACACGGACCTGCTGCAGGTACGCTTCCCCAGCGGCATCCGCACAGAAAAGTATATCGCCGACCCGGACCTAAACCGCAGATATGTGGTAAGATATTCTGTACAAATGCTGGTAGAAAATGCATACAAGCACAATTCCATATCTGAAAGCAATCCGCTGGTGATTAAAATAACGGCGGATGCGGACAAAGTGACTGTTGCAAACAACAAAATACCCAAGCTTAACAAGACTGCCGAGTCTACCGGACTGGGCCTTAAATACATAAGGCAGAACTACTTGGACCGCGGCGGACACGACATAGAAATAACCAATACAGACCTTCTGTACTCTGTTTCACTACCACTGATGTAACATGAAAGTATTTATTATAGAAGATGAGCCCATGGCTCAGGAAACCCTTGCACGTACACTTGCAGAACTGTTCCCGGACACCGTTGTGGCCGGCACGGCAAAAAGCGTCGCTTCTGCCGTAGCATGGCTTCAGGAACCCCAGAACAAGCCTGATGTAATTTTCATGGACGTAGAACTGTCCGACGGAAAATGCTTTGAAATCTTCCGCCAGACGGACGTTACGGCGCCGGTCATAATGACAACGGCATACGACAACTACGCAGTGAAGGCCTTTGAGGTGAATTCCGTAGATTATCTTCTTAAACCTATAGACCCCGTAGCCCTGCAAAGGGCTGTGGAGCGGTGCAAGAGCCGCATACAGGAGAAGCCTCTGGATATAGACAAACTGGTGGCCACACTGCAGGGAGCCGCCTTCAGCGGCCCGGCCAGACCGGCCTTCAAAGAGCACCTGCTGGTACAGTTTGGGGACCATCTTGTGCCGCTTTCATGCACGGACATTGCCTGCATTTACTCAGAAGACAAGCTTAACCACCTTGTCACCTTCAAGGGTGAGAAATATATGATGGACGAGTCTCTTGACAGCATTGCGGCCAAACTTGACCCGCGTAATTTCTTTAAGATTTCACGCGGATGCATTGTGGCCCGCAGCGCCGTGGGAAGCCTTACCAAGCTGTTTGGCGGCCGCCTGCGCATAGAGTTGGCCGGGGTTTCCGGCAAGGCACTCCCCCAGCCCGAAGTCGCCCGTTCCAGAACGGACGAATTCCTGGCATGGATTTCTGAATAGATAAAAAAGAAAAATTATATATGGAGAGAACTAAAGCATTACCGCAGTGGATCCCTATTGTCACTGCTGTTCTGGGCTTCGGCCTTTTTGTAACGGCCCTGTTAACGATGCAGGTGAGCCTGCCTAACATACTTGGGCAGACCGCCGTAGGACTGTTCCTTATTTTCCTTTTAATAAAGAACAAAGAGTGGTCTTTGCATACCAGGATTGCCGGCATAACCTCGGTAGTAATAGGATGCGCATCGCTGTTCCTGATTGGCATTGTAAGCCCCCCTACCGATACTATTAACTTATTTGGGTCTTTGAGGTTCTACTTTCTGGCCATGGCGCTGTTACTGCTTTCAATACTGTGGTTCACCATAGTTTTGATGTACGCAGATAAGGGGAAATGCCTTGGAGCACAGCTTCTTCTTGGCCTGCTTTTGGACATTCTTGCACTTGCCCCCATTGTCTATATGGTCATCAAGATGTCCCACTTTGATGTAAGTTTCTACATAGAGCCCCAGCTGATGGTTTGCCTCTTTGTGCCTTCTGCTATAGTTAAATACCTGGCAGTCTGCAACTTATTCATTAAGGCAAACGGTAATTACGACAGAAACATCATAGACAGACTATTCAAGTGGGTGGTAATTGCTGCATGCTGTCTGATTGTTGCGCTGACCTTTGTCACTAAATCCATGTCCAAGCTTCCCACTTTTGAAGCATCGGCAACAGATGAAACCATAGAATACAGTGAGTCCGGCTTTACCTTTGACAAACTGCACTGGGACCTGCCGGAGGGCTATATCGTAGGTGATCAGACAAAAGACAAGATGACCGGCGCCAGCGTCATCAAAGTGCTCAACACCACCGGGGATACCATAGGATTAACCATACTGACCCAGAGCCTTTTCTCTGCCCTTAGCAAAAAAGACAAGATCGTGATATTTGAATCCATGATTAATCCCGCCGTCAACGCCCTTCGGACTCAGCTGAAAGCAGAAGACTTCGAATGTGAAAAGCCGCATATGGAAACTATCGGTGACCTAGATGTTTACAAGGCGACATTCAGCGGCAAAAAAGACGGGCAAGCCTTCTATGGTCTATACCATATCGTTATCATAGATAAGTATCTGGTATCTTCCATGGCTATAGCCGGGGATCCGGAGACCCTGCCTGCCAGCGAAGCCCTCTTCAATTCCCTTTCCATGAAGTAATAAACTATGGGAATTACTCCGCTAAGATACATTAAGGATGTGGCCAGGGCCCTGCCCAGGCCGCATAGCCTGCGTCCGCACAACAACTGGATGGCGCTTAGCCCGCTGGCTGTTTTTCTTGCCGTTTACCTGGTGTCTTCCATCGTTGCAGGAGACTTTTACAAAGTCCCTGTGGTTTCAGCATTTATCATCGCCGCTATATACGCGATAAGCATCAGCCACGGCGGCGGCAGCCTGGAGCGCCGCGTCGCCACTTTCTCTGAGGGAGCCGGCAACAAAAACGTGCTCCTGATGATCTGGATCTTTGTTTTGGCCGGGGCTTTTGCAAGCACTGCCAAGCAGATCGGGGCCATTGACGCTACGGTGAACCTTACCACTTCCATCATGCCCGGGAGCCTGCTGCTGGCAGGAATGTTCGTTGCCGCGTGCCTTGTTTCAATGGCTGTCGGAACCAGTGTCGGAACCATCGCCGCGCTAATGCCAATCGCCTCCGGACTGGCAGAATCTTCCGGTTTGGAAATCTCCCTTCTGGCAGCAGCAATTACAGGCGGAGCCTTTTTTGGCGACAACCTTTCCTTCATATCCGATACCACCATTGCAGCAACCCGAACCCAGGGCTGCAGCATGTCAGAAAAATTCAAGGCCAACTTCTCCATTGCCCTTCCGGCCGCCCTCATTGCCTGCGCCATTTATGTGCTGATGGGCTCCGAGGCCGTGGCAGTGCAGTCCGGCAGCGTGGATATAGTCAAGGTGGTGCCATATCTTGCCGTGATTGTAATGGCGGTGAGCGGCATAAACGTGATGGTAGTGCTCTTTGCCGGCATTATCATTAACGGCGTGATAGGCTTTGTATGCGGAGACTTCGGTTGGGTAGATTATCTGGTATCAATCGGCAACGGAGTGGCCTCTATGGGCGATTTGATTATTGTGACGATGCTCGCCGGCGGCGTAATGGAAATGATCCGGTACAACGGAGGAATCGACTTTGCCGTAGAGCGCCTGACAGCCAGGATCAAGGGCCGCAGGGGGGCGCAGTTTGCCATCGGCGCGCTGGTTGGCCTTGCCAACGTTTGCACGGCAAACAATACCATCGCCATTATATCTACCGGCGGAATCGCAAAGAATGTAACAGAAAAATACGGCCTGCGTCCGCGCAGGACGGCCAGCATACTGGACACCTTCTCCTGCATCGTGCAGGGCATCCTGCCCTATGGCGCCCAACTTCTTATGGCATCGGCGCTTGCAGGAGTGGGAACGATATCCATAATAAGATACCTGTTTTATCCTTACTTGCTTTTTATTTGCGCCTGCGCCGCTATTGTGTTCTTCAGCGGCAAAAAGGCTTGACCTTTTCAAAACACTTTCTTAAATTTGTAGGACAAGTTTAAGAAGATGGGATTATACAGTTACTTCAGAGTCTCAAAGCCTGCAGCTGAAAAGGTGCCGGCCAGGGACGTTGATGCAACTTATAAGCACCTGAGAAACAGCACTTTCTGGGGCGTAACCATAGCGTACAGCATCTTCTATGTCTGCCGTCTGGCAATGAGCGTTGTCAAGAAACCGCTCATCGATGACGGCATCTTTACCGCCGGGGAGTTGGGCATCATAGGCTCTGCCTTCCTGATTGTCTATGCCTTCGGCAAGTTCTTCAACGGCATAATCTGCGACTACTGCAACATCAAGCGCTTCATGGCCGCGGGGCTTGGCATTTCGGCGGTGCTAAACCTGCTGATGGGAATTTTGGGCCTGGTGCAGCCGGCCGTTTCACTGGCCGGAGGAGTGGTGCTGCTGGTTCTGTTCACCGTGCTTTGGGGTGCGAACGGATGGGCTCAGTCAATGGGCGCGCCCCCTGGAGTCATCAGCCTGTCAAGATGGTTCTCGCTTAAGCAGAGAGGCACATATTACAGCATATTCAGCGCAACGCCATACCTTGGAAAGACGGTTTCCTTCATTATGATAGGCTTCATCGTCAGCTGGGTAGGCTGGCAGTACGGCTTCATTCTGGCATCGCTGGCGGGCTTCGCCGGCTTTGTCGTCATTCTCTCCTTTGTGAAGGATACTCCTGAAAGCCAGGGGCTTCCGTCCATTCAGGAAGTCACCGGAGACAAGCTGTCCAAGACGGACAAGATGCCTATCAAAGAGCTGCAGAAATATGTTTTCAAGAACCCCGGAATATGGGTTATAGCCCTTTCCAGCGCCTTCGTTTACATAACTCAATATGCCATCAGCGACTGGGGCATACTTTACCTTGAAGAGGGTAAAGGTTTTTCTGACATCCAGGCGCCGCAGATCATTTCGTTCTCAGAGGCCTTCGGCATTGCCGGCACCCTGCTGGCCGGATGGATATCGGACCGACTGTTCAAGGGTGGCAGAATCATTCCGGTTATACTGTCCGGCATACTGTGCCTTGTGGCACTGTCGCTCTTCCTCTTTACCGGTGGCAGCTACCTTATGAACATTGTTTACGTATCTTTGTTCAGCCTTGCCATTGGTATTGTTTTCTGCATCGTTGCCGGTCTGATGGCGCTGGATATAGTGCCCCGCAAGGCTACGGGCACTGCACTGGGCATTGTGGGTATCTTCAGTTACATAGCTGCGGGTATCCAGAGCGTAGTGAGCGGCTTCCTTATCCAGGGCGGCAGCAAAGGCGGCAGTTACGACTTTACCGCCACCGCCCTATTCTGGGTGGGCGCCTGCCTGCTTTCCTTCCTGCTGCCTGTTTTGGCTTGGAAGAGGATGCAAAAGAAAGTAATTGAATAATAATTATTTATAAGATATGCACATAAGTATTTCACTAAACTACAAGGCTCAGTGGGGACAGCAGATGTTCCTTCTTTTGGGCGCCGAGGCCCTGCCCATGACCGGGCACGATGACGGCCGATGGAGCATAGAATTAGACAAAATGCCGGCAGAAGGCAGCTATCGCTTCGAACTTAAGGATGCCGACGGCAAGACAATCCGCCACGAGGCAGCATCGCACACATACAAGGTTGCAAAAACACTTAAAGAGCTCATAATCAAAGACAAATGGAACGATGTGTCAGAGGACGCCCCGTTCAAATCAGCCTTCTTTAAAGACGTTATCTTTAAAAGAGGTGAATGCGAAAAAGCAGAGACAAAGGGCAACCTGACCCTGCAGATTTGCGCTCCCACCCTGCGCCCGGGAGACCGTCTTGGCGTATCCGGAGACTTCTGCGGCTGGGGCCGTCCGCTGCTGCTGGACGCTTCTGACTTCCCTATTTGGCGAATCAGCATTAATGCAGAGGGTTCTTTTGAATATAAATTCCTGATTATCAGCGACGATCCTTATGTTCCGCTGCTTTGGGAAGCCGGCCCCAACAGGCATTACGACGGCAATGCAAAGAAGGGTGACCATATCCTTATCAACGAGGCCGACCCTGTCTTCAGGCGTCCCGGCTGGCGTGGTGCGGGCGTTGCTGTTCCGGTATTCTCCCTGCGAAGCAAAGAAGGCTTCGGCGTAGGTGAATTCCTTGACCTTAAGCTGATGGTGGACTGGGCTGCTGCAACAGGCCAGAATGTGATTCAGCTTCTGCCCATCAACGACACTACAATGACTCATACCTGGCAGGACTCTTATCCTTACAATGCCAATACAACCTTCGCCCTGCATCCGCAGTTCATCAACCTGCCGGCCGCCGGCGTAAAGGTTGACAAGGCCTTTGAGGCTATGAGAGAAGAGCTTAACGCCCTGCCTAAGATAGACTACGAAAAGGTCAATACAGAAAAGACCCGCCTGCTAAGGAAGGTTTATGCTTCTGCAGCCGGCAAAAAGGTTCTGGCCAGCGCAGACTACAAGAAGTTCTTTGCCGCAAACAAGGAGTGGCTGGAGCCTTATGCAGTTTTCTGCTGCCTTAGAGACGAGCATCATACCCCGGACTTCAGCAAGTGGGGAAAGATGGCAAAATACAAACCTGAGGCCGTAGCCAAGTGGGCAGAAGAGCATAAAGAAGACGTAGATTACCACTGCTTTGTACAGTATCATCTGGACAAGCAGCTTAAAGAAGTTGTGGCTTACGCCCACTCAAAGGGAGTTGCCCTTAAGGGCGACCTGCCCATCGGCATCAGCCGCACCAGCGTTGACGCATGGGTTTATCCGCAGCTCTATCATCTTGACAGTCAGGCCGGTGCACCGCCGGATGCCTTCTCTACCCTTGGTCAGAACTGGGGCTTCCCTACTTACAACTGGGAGAAGATGTCAGAGGACGGCTTTGCCTGGTGGAAGGCTCGCATGCGCAAGATGAGCGAATACTTCGATGCCTTCCGCATTGACCATATACTTGGTTTCTTCCGCATTTGGGAGATTCCGATGGATGCAGTACACGGCCTTCTGGGCCACTTTAATCCGGCCCTGCCGTATTCAGAAGAAGAGCTGGCTGCCCGTGGCTTCAACCTTGCCGGCGGAATGTACACCAAGCCTTTGCTGTACGACTGGATATTGAACGAGATTTTTGGCGTCCGCGCCGATGAAGTCCGTCAGAAATACATTAAGGACGGTAGCCTTGCCCCCGAGGTTGCAACCCAGCGCAAGGTAGTAGAGCATGTTAAGGACGAGGCCCTGCGCGACGGCCTTCTTGCCCTTCTGGACGATGTTCTCTTTATTGAGGATCCCCGTAAAAAGGGCTATTGGCACCCCAGGATCTCCGGCCAGAGTTCTTACGCCTTCCGCTGCCTGGACGACGGCCAGAAAGCCGCATTCACGCAGCTGCACGACGACTTCTTCTACCGTCGCCACAACGACTTCTGGCGTGACTCAGCCATGTTCAAGCTGCCTTCCATCCTGTCTTCTACCGGTATGCTTACCTGCGGAGAAGACTTGGGTATGATTCCGGACTGCGTTCCGGATGTTATGCGCGAGCTTGGCATCCTGTCGCTTGAAATCCAGCGCATGCCTAAGAGCGTCACGGAAGAATTCGGCAACCCTGCCAATTATCCCTACCGCTGCGTTTGCGCAACCGGAACCCACGATACTTCCAATATCCGTGCATGGTGGGAAGAGGACCGCGAAGTCACCGCCCACTATTGGCACAACATGCTGCACAGGGGCGACGACATGCCTTGGTTCTGCGAGCCTTGGGTGGCAGAGATGATAGTGAAGGCACATCTGGATTCCCCGGCGATGCTTTGTATACTGCCCCTGCAGGATTATCTGGCAATAGACGAATTTATGCGTTATCCCGGTGACCCCGCAGACGAACGTATCAACGTGCCGGCCATCCCGCGATTCTACTGGCGTTACCGCATGCATCTTAACCTGGAAGAACTCCTGGAAGACCGCGGTTTCACCATCAAGCTTCGCGACATGATACACGCCGCCGGCCGTTAAAGTTATATGATGGAAAAGTTGCTTTTACATGTTTGCTGCGCGCCATGCAGCGGGGCCATAATAGAGGCTTTGGATAAAGAGGGAGTAAAACCGGTAGTGTTCTTCTCCAACTCTAACATTGTCCCCCGCGAAGAATACGACCTTCGCCTGGCGGAATGCAGGAGATATTGTGAAAAGTTCGGCATAGAAGTAATAGAGGACGATTACGACCACGCCGCCTGGCGTGAGGCTGTGCGCGGCTTCGAGCACGAGCCGGAGCGCGGGGAGCGCTGTATGCGCTGCTTCCGCTTCCGCCTTGAGCGCGCCGCCAAGTACGCCGCCGCTCACGGCATGGACACCCTGGCTACCAGCCTGGCTTCGTCCCGCTGGAAAGACCTGGAGCAAGTTGATGCCGCCGGCACCTTTGCCTGCGGCCTTTTCCCCGGTGTCCAGTGGTGGCCCCGCAACTGGCGCAAGGGTGGCCTGCAGCAGCGCCGAAGTGAGATTATTAAGGAGCAGAACTTTTACAACCAAAACTACTGTGGTTGTGAATTCTCTCCCAAACTAAAATGATAGACCATAAAAAAATTGGTAAATGAAGAAATTTTTAGTTTTGGCGGCAGTAGCCGCGATGGTAGCAGGATGCTGCAGCAAACAGGACAGCAAACCGGTTCAGGACCCCGTAGAATACGTAAACATCCTTGGCGGAACCGCATCTACCTACGAACTCTCAACCGGCAACACCTACCCCGCAGTAGCAGTACCCTGGGGCATGAACTTCTGGACCCCTCAAACCGGAAAAAACGGCGACGGATGGACTTACAGGTACGATGCCACCCGCATCCGCGGCCTTAAGCAAACCCACCAGCCCAGCCCCTGGATCAACGACTACGGCGAATTCAGCATAATGCCCGTCACCACCGGCCCCGTTTGGGACGAAGAACAGCGCCAGAGCTGGTTCTCCCACAAGGCAGAAACCGCCAAACCCTACTATTACAGCGTTTACCTTGCAGAACACGACGTAGTTGCAGAACTCACCCCCACTTCAAGGGCCGCAGCAGTAAGGCTCACCTACCCAGAGAAAGAAATCTCTTATCTTGTAGTTGACGCCTATCAGCGCGGAAGCTCTGTAAGCATCGACGTAAATAACTCTATCATAACAGGTTATACAACCATGAACCACGGCGGAGTATCAGAAAACTTCCGCAACTGGTTCGTCATTAAATCCGACACTCCCTTCCAGACCGTCAGCACAGTGGCAGACGGCAAACTGTCCGACAAGACAGAAGCAACCAGCCAGCACAGCCTTGCACTGGTAGGCTTCAAGACCGCAAAAGGGCAGAAGGTAAACCTTAAGATAGCATCGTCCTTCATTAGCCTTGAGCAGGCAATGATCAACCTTAAAGAGGTGGAGGACAAGGACTTCGATACAGTTTGCAAAGAGGCGAAAGATGTTTGGAACGAGTCTCTTGGCCGAATTGCCGTAGAAGACAGCAACCTGGACCATCTGCGCACCTTCTACTCTTGCCTGTACCGCAGCCTGCTGTTCCCGCGCGTCCTGTCAGAGATAGACGCAAACGGCAACAGGGTTCACTACAGCCCCTTCGACGGCGGGGTTCACGACGGCTACCTGTTTGGCGATACCGGTTTCTGGGACACCTTCCGCAGCCTGTTCCCGCTGCTTAACCTGGTTTATCCGGACCAGGCTGCCAAGATGCAGGAAGGCCTTGTAAATACCTGGAAAGAAAGCGGTTTCCTGCCAGAATGGGCATCCCCGGGCCACCGTGGCTGCATGGTTGGCAACAACTCAGCCTCTGTTGTAGCTGACGCCTTCATCAAAGGAATTCGCGGCTACGACGCAGAAGAACTCTGGAAGGCCGTAATCAGCGGCGCCCACAATGTTCACCCGCAGATAAGCTCTACCGGCCGCCTTGGCTGGCAGCTTTATGACAGCCTTGGCTACGTGCCCTGCGACATTGGCATCCGCGAAAACGCCGCCCGTACCCTTGAATATGCTTACGACGACTGGTGCATCTACCGTTTTGGCCATGCTCTGGGAAAAAGCGAAGAAGAGCTGGCACCCTACAAAAAGGCAGCCCTCAACTATAAGAACCTCTTTGACGCAGAATACAAGCTCATGAACGGCAAGAATGCCGATGGCAGCTTTGCCCGCCCCTTCAATCCCGTCAAATGGGGAGGCGACTTCACAGAGGGCAATTCCCTTCACTACACATGGTCTGTCTTCCACGACATCAAGGGCCTTGCAGCTCTTATGGGCGGCGATGCCGGCATGGCGCAAATGCTTGACACTGTTTTTGTTATGCCTCCCATCTATGACGACAGCTACTATGGCTTCCCTATCCACGAGATTCGCGAAATGCAGGTTATGAACATGGGCAACTATGCTCACGGCAACCAGCCCATCCAGCACATGCTGTACCTGTACGATTGGTGCGGCCAGCCCTGGAAGACCCAGGCCCGCGTGCGCGAGGTGATGGAGAAGTTCTACAACTGCAACTTCGACGCATATTGCGGCGACGAGGATAATGGCCAGACATCGGCATGGTACGTATTCAGCGCCCTGGGCTTCTATCCCGTCTGCCCGGCATCGGACCAGTATGCAATTGGCACTCCCCTCTTTGACAAGGTTACCGTAAGCCGCCCGGACGGCAAGTTCACCATCACCGCAAACGGCAACGCGCCGCAGAACTACTACATCGGCAGCATGAAGATGAACGGCAAAGCATGGCAGCATAACTACATCAATCACAGCGACTTAGTTAACGGAGCCAATATCGTCTTTGACATGACGGCCAGCCCTGACACCGTGCGCGGAACAAAAGAAGAAGACAAACCTTACAGCTTAACAGCAGAATAATCATGATTGCAAAAAAAGAAATCGGATCTCTCTTCTCTGCCAAAATGAAGATGGCAGAACTTCTGGAAACCAATCCTGACCTGATGGGCGTAATGTTGCGCCTGGGCCTGCGTTTTGGTTTTGGAGAAGAAACGGTAGAAGAAGTGTGCAAACGTTACAAAGTCAACTCTGACACCTTCCTTCTTATATGCAACGTCTATACGACTGATGGCTACATGCCCTCTAGCGACATCATTAAAAAGGTGGATATCAGGGACATAGTCAACTATCTGCACCAGAGTCACCTTTATTATACCGGTGAGGTTCTGACCAAGCTGGAAGACTCCATAGAAAAAATGACCGAGCGCTGCGACCCTGCAAGCAAAAAGATTATCCAGGTGTTCTTCCACGCCTACAAAGGAGAGATGGAAAAGCACTTCCAGTACGAAGAGAATACCGTCTTCCCTTACGTAGAAGCGCTGCTTAAGCATCACGACGACAAGGGCTTTTCTATTGAGCAGTTCGAGGAAAACCATACCAACATCGACGAGAAGTTGGGAGACCTTCGCAGCATCGTAATGAAGTATATGCCAGCCGACGGCGACAGCAACCTGATCAAGAATGTGCTGACCATACTCTTCAATCTGCAGAAAGACCTGTCCAACCATACCTCAGTAGAGGACAATATCCTTGTGCCGGCGGTGAACATTCTGGAGAGCAAATTCGGCTCCAAGGCAGAGACAGAAGAACTTAGCAGCCGTGAAAAAGAGATTCTTGTGGCCGTTGCTAAGGGTATGCTTAACAAAGAGATAGCAGACCTTTACAACATTTCCATTTATACGGTTATCACCCACCGCAAGAACATAACAAGAAAGACCGGCATTAAAACTGTTGCCGGCCTGACTGTGTATGCTTTACTTAACAATCTGTTGGATATCAACTCAATAGAGTAGCGAAGGATATTTACTAACGCAGACGCTCTACGGGGAAGGTGAAATAAGTGTCCGGATAAGGCTCGTTCTTAAGGGTGAAGTGCCACCATTCCTCTGCCAGCGGCTTGAAGCCGTGGGCGAGCATGGCCTTGCGCAGAATCATTCGGTTGCGGAACTGCTGCTCTGTAATCTTTTTGCCGGGAATGTATTCGCCGGTTTCAGGATTTCCGCCGTAGTCAGGATGGCTTTCTTCTCCGAACCAATCGAAGGTGCCGCCCATATCTACTTCACGTTCTGTGTTCATATCAAAGATAGTCAGGTCCACCGTCGAGCCGCGGGTATGGCCGCTGTGCTCTGCGATATAGCCAAGCGGGAACAGGACATCCTTATTAAGCATCGGATAGAAATACTTCTTCATAAGGGTATCGCTAACATTCGCGCCCCAACGCATGAAGTGATCAACTGCACACTGCGGCCTGTAGGCATCAAATATCTTAAGCCTGTAGCCCTGGGCCTTGAGGTCGTCGCTGACCTCTTTAAGAGCGGCGGCAGCGGCGCGGGTAAGAATGGCCGTGGGTTCCTTGTAGCCATCGATACGGGCTCCTACAAAATTGTATGTACTGTGATACCTGATTTCAAGGATGGCGTCCGGAATAACATCAGTGATATTTACGAAGTCAGCGCTGATGGCTTCTTTCTGCTCAGGGTTAACGTAACGTGAGCCGGTAAGGTCCTTGACGGCAGCAATGAATGCGGGTGCGTAAGCAGGTGAAGTATGGCGTCCGGGAACGACCTCGCCGTCCTTGCTGGGACGCATGATCTGGTCGTTGTGCTTGACAATCAGAAGACGGGCTAGCTTGTCCCAGCGCTTCATCATCTTGTCTGTGTATTCGATGGTCTTGCCGGTTAGGTAGTCTGCAGTCTCGCCGGCAGTAAGGTCCTTGACATGGGCCTCGACAGCGGTCTGATCAGACTCGTAATAGTCTTCCAGCTCTTTCTGGGCCTCTTTAAGGTCCCCTATCATTGCGCTGTAGCGTGGATAAACCATGTTTGCCACAAAGTTGTTCATCCAGAATGCGCTTTGGGTGCTGAATTCAAGGATGTTGTTATTCTCTTTGCGGAAGGGGTCAGGAATGCGGTTGATGCTGCAATAAACGGGGACGTAGGCCACCATGGATGCATCGTCAAGGTTGAAGTAGGTGATGCCGCCCACTGCATCAGGCAGCCATGAGCGCATACGGCAAACCAGAGTCATGCCGCTTTGCTGGCAGCCGATAGGGCGCTCGCGGAACATCTTCTCTCCATTGGGACCGTCGAACCTGGTAAGCTGATTGCGGTAAGGCGATGCCCAGGGGCCGGCACTTACGTCAACTGTCATGTCAAGAGCCGTGCCCTCATAATGGTCGCGCATATCGTTCTGGATGTCACGATAGCTGACGGGGGCGTCGGGTTTGATCCACAAAGGGAGCTCGTCAATCTTGGAAGTATCGCCATTGATGAAGGGCAGATAGGAATCCATCACCTCTTTATTATAATGGTGGCGGAAGAAACTCCAGACGCGGGCCTCGCAGAAGCGGATGGCACCAAAGTCCAGCGGGCCGTAAGCCTCACGGAAGCTGAAGTCCTTGTCCGGGCCGGTGTAGTAACCCATTTCGCGGGCAAATGAAATGACGTCGGCACTGTACATGCACTCGCCGTCGGCGGTAATGCAGAAGCCCAGCTTCTTGT
>JAEEGK010011676.1_pt1 | contig 20031 bp, 15 predicted proteins | sample 8958771 | NCBI WGS metagenome assembly JAEEGK01 (sample SAMN16246547, study PRJNA631951) | gut metagenome | biome: gut microbiome; feature: rumen; material: SC-attached | host: Bos | place: Iran: Karaj | collected 2018-10
TGCTTCCCCAGCACCTCCGCCGTCTTGGCCACGGTCATCCCGGCTTCCAGGCACCTCATGGCGATCTCCATCTCCCTCCTCTTGACCGCCGCCTCGATGTCAACCTCCGGCCTCTCCTCCGCCTTCCCGCCCAGAGTGGAGTAGAACTCCCTCACCGCGCCGGCCAGCTCGTAGCTGGACCTCCCGGAGATGAACTGCACGAACTCCCTGAACGGGAAGTCGCCGACGTCGAAGTCCGCGCTGGACAGGTTGTCGTAGACGTACTCGCCAGGGGATATCTACTCGGGATCCCTGGTCCAGGACGACGTCGGCACCGGCAGCATGCACACGGGCTCCTTCGCACCCGCCCTGGCGTAGACGATGGACCTGGGGTCCATGCCCATCCCTTTGGACGCCACGTACCTCCTGGCCGCGGGGACGTCCTTGCGGAAGGTGCAGTTCACGTTGCCCGGGTCCGAGTCGGCGTCCAGGTAGTTCCTGAAGGCGGGGCCGAGGTTGCGCATGGCGGGGGAGATGAGCCACAGGAGCAGGTTGAACTTGCGGATTATCCCGCAGAACTTCTTCATGGAGCTGGCCATCTCGGTCTTCGAGTTGTCGTCGCCCAGGAGGAAGTTCTGGGCCTCGTCCAGGAGCAGGATGACCAGGGTGTCCTTCCGGCCGTGCCTCTCCAGCGCGTCGACGATGACCGGGAAGATCTCCTCCATCCTCCTCACCATGTGGACGCCCGGGGGAGCCTCGGTGGAGAACCCGCCCTCCTCCGTCTTGCGGACGAAGATGACGTTCGTTATCAGCACCACGTGCCTCGGCGTTCCTTGGAAATACCCCTCCATCAGCCTCTGGCAGAAGCTCACCGCGCAGTGGGTCTTCCCTCCCCCGCGCATTCCGTAGGAGACCAGCACCGCCCCCGGCTTGAAGACCTCCCTCGCGTAGCTGTCCACGAACTCGCGATTGATGACCATGGTCACCCCCGAAGGCGGCGTCTATCACGCCGTCCGCCTCGCTCGGGGACTCCCTGTTCAGCAGCCCGCTGTCACGCATGACGTAGGCGTAAAGCATCATGTACAGGCGGAACTTCTGGATGCTCGTGTACCCCTTCTCGGGGAGTGGGTACTTCCGGGTGACGCGAAAGTAGCGCGGGTTCTCCAGGAGCGGGGCGTCGCAGTTCAGGTCGAGGGCCTGCTCGAACGCCCAGAGGTACTCGGAGCGGCAGTCCTTAAGCATGTACGCCCGCAGGCACAGGCGGTAGAGCTCGTTCATGTCGTTCACCGTCTCCTTGTACTTGGAGACGTACTTCTCGGTCCTCATCCCCGCACCTCCATCAGGGAGTCGATGATCGCGCGATCGTCTATGTCGAGGGCGTCCCATAGGTCAGCGGCGCACGGGCACTCGCCATCGCTTCCGCGGACGGCCGACAGGGCCTCCTCCACGGGGTCCGGGAACATCGTGCCCATGTCCTCGTGGAACCTGGGCCACGGCCCTCCCGCGGCGTCCTCTCCGTCGCCGTCTTGCCCGCCATCGCCGCCGGCCCCCTCCGGTTCTTCGGCAACCGGTCCGGCACAGACCTGCTCCATCTCGTCCGGAGGCGCGTCGTCTGGACATTCGTCGTTCCCGATCATCCTGTCCAGGAAGGACCCGAGCTCGTCGTCGCCCATGAGGTCGGCCATGGCCTCGTCCCAGTCCACGTCCTCCTCCGGGAGCTCCCCCGGCGACGCCCCGTGGACGGACTCGAACGTGATGGGGCGCATGTTGTAGTCCGACGTGGCGGCCTTCCACTCCTGCTCGGTCACGCCCCTGCCCTCCAGGGACTCCACGTACCTGCGTATCCCCCTCATCCTGGCCCAGGCGCGGTTCTGCTCCCTGAAGCCCTGTATCCTCCTCGCGGCCGCCACGCACTTCAGTAGCGAGCGCAGCGTCAGCAGGTCCTGGAGCTTCCGGGGGTCGTTGTACTGAGGCGACTTGGCGAAGACCGCGTACTTGTTCCTGGTCAGGACCTCGAGGGCGAACCTCCTGTCCAGTATCTGGCTCTCCAGGCCGTCGGCCTTGCGGAGTAGGTAGTCCTCCATCTCGTCCCAGGCCCAGAGGGCGGACTTGATCCACGAGTACGAGTCGCCGTAGACGATCGCCTCCGCGGTCTCCCTGTCCGGGAGCAGCCCGGGGGCCTGCGGCTGCTGGGGCTCCTCCGGGCTCATTCCCCTTCCTCCTCTTCATCCACAGGCTCGGGCCTCCTGCGGAGGAATCTCCTCCTTCTCGGACCAGATGATCCGGACATCGTGCCGGGCTCGCGGATGCGGACCGCTTCGGGCTCGGGCGCCAGGCGGGACGCGACGTCGTTGTAGACCTCGGCGCCCGGGGTCCTGTCGTTGATCATCTCCACAAGGAGGTCGGCGGACCTGGCGTAGAAGTCGGAAATCGCGGTGGTCTTCGCCTCCAGGAGCTGCGCCTCCTTGCGCGTCAGCTCGCGGGTGAGGTTCTCCTGGTTGTACGCGGAGACCAGCCACTGCTGGGTGTTGTCGATGCACGACGGGGCCGGAGTGTACGAGACCGAGCGGACCTTGAGCCTGATGCCCCACCTCACGATCTCTTCCTCTGCAATCCTCTCCTCGACCATGTCGATGGCCTCGACGGATATTACCGGGAACAGCACCTTGCGGATGAATATCGGGCGGGTGCGCCTCACCCTCCCGACGTCCAGGCGCAGAGGCGTGTGGACTCCCAGGAACACTGTCTTCAGTATTTCTTTCATTGACTGGTCCTGGTAGCACTGGTTGCCGTCCCTGTCCCAGTAGTAGACGACGGGCTTGACCTCCTGCGCCCCGTTGGGGAACCGGTCGGAGATGATGGTGTGGACGTTGACGTAGGCGACGTTGAACTCCTCCCTGAGGTACGCGAGGGAGTAGCAGCATACGAACGCCAGCAGGAAGGCTCCGTACCAGACGTCCATGTATCCGGCTATGGCCGGGATCAGGCATGCCAGCACGATGCCCACGGACACGGGGTCTTTGAACGGCATCAGTACGTGTACCCTCCTCCTGACCTCGGCCCCCAGTTGGAAGGCGGCGAGGGATGCGAATGCGATCGCGAACGGGAGGACTTGCTCGGCGCTCATGCGCGCCCCCCACGCCTTCGGGATCGGAGTCTTTCCTGACGACCCCCGCGATGTGGATGCGTTCCCCTTCCATCGTCATGCGCTTCACGCCGTCTAGGGGCGGGGACGCCGGGGGTTGGCCGTCCCCGTGACCGTTGAATGCAAGAGGAGGCGATTCTAAATCGACTGATGTTTCCGGACCGGGCCTTGCGTCCTCGTGGACATCCCGTTCTCTATCTTCTTGGCGGACTCTGATTGAATATACAACTTTCGGACGACGGACAGGGCGGCCGCCCATGCCGAGGCGGACCGACGTGACATGGCTGTAGTACGAGGACGCCCTCGCGCGGTCCTCCCTGAGGGATTCCGTGAGGAAGGAGATGCCGTCGAGGAGGTTTTCGTCGCCGTTCCTCTGCGCGGATTCCACTGCCTCCGGGATCGCCTCCTCCAGGGAATCCATGGAGTCCACCGCGTCCAGGGCCAGCCTCAGGGTCTCGTCCACCAGGCCGTCTCCTCCTCCGGAGTCCCTCAGCCGGCGACACGTATCCTCAAACATGCGATACCTGACAAAGAAATCGAGCAGCCTAGCGGAGAACGTCCCGTTCATTCCGTTGCCTCCGTCCTGTCGATAGATTCGTTCTCGATTCCCAAGCGCTGAATACTGTGGTGATAAATCTGGCAGCAGCCCATCCAATCCCTCCGGAGGGCCAACCGCCGTTCCTGCGAGCATGTAATAGAAGGAAGATAGTTAAAGGCGGGGGAGAGGTCGGGCTTGAAACGTTAATATGGAAACATATTAGCTTATGGTCGGACAAGCCTTATTATTGAAATGAGGTGACTACAATTGAGGTGAGATATGATGATTGACAACAGAAAACACAAAATGAATCTGCAGGATTGGCTACAATGAACGAAGACAAGCAAAATACAGAGATACCTGAAGAAACCATTAACGAATACTCCAAAGAATTGACAAAAGCAACAATAAATCTACAAAAATCATTTCAATCATTGAGCCAAAACATTAGATTGGAAATCACCCCTCAAGTTATAGAATTACGCAATGAAATAGCTGAAGAAATGTAGGATAATATCAATAAACTATTTACAAACATCACGGCAGCATGGTCTGAAAGACTTCGTGAAGTATCAAACTTAATTGAAAAATTATCCCCTGATTTCATCACCAAAGAAGAATTTGAATTGTACGTCAATAACGCTCGCATTTACGGAAAAAGTGGATGGGGCGCACATCCTGATTTTCCCTGGGACACCATTATCACAGATCCATCCGAATCGAAAACAATTATTGAGGAATGCAAAAAAGATGCAGATAACTACATGGATTCATGTTGTGAAACTATAGCTAAAAAAATAGAGAAAGAATATGAAAACGTTATTGAAGAAATTAGAACATGTTATAATAACCGCTGTTTCAGAGCATGTTGTAGTCTATTGATATCACAAATAGATCGTATCTTTCAATCATTTTCAGGAAAGCAATTCTCAGAATACAATATTAATAGTGGAAAACAGAGAGGTATTGTTAATCAAAAAATAATTGAGGACTACAACATCAACGAACATGACATAGGAAGATTACTATTATGGTACAGCCTCAAAGAAACTTTTGATGTACTGTATGAATATGTGGACTTTAAGAATTACAACAAAAAATTTGATAGAGAGAAAATAAACAGGCACTGCATACAACACGGCCATTCACAACATGAATTTACAAATATAGACTGCCTACAACTCTCGACCGTACTGTACACAGTTATCCAAATGACAAACAATTGGGACATCATCCACCTAAAATCGTTTAGCAATATGGGCATGTTAGTTGAACACGATCAACCTGAACGAAGTTTCAACTTTGGTTATCCTCATCAAGTCTATGCGCTCCCCGCTCGCTCGCTGCGCTCGCTCGGGGTCGCTATCCCCCCGTCCGCTCGCAAGCTCGCGGCCGGATATCGCCCCTACGGGGCTCTCGCGCGCATGCCGGCCCTCGGCTACGCCTCGGGCACGCTCCGCTCGGCGTGCGCTGCTGTCGGTCCGCCCCGACGCCGCCAGCCTGGCGGCTCACGGCGTCGTCGCGGCGGCCCGATTGCGACAGTCCCCTGTAGGCGGGGGAAGGAGAAGAGTTGGAAAAGGGGTCAGACCCCGGATGTCGGGATGGTGCCTGGAAGAAAAGATTCGGGGTCCCAGCCCATCCATCTGTAGAGTGCCGGATTTGATATGTGGACGATGCCTGCCCAGACCCATGGGGATGGAAGAATAGGACTTCCTTCCTCGAGTTTCTTGAGGTCCTCTTTGAAAGATTTGGAGAGAATCCACGTCTGGGAATTCCATACGAGGTTGTTGAGTATCGTCCATACCTTCGTGCGATGCTCTTTGGGAAGGTCCGACACTCTTTTGCAGCTCTCGATGCCCGGGATTCCGTCGAGGTCGAGGGATTTGGAGATGTACTTGGAGATGTAGTTGATCGGGTTGGCGTATCCCTTCATGTCCATGCGGTCGTTGGTGAACCCGTATATGTCGACGAATCCGACCTTCCACAGCGGGCTCTTGGAGTTCCAGTCGTGGAGGTCTTTGAGCTTCCCGAGGACGGAGGCGGTGTAGGGGTCGGAAGGGTCCGGGCGGTAGGATCCGCTCTTGCGGTGCCATCTGACTTTCATTGGCCTGTCCAGGTGGAGCAGCACGTGGACGGCGGGGTAGCCGGACGATGTGGACTCTTTGACGATGACCTTGGAGTACCCGCCGTCGATACACTTCTCGAGTCTTGCGAAGAAACGGGATATGCCCTTTCCTTTGGATGTGATGTAGCGGTTGGCCTCGTCGCGGGACATGGTCTTATGGTCGATGGTGAGGGTCATGAAGAACAGGCGGGAGAAAATCCCGGAAGGCGTTTCGAAAGAGACTGTGTGCTTCTTCAGAAGCTTGGCTAATTTGGCCCTCTTGAACGATTGACGTAAGGCGTATGCGGCGTTGCCTTTCCTTGCTGCGGGGCAGGCGCGGCGCTCCCCCGTCTTCCTGTTGTAGAAGAGATTGTAATATTTGCATCTCACCCAATCGACGAGATCCGGGAGGAGGGTGTCCGGATCCACCTTTCCGGCGATGACGTCCTCCTGCAGGCGCAGGCGGTTGACCTTATCAAAGACTGACAAGGCACTCATCCAACCCGTATTCGAAATGTGCCCTTTTGGACACAGCGCCGGAAAAATTGAAGCGAGAGCCAGAAGCAAAAATGGCGTGGAGAGGGGGATTCGAACCCTCGGGTCGCATAGCGACATAGGATTAGCAGTCCTACGCCTTACCAGGCTGGGCCATCTCCACAGCAATCGCCCTAACAATAACCTTACTAATAAACATTTGCGACAGGCCCGCATCGTCGGATGTATCGTGGGCATCTTCCATCACGCGTTTCGGCAGAGAAGGTTCAAAAGGCCTGTTTCATAGTAAAAAGACTATAGTTCTACGTTAGTTTTCGTCCACGTCACAGGTTTTATACAAGTACCTCGTTAGGAAACCGTCGCGAGAGGACTGGACTGATGGACGCGGTGACAGCAGGCTCGGCTATTCTGACCCTTATCGCGGGAATAGGCGTTTTCCTCATCGCATGCACCATGATGAGCTCCAATCTGGAGTCCGCCTGCAGCAACAGGCTGAAGAATCTCTTCTCCAAGGCCTCCGACAACAAGCTTCTGGGCGTCGGCATCGGTACCGTGGGGACGGCTGCCATACAGAGCTCGGGGGCGATGACCGTCCTGGTCATAGGCTTCGTGAACGCCGGGATAATGTCGCTGACCCTCGCCGCCGCGATCATCTACGGGGCGAACATAGGGACAACGGTCACCGCCCAGATTGTCGCCTTGGGGATGTTCGGCTCGGACACCGTCTCCCTGACGCTGATATTCGCCGCCCTGGCCGGAGTGGGCGCCTTCATAAACGTGTTCGCCAAGAAGGACTCCGCCAAGAAGATGGGCGGGATCCTGGCCGGGTTCGGGATGCTGTTCGTCGGATTGGAGATGATGAGCGGCTCCATGGAGGCCTTCGCGGAGCTGGATTCCGTGAAGGAGTTCCTGGCCGGCATAGACAACATCTTGCTTTTGGTGGCCATAGGCGCCGCGCTGACCGCCGTAATACAGAGCTCGTCCGTGATGACCTCCGTCGCGATCACCATGCTGGTGGCCGGCCTCATCGACCTGGAGCAGGGGATCTACCTGACCATGGGATCGAACATAGGGTCGTGCATAGTGTCGATCCTGGCCGGTCTATCGAGCGGTCTGAACGCGAAGAGGACCGCGCTGATGCATCTGACGTTCAACGTCGTCGGAGTGATCCTGTTCGTCTCCGCAGGTGTCGTGATCGGGTTCGCGACAGCAGGAGACGTGACCTACGGGACCTTGTTCGCAAGTCTTTTCCCCGATGCCCCTCAGACCCAGCTCGCCATGTTCCACACGTTCTTCAACGTGGCCACCGTGATGATCATGCTTCCGCTGACGTCCAAGCTCGTCGCGTTCGTCACCAGGGCGATTCCCGACTCCGGGACGGAGGAGCCCATAGACCCCTCCGCCCCCAGGCTGTTCTACATCAACGACTACATGCTGAAGACTCCGCCCATAGCGGTGCTGGAGGTGAAGAACGAGATCGTCAACATGGCCAAGATCGCCATGGAGAATTTCTCCCTGTCCTGCCGCATCGTCTGCACCTTGGACTTCTCCGAGGCGGAGAGGTTCAGGGCCAACGAGAAGGAGCTCAACTTCCTGAAGAAGCGCATAACCAAGTTCCTCGTGAAGCTTTCCAATCTCCAGCTGAACGCCAAGGACAACGCGTACGTGTCGGCCGCATTCCGCACCGTGACGGACCTGGAGCGCATCGGAGACTATGCGGAGAACATCGTGGAGTATGCGGAGAAGATGAAGGATTCCGGAGAAGGCTTCTCGGACATAGCCAAGAAGGAGGTCGAGGACGTCAGGGCCACGATAGAGGAACTCTACGTCAAGATAATGGAGGCCTACGTGAACGTCGACAGGGGGGCCCTGGCGGAGGCCATGGCCATTGAAGACAAGATTGACGACATGACTGACGACATGGCCGAGAAGCACATCAAGAGGCTCAACGAAGGGATCTGCAGCCCCGAGGTCGGCGCCGAGTATCTTTCGCTTTCGTCCGATGCGGAGAGGGTGGCCGACCACTTCGTGAACGTGGGGAAGGTCATCAAGGACTACGCCAAGGCGGTTTGACGAATCTGTGCTTGGATTACGGGCAGTCTCCGTCATGGCGATTATCGGTCTTGTCGAGAGACGATTCCGCATGATGTCATCGAAAAAGAAAGGGGGGTGGACCCCTTTGTTTACAGGCTCCAACCGCTTGAGCCCAATTTGGTCATCAGCACTTGCAAGGTTCACGAGTGCTTCAGGGATCCGTAGGCCACCACGTGCGGGAGCCCGTCACGGTCGTGGATCACCTCTGCGTTGACCTTGTAGACGTCCCTCAGCATTTCTTCCGTGAAGATGTTCTGGGAGGGCCCTTTGGCATACACCCTCCCTTCCTGGAGCACGACCACCTCGTCCGCGAAGCGGGATGCCAGGTTCAGGTCATGCAGGATCATCACGGTCACGAGTCCGCGCTGTTCCGACAGGTCTCTCACGACCTCGAACATCTCCAGCTGTTTCTGCAGGTCGAGATTGTTCGTGGGCTCGTCCATCAGCAGGAGCTGCGGTTCCTTCACCAGCGCCTGGGCGATGGAGATCATCTGCAGCTGCCCCCCGGACAGCTCGTTGATCTGCTTGTCCGCGATCTTGTCGAGAGACAGCTCCGACATCGCATGGTCCACCATCCGCCTGTCCTCCTCGCCAGGGCTCCACCTGATGTGGTTGATCCTCCCCAGGAGGATCGTCTCGTACACGGTCATCGCCACGGCGCTCATATGCTGCTGCGGCAGATACCCCACCAGGTCCGTCGAGGTCTGGTCGACACGGCCTATCTCCGTGCCGTTGAAGGATATGTGCCCCCCGTGGGGAATCTGCCCCGCCATGCATTTTATCAAGGTGGACTTGCCCGCGGCGTTCGGTCCCACCACCGCTATCAGTCTGGCATCGGAAGAGAAGGACACGTCGTGCAGGACCTCTTTCTGGCTGTAGCTGCATACCACCCCTTTGAGTTCCAGGCTCATGATGCGAACCTCCTCTTCGAAAGGACGAGATAGAAGAAGAACGGGATTCCGATGAACGACGTGAGGATCCCGACCGGGAATATCGACGGCGCCGCCACCACCTTGCTCATCATGTTGGCCATTATCAGTATGATGGCCCCGACCGTCATGGACATGGGTATGTAGTACCTGTGGTCCTCGCCCACCAGGAACCTCGAGATGTGCGGGGCTATCAGGCCGATGAATCCGATCGTCCCCACGAAGCAGACCGCGACGGAGGTGAGCACGGACACCACGATCAATGTTTTTCTTCTAAGCCCTGCCACGTCCACCCCGAGGCTCGACGCGTATGCGTCCCCGAGCTTGAGGGCCGTGTACTTCCATGAGCTGAAGATGAAAACGACCGCCGATATCGAAAGCACGAGGATGACCACGCCGCATTGCTCCAGCGAGCATCTGGCAAGGCTCCCGAACATCCAGAACACTATCTCAGACAGCTGGTTGCTGTTCGCGAGCAGCTGCATGGTTGAAAGCAGAGCCTGGAACATGAAGAATATCGCTATCCCTGTAAGCAGGATCGTCGACTTGTCCGAGGCCCTGAATCTGGCCACCATGTAGATGACCAGGCATGCCATCATGCTGCAGCCGAAGGCGCCGGCGGAGATCATGATCATCCCCATGGCTCCGACCGCGGAGGATCCGATGACGATCATCAGGGCGGCCCCGAACCCCGCCGACGAGGATATTCCCAGCGTGTACGGCTCGGCCATCGGATTGTCCAGGATCGTCTGCATGACCGAACCGGCCAGGGCGAGGCTCATCCCGACGGCTATCGCCATGGTCGTGGCCGGAAGGCGTATGTCGAAGATTATCAGCCTGTCCATGCCGGTCACCTGGTCCGGGACGATGAGCGTCCGGATGGCGTCGATGACCGACATCCCGGAGGAACCCACGGTCAGGTCTATGAAAAAAGCCGCCACGCACGCCGCGACCGATGCCGTCAGATAAAGCCTGCGCCTGCCTATCAGGTGATCGTATCCTTTTGCGATGGGGGAGCCATCTGTCGTTCCATGATTCTCCATCTCTGACCCCGATTCATTTTAGATGAAGTGGTTTAGGAAGAGGTTTGGACGATGGTCTCAGGAAGTGGCTCCCACCTCTCCATCGATGGAGAAATACCAGACGCCTTTGAAATCGACCCAGGGAAGGTAATCGGAATAGTACTTGTCCAGGGTCCCGAGGCAGTCCAGATCGCCGTAGATCTCAGGGAACATGGTCTCCGCCATGAACTGGTATATGAACCAGCAGTCGAACATCCCGATCATGCTCATCTTGTCGATGAAATAGACGTTGCCGCTGCTGATCGCAGGCACCGCATCGCTCCAGCCTATCCTCGTGTCGAGCTTGGCCGCTATGGAATCGATGTCGCTCTTGGTGATGCTGGCCCCCCATCCGATGAACTTGCCGCATTCCGGAGCGTACGACCTGAGGAGATCGAAGAAGATGAAATCGACGTCGCTGGTCGCGAACACCTCGGGGCTCACGGTCTGCTTGTACTGGGTCAAGGACTTCTGGTTGAGGCACTCTATGGGGTTGTCGGACTCGTTCTGGCTGTATTGCGACAGGTATGTAACGAGCTCGACGTAGTACGTGTACTTCTCCGCAGGGACCTGAGAAAGCTTGCTGGACACCTTTTCGACCTGCGTCTTGTAGAAGCCGGCGACCTTCGCGGCCGTGGCCTGGTTATCGAATATCTTTCCCACGATCTCGCAGTTCTTGGCCATGGTGTCCGGGTTGAGCTTGCCCACGAACAGATCGAGGCTAATTATCGGAATGCCGGCTTTCGCCATCTTGTCCACGGTTTCCTGGCTGACCATTCCGTATTGGATGCACCAAGTGGGCATGAAGACCGCGTCAGGGTTCAGGGACGCGACCGTCTCCCAGTTGAACGTCCCCTGAAGGAAGCTGCCGACCTCGGTCATCTTGCCGAAGTCCATGCCCGCGTTGGTCCACATCTCCTTCAGGTCCGGATAGAAGGAGTTGAGGTTGCTGTCGTATCCGACCACGATGTCGGTGAACTTCTCGCCGGCGATGGACGCGATCAGGGTCATCGATTCGGCGTCTCCGCACACGATTCTTTTCAGGGGGACGTCGAGCACAACCTCGCGTCCGGCCAGGTCGGTTATGGTTACCGTGGTATCCTTTTCCCTGCTCTCCGACACCGGGGTGGCTCCGACCTCGCCGTTGAGCCCGAAGTACCAGACGCCCTTGAAATCGACCCAGGGGAGATAGGTCTTGTAGAAATCGCCCAGAGCCTCCATGTATCCCAGGTCGCCGAAGATCTCGGGGAACATCTTCTCAGCATAGAACTGCTGTATCCACCAGCCGTCTATGGTTCCGCTCATGGACATCTTGTTTATGAAATAGATCTCGTTGTCATCGATGGCGGGTATGCTGCTTGCCCATCCGACCCTCTTGTCGAGGGCCGAGGCGAGAGTGTCGAGCTCCGATTTCGTGGGTGCTTTGGCGCCCCATCCGATGAACTTCCCGACATCAGGGTAGTATGCTCTGAGAAGATCGAGGAATATGAAATCCACGTCGCTGGAAGCGAACGCCTCTGCGCTCACGGTCTCCCCGTACTTGGTCAGGGACTTCTGATTGAGCGCCTCCTGCGGCTTGCCGTCGTCCGTGGAATAGTTCAGGCAATACTGGCTGAGGTTCGTTATCGTCTCTATGTAGTATGTGTACTTGTCCGCAGGGACCTGTGACATCTTGCTGGAGACCTTCTCCACCTGGCTCCTGTAGAATTTTGCCACATCGCTTGCTGTGCGCTCGTTGTCGAATATCTTTCCGAGCACCTCGCAGTTCTTGGCCATCTCGTCCGCATTCAGCTTGGCGGAGAACAGGTCGAGGGTGACTATCGGGATCCCGGCCTTGGCCATGTTGTCGATGCTCTCCTGGGTGACCATCCCGTATGTGATGCACCAGTACGGGACGAACACGGCATCGGGTTTCAACGATGCGACGGTCTCCCAGTTGAACGAGGAGTCCAGGAAGGACCCCACCGGCGTGATCTTGGAGAAGTCCATGCCCGCATCCGTCCACATGTCCATGAAGTCAGGATACATTTCGCGGAGATTGCTGTCATAACCTACCAGGATGTTCCCATAGTCTTTCCCGGCGATCGATGCTATCAAGGTCATCAGGCCCGCATCGCCGCAGACGACCCTCTCGAGAGGGACCTTGAGCTGGACTTCGTTGCCAGCCAGGTCCGTCACCTTCAGGGTCTCCTTCTCGACCGCAGGCTTGTCATCGTTGTTGCCGCTCATGACGGCGAAAGCCGCCACGGCAGCTACGGCGACGACTGCGACGATGGCTATCAAAGCGATTACTTTTTTATCCATTCTATCACCGATACGGTATTCGGACGGATTATCTCGCCAATTCATTATTTAATCATGACTAAAAATTACAAATAATGGAGCATTCCTGATGGTCTCAAGGTCGGCGAGACGGCATGGACGCGTTGCTCCACAACAATTTCGAGATCACACCGTTCGAATCAGGCCTCAGATACTCCATCAGCGGCTCCGGCGGGTCGACCGATGTGATGAGCTATCCGTTCGACGAGGGGTTCGTCGTGAACCACATGGTCACCGACATGCCGAGATTCTCGAACAGAAACCAAATCGGCCAGATGAACTACATCATGATAGACTGCACGGTGCACGGCAGGATGACCATAGACTACGGCGGAAAGCACTTGTCCCTGTCGCCCGGCAGCGTCGTCATCTATTATCCGGTGAACGTGCAATCGTTCATGACCGTCCACACGGAAAGGTATGAATCGATCACCATCGGGATAGACCTGGACAGATACGGCATTCCGTCCGCGTGCGCCGATACGGAGCCTGTAGGCGCCATCAGGAAGTTCGTCGAATAGTACAAGGACAGGCCGCTACGGCCTTTGGGATTGCCCGACAGGTCCATGGCCGACATACTGGCCATCCAGAGGTCTCTAGGCCGTCCAGAGAAAAAGGCTCTGGTCAATGCGCTAGTGGGAGACATCCTGGAAGACCTGTCCGAGCCTCTCGGCGCGCGTCCAGATGGGATGGTTCTGGCCAGGTTCGCCGCGAATGAGGACAGGCTGTACGGCAGGCTGGCATCTTGCTACAGCCGCCCGTGCAACGTTCAGGAGGCATGCCTGGACCTCGGCATAGACAGATGCAACATGTGCTCCGCCTTCTCGAAGGTGTACGGGGATACGCCTTACGCCTTCCATAAGCGCCAAAGGCTGCTCCATGCCTCCAGCGAGCTGATAGTCGGCGATGAGCCCATACGGACGATCGCAAACGACAGCGGCTTCCAGAAAGAGAGCAAGTTCGCCAAGGAATTCCAGAAGATGTTCGGATGCACCCCGAGCGTGTTCAGAAAGAGATATCGCGAGTTGCTCAACCGGCAAGCTCGCACCGACGATCGAGCGCCCATTTGAAATCATCGAAAAGGGAGGGGCGGACCCCTCCGCGTTTACAGGCTCCAATCGCCTGAATCGGTTTGCAGGCTTACCATCCTGGAGAATATCCCGCCTTTGTCCTTCAGATATGAAGGGCTGCCGACCTCGGCGACCCTGCCTCCGGAGAGCACCACTATCTTGTCGGCGTTCTCCACGGTCCTCATGCGGTGGGCGATGATGATCACGGTCTTCTCCGAGATCAGCCTGGAAAGCGCTTCCTGGACCTTGCTTTCCGATTCCGTGTCCAAGGAGGCGGTCGCCTCGTCCATGATTATTATCGGAGCATCCTTGAGTATCGCCCTCGCGATGGAGATCCTCTGCCTTTCTCCTCCGGACAGCTTCCCGCCGTTCTCTCCGATGACCGTGCCGTATCCTTCGGGGAGGGCGGACACGAAGTCGTCGCACATGGCGGCCTTGGCGGCGGCCAGAACCTCCTCGTCGGAGGCCCCCTTCCTGCCGATGCGGATGTTGTCCATCACCGTGGTGTTGAAAAGCACCACGTCCTGGAAGACGATGGAGTACTTGGACATCAGCGTCTCCGGGTCCACGGTGGAGATGTCGACCCCTCCGAGGGTTATCGTCCCCTTGCCGACGTCCCAGAACCTGGTGGCCAGCCTGGCTACGGTGGACTTCCCCTCTCCCGACGGCCCGACGAGCGCGGTGACCTCCCCCTGCTTCGCAACGAAGGAGACGTCTTCCAGGACGTTAGTCCTGTCGTTGTAGGAGAATCCCACGTTCTTGAACTCGATGTCGTAGTTCCCGGGATGGAAATCCGTCGAGCCGGACTGCTGTTTCAGGTCGTTTATCTCCTGGATGCGGTCGCAATGGTCTTCGGCGATCAGCGTGGCGGCCAGATTCTGGAGGGCGATGTTTATCGGATCGTATACGCGATTGACGATTATCAGCGAGAGGACCAGGACTATCAGCGGAATCGTCCCTTCCGCAAGAAGCACGGTTCCGACGATGGCGGTGGTGGCGATCCCGATCTTCATCACCGCTTGCGCCAGCATGACGAACATCGCCGTGACGAATTCGCATTTGATCTCCGAGCCCTCTACCGAATCGAGCTCATTGCCAAGCCTTTCCATATAGGAGTCCTGGGCATCGTTGGCCTTCAGGTCCTCGGAGCATTCTATGGACTCCTGGATCAGCTCGACGACGTTCTCGACCCTGTCGAACTTTATCCTGTTCTGTCTCTTCTGGACCTTGGAGGACAGGACGACGATCGCGAAGGCCACGGGTATCGGCCAGAACATGGCGACCCCCATCATAGGCGACCAGATGATGGTCATGACGCCCATGATCGGCGTGAACACCAGCGACCCTATCAGGGGAGGAAGCCAGTGGGAGAGGACGTTCTCCTGCATGGTCACGTCCCCCATCATGCGGACCGTCAGATCCGTCGGGTCCTTCTGGGAGAAGAAGGACAGCGGAAGCTTCCCCATCTTCTCCGCCATTCTGATGCGCACCGTCTTGCTTTCCTGGTAGGTGTCGTAGAAGCAGCGGTTGTACTCGTACCTGTACACGAGCAGCACGAGGACTATGGAGGCCGCGCCGATGGCGACGTAGATCCATAGGTCCAGTCCCAGGTCGTACTCGTTGTCTCCGATGACGTCGGCCACGAACATCATCGTGACCATCATGGGTATCATCAGCACGAAATCCGTCAGTATCGAGGACATCGTGGCTTTCTTCAGGTTCTTCCATTGCGTTTCCGACAGGCCGTACCTTCTGATGATCGATTCCGAGATGCTCATGCCGAAGCCCCCTTGACCTTCCAGGACAGGGCCCTCTGATAGTCGTTCCACATCGCGCTGTATCTTCCCGACAACGCGATCAGCTCGTCGTGCCTTCCAGACTCCAGTATTTTCCCGTGGTCCATCACGCAGATCTGGTCGGCGTTGCGGATGGTGGTCAGGCGGTGCGCTATGAGCAGCACGGTGCGTCCTTTCGCCAACTGCTCGAACGCCTTCTGGATCAGATGCTCGTTCTCCGGATCGGCGAAGGCGGTGGCCTCGTCGAGGATGACTATCGGCGCATCCCTCAGTATCGCCCTGGCGATGGATATCCTCTGGACCTCCCCTCCGGAGAGGTAGACGCCGCCGGGGCCGATCAGGGTGTCCAGCCCCTGAGGCATCTTGGCGACGATGTCCGTGCATTGGGCAAGCTCCAGCACCCTTCTCACCTCGTCCTCCGTGGCATCGGGCTTGCCGAGGCGGACGTTCTCCATCAGGGTCCCCTTGATCAGGTGGTTGTTCTGGAAGACGTAGCTTTCCAGATGGCGTATCTGCTTGCTGCCGATCTTCCTGACGTCCTTCCCGCCTATCGACACGGTGCCCTCCTGAGGGTCCCAGAATCTCGCGGCCAGGCCGGCCATGGTGGACTTCCCGCTTCCGGATTGTCCCACCAGTGCCGTGATCGTCCCCTGTCTCATCTCCAGCGACACCCCGTCGACGGCGTTGGGGGCGTCGTCGGAATAGGCGAACCTCACGTTGTCGAACCTTATGGTGAAGTCGTCGGGAATCACCGGCTCGTCCGGCTCCTCCAGCGGCTTCAACGAGAGGAGCTCGTGGATGCGGTTCAAGGCGTCGTCGACCCTGTAGCTCTGGTCGGATGCGAACATGATCCTCATCATCAGGACGGTTATGACCGATGCGAACGAGACGTAGAATATCACGTTGACGATCAGGTCCTCGGAGACGGTTCCGCCGTCGAGGAATTCTATGATGATGACCGCGAAAGCCATCACGAAGATTCCGCAGCTGTTTATGAGCGCGAAGAAGGTGGACATCGGCATGCGGGCCATCTCCGTGTACCCTTGGCAGAAGTCCGAGTACCTGTCGATGGATCCCTTCAGGCTCTGGAACGAGTCCACGGTCTGCTGGAAGACCTTGACCACGGATATCCCGCGGACGTATTCCACGGACTTGTTGTTCACGTCGGCCATGGAGCTCTGCCATTGCTCCATGCTTTCCTGCATGTTCTTCCGCCCGGTCATCGCCCTGGACACGTACATGGCAAGCAGCACGGGTATCATGGATGCGACCCCCAGCCTCCAATCGAAGATCAGCAGCAGCGCCACGATGGCGACGGGGAGGGCGTACATCGACGCGAGGTCCGGAAGGTTATGGGCTATGTAGGTGTGGGTGGACTCCACGGAATCCTGTATGACGCGCCTGACCCTTCCGCTGCCTTCCTCGTCCAAGGCTCCGGGAGAGAGCGAGAGCACGTGCCTCACCATCTCTTTCTTCATGTTCTTCGCTATGCGGAATGCGGCGAGATGCGACATCAGCAGCGCCAGTATGTAAACAAGGAGGGACAGCAGCGCGAAGGCGAGCGCCATCCATCCGTAGCCTATCATCAGGTCCGCGTCCCCGTCCCCCAAGGCCTCCTTGATGATGAGCCAGATGTAGTAGAATGGAACGACGGAGAGCATCGCGCCCATCGCCGAGCCAATCATGCCGACGGCGACCAGATGATGTCTTCCTTCAGCGTATCTCTCGAATTCCGCCAAGCGGCTTTGTTTCTTTTCTTTGGACATGGTCGATTCTCCGGTCCATTGACGATAATCGGATCGAGAGGTCCTCGAGGGACCCGCAGGGCGATCGCATGGGGGATGACGCCGTCTGTATCCTGCTTCGATTCCACGCATCGTCCTCCATGAAGGCGTATGGAAGGGGTTTGGAAGGGGTTTTACCAAGTGATCTATGGAACTCAAGACGTGGCGCCGATCTCTCCGCTGGTGGTGAAGTACCAGACTCCCTTGAACGGCACCCAGGGGAGGAATTCCTTGTAGAAGCCCTCGAGAGACTTCACCGGGGTGAGGTCCCCATAGAGCTCGGGCTGCATCATCTTGGCCGTCAGCTGATAGACGAACCAGCAGTCCAGGTTGCTCACGAACGCGGTGTCGATGATGACCACGTCGCCGTTCTTGGACGCGGGGGAGTCGCTCCATCCGATCCTCTTGTTCAGGGAGCTCTCGATGGACTTGATGTCGGACTCGGTCACGGTCGCGCCCCATCCGACGTTCTTGCCGCATTCAGAATATGCGCTGAAGGCGATGAGGAACGCCAGGTCGACGTCCCCGGCGGCGAACGCCTCTGGGCTGATCTCCCCGTTGACCTTCACGACGTTGTTCTGCTTGAAGGAGGACTTGTCGTCGTTGACCCTGGCGCTGCCGTATTTCTCCAAGGTGGTGAGGATCTCGTAATAGTACGTGATCTGGTTCGGCACGATCTGCGAAAGTTTGCTCTCGACCTTCTGGACCTGCTCCTTGTAGTATGCGGCGACCCTGTCGGCCCTGCTCTTCTCGTTGAAGATCTGGCCGATGATGTCGCAGTTCTTCTTCAGGACGTCCGGGTTGAGCTTCTGCATGTAGAGGTCCAGATTGATGACGGGGATCCCGGCCTTGGACATCTTGTCGACGGTCTCCTCGCTCACCATCCCGTAGGTGTAGCACCACATGGGGATGAACACCGCATCGGGCTCCATCGAGGCCACCATCTCCCAGTTGAAGTTGTTGTCCTGGAAGCTTCCCACGGACTTGGCCTTCTTGAAGTCCATTCCCGCGGCCTCCCACATCCTCTTCACATCCGGGTAGTAGGAGTCGAGGTTGGCGTCGTAGCCTACGATGACGTCCTTGACCTGGGTCCCGGCGATCGCGGCTATCAGCTCCATGGCTTCCGCGTCTCCGAACACCACCCTCTCCAGAGGGACCTGGAGCTTCACCTGGCGCCCGGCCAGGTCCGTGATGCTGATCGTCTCCTTCTCCGCAGGACGGTCGCTGCCGCCTCCGTTGTTGTTGGTGACGATGACGACGGCCGCCGCCGCTATGATCAGAACCGCTGCGACGACGGCGATTATCGCTATCTTCTTGTCCATTTTATCCTTCCCAACAAATATCCGGTCTCAACTCGCGGGCGGGATTCGTCGGATATGTTGTCCGGACGGGTTTTCTTCTGATGATAATATTTAATTATGCCTAAATAATACAAATTTTGGAGTTTTTTATTGGAGGAACACCGTGGAAGAGAATGAGGTGAAGATCTACAACGACTTCCGCATAACGCCGTTTCAGGGAGGATTCCGCTATCTCTTGACCAACGAGGGCGGCCAGGTGACCGTGGACTGCCATCAATTCGATTCCGGATTCGTGGTGAACCACATGCGCGCCGAAACGAGGAGGTTCTCGAACCAGAACCACGTCGGCGAGATGAACTACATCATGATAGACGTCACCATCCGCGGGCGCATGGTCATCAGCGGAGGAGGGTCGGCGGATTCGCTGTTCCCCGGTAGGACCTTGATCTATCACCCGATGAACGTGCGCGCGTTCATGGAGGTCCTGACGGAAAGCTACGAGTCCATCACCGTCGGAATCGACCTAAACAGATTCCGCATGGATGGGGATTGCGAAGCAAAGGATCTGGAGGAGTTCGTGTCCGATCCCCGTAATATGATGCCGTTCATGCTCTCCGGGAGGGGAATGGCCATCTTGTCTGCGATAAGGGCCATGATCGCAGGGCCGAGGGACGACGGCCTCATGCACAGGCTAGTATCGGACCTCGTCACGGAGGCGCGGTCATGCCAGGATCATAGGATCAAAGCGCATTCCATGGCCGTTTTCAAGGAGCCCCAGGACGTCCTTTATGACTATCTCGTGAACGGAGGGAACGATTAGAACATAGGCAGGTGTTGCGAGGAGCTGGGGATAGACAAGTATAACATCAATCGCAAGTTCAGATGTTCGTACGGCGCCACCCCTTATGCGCTTTATAAGAAGATGAAGCTGTGGGACGCCGCGGCGAGGTTGATCCTGAGCGACGACCCGATCGGGGAGGTCTCGAAGGACGCAGGCTATCTCAAGGAAGGGAAATTCGCATCAGCGTTCAGCAAGGAAGTAGGATGCACCCCCAGGCGCTTCAGGGGAGAATACTGTCCCGGGAAGGTCGCTAAGGACCATCCCAGAGCAGTTCGACGATAGACGTACTACAACTTCGCATCATCTTTTATAGATTAAGCATAATGGAGCGGACGATGTTTCTCGTCAAGCTCGGAGGGAGCGTGATCACCGACAAGGCGCGGTACCGCGTCTTCAACAAGGATCGCGTCGCCCGCCTGTGCTCGGAGATTGCCGAGTCCGGGAAGGACGCGATCGTCGTCCACGGCGCCGGCTCTTTCGGGCACGTCCTGGCGAAGCGCCATTCCCTTCAGGACGGATATACCAATCCGGAGCAGATCCCGGCCGCGGCGCGCGTCCAGCAGGACGTCAGG
>JAEEGK010011677.1_pt1 | contig 20030 bp, 17 predicted proteins | sample 8958771 | NCBI WGS metagenome assembly JAEEGK01 (sample SAMN16246547, study PRJNA631951) | gut metagenome | biome: gut microbiome; feature: rumen; material: SC-attached | host: Bos | place: Iran: Karaj | collected 2018-10
CGCAGTTACGGCAGCTCCGGATCCAGTGCGTGGTCAGGTCGTAAAAGCGACGATCGTGCTTGCGGCTTCTTACAAGCCGGGCAGTGCCGACCTTATAAAAGACATTAAGAAGTTCGTGAAGGAAACGACTGCGCCTTACAAGTATCCGCGCATTGTGGAGTTTGTAGAGGAGCTGCCGAAGACGATAAGCGGCAAGATTAAGCGCAGGGAAATCCGCGAGCGCAAGTAAAACGGTTGTATTCCTATATTAAAAGTCGTATACTTAAGAACCTGCGTCTTCCATGCCGCAGTTTCTTACCGGGTTTTGTTCCAAAACCCGTCAGTTTTCGCGCACATCCTTGTGCGCAGAAAAGGTGTAGGGGGTAGCGGGGCGTTGCGGGGCCGGCGTTTGAGGTCCCGCAGAAGGGGTAGCCCGCGACATCGTGCGGGCGAAGGGGGATTCTTCCCCCACCTTATTTTTTGCGTAGCTAATTGATATAACCAAAAAGGGGGATATATGGATTCACAGATAAAAGCTGTTGCCGACAGGCTTCGTGGGTTGCGTGACGTGTTTGATGTAACCGAGGAGGAAGCCGCTGAGATTTGCGAGGTTTCAGTCGAGACGTACAGAAAGTACGAGTCTGGTGAAGTCGATATTCCTCTTGGAGTTATGTTCTGCATGGGGAAGAAGTTCAATGTGGACATAAACTCTTTCCTTACGGGAATGGAGCCGCATAAGGTTTCGTATTTCTATACACCTAAAGGAAAAGGTGTAACCGTGAATAGGCTTGCGGACTATCATTTTGAGTCTTTGGCGTTCGGTTTTGCCGACCGTAAGTCCGATCCTTTCCTTGTAACGATAAACCCTGGCGACATAAAAGAGATTCATCCGGTAACGCATCCTGGGCAGGAGTTCAATTACTGCGTCGAGGGTACGGTGCGCGTCGTGATTGGAGAGAACGAGATTATCCTGAATGAGGGCGATTCGCTTTATTTCGATTCGACAAAGCCGCACGGTCAGCAGAATGTCGGCGACAAGCGGTGCCGTTTCATAACTATCATTCAGAACTAATTTTTGAACTAGAAGATTGACGCAGAGCCGATGCGCGAGTCAAGTTGCGCGGGAGCAGTGAATCAGCGTATCAGTGAATTAAGGAGTTTGGCACAGAGCCGTTTGAACATATGGAAGAACAGTTTTTGGAGCGGACGGAGTTCGCGAACTACAAAGATTTCTACAAGAATTACAAGATAAAAATCCCGGAGAATTTCAATTTTGGCTATGATGTTATTGATGCGATAGCCGCAAAGACTCCTGATAAAAAAGCACTCGTCTGGACGAACGACGAGGATGATTACTACGAGATTTCTTTTGGAAAGATGAAGGAGCTTTCTGACAAAGCCGCGTCTTTCTTTATGCAGCAGGGCATCGGTCACGGCGATTTCGTAATGCTGATTTTGCAACGGCGTTATGAGTTCTGGATTTCGATGATTGCGCTCCACAAAATCGGGGCGGTTGCGATTCCTGCGACACACATGCTTACGAAAGAGGACATTGTTTACCGCAACAACGCCGTAAAAATGAAGATGATTGTCGCTGTCAACGTTCCTGATGTCATTGAGCATATAAACGAGGCTTGGCCGGAATCTCCGAGCCTTAAGGTTTGCGCGTTCGTCAATGCATTCGGCGTTGACCGCCCTGTTGAGAATCCGCCCGAAGGATGGGTTGACTTTTCCGAGGGATGCAAGAATGCGCCGGCGTTCCCGAAGCTCGACAGGGACGCTGTTTCTCACAATGACGACTACATGCTCGGATACTTCACGTCAGGAACGACGAGCCATCCGAAGCTTGCGATACACAACTTTTTGTACCCGCTCGGTCACATAACGACGGCGAAATACTGGCAGCACGTTCAGAACGGCGGGCTTCATCTTACCGTGGCGGATTCCGGCTGGGCAAAAACTTCGTGGGGCCGTCTTTACGGTCAGTGGATATGCGAGACAGCTCTTTTCGTTTACGATTACCATTCGCGCTTCCAGCCGATAGACTTGCTGCATCAGGTTCAGAAGCATAAGGTCACGACGTTCTGCGCGCCGCCGACGATATATCGCTTCCTTATAAAAGAAGACCTTTCTGGCATAGACTTGTCATCGCTTACGCACTGTTCTACGGCCGGGGAACCGCTTTCCGAGGAAGTTTTTAACCAGTGGAAGCGCATTACAGGTCTTGAGATTACAGAAGGTTTCGGACAGTCAGAGACTACTGTTTCGCTGTTCAATTTCGGCGGCGAGCCGATAAAACCAGGCTCAATTGGAAAGCCGTGTCCGTATTACAATGTGTGTTTGCTCGATGACAACAACGAAGAAGTCGGCGTTGCCGTTGTCGGTCAGCTTTGCTTTAAGCTTGACAAGGAGCGGTTCCCCGAAACAGAAGGGCGTTTTCCGGGGCTTGTTTGCGAATACTACGGTGAGCCGGAGAAGACGGCGGCGGCTTTCCACGACGGTTATTACTACACGGGTGATCAGGCTTGGCGCGACGACGACGGCTATTACTGGTTCGTAGGCCGCTGTGATGACGTTATAAAATGCTCCGGTTACAGAATCGGAACTTTTGAAGTTGAAAGCGTTCTTATGAAGCACCCTGCTGTTTTGGAATGCGCTGTTACAGGAGCGCCAGACCCGGTGCGCGGTCAGGTTGTAAAAGCGACTATCGTTCTTGCGCCGTCATACAGGCCGGGCAGCGCGGAGCTTGTCAAAGAGATACAGAAGTTCGTAAAAGAGACGACCGCGCCGTATAAATACCCGCGCATTGTGGAGTTTGTGGAAGCGCTGCCTAAGACTTCGAGCGGAAAAATTATGCGAAAGGCAATCCGCGCAAAGGACGAAAAGAGCGAGTAGCAGGGCGCGGGGTTGGTTGCGCACGGCTATTTTGGCACGCGCGAATTTCGCGGAACTTTTATCTCGACATCTAATTTTTCTTCTCACAGTGCTCTCGCCAATATCCCTACTATCCACAGGTTCAGCACTACGTGCTTCAACAGTGGCTATTAGGGATATTGGCTACGCACTGCGAGAAGCATACTTCGATACCAGAATGCCATTGCGCGAATTTCGCGCGGCAGCCCTAAAAAACGCGACCGCCTGCACGGCAAAAACGCGTTGCTGGTGTGGATAGTTTATTGAATATACTCATGTCTCGCGTTGTGCGTAGCCAACAAGGTCCCCTACAAGCCAGTATTGACGAACGAAGTGAGGAACTAACTGAGCTTGTAGGGATTGTTGGCGAAAGCACAACGCGAGAAATAACGATATATTAGAATCTAATATCCAGAACAGTCACGTCGTCCGGAAGCATTGCGTTCATAATCCATCCGTCAACAGTTTTCTTTATCGTGTCAGAAACTTCCTCATAGTTCTTGCTGTAAAGATTGATGAAGAATTCTTTCGCGCGGTCATCATCATACCGGATACCATCTTCTGTCTGCATGTCCGTGAAACCGTCGGAGTACAGTTCAAGATGCATATCTTTCTTTATCGGGATAGCCACGAACGGCTTTGTCTCTGCAGTGACATTCTCCAAAGCTTCTTTTACAGAACCCATTCCAAGCGGCGGTAGACCCGGTTTTACTGATGCTATCTTAACTCTTCGTCCTTCACCTTCTTCTTCCGCGAACAGCAAATACACCGTCGTGTGTCCGCAGTTGTAAAGATAAAGCTGGTTGCGCGTCAAATCGGCATAGCAAATAGCCGCCGTAATGAAGCTTCCCATCGGAACTGTCGTCTGAAGATACTCGTCGAGCATCGAAATTATTGCTCCCGGATTTGTCGGCCTGTCCTTCATCAGTTTCATTGTGCTGAAGAAAGAACCAACGGCAATTGTAAGAAGCGATGCTGCAACATTCTTGCCCGAAACGTCGAAACAGCTTATAAGATATTTTTGGTCGCCCGTAGGATAAATCTGGTAGAAGTCGCCGCCGAGCGTGTTCGCCATTCTGTTCCAGCACGTAGCTTTGAACGGCAGATCCGGCATCTTTGTCGGGTCTGGAAGAAGCTCCTGCTGAATGACGAACGCCTTAGCCATATCCTGCTCACGTATCACGGCGATTCGCTCAAGGAAGTCATCGAGCGATACAATGCCGAAGAACGTGCGGTTGTTGTAGTAAACCGGGAAATAAAGGACGCCGTCCTTTCTGTTTATCTCTGAAACTTTTGTAAGTGCTTTTTCAATAAAGTCGCGTGCGTTAAGGAAAATTGAAACTGGCGAAACATAATCGCTGATGTTTTTCGCTGTAAGACGTTTCCACGCCGTGTTTGTGGCGGCAGCAGCAGTCTTGCGGTCAATAATACCGATACCGCCTGTGCTGTATTCAACCGGGATAGCCATAAGGTCTGGCTGCTCCTGGAACATCTCTACAATCATGTCTATCGTGTTCTCGCCGCTTACAGGCTCCACGTATTTAGTTATTGAACCGACTTGCTTAAAAGAAAAATTACCGGTAATTCCGTTGTCAGACATGCCTTCGGTTGGTTCTGGCGTTACAAACTCGTTAAAATCGACTTCTTCCATAATGATGTTATCTCCCTTTTCATATTCTCAATACGTTCAATTAAGATGCTGTTTCTATATTACACCCATATCTGCATTATCGGCAAATAGAAAATGCACCTGAACGATAAGCGACGGATTATGGCGCGAAGTGTCTGGTGTTACCCGGTGTTGCGTGGCCCGCTAACGCTCGGTCTTTTTGCCCGCGAGCGGTCAAAAATCCTTGCCTGCGGCAACCACTCCACCCCGGCGCGGTCATGGACGGGGCACTAACGTCCGGCGCGTACTTTTTTACAAATCTTAAAAATGTTCAAGTTAAAAGCGTTTATCTATGGACAACCGAATCGATTTTAGATACACTTTGTTTAATTCGGGTGGTTAACTCAGTGGTAGAGTGCTACCTTCACACGGTAGAAGTCATTGGTTCAAACCCAATACCACCTAAACGGCAGGGGCTGCGAAGGTAATGAGCAATGGAAATTATGTATCTGTACTTGACTCGTCCCTGCGCGACGGCGTGCAAGGAGAGGGAATAAGTTTTTCTCTTCAGGACAAGCTGTCCGTTGCTAAAACTTTGGACGACCTTGGCGTAGCGTATATAGAAGCCGGGAATCCCGCCTCAAACCCCAAAGACGCAGATTTTTTCCAAAAAGCAAAATCAATCAGTTTTAAGAACGCGCAGCTTGCGGCGTTCGGTGCGACGCGCAGAAAAGGCGTTTCATGTGCCGAAGACGAAGCTGTTAACGCGCTTTTAATGGCGGAATCACCTGTTGTAACGGTGTTCGGAAAGTCATGGCTTTCTCAGGTTAAGAAAATTCTTCACGCGTCGCCGGAAGAAAATCTTGATATGATACGCGAGACTGTCTCGTTTTTGAAAGAGCGGGGACGGACTGTTATTTTTGATGCGGAGCACTTTTTTGACGGCTGGAAGCAGAATGGCGAATATGCTTTGAAAACGCTTGAGGCGGCGGTTGAAGGCGGTGCGTCGATTGTGACGCTTTGCGACACGAAGGGCGGGGCTATGCCGCTTGATGTGTACGAGCCTGTATTTACTGTCGTCCGCCGCCTTGTGCGAAAAGCGCAGATAGGCATTCACACGCACAACGATGCTGGGCTTGCCGTGGCTAACTCTTTGATGGCGGTTCACGCCGGTGCTTCACACGTTCAGGGAACGATTCTTGGGTTCGGTGAGCGTTCCGGAAACGCGAACCTTTCTACAATAATAGCGAACTTGGAGCTTAAACTTGGATATAAATGCTTGCCCGACGGTCATATATCGGAGCTTACGCCTGTTTGCCGTAAAATAGCGGAAATTGCGAACATCAGTTTGAATCAGGGAATGCCTTACGTCGGGCTGAACGCGTTCGCGCATAAAGCTGGAATGCACACCGATGCCGTTCTTAAAGACTCTTCGGCGTATGAGCACATAGATCCTGCTGCGGTCGGCAACAGGCGCGAAATTCTTATAAGCGAGGTTACCGGCCGTTCCGCTATAATAGAAAAGCTTCACAGCGCGTTTCCGGAAGTGACGAAAGAAAGCCCCGCAGCTACGAAAATCGTGAACCGCATAAAAGCACTCGAAAAAGACGGCTACCAGTTTGAAGGTGCGGAAGGAAGCTTTTATCTGCTTGCCCGGAAGATTCTTGGAAAGTACAAGCCGTTCTTTTCTTTGCAGTATTACAAGGTAATCGGTGAGCAGCACATTGATGATAACCCTGTCACATCATTTGCACAGATAAAGATAAGCGTTAACGGAGAAACTTCAATAACAGCAGGAGAAGGGCTTGGTCCTGTTCATGCGCTCGACGTCGCGCTCCGCTCCTCGCTTGAAAAGTTCTATCCTGCCGTGACGACTATGCGTCTTACAGACTTCAAGGTGCGTGTTCTTGACTCTAAGGACGCTACGGCGGCAAAAGTCCGCGTTCTTGTTGAGTCAACTGACGGGCGCGACGTTTGGACGACGGTCGGCGTTTCTACCGACTTGATTGAAGCGTCGTGGATTGCGCTTGTCGATTCGTTCGAATATATGCTGAGTGTTTTAGCGTAAAAGTAGCGGAAACGAGCGCCGGTAGTTTCCGCGCCGGGCGAATGTGCGCGTTTAAGCTGTGCGCCGGTAGTTTGCGCCCCGCTGGAATGCGCCGCGCCACAAGCCGCTACAAATCCCCCCGTCAGAATCCTATCCTGTGCTCTACCATAATCTTTTCGCTGAACTCTTTTTCTGAGCTCGCCGCGATAAAATCTTCTTTTTGAAGCACAATCGTGGTTTCTCCTGCCAGCGACACGCGGAGCGCGCCCTTTGACCATGTTCGCTCGTAAAGATTCCTTACGAAACGGGCGTTCGCGAACTCTTTTGAAGCAAGATACTCGTCCGAAAGATTCATAAAGAAGTCTTTTGCCACAGTTTCCAAATCTTTTTTATACTCAAAGTGCTTTTTTACCATCAGCATAAAAATATCGAAAAGCTGCTGCTTCGTATAATTAGGGAAATTAAGAACGTATGGCATGCGGCTTCTAAGACCGGGGTTCGCTTTCATCAGATGGTCCATTTCGTCTGTGTAGCCCGCCATTATTACGAGCATGTCCTCGCGGTGGTTTTCCATTTCTGAAACGAGCGTAGTGATGGCTTCCTTTCCGTAGTCGTTCTCATAATTGCTTCCTTCATAAAGCGAATACGCTTCGTCAAGGAAAAGCACGGAACCGTATGCGTCACGGCAGATAGTCGAAGTTTTTACGGCAGTTTGTCCTATATACTCTGCCACAAGGTCTCGCGCCTTGTACTCAAAAAATCCGCCTTTCCGCAAAATGCCTTCTTGCTTCAGAATCTGCCCAATAATTCTAGCCACTGTCGTTTTTCCGGTTCCGGGCGAGCCTACGAAACGCATGTGTATACAAGGATGATCAAGCTTTTCGTCCTTTGCCGCAATCTTAACTTGCGCAATAATCTCTTTTATCCTTTCCGTTATTGTTTCCATGCCTATAAGCTGTGAAAGCTCATCGTAGCCCGATACTTCTTTTTTGCCCGAACCGGCATACTCTGCAAGATCCTCTTTTGTGATTTCCGAACTGCTGAAATCTTCGTCGTTATCTCTTTTTTCCGCCGTGTCCAACGACTTTCTCAGTATCACTTCATGCGCGATTTTTGTGGCTGTCTTAAAGCCGTAGTAACGACCGTCCTTCCTTTCCTGATGAACTCTTTCAATAAAAACATCTACAAGCGATGTATACGGCGTATATCCGTTATTCATCAGAACATTCCAGAATGTTTCTATCATTACGCATTCGTGTAAGGGCGGAACTTGAATCGTCCTTAGCAAAGTCATGTCTGAAATGGAGTCCACGACATTTTTAAGCGCGTCTTTTTCAAGGAACGGAATTCTGAACGCAAATACAAAGTTATCCTGATAATCTTCAAGCCGTCTTATGAACCGGCGAAGTTCTTCAGTCTTGCCGTCTTGAAGGAAATATGAAATATCAATTCCGATTATTGTATACGGATTTTTTTCTTTCGAATCGTAAAGCTTGCTTATAACAGTCGATGTAGCCGAAAATTCATCCGCATCTTCTGCACCTATCTTAAATTCAGTATAGAACTTTCTTGTTTTATACTCTGATTTGTCGTAGATGTTCAGTTCATGGAGCAAATCTCCGAGCGAAGAGATAAGAGCCGTGAAGCCGCATCCGGAATCGATCGCAAAAAGATAATTCTGATTTCGAATGATTGAAGTTGCGTTGTGAAGAGCCAATTCAGGAACGATGGCGCGAAGTTCTGTCGCAAGCTCCTGATACTCTGTAACGCCGTAATAGGAACTGTACAGCGTGCGGAAGGCTTTTGAAATATTGTCGCCATTGTCCTCTGTTACAAGTATGCCCGAAATAGCGTCTGTTTTAGGAAAAACTTTTTCCCATGCGTCGCGGAGTATTTTTTTGCATTCGTCTTTTGTTATGGCGTACAAGGAAAACGTCGCGAACGTAAAACGCCAGCTTAATAGTTTCGATGCACATGTGGCTGGTGTCGCTTTATTGACATCAGCCCAGAACTCCGCCTGATCGGTAAGCTTTTCCTGTGCGAATGAATAGTTAAGGGATACTCTGGCGAGAAACGATGGCATAAAAACTCTCCTTTTGATGCGTTTGCGTGCAGGATTTTAAGCGTGCGCACGTTGCCCGGCGGCTTTAATCACCGCCGGACGTGTTTTTTATCTATATTCTTCGTAGTAGTTGTGCTGTTTTTCAAGAATCTCCATTATCTTGTCTACGACGACCTGCTTTTTGTCGCCGTCGTAATCATCGCCGAGCGTGTTCAGAATGTTTGTCCTGAAAGACTTGCATTCTACGACGGAGCCGGCGGCGAAGATAACTTTGTCCTGGCATACCCTGTCGTGAATCATGTTCTTCGGGTCATCCTCAGAGATACGCAGGCAGTTTCCGTTTATAGAGAAGGGAAGGAAGATGTCCGTAAGACGTAAGTATGAGTCTATTTCGCGAACGCCGCGTTTTGTGTCCGGAATTCCGGGGCGGTAGCGTGTTCCTGACGGGAAAACCATTATGACCTGACCGCGGCGGCGGCACTGGTCAAGGAAACGCATAGAAGCCATGTTTATTTTGCGGCTGCGGGCTTCTTCCTCGGCGCGTTTTGCCGGGTCTTTTATGGACGCAAGGCTGCGGCTCGGATAGATGATGATACGGGAGTATGCTTCTGCCCATGCGCTTATAAGCTGGTTTTCTTCGTTGAGTTTCATTCCGGCAATTGCCACGAGTTTTTCAGCAAGTTTTTTTCCGTCTTCGCCGCCGAACTTACGCAGCATAAAGTGAAGAAGCGGAAGGTCAAAGTTGCTGTAGTGCTCGCACAGGATAAGTCCGTGTTTTCCCTGCTCAATCTGGGCAAGGAAGTTTTTTACGTTCTCCAATCCCATGAGCGTTGAGCCCGGCAAAAGATTTTCTTCCAGCATGGAATCTACGAACGGCAAGATTTTTGGGTTCTGTTCCTGATATATGTTTGTTTCGTCTATGACGTTTTCTTTCCGCGCGGCGGCAAGAAGATCCTTGAAGATGTGAGAGTATTTGTCGCTAAGTCTTATTCCTTCGTCCATGATTACCTCCGGCAGAGGCTGCCTGTGCGTTTGTTATGCGTTCGGCTCAGGCAATCTCTTGTGTTGTTTGTCCGGACAGTATAACAGATTTGCGCTAACAGCACAATGATTCGTGGTTTTACTTCCAAAGTCTCCATAGTATAGATAGTTTCAGAGGAGAAATGGCTTCCAGTCACGTAGCGGGGGAGTCAAAAACGCGCGATATCGCGCCATTTTTCCTTACAATACTTGTAATGTGGAGACTTTGGAAATCCGTAAAACAAGACAAAACGCGCCGCTTGTGCTATAGTTTTCTATATGGAGATTAGCCGAGCAGACTTAGACGGCGGAAAAGGTTTTGACTGGGGCAGAACATCCGCCGACTATGCAAAATACAGAGATATTTATCCGCCGATTTTTTACGAGAAAATAGCCGCCCGCGGTCTTGGCGTAAAAGGGCAGAACTGCCTTGATTTGGGAACTGGAACTGGCGTTATTCCAAGAAATATGTACAAATACGGCGCGAAATGGACAGGAACTGATATTTCAGAAAACCAGATAGCGATGGCGCGTGTTCTTTCTGAAAAAGCCGGGATGGACATAAAATACGAGACTGTCCCGGCGGAAAAAGTTCCGTATGCTGACGGCGCGTTCGACCTTATAACGGCGTGCCAGTGCTTCGTTTATTTTGACAAGCCAAAAGCGCTTCCGAACATTGCGCGTATGCTCAAAAAAGACGGCATTTTTCTTGTGCTTTTTATGTCGTGGCTGCCGGAAAAACACGAGCTTACGCGCCTGAGCAAAGAGTCGGTCGAACGCGCGAACCCTTCTTGGAACGGCGGCGAAGGCATTTTCGACGAGCCTATGAAGTTCGAGCCGTGCGTTTACGACGTGTTTGAAGAAGCCTTTCATGAAGAATACTACACTGACGTTGAGTTTACGCCCGAAAAATGGCACGGCAGGGTGAAGTCGTGCAGGGGAATAGGCGCGTCCTTGCCGCCGGATGCGATTGCGGCGTGGGAAAAAGAGCACCTTGCGCTCCTTGCGCGTATTATGCCTGAGCCGACGACAATCCCGCACTTCATCCAGTGCACCGGTCTCCGCGTCCGCCACTAGTATTGTATTTTCACATAAAAAGAAAAGAACATCATTTGTGAGAAAAAAGACGGGTCAGCAACCCACCAAATTACAATATCTTGTTCTACCAGATGACATTTACAGCGTACTGTGGAATTATAGTATCGCTGGCAATGATATTAAAATTATGTTTCATCGCCTGAGAAACTATAATTCTGTCAAAAGGGTCTTTATGAATTTGTGGTAAAGATTTAACTCCTTCAATTTCATCAGAAAGAATAGGAATTATTTCAATACTTCTTTGCTGGCAGATTTTTTCAATATCCGGAATTGTTGAATTGATTGCAAGCTTACCTAGAGACTGTTTAATTGCAATTTCCCAGAATGAAGCTATACTTACGTACAATTCTTTTTCTGTGGTTATAATTTGACTGGCAACTTTTGTAAGTTGATTAGGTTTACAGAGACTGTAAATAAGGGCATTGGTATCAAGAATGTATTTCACATATACTCCTTAAAACAGTCTGGAGTTTCGTCAAAGTCTGGCGCCATATAAAAGCCTTCTTCCAAACCACCAAGCTGACGTTTGAAAACAGATTCACTGGAATTTGTTTTTTGAGAAAGCAGGGCTTTAACCTTTTCAAGAATCTGAGTCAATTCTGGTACTGCAAGTTTGTCGAGTTCGGTATTAAAATAATCATATGCAAAATCGCTCATATTGCACCCCCTTCCCACATAATATAACTCTTTTTTGAAATTTTTGCATTCTTTTTCTATAATTACTGTTTCTCGAGTTTATATCCGGAAGCGGCGGAAGCAATCCCAAAAGAAGTATTGAAGTTCCGTTTCTGTTTATGATATTATCGCTACAACGCTTTTCCGCATGAGGAAAAAGGAAGGGCGCGGGGAGGGAAAAACGTTTGTTTTGCCTGCCCCGCCTACGAAATAATTTAGGAGTCATTTATGGAAAAAAGACCGGATTCAATGGAACGTATTACAACGGACGCGCTCGCACAAGCTTTCGTCGATGAGCAGATAGTTGCCGTCCGCGCACAGGTCGGCGACAAGAAAGTCCTTCTCGCGCTTTCTGGCGGAGTCGATTCTTCTGTCGTAGCGGCATTGCTTATTAAGGCAATCGGACAGAACCTTGTCTGCGTTCACGTGAACCACGGTCTTTTGCGGAAAGGCGAGCCGGAGCAGGTTATAGAAGTGTTCCGTAACCAGATGAAGGCAAACCTTATATATGTTGACGCGACCGACCGCTTTTTGGACAAGCTTGCGGGTGTCGCCGAACCTGAGAAAAAACGCAAGATTATCGGCGAGGAGTTTATCCGCGTGTTCGAGGAAGAAGCCAGAAAGCTTAAAGGCGTGGACTTCCTTGCTCAGGGAACGATTTACCCAGATATTCTGGAGTCCGGAACCGTAAAGGCTCACCACAACGTAGGCGGACTTCCTGAAGACATACATTTTGAAGACCTTGTTGAGCCGATTAAGTTCCTTTACAAGGATGAAGTCCGCGTCGTCGGAAAAGTCCTGGGACTTCCTGACAACATGGTATACCGCCAGCCGTTCCCCGGTCCCGGACTTGGCGTTCGTTGCACCGGCGCGATAACACGCGACAGGCTTGAGCAAGTCCGTGAATCGGACGCTATTCTCCGCGATGAGTTTGACAAAGCCGGTCTTGCCGGAAAAGTTTGGCAGTATTTCACGGTTGTTCCTGAGTGCAAGTCAGTCGGCGTTAAGAACAACCTTCGCGCCGTTGAAAACTTCGTCGTTATCCGTGCCGTGAACACGCGTGACGCAATGTCCGCCACAATCGAGGAGATTCCGTACAGCACACTCAACAAGATTGTAAACCGCATAATTACGGAAGTTCCCGGCATCAACAGAGTTTTGTACGACCTTACGCCAAAACCAACCGGAACAATCGAGTGGGAGTAGGGCGGACATCGCTTTAGGCGGATATTGGGCTTAAATGAGCAAACGTGGTTTTAACCCTCTTTCGGGACTTCTTTCTTTTATTCTTCTCGTTTTTATTGTTTGTTCGGGTATTGCGTTCGGCTTCAAGAAAATTTGTTTCGATTACGACGGAACATACGCTACGGACAGAATCACCTATTCGGACGAGTTCGGTTTTACACTGCTCATTACATATCATACGAAGTATCAGCGCGATGATGCAAAGGGTTTCGCATGTGTCCACATTCCGCCTGAAAAGCTGCTTATAGACAAGTCGCTTTGGGCGCATAAGGACGGAACCGATATTTCAGATTCGGAAGAACAGTATAAAGCGTATCAATCTGTTCTATTGCCGCTGACGATGAAGACCGACAGAATACCGAATAAGGGTACGTATTTTGTTGTGGAGTATAGAGATTCTAGCTACGCACGAAAATCTACGGATTTGTAGGTAGGCAAAGTCGCCACAAGCCAAAGAACTTACAACCCCGCATCTAGCCATGCGCCGGCGTGTAGGGGCAAGACGTATGGACACGTCCGTGTGTCCATACTTTTCGAGTTTGTCGCTAGGCGCGACAAACTCCCAGTTTTTGCGTACATCCATGAGCGCAGTTACTGGACAATGAATGAACCAAACCCCGGAAGGCCGGAAAACTTCGACCCGGCACGCATTATCTTTAATTTGTTCAATTTTTTGTTTGTTTTTTCCAGAAATGCGTATTATAATGTTTCTTAATGAAAAATATCGCAGTTTTAATATATGACATGACCATAGAGTATCAGATAACGATAATCGACGGTATTTCTTCGTTCTTTAAGAATAAAAAGGACGTCAACCTGTTTATCGCGCCTGTGAATGTTCCTCATGCTATCACGTCGGAGTTTGATTATCAGTACTGGACAACTATGGAGCTTCTTAAGTCAAAGTCGTTCGATGCTTTCATTGTTGTCGCCAATTCATTCACAATGTATTACCCGCTTGAAAAGCTTGAAAAAGAATTCAGGCGTTTTACCGGAAAGCCGATGATATCCGTCGCCGTTCCGCTTTATATCGAGGGAAACAGCTACACTTACAACGATTCGCGCAAAGCGTATCACCAGATAGTAGAACATCTTGTAAAAAAGCACAGAAGAAAAAAAATCGCATTCTTTTCTGCGGAACTGAACCGCTCCCCGGAGGCAACCGACCGTCTTAACGCATTCCGCGCCGCCATGAAGGCCCAGGGCCTTAAAGTGAACGAAGACTGGATTTTCCCAGGTGACTTTACGCCTATGACGACGCAAAGATATTTGCTTGAGCATTTTCATTCCCGCGATGAAATAAAATTTGACGCGCTTATCTGTTCCAATGACTATATGGCAGGCGGCGCGCTGGCTGCATTCAACGAACTTGGCGTAAAAGTGCCGGACGATGTATGCGTATTCGGCTACGATGATTCCGATGTCGCCATAAGCAGCGACCCGACGCTTTCTTCGGTCGATCAGCAGCTTGAGCTTTCGGGCAGAAAGGCGGCTGAGCTTGCGTATAAGTCGATTTGCGGAAAGAAAATTCCGCTCAAATGCCGTATAAGCTCGTCTCCTGTTTACAGGCAGTCTTGCGGATGCGTTTCTTTAAATAATCGTTCAGAATCTTTTTATGACCAAAAGGGCGTTTACTACGATAAAGGCAAGTCCAAAAACACGATGCTCAACCTTTTTGGAAACGCGCTTAACGACATGGCGTTAATTTATCACATGTTGAACACGACGGAATCTATCTGTAACATAAACGACTATTTCAGCACATTTATCAAGACGGTTAAAATGCAGTATTTCCGCATTTGCGCCATCTGTATGTACGACAAGGTTTACGACATCGCTCCGGAAGACGATTTTTCGCTTCCAGAAACGGCGCGTCTTATGTTCTACTACAACGAATACGAGAACATAGAAAAGAATTTCTACAACGAAGGCGGTTTGAAGTTTTCTCCGAAAGAGTCGATAATGCCGCCTGGAGCTAAGGAATTCAACGGCGGGCTTTATTACATCCTGCCGGTTTCTGTGCGCACCAAAAACTACGGATACGTCCTCTGCAAGCTTCCGTATTATCATTACACTGTTTATGCGATATTCCTAAAGCTTCTTACTAACGGATTTGTCCACTGCTACGAGTATTCGCAGAATATGACGCAGAACATAAGGCTTGAAGAGCTGAATCAGGAGCTTTCTGTTCAGTCACGGACGGATGAGCTTACGCAGCTTTTCAACAGGCGCGGCTTTATGGAATATGCGCAGAGGCTGCTCGATCTTTCCATCGTCACAGGCGCGAAGGGTTCTGTGTTTTTCTTTGACATGGACGGTCTTAAGAAAATTAACGACCTTTACGGACATAAAACTGGCGATATTGCCATTCAGACGTGCGCAGAGGTTTTGCGCGAGGCGTTCCACAAATCGGACATTATCGGAAGACTCAGCGGTGATGAGTTTGCTGCCGTTGCACCTGGTTTTGATAAAGTTAATGCGGACTTGCTCAGGATGAAAATCCAGACGCTTTGTGCAAAATATTCAAAGCGAAAGAAGTTCAAGTTCACGCTTTCTGTCAGTTTTGGTATTGCGGAATTCGACTCGCAGTATAACGAACTTACAGAGCTTTTGATTCAGGCAGATAAAGAGCTTTACAAAGAAAAGAAAATCAAGCACTCACAGAACTAAACGCAATTCGGATTTCGCGCGAGGAACGCCAGTTGTTCGCGGGGTTTCTCTGTGTCGGTGTGTCGCGGGTTTTTGCGCGATTTTTTTATGGGCGTTCCCGCCGCGAACCGGCAAATTTGCCGTTTGCGGCGGTCGGGTCTTGCGTGGTTACGCGCTAACCGCGCTCCATTCGTTTCGCGTTACGCACAAGTGCTCGCGCAAAACGAACAGCCCTTTCGGGCTGCCACTACAGCCCCTAACGCGAAAGACTTTCCATTATTTCTTCTGGATTGCCGCCTATAATGGAGCCGTCCGCTGCGCGACTGAAGCACCGCATAAAACGCCATGCATGCTCGCACGTATGCTCGCGGCAGTCATGCCCTTGTCCGCTTATGCTTCCAAAAACATTCCAGATTTTTCCGTCTTTGTTCTTAAAAAGATCCATCGTGAGCGTACTGCCGCGTGTCGCGTCAAAAGCCGTATAGCGCGTGTCTCCGTCTATACCCCAGATTTTGTTTTTCCAGCTTTCTTTTTCCGCGAGCGAAACGTCGTAGTTTGCAGTCGTGCCGTTAAGCTCAAGGATGTATTTCATGCGGTCAAGACATTTTTGTGCCTGGAAAGGCAGCTCCGGGAGCGGTGTAATCTCGCCGCCGGCGTAGAAAACAGGAACAGGAACGGATGTGTTAAGTCCGCGCGTGGTTTGTTGTGTTGTGGGCGTTGTCTGGTTTATGTGGCCTGCGGCCGACGAAGTTACCGCGGATTGCGCTTCTTTAAGTTGCGGCGCGTTTTGTGGCGCGCCAATCGGGTTTCCGTACACGTTGAGCCCCACTTCAAACGTAGCGTCCATAGGTGCGGCGGCGGCGACAGAAAGCGGGTATTCCTGCACAAAATCCCACGATTTGCATCCGCCCATAGAAAAGCCTGTCGCATAAATGCGGCTTTCGTCAACAGGATATTTTGCTTTCAGATGCTCAATAAGCTCCTGCATTTCTGTCGCCGTGCTGTTAAGGTGATTTTCCACAGTGACGAGCAAAAAGTTGTGTCTATGGGCGATTTTTGCCCAACCAGCCATTATGCTGAAAAAGAAGCAGCTGTCGCCGCCGCCGTGAAAGCCGAGCACGAGCGGCACTTTCTTTTCGGTGCTTTTTGCGTCAGGCGTGGCTCCGATTCGCGCGGTTCCTTCCGGTACGTTCGTCGCCTGCATGGACTCTGCTGCCCCCGCGCCGTTACTGAAAAGCTCCTTGTTGTAAAACGCGAAATATCCTACTTTGTGCGCTGTGCTGCCTTTGTCATCTCCGCAGTTGTCGGCGGACGTTTTTAGCGTAACGACAGCCGGCTCGCGGATAAGCCCGTCTGCTTCCAAGTCGGGGTCAACTTCAAGCGTGCCGAGCATGCGACGGAACTTTCTTGCAAAACTGTAGAAATCTGATGGAATGTCGGGTTTTTGCCTCGCCGTAAAATGCTCAAAGTGTGTCCTTAAATAGTTGTTTATTTCTGCACTGTTCGAGTAAGAAACAATCGGAATGTCGCGCGCGGCAGCCCGTGCCGAAATGTCGCTTGTTTGTGCGGCTTTTTCGCGTTGTGTCGCATCCGGGCCTTTGTCGGGCTTTGGGCAACTGCTACCGGGTAAAACCGACACGTCAGAAAGTCCCGTCAAAAAGCATGTAACCGGCGCAATATCGGCTTTTCCCCAAAGCCCGTCGCCCTCAAAGTGTGTAAGGCAATTTTTCGCAATGTAGTCCGCCGACTCCCCGACCCCGAAGAGACACGTCCTGAATATCGCTCCCCGGATAAAGTAACCGTCCGTTGTGTGCGTAAAGCGGTTTTTCGCCTCGATGTAGCCGTCTTTATGATACTGGTGAATGCGCGAGTTAGTGATTATCTCCGCGAACAAATCTGGCGCGGCATTCTTCCATCCGCCTTGTGATGTCGGGTAAATAAACACGACGCTGCTGGCGAAATCCCGTGCTATTTTCATCAATCCCGCTTCTTCTGCGAAAATTCGCGCACCATCTGCGTTAATTTTATTTTCAGCAAAAACAAGAAGATACGGCGCAATAAATCCGTAGTTCAAAACATCAGAATGAAGTTTTTTATCGGGTTTTGGAACAAGAACAGTCGCCTTAAATTTCGTGAACGTATGCGACCAGTAAACTGTTCCGTCTTTTAATGTATTGGTTTCAGGTGCTTTTTCCATAGAAACAGTTTATGCCGATTCCCGCGTAAATGCAAATCATATGTTTTGAATAAAAAAAGCCGAGGCTCCGGTTGGGAACTTCGGCTATTGTTTTGGTGTGTGGAGGTTTTACTGGCGGGTAAATACAATACCACCAGAAGTTGTGAATTTTCCTCCAGAGATTGTAATCGTTCCTGTCTGCTGTTGTTCAGCTGGAACAGCTTCAAGTGGTACATTTTCATTTGTAATTGTTACGGATGTTTGACCTGTAAGTGCAACTCCAAGTAGATATCCAACTAAATAATTTTGACTAATTTGTTTTGTTATTGTTAATGTCAAAGTTCCATCTGTATTAGGATTTCCAGAGTATGTTCCAGACACTACAATTAAATTCATTGTAAGACCATTATGTGTGCCACTCATATGACCAGAAAAAGTTCCGTCAGTATTGAATATATAATTACGTGTAAATCCATCTTCATCTATACCTGTAAACACAACAGCTTTGTCTCCGCAACCAGTGAAAACTAATGCCATCACTACAAAAAAATAAACAAACCTAATGTCTTTTTCATAATAAATCTCCTTGTTACCGTGGTATTTTTCGCGTATCTATGCTGTAAGTAATGTTATAGGTAACTATATGTTATGATAACTAACGTTTTGTATATGGTCAAGGGTAACTGTGAGTTATATTTTTATATTAATGAATGAGATTCCGATAAAAACTGTCATAAGTGAAAATATAAAGTTACTTCGCAAAAAGCTTGGCTGGAGTCAGGAATTCTTGGCAGAGAAAACCGGAGTCTCTGCGCCTTATATCACACAGATAGAAGTTGGAAAACGCGCACCTTCATTGGATATTATCGAAAAATTAGCAACAGCTTTACAAGTTGAATATAAAGTATTGTTCGAACCCCAAGATGCTGCAAAAGATGCAGCCTTAAATGAGTTTTCAAAGTATATTCTTGAATCAAGACTGATTTCTGCCATCACTGATGCAATTCACAAAGAATTCAACGCATAGATTTTTATATAAAGTTCTCACATAATGCAGATTTTGTGTTATAATGAAAATATGAAGATTTATCTAGATAACTGTTGTTATAATCGACCATTCGATGATCAAACGCAAGATAGAATTCATATAGAAAGCGAGGCAGTTCTCGCCTTGCTTAAGGCTTGTGAAAACGGTGATATTACAATTCTCTCAAGTCCTGTCGTAAGAATGGAAATAGATAAAGCTTCTGATGATGACAAGCGAACAAAAGTTTTGTCATTATATTCGCTCGCGAATCCAGAGGTACCGTTTTCAGATACAATAAAAAATCGGGCTGAAGAAATTCGCTCAAAGTTAAATATTCGGCTTATGGATAGCCTTCATGTAGCGACAGCGGAAGCTGGTAAGGCTGATGCTATGCTTTCTACGGATGACAAGCTTGTGAAAGCTTGTTCGAAGATGAAGTTAGATGTGAGGGTGATGAATCCCGTAACATTCTTATTGGAAATGGCAAAAGGAGATATGGAATGAATGCGGTAAAAAAAATAAACATAAATAATTATAGTCAGATTCGTACACTTGGACTGGAGGCTTTAAAAAATGCTCTTGGAGTTGTTGGAGCAACACGTTTTTTGCAGCAGTACGATACTGGCTACGGTGATTATACAAAGGAAAAGTATTCTTTTGAAGAAGAAAACGCTGAAGATATATATACCCAACTCAAAAAATATTAATGTTTGCCGGTGGAGATTTTCTTTATCCACTTGCCGCTGCGGAGGCGGATGGCGCACCACAGTGTTTTGACAACTTGGTCGGATTTGAGTGCGGCATAAACCCAGAACGCGGGAATGCGAAGCACCGGACCCGTGATTATTCCTAGCGGGATTGCGAGTATCCACAGAAAAATGTTGTCGGCAAGCATCAGCACTTTTGTGTCGCCGCCGCCGCGTAGAACGCCTTTCGTCATGATGCTGTTTATCGCGTGGAAAACGACGATGAAGCTTATTGAAAGCATTAGTTGCTCGGCTATTTCGAGTGTTTCTTCTGAAAGATTTTTGTATGAATAGACGATGGGGCCGCTTACCGCAAGAATGAACAGCCCAGAAAGCACTCCGAGCGCGATACCGAGACCGAAGAACTGGTATCCCTGTTGCATCGTCTTTTCGCGGCTTCCCATGCCGAGCGTCTGCCCCGTTACGATTGCGCCCGCCTGACTTACGCCCGAAATTACGACTGTGCTCAGTTGCTGCGTGACGCTAGTAATAGCGTTCGCGGCGACGAACGCCGCGCCCATGCGGCCTATTACCATCGCGACAGAATTGTTCCCGATAGCAAGAATGCCGTCGCTTATGAGAACCGGAATGCTTATCCGCATGTACTCACGCAGCAACGAGCTTGTGTTCATAAAAAGGTCTTTCAGCTTGAAACGGATGCGGCTGTCCTTAAAGAAGAGGTAGCCGCAGATTGCGCATGTCTCGAAAATGCGGGCTATAAGCGTGGCGAGCGCGGCTCCGGCAACGCCCATCTCCGGCAGTCCGAAGTGTCCGAAAATCAGCG
>JAEEGK010011687.1_pt1 | contig 20018 bp, 15 predicted proteins | sample 8958771 | NCBI WGS metagenome assembly JAEEGK01 (sample SAMN16246547, study PRJNA631951) | gut metagenome | biome: gut microbiome; feature: rumen; material: SC-attached | host: Bos | place: Iran: Karaj | collected 2018-10
CACTTGTAGCGGGCACCGTACTCCTTGATCTCATAGCCTGAAGGCTCGTAGCTGATGATGCGGTCCTTGTGATGGGCCCACACACTGCTGTTGCGGTAGTCGTCAATTACTGACGTGGCCACACGGATCATGGCGTTGGGCGAGCCCTCGAAGGCATTGTCCCAGATGCTCTTCACCCGGTATTCAGGCATCGCCTCCCAGTGGTTGGTGCCCTTGGTGGTGTACTGCATCAGGTCCACCTTCTCCAGATGCGGCGCATTAGCAAAGGCCTTGTGACCGATGAAGAAGTGGAACTCGCTGTTGGCATTGTAGGCCTGGGCATTAGCGTCCTGGAAGTAGATGCGCTTCACCTTCGACTCGCCAGTAAAGCCCTGGTCGGCCACACAGCCCAGATGGGTGTGACTGGTGAAGTAGCCCACCAGGTCGTTGAGGATATACACCTCGCCGTTCTCTGGCACGCTCTCCTCGTCGATAGAGGCTGCGGTGATGTAGGCCTTTTCGGCATTGATGAACCAGCCGTCATCGTTCTTATACCAGCCGTAAGTCTCTGGGGTATGCACGCTGGTATTGAAGAACTTGGTGTAGTTGTTCTCCGAGATGTACGTGTACTTTACACCTTTGTAAGTGTAGGTGTAGTCTTCACTCGATGCACGCCGGGGCACTTGCATCGCCTTCACAGTGCGGCCGTCGCTCATCTGCACCTGTTCGGGGATGCTGTCGCCACCCACGGTGGCGTTTCCCTGTGCACTTGCGCCAATGGCTGTCAATGCCAGCCATGAGGCTAATAGTAATTGTAGTTTATTCATATCAAAAAAATAAAAATTAATATATTATATGTTTCACTTTTTCACAAAGAAATCTTTCGGTCCTGTGGTGTAGAGGTTGCCGAAGTTGGTGTAGTTATAGATACCCACATGCGAGCCAAGGGTGTGCTGGGCGCAGTAGAGGTAGAGGTCGCGATAAGTGCCGTTGGGATATTCGGTGGCGTGGCCGATGAGGTTACGGCTGAATCGGTCGCACATCCACACACCCAGTTCGTTGCTCCACGAGTCGGCAAACGACTGCTCATAAGGTCCTGCCGAACAGATGGCCAGCACACCGGGGATGCCCTCAAGGGCTTGCCCCATGTTGGCCGAATAGCAGGGCTCCAGACAGATGAGCATCTGACGGAACTGATGGGCATCTGCCATCGATTGTAGCGTCTCTGCCAGCAGATCGGCTGTCATACCCTGCCCCGCCGACAGGTCGCGCCACGCCATCTCGTTGGCACCGTTCACAGCCTTGCAGCGCCCGTGTCCGCTCCAGAAGAAGAGCACGTTCTGTCCCTCGTCCTTGGGCAATACCACTGGCGTACGGTCGGTCTTCTCGCCCTTCAGTATGTTCACGATGTCCTGCGGTGTGAGGTCGGCATTATGGTAGTCGATCACCGCGCCTTGGCGCAGGTTCTTGCCACTAGGGTCGGTACGCACGGCTCCCTTGTCGCTGTTCTCCGCAGCATAGGCGCAGTCGTCGGCACTGACTAGGATGATATGGTCGTCGTCATAGCCGTTAGCCTTCAGCATCTGGTAGATGCTCAGCACGTCGGCCTCATGGCGGTAATTACTCCAGCCGTTGCTGCCCTGCACCAGTACGGCGTATTGCTCGGTGAGTGTAGGATAGGTGATGTGGGCCGTAGCATCGCTATATTGCTTGTCGAACTTCTCCTCGGCATTCTCCACCAGCCAGTTCCATGAGGCCAGCGCCTTGCCCGTCTGGGCATTGCCTGCTCGGCTGTAATAGCCCGAATGCTGCACACGACTGTTTTTAATGACCCAGTTGACGTAGGTGGTATTGAGGGCTGCCGTGTAACACTGACTGTCGAACTGCACAGGCCCCGAGGCGCCCTTGAATCCTATGAGTTGTCCTTGCTCCAGGGCAGAGAGGTAGAGCTCCATGCCCGTCTCGCTCCAGGCATAACCCGATAGTAAGTTGTCGGTGGTGGTGATGGCGATGATGGCATCGTTCAGATTCTCCACTTCCTGATGGTGTTCCATATAGTTGGCGGCGAAGGCGGCCAGCAGCAGGGCATCATAGAACTTACACTCAGCGAAAGTAGGCTTGGTTTTGTAGCGTGCCTCATAGCTCATCTCGAATCCCGTCATCGGATCTGCGTAGGGCGAAAAACCCTCAAATAGATCGATAATGGTCCTGTCGTATATATCGAATGCCGCTATCCTTTCATCGGTGAGGTTCGATAATACAAAAAAAACGGGTGAGATACTGCTGACGAGATAATGATATTCAGACTCGCCGAAAACGGAGATATCCTCGCCCTCAGCTTCATACTCCTTCAGTCGTTCGACAATATCTATCCCAAAACGCTGATATTGAATTTTGCTAATCTCAGGTAGACACGCCGGTTTCTCTACGACTACAAAGGCAGGTATCGTAATCGACGGAAATGTTTCTTTGATATCTTCGTAATACGCTTTCATTTTCTGCGTGAGCGTTTCCGGGTTGGAATATTGCTCGTTATACTTGAAGCCTATGCCCAGCTCGGCAGCCGAGAAAGGCCCCCATTCAAAGAATGTCTGACCGAATTTGTCGTCGGGCGTGAACAATGCGGAATAATCAGAAAACATAGCATACGTTTTGTCCCTTTGGATGTTGGCTGCATACATACTCAACATCACCTCCACGAGCGACACATCGGTCTCGGTGAGCGACCATAGGAACGGTTGTTGTCCGCTGCCAGTGCTGGTAATGGCAAAGCGGCGTATCACGGTTTCGCTGGTGGCAGTGGGCAGGATAAGTGGCTTCTTGGTCTGCTGACAGTAGGGCGCCAGCTGCTCCACATTGTCGCTGTCGAAGGGGCCTATCACGGCCATCAGGTCTTCGCGGTCAGCCAGTTGTTCGCCCAATGCCTTCAGGTCGTTACCGTATTCGTCGTACCACTCCACTTTCAGGTCTATGCAGAGCGTGTCGTGCAGCTGGCCATTAGACAGATTCGTCAGCATCCACTCGGCGGTGCGCTCCAGTCTCGCCTTCATAATGGGGTCGTTCAGCGGCGCCACCACGGCCACCGTCTTCTCCACCCATCGGCGCGAGTCCTTATACACAATGGTGTCATCCTCGGTCCTACAGCCAGTTGGTATGATGATGGCTGCGGCCAGCAGCCATAACAAATACTTCTTACTTCCCATACCGCTCCGCCTCCTTTCTGATGGCTACCTGGCGCACACTGTCCGCTACAGCAGCTTTAACGCTGGCTTGGTCCCCTATAATAATCTCCGTGCCCCCATCAGCCAGCCCCAACGTCTGGTGTTTGGGCATTGTGCCGTTTGTCCATTTCTCTATATAGTCGTCCAGCACCGTATCAATATGCTTGATGACGTTCACGAGGTTAAAGCCATTTCTCAGGGGGATATAGTCATCGACGCACACATAATAATTGTAATCAGGTATGATGCGGAGGAAGGCATTCATGGCACCGCCGCAGACGGGCACAACACATACATCGTCATCTCCGTTACCGGCCTCATTGTATATACGCAGCGCAGTGGTGTCGGCCAGTTGGAATCCGCCACCGGGCTCGTCGCTCAGATACTGTATCAGGAGCGTTTTTTCATATTTATGTGTGGTATCGTTAAAACCATCTACAAAGCCCTCTCCGGCTTCTACCACCGATTGTGTGTAGGGATTGGCCAGTACCAAAAGGAATGAATTAACAAAGAGCCTAGACTTGCATACAAATCCCGCCATATACATCGCCCCATAGTAGTCGATGTAGAGCGTGGAGCCTTTGCCCTCCAGGGGTGTCGATGTCTCCAGATAGAGCAGATCGGCATTGGGATTGTTCTCCAGGCGGCGGTTGTTCTTCCGGATAAACTCCTCGTAGGCGGGACTGGTGACAATAAACAGACGGCGCACGCTGTCCTGCGCGCTCTCCATCTGCTGGAACATCATCTCCAGATAGGCCTGCCCCTGCTCCATGCTCTCAGGCATCAGATGCAGGGTTCTGAGACCGCGCTCGGCTGCCGACGCCTCAATGCCCTTGTATATCTTGTCGCAATACGAGCGGTCGCCCAGACTGTTAGGCCCGTATATCACCGTCACCAGCGGGGCCGTGCTGGGCTGCTCCTCGTCGGGATTAGGCTGATAGATGGTATCGCCCTCCTTGGTACAGCCTGTCAGCAACAGGCCGGCCAATAATATAAAGCTCAGGCTCTTTCTCATGATTTAATTAGTTAAATAGATGTAAACAAGGCATGCACGGACTCTTTCGTAGAAGGTCCACAAATGTGCATAACCCTCACGGCCCTTACCGAAGTCGTAAACTTTATAGTAGACAACTGTTCCTTCTTTGAAACTATCCGTCACCCAATACCTGTCCCGAACCATATTTTCGCCACCTACACTTTCGAAACCATCACGCAGTTGCTCGTAGCCGCCAGCAGCGTCAATCATCGTATAAAACATTCCTAATTCGGGCAGCCTCCAGTTACAGTTGCTGAATTTCGGTTCATGGCGCTCAGCGATGCAATCAGCATAGGCTCCTTCTGCATAAAAACTCATTTCACCCCAATTCCAATTATAAAAATACTCATCAGTGAGGGCGAGCGCAAAGACGTACTGCAGGCCATAGTGGTTATAAACATAGCAGATCTTGGCCACTGGCGTAACGCCAGCAGGCAGTTTGTCGTAATCATAGTTCCTACCGTCGCTGCCGATAACCTGTCCAAACACGGGGTCGGTAAAGTTGAGGGCTGGGGGACCCTGCTGCGCGTCGGGCGAGACATTCACCACATTTCCATCATCGTTGCTGTTTCCACCGAAGTCCACTGAGGTCTTGGTGGCATTGCCATTCTTGTCGACGGCAAAGCCCACTGTGGGGCTCGTGGCGCACCAGGCAGCCACGTGCTCAGGTGTCTGAACAAGCGACACGGATGCTGTGGGGTCAGTGCCAAAGCCCCCGGATGCCGTCTGGCCGTTAGCCAACTTGGCCTCATAGGTTGCAGAGGTTGTTACCTTCACGATGTAACTACTGTCAGGCTCCACAGCGCCCTTCGGGGTGAGTTTCGCCCAGAGGCCCTCCGTCAGCGGCAGGACCTTGGCGTTGAGTGTCTTCTTCCACGTTGTCGAGATCATCACCTCTTTCTGCTTGGCACCCGTCTGGTCAACGTAGTTCACCTCCACATTGGCCACCTTCAGCACATCGTCAGTCACCTCCACGGCATACGTCATCTGCACATCAGCCTGCTCCTGTGGGGTCTCGGTCTTGTCGTCATCACTCGAGCAGGCGCTCAACATGACCGCTGTCAGGGCGCAGGTCAAGATGGCGGCTAGCATCGTTAATAGATTCCTTCTCATTCTTGTTTAATTATATTAATATAGATTATTGATTCAACCGGGATATCTCTTTGGCGAGGGTCTCAGCGGTGGGCATGCCGGTATCGGCATAGGCCACACGGATGGTGGTGCTGGCATCGCTGATGTAGATGCGAGGGATGCGCGAGGGGGCGTAGCGCGAATAGACCTTGCGGTCGGGCTGTGGCGAGTAGGGCATCGTGAACTCGGCAAACTTCCAGAAGGGCTCAATATCCTCTGCCAGGTTCTTACGGGCGATGAGCACGATGGGCAGGGGCTTGCCATTGCCAGTCAGTTCGCCCTGGCGACTCATGTCCCACAGTTTCTGCACTTCGGGCAGTTCATGGCGGCAGTCGGAACAATCCACCGAAAACAGCACCACCACTGAGGGCTGGCCTTTGAGGTCGGCTGTGCGCACCACCGAACCGTCGTTCATCGTCACCTCAAACTCTGGCAACTGGTCGCCCACTACAAGGCTGTCGGCATCCATCACCTCGTCACCGTCAACCTTGTCGTCAACCGCTGAACACCCGCCACAGGCAGTCATCAGCAGCGCAGCCAGAAACCAGAGCAGAAGCTTTCTCATGGATGATTCCTAATAGGTAATTCTAACATCCTTCAGAACTGTAGCCCAAAACTTCCTGAATCCACCGACATAAGCGGGTGCCCAGACCATTATCAGGGTTACTAGAATTACCGTCATTTCCTCCAAAATCTACTGATGTCTGTTTAGCATAGCCCTCCTTGCTGACGGTAAAGGCTACAGTGGGGCTCTGGGCGCACCAGGCAGCAACCTCATCGGCAGTCTGGGCGGCAGTGGGTACAGCATTGGGATCGGAGCCATAGCCGTCGAAAATGCTCTTGCCGTCAGCCCACTTAACCTCATAGCCTGCTACAGTAATTACCTTCAGCTGATAGTTGGCCGATGCCACACCGCTCTTTGGGGTGATCTTAGCCCAGAGGCCCTCAGTCAGTGGCAGGGTCTTGGTGTCAAGTGCCTTAATCCACTTCGTCGAGGTCATCACCTCTTTCTGCTTGGCGCCCGTCTGGTCGACATAGTTCACCTCCACATCTGCCACCTTCAGCACGTCATCGCTTACCTCTACGACATAAAACATCTTCACCGCCTGTTCCTGTTCGGGCTCGGTCTTGTTGTCATCATCGCTACTCGAGCAGGCGCTCAACCATGTCACTGTAAAGCCGCAAGTCAGGATAGCAGCCATCATCAACAGAATGTTCTTTCTCATATGTTTCATAACAGATTGTTTTATTTACGAAGTTAGTGAATATTTTTATATGCGGAGTTAATTATTGTATTCATTCTGCAAAAATACGAAATAATTCCAATTATCCAAAGTTTTTTGCCATTTTTTATCAGTTTCCCCCTCATTTTCGCGAAAACCATACGCCAGCCCCCACGCCGATCCCCAAAGAATCAGCCTTATCGAGTTAGCCAAAATGCAGTTTGCGAAAGATAGTCTTTTGCAGGGCGAAAGATAATCTTTTGGAGGACGAAAGATAGTCTTTCGGGAGGTGAAAGACTATCTCTTGTAAAATGGCCGTAATGGCGCTGACAGGGCGACCATTATCAGCCGTTGCGACGAGCCTCCAGTTCGCGGAGGATGCGGCGGTCGCGCGAGGGTTTTACATAGTAGAGCCACTTGCAGTGGTTGCAAACCCTGCGGTACGTCCCCGTCTTCATGCGTTCTAATTTCGAGCGGGGCAGCGCCTCGCCACACCGCGTACAAATCATCAGTTCTTCCATAATCATTCCCATTCTATTCCTTGCTGTACAGCTTTGGAGATGAGCCAGTTCGATTTGTCGGACTCTACGAACTTATACTGAACCACGTCGCCTGCATCGGTCTTCTCTTCATCGAACCCTACGAAGCGGTGGTTCTCCAGGTCCATGCGGACACAGCACTCGCCCACGGTGCCGAGATGACCGAAACGCACCTTCTTGATGTGTATCATCGTGCGATGATGCGCAAAGTCGCGCTCCATAATTTCCACCCATGTGGCCTTGTTGGCATAGTCGCTGGTACCGGCGATATCCCACATCTCGGGCACGTAAGTCCTGCCTTCCCTCATCAGTGGTGGCTTTCGGGGGTGGGCCACCATCCACGTCAATTGGTTCTCCACCTGTGCAAAGTCTACCACCTGGTTAATCACGTAGTTGGCCCTCTCCATCGGATCGTTGCCCTTGGCCTGCGTCATATCCACCCAGTTGGCAGGGTCAATCACGGTCATGTCGATTTGATAGCGCAGGCCTATCTGACGGGCTGTCTCCAGAATGTCGTCGATACCCTTGCACTGGTGGGCGTCGACGATGAAGAAGTGGCTGGCGAGGAAACGTATGGCCTCATTGAGCGTGTGTTCATCCACCGACTCGCGGTTGAGCTGACGACCTATCAGCATGGTGGCCAACTCATGAAACAGCAGCTTGTAGGGGAATTTCTCGGGGGTGTAGAGACAGATCTTCCAGCCGTGCTCCACCGCCAGCGAGAGACACTTGAAGAGCGTGAACGTTGACTTGCCGCTGCCGGGGAATCCTGATGTGACACCGAAGTAACCTTTCTCCAGCTTCTCGAGTTCGGCCAGTTTCTCCAGTTCGATAGTCATTCCCTCAGGGATGCCGCCCTGATCGTAGTACCACCATAGGCCCGACTCCCACTCGCCCTTAGTCACCTCGCCCGGAATATCCGACAACTCAGCTGCATCGATACAGGCCCTGACCACCTCGACACCTCCCTTCTGCAGGGCTTCGTTGGCATCCTTGAAGCTGCCCCAATTTACCACCTTACAGCGGGCGGCACCGAAATACTTCAGCAGGTTGTTGCAGGCTTCCTGCCCTGCATCGTCATTATCGACACCGATGATCACCGTCTTCACCTGGGCGAAGAGTGTATAACGGAAACCGTCGAACAGTTCCACCCGCGAACGGGCACCGTTGCCCAGCGATACCACTGCCTCGTAGCCAGCCTGTATACAGGCCATCGCATCATTACGTCCTTCGGTGATGATCATCTCCTCGTGGCCCACCACCGAGTTGACATTCCAGGGGATGGGGTCGCAGCCCGCTTCCTGAGTGAATCCTTTCTCCTTATGCAGTGGACGATAGTGCACATTCACGCACTTAGCCCCGTCGAAGGTGGGATAGGCAATGTATATCTCCTCCTGGTTGTCGACCTTTTTGGAAATCCACTTGATGCCCATCTTCCTAACCAGCTCCATCGGCAGTTTGCGTTCCTTCTCGAAATAGTCGATCAGTTCCTGAGGATAGTCATCGCGCAGTAGCGACAGGTCAATGCTTTTCTCCGTGTTGTCTTTGCGCTTACGACCGCGCTTGGGGGCTATCTCCTTGTTGTAGAACGCTTCGGTCCAGAACCACTTACCGCAGTTGTAGCAGAATCCCCAGCCGTCGTCGGGATACACGGCCACGCACTTCTCCTTCCGATGTTCCATCTTCCGGCCGGAACTGCACGAAGGGCACTGGCATCGCAACACGTTTTTCGTGTCATTCTGCCTTACCACCTTATGAGCACTCGTCAGGTCGGTTTCTTCCAGTACGTAATACTTCTCGTCGATAATCTTCATGTCGCTTCTTTCTTAAACAGTTGACGGTAAACAATCAGCTCTGCGTGAGCGTCGAATTCCTCTGCAGGCACCCAGTCGTGACGCAGGTAACTGTACATGTCGTTACGTCGGCGCTGGGGCGGTGCATCGCCAGGCAGGGGCTGACCGTGGGAGGCGTAACGCCTGCCCGCGCGCAGGACTTCAAACTGAGAGTGCGTGTCGTTCAGACACACGCACTTTTTCTTTTTTTCTTTTTCTATATCTTCATCTAATTCTATATCTTCCGCGCGCATTGATATGTACGGGCGGGAGTGGAGCATCTTTGCGCTATCCTTAGGGAACTGTTGCTGCATCCACAGACTCGTAAAGCGCGAACCTTCGATCACGAAAAGACCGTAGTTACAGATCACCCTGTTTACGTCGGAACGGTGCTTCTTCAGCTGTATGGCCAGGGAGCTGAGCTGACGACCGGTATAGATGCCCCATCCGCCCTCGCAATGAGCCAGGTAGAGATTCAAAGTCACATATATCCCAAGGCCGGCTGCTCCCTCTTCGGCAAGCAAGTCGACCACCTGGGGCTGCGACAGCAGTTCGCGTTGCAATTTGATAAAAGCTTTCGATTTCATTTAATTACTCAATTCTTGTTGTTTTGCCGTTGCTGATTAAGAGTTTCTCGTGGCGGTTGTGGCGGAAGTTCACGCGGCAGGACACGTGGACCCACCAGGCAGAGCCGCTATGCTCCAGAATCAGCTGGTCGTAGTCAATATTATCTTTCATCCACTCGAACAGCAGACGGGCTATCTGTTCCGTGGTGGTATAGCAAAAAGGCCACGCGCGGCGGGGGATGGTGACGTCGGCGGCCTCGCCCTTCATGTGCTGGGAAGCATCGGCACCATGAACGGCCTTGTTGAGGTCGGGGCTGCGGAAGCCCGAGCTCACCTGGATGGGCAGGTTGAAGTGACAGCGCGTAGGTTCGAGACAGCGCACACAGAGGTTCTGCAGAGCCGTGATATGGCTCTTCAGCGGTGTGTTGTTGATGTGGTTCTTCTCGGCCGTCTCTGATCGCAGCATCTCGCCGAGTGTAAAGTGCTCCGACAGGAGCATATGGGGATCGAATAGTGGTTTCATAATTTGTTAGAATTTGTACATGATGTGAATTACAATCGGTGGCTGCCAATAGAGCCACGCACGTCAGGGCGCCACTCATTGTAGTGGCGCCCGTCGGTAATAATCTCAAAAAGCTTTTCTGTTTCATCGTTGTTGTTTTTAGAATGTTGAACATTTTGTCTGATTGACTGTGCAATTCATTTGCAAAATTACAACATTTGAAGACCTTTGTCAAGGGAGTAGATGGGAGTAAATGCCTTACTCCCATCATTTTTTTGAGAATTCACCAGGATACATCTCACAAAGTGCCTTAAAAGCCACACTTAACGACTTTGGATTCTTACGTTGTCGTAAAGAATCGACGATGCGACTGGGGTTTTTCGGTTCTTGAATCCCCAACATTCCATACACAAGTGACGCTGTTTCGGCTAGTGTGGCGTCACGTCCAAGGTCGTGTTTCAATGCGCCAGAACGATACAGACAGTAAGTGAACTCCATCAGGTCGACTTTCGACCCCTCCCAGTGAAGGCACGACAGACCTATTCTGCCTTGCCAGACATCCCTCAGGATGTTGAAAAAAAGTTTTAGTCTTTTCATATTTTGTCTTTGGTTTTTAAACGGCCGCAAAGGTAGGTGATCCCTCGGAAAGCAACAAAAGATTAGTAAGGCAAAGTAAAATCAAAGTATGATTGGGAGGCATTCCAAAAGAAACAAGTAAAAACATAGTAAGATCATAGTATAAACCTATGCAGCTTTTACTAAAAGAATCTTCTTCTTTAGAATTTCAAGGAACTTAAGACATAGTTCCCGTTGGCGTTTATCTTGATTCGTCCATTTCATATAATGAGTATTGTGTAATATATACTTTGAAGAGTTGCTCATAAGAGAACCTATCTTACAGCAACCATCTGGGGTGATTCTATCTGCAAGGTTCTTAAAGTCTGTGCCTGAAAGGGTGCGTTTCAGGTCGTAGACAATGACAAGATAAAAGCTGATCCAATCTCGCTTCTTGACGATAGGTTCATATTCGTTAAGTTCTATAATTGATTCATATAACAATCGTTCACGCTTAGCAGTTCTCAACTTATTATATAGCCGACAGAGCGTTTCATTATTAATTGACATCTCGGGGGATTCTTGGTAAGGTCTTTTGTTAAATAGTTGACGGATTTCGAAGATGAAATTATTCAGACGTAGATCATTTGAATCAAAGGCATGACACTCTAAGAGTCGGAGAATAGTTTCCTCACCTGTGGCCATCGCTCTTTTCTTGAGTTCTTCCACAGGTACAGTCTTTCCGTTAAAGACAATCGTATCATTCACTTTGGATTCCAGTTGCTACTTGTTTTTGTGAGTTTGACAATAATAACACAATAATTGCCGCTTACAAAAAAGTAAGGCAATTGGATTAGTCTAGTTCTAATCCTTCAAGTATCAAAGGAGTATTGTAGGACCATTCTCGTGACGAGCGCCCATCTTCAAAAAAGCGGCCCAACAACGTGAGCCAGGAGAGAAGGATATTGTCATGTTTGTTGTTTTGAGGTGCAAATTTACTACAATTCTGTCAGTATTCAAAATAATTCGCTAGATTATTTCATTACACACGTAAAGATCTGCACAAATAAGGACACATTTGTGCATGTTTTGCCCCCAAAACAATTGAAAGTAAGAAAAAAACTTGGATTTTTCAGAAATAGTTTGTACCTTTGTCCCTTGATCACTGGCGACAAACCTCAGTGGAGAATCAACAATGAAACAACAGAAAAAACTCTGGGTGATGGCCGCCATCCTATTTATTATCTGCGGCACGTGTGTGATAACCTGTTGGGGCAGCGAGGACGACAGTCCCGCTGTCAGTCCGACGGACGACAGCAGCCAGTTTGTAACCCTGACGGATGTCGTGCCCGACGCCATCCTGGAGATACGCTACTACGGCACGTACAACTTCGTGGGACAGCGCATCGACGGCTATGAGGAGCCTACGGCCCTGCTCACCAAGCAGGCAGCCCTGGCGCTGAAGGCGGTGAGCGACGACGTGATGGCCCAAGGCTATCGTTTGAAGATCTACGATGCCTACCGTCCGCAGAAGGGTGTTGACCACTTCGTGCGCTGGGCGCAGGACCTCGCCGACACGAAGATGAAGCCCTACTTCTATCCCGATCTTGACAAGAGCGTGCTCTTCGAGCAGGAGTACATCTATGAGCGCAGTGGTCACACCCGCGGCTCGACCATCGATCTGACGCTCTTCGACATGGCCACGGAAAAGGAACTTGACATGGGCGGCACCTTCGACTGGTTCGGCCCCGAGAGCCATCCCGACTTCTGCGGCAATCCCGACACGGGTGAATATACGGGCGACAATAGCAAATCGCCCGCCGAGCCGAAGCGCAGCATCACCGCCGAGCAGTTCGAGCACCGCATGATACTGCGCCGCGCCATGCTCGCCCACGGCTTCAAGCCCCTTGACACGGAGTGGTGGCACTTCACGCTCCGCGACGAGCCTTTTCCCGACACCTACTTCACTTTCCCCGTCAAGAAACTGGGCCGTCCTTCGTTACAGACTTTTTCGTATCTTTGCAAACGAAATGAGGAAATAAAGATGTATAACCCCTAAATATTTAACTAATGAAAAAGATTTTATTTGCAATGGGAATTTTTGCGTGTATAGCAACAAGTTGTGCCCAGAAACAACAGAAACAAGAAGAACAGGCTCCGAAAGTGCTTGTACTTTACTATTCACAGAATGGTGCCACACAGGCAGTGGCAGAAGAACTGCAGAAGCAGTTGGGTGCTGACATGGAACGCATCGAGGCTGAAGAGCCTTATGCTGGTGACTTCCAGGCTACGATTCAGCGTAGCGGACAAGAGCGAGAGAAGGGTGAGACACCTGCCTTGAAGCCTTTGCAGTCGAAGATTGCTGATTACGACGTGATCTTCCTCGGCTATCCCATCTGGTTTGGTACTTACGCCATGCCTATCGCTACCCTCGTGAAGGAACAGGATTTTGCAGGCAAGACCGTTGTACCCTTCTGCACCTTTGGCAGTGGAGGTCTGAACACTTCTTCTGAAGCACTGATCAAGGCACTTCCCCAAGCCAATATTCAGAAAGGCTATGGCGTTCGTACTGCCAGAGTGGCTGCTGTAGAGAAGGAACTCAACCGTTTCCTGATTGAGAACGGCTATAAGGAAGGAAATGTAGAGGCACTGCCAGAGTATTCTGCCCAGCAGGCTGTGACAGACGAGGAGAAGGCCATCTTCGATGCTGCCTGCTCAGACTATCAGTTCCCCCTCGGCACTCCTGAGACCGTTGGCAAGCGTGAGACCAGCGAGAGCACTGATTATCAGTTTGTCGTTAAGGGTAAGGGCATGAATGGCGAAGAGTCCACTTCTACCATTTTCGTTACCGTTGGTAAGGAAGAGGGTGCCAAGCCAGAATTCACAGAGGTAGTCCGTTAAGGGCTTTCTACCACCCATCACCTGCAGCCAGTGACGCCAACATGCTTGCGTCGCTGGCTGCTGTCTTATTTCTCACAAAGCAAGTATTCCGAGAGGCCGTTGACAACGCGATGCTTGAAGTTGAACTTGTAGTTGTTCATCGACTTGCCCAGCTTGTGGGGTGATGTGTTGGCTGTATCGAAATAGGCATATTTTGATGCAAAGAGGTTAAGGATCTCTGTGGTTCCCCACCAGCGGCCTTTGCAGAATTGTTATTTTTTTGTCTATATATTTAATATTATAATTCCTTCAAATCCTACTAAATCCAATATAAACTACTGTATATAATAGGTTTTATCTACTTTTATAACCCTATTAAAACACTATAATAATCCTATTGAAATCCTACTAAAGCACTACTAAATTCTGTGAATATTCCATTAAAGACCATTTATCTTCGTCCAAGTAGGACCTCGCAGACTCTTTACTTACTTCTCGCAACTTTATCTATTAGTCCTAATTCCTAAATTCTCTAGAGAATTGAAAGCTTTGGACTAATCCTCGCAATCGTTCCCAGTAATGGGACTCTCAAATTCTCTAGAGAATTCAACAGCAACATCTAATCAAAAAACTTCCAAGCCCCTTTTATCATTCGAGTTACGTCCCTTATCAGCAGTTACTTGCCATCAGTATAGATCCTATAGTATTATAGTAGGGTTTTAATAGGGTTTAAGTAGGATATAAGTAGGACTTGTAAAACGACATATACACATTATAAACAATAATATAGTAATATTTTAGTAGGATTTATATTTCTAAATAGTAAATTTGCAAAATCAAACATCTTCTGAGAGATATCGCCATCATAATCAGTTCATAATCTTTAAAGGGGTCAATCCCTTTTTTTGCCCTTCTAAGTGATGAGCCAAAGTCTCATCAGTTGGTCGGCGATGTAGTAGTTGCCAGAGTCAAAGGAAACCAAACCGAATTCTTGTAGCTTCTTGATAGAACTTTGGACGCTGCTGGCTGACTTGAGACTGTGTCGGCGGATGAAGGCTCCAGATGTGATCTGCTGAGCCCTGTGTTCTTTGGCGATGGCATATAGCAATTCTTTTTGAGGTAAAGTGAGGCGAGCCATGATTTCACTATAATGTCTGTTGGCTTCCCTGACCATCTGGCTAATCACCTGTTCTGTCATCTCTTTCGTACAAAGGGCGTCTGAAGCTGTTTCTGCAAAAGCTTCGCGCATGGTCTTCTGATTATAATAGGTGTTACCATCAAACGTGTGATACACGTGGCTGATGGCATCATCTGAGATCCGTTTCCCGTTAGCAAGAAAATGATGATGAACAAACTCGGCATACTTTTCTTCTTCGATGACGTCAAGGCTCTGAATATCAGCGCTGTTATAGAATGGTCGTGCAGAGTCGAGGAACATCTCTTCTAACAGATGACGCTCACTTCCAGAGAAGATAAACTGCGTATTGGTCAGCTTCTGAATGTGTGAACGAAGCTCTGCCTCTATGTTCTTTTCAGGATAATTAGTGATTTGCTGGAATTCGTCAATGGCAACAAGGCATTTCTTACCTGCACTTTCTAAGGTTCGGAATATCTCCTCTAAAGAGTAAGTGGGATTCTGAATGTCGCCGATGGCTATACCAAAGGTGGGAAGGGCCGTTACAGGATCGAAGCCAATGTTACCTGTAAGAGAACGCATTGTGGCGATTGCCAATTTCTGCATCTTTTGGCCTCGTGAGGCAAGAGTGTTGAAGACAGCTTTGCCCAGTTCATAGGTGAATTCCTGCAATGTGGATGTCTTCAGGATATCTATAAAGAAGGTTATGTAATTATTGCTGATGGTATGTTTGTCAAAACAGGAATTATCCTCGAATCATTATTTATTTTGGATTATTTAACTTGCATTATGCAATTTGAATAATGTGAAATGAATAAAGGAAACTCTTTTAGGTAGTATAAAAAACTTCGTCAAAATTTGGTTGGTAACAGATAATTGGTTACATTTGCATCCTATTATAAACTTTGCAGCCAAGATGAAGACATTTGAAGAATTAGGGGTCAGCGAGGTGATTCGCAAGGCCATTGAAGAGTTGGGATTTGTGCAGCCGATGCCTGTACAAGAAGAGGTGATTCCCTATCTGTTGGGGAATGAGAACGATGTCATAGCTCTAGCCCAGACAGGTACAGGAAAAACTGCTGCTTTCGGCATCCCCCTGTTGGAGCGCATCGACACCTCTCGTCGTGAAACGCAGGCACTGGTATTGTCGCCTACGCGTGAGCTTTGTCTGCAGATAACTGATGACCTCCGTGACTTTGCCAAATATATGGATGGCATCCATGTGGAGGCAGTCTATGGTGGTGCTGCGATTGAACCACAGGTCCGTGCCTTGAAGAAGGGCGTACAGATTATCGTGGCCACACCAGGTCGCTTGGTGGATCTGATGCATCGTGGCTATGCCCGTCTGGAGCAGGTGTCGAATATCGTGCTCGACGAGGCAGATGAGATGCTGAACATGGGATTCTCTGACAGTATCAACGAGATTTTCGAATCGCTCTCAGTAGACCATCACACGTTGATGTTCTCTGCCACGATGAGCAAGGAGGTGGAGCGCGTAGCCAAGAAATATCTGCATGACTACAAGGAGATTGTTGTGGGCAGTCGCAACGAAGGTGCAGAGAATGTGAACCATATTTATTATATGGTGAACGCCAAGGACAAGTACCTGGTTCTGAAACGTATCGTTGACTACTATCCGCGCATTTTTGCCATCATCTTCTGTCGCACCAAGGTTGAGACGCAGGAGATTGCTGACAAGCTCATCAAGGATGGCTATAACGCTGAGTCGCTGCATGGTGACCTGAGTCAGCAGCAGCGCGACCTGACCATGCAGAAGTTCCGTCAGCACCTGACACAGTTGCTCGTAGCCACAGATGTGGCTGCACGAGGACTGGATGTGGATGACCTGACGCATGTCATCAACTTCGGACTGCCTGATGATATCGAGAACTATACGCATCGCAGCGGCAGAACGGGTCGTGCAGGCAAGAAAGGTACCTCGATCTCCATCGTCCACTCTCGCGAGAAGTTCAAGATCCGCAATATCGAAAAGGAGATAGGTAAGGAGTTCGTCAAAGCCGAGATTCCATCGGCAGAGGAAATCTGTAAGAAACAGCTCTACAAGGTGATGGACCAGATCGTGAAGACGGATGTCGACGACGAGGAGATTGCACCCTTCATGAAGGATATCAACCGCTATTTCGAGTATATCGACAAGGAGGAGCTGATCAAGAAGATCGTATCGCTGGAGTTTGGTAAGTTCCTGGCCTACTATGCCGAAGCACCTGAGATTGAGGAGGTGAAGCCTGATAAAAAGGAGAAGAAACCTCAGACTGATAAGCAGAAACTGCAGAACAAGGCACAGAAGGGCTATCGCAGACTCTTTATCAACTTAGGCAAGCGCGATGGTTTCTATCCTGGTGAACTGATGCAGACGCTGAACCGTTTTGTAGGCGGTCGCCAGGAGGTGGGACATATCGACCTGCTGGACACCATCTCTTATTTCGAGGTGCCTGAGAAAGATGCCAAGAAAGTGATGATCCAGCTGTCTGGTATCAGATATAAAGGAAGAACGGTTCGCTGCAATGATGCAGACGAGGGAGGCAGACCTCAGACGGAGAAGCCTCAAAAGCCCAAGCGTCAGAAGAAGGAAAGTTGGCGCGACTTGATGGGTAAGGCACCTCGCGACTTGAGGGGTCCAGAGCCCGACTTCTCTGAAGAAGGTTGGGCGATGCGCAAGCCCCGCAAGAAAAAGAAATAAAGAAAAAGCCCCGTTTCATCGGGGCTTTTTATTGTATTAATACGGTGAGATATTATTCAGCTCACCTATCTTCCCTTCTACAACAGGCGTGGTCATCAGCTTTTGGAAGTCTTCCAAAGTGATGTGTGTCTTGGGGGCAAAGTCAGGTGAGGTCATATACTCGAGCACACTGCGATAGAAGGCGCGTCCTTCAGGATAGGAGGTCGCACTTTCGAGATCAGCCATACAGACGAGCAGTTTGCCATTGCCGACAGCAAACTCAAAGACGAGGCCTAGTTTATGGTTACGTTCGATATTATCAATCACCTGTATGATTGGTCGGTAATCCTTGCCTGTATTGTCAAGCATGAAAGGATGGCTGGCCTTGATGATGGGGAACCACTGCCAGTTGGTGTGCATCTGGGTGGGGAACCCTTTGAAGATGGGGTGCTCAGGATCTGTCAGAATACCTAATGTGCCAGGCGAGACACTCTTCTTGTTGTTCTCTGAGATGGTCTTGAACATGCGATAGTTCCAATAGTCTGTCTGGAAGAGTCCGCCTACGCAGAGGTCTGAGGCTTCAGGCATCAGCAGCACGCTCTTGCCTTTCTCCAACTGACTGATGGCCAATGCATCGAGTTCGTTTGTCACTGTCAGCATACTCTCGAGCTTGCTCAGGTCGCTCCAGGCGGGATAGGCCCAGAGGTCGTAGGTGTTATGATAGGGTACACCAAAATACGCTGTTTCATCGATACTGAGACATAGCTGCAGCTGTGTAGGCTGCTTGATGCTGCTTAGGTCGATATTCAGTTCACCAGCGGTAAAGAGCCCTTCAGTAGAGGGTAGCTTCATCTCGCCAGATGCCACAGACGAACCATCTTTCTGTGCTAATTCCCAGCGGAGGGTCTTGCCATTGAGGGACTGGCCACTATAGTTGGCTACCTGGATCCATGCGTGGATGCCATCCTCGATGGTGAAACAGAATCTGTCAGCAACTAGCAAGGGTACTACAGGAGCGCACCACTGGCGCCATTCGCGCTCTGTACAGAGTCCCTTAGGATCCATGAAAGCATCGAGGATGCCGATATAAGCGCTTCCCTGTCCTGGATAATCCTGCAAGTCCAACAACTGGAAACCAGCCATATTCTTCGTGCGCAGATCCATCTCGATATCCTGTTTGTAGAGCTGTAACGACCAGAATCCGCTGGCTTTATGGAAATCCTCGGCCTGATCCAGCATACCAGCTTTCTCCAGACGATTGCGGAACACTTCCATATTATAAGGATAGAGTGTACCCGTATATTTCTTGATTTCATTGTAGTCTGGATAAGTCTGGAACTGGGCGGTCTCGTGCGAGATGACTGGTACAGCCTTGGTCCATGCACTTCCTTCAGGGAAGGCCAGTTTGCAACCTTCCTCGAAGTTCATCATCGTGTTGGGGTAGAAGTGGTTGATCATACCACCATCAGCCGCATCGGCAAATGAGAATGATCCACGGGTATGGGTATTGTAGTCGCCCCATGCCTCACCACCTACACGACAGGTCGTAAAGTAGTCCATGCCCTTCTTGACGCCTTGATAGCCAAGGTAATAGTTTGAGCCGAAGGTGTAGACTTTATCAGGAGCAATCTTGCGGAAGTCCTCGATGAATTCGGCCATTTTCGAGATGCTGCCCCAAAGCTCGTTGCCAAGAGCAAACATACGGAAGGAAGGATGATGGCCGTAGGTACGCAGGATATTCTCACCTTCCTTGTGGAGGAACTGCATCAGCACCGTGTCCTTCTCGTTGAAATCGCCCCAGAATGGGAGCTCAGGCTGCAGGATGATACCCAGTTCGTCGGCAGCGATGAAGGCTGCCTCAGGCGGACACCAGGAGTGGAAACGGACATGGTTCAGACCATAGGCATCGCAAGTGCCAAGGTACTCCTTCCACGATTCCACATCCATAGCGACGTGTCCTGTCAGTGGCCAGACGCAGGCATCGTGCTTACCGCGAAGGAAGATCAGGTGTCCATTGGCGTAGAAATGCTGACCCTCGATGTGGAAATCACGGAAATTGGGATGGATCTCTTTGACTGGAGATGGCGATGGTAAAACGTTCGAAAGTTCGATTCTTCCGATGATACCATTCCAATTTGTCTGGGTATCCTCCGTATAGGCGTGACTGCTGGCATAGAGTTGCTCAGGCACACCACTACCATTATCCACCATGATGGCGAGCTGGTGCTTGCCTGGTTTCAGAGTCTTGGGGAGGTTATATATCTGTGGGGTGGAGATATCATTAGAAGAGCCTATGAGTTTTCCATCAATATAGACTTCCGATGGTTTCGTACGCTCCAAGAAGAGATATATAGGTTTGTTTTTCCAGCTGACGGGTATCTCTATTTCGCGCTGATACCAGACCTTTCCCTTATACGACCAAGGACGTGTCAGGTGAGTTGTCTCCTCGCTTTTAGCGGTGAAATCGCCCTTTTTGTTTGTGTCTGTGGTTCCTGGCAACTTCACAGTCTCTGTCATCACGTCACCTGCCTTGATGGTGCCTTCGCGATCTAAGGCAAATTGCCAGGTACCACTCAGATCGATTCGTTTCGACTGATCCTCTGCCTGAACTCTCAGGCAGAGGACAGTCATCAGTAGTAATGTAGTTAGTTTTCTCATTGGGTCTTCAGTTTATTTCTTGAGGTTTTACCTTTCCTTTACTTGGCGTTGATCTCCTTCAGCAGACGATCTGCCTTGCCC
>JAEEGK010011690.1_pt1 | contig 20014 bp, 16 predicted proteins | sample 8958771 | NCBI WGS metagenome assembly JAEEGK01 (sample SAMN16246547, study PRJNA631951) | gut metagenome | biome: gut microbiome; feature: rumen; material: SC-attached | host: Bos | place: Iran: Karaj | collected 2018-10
ATGGGGTGGTCGGCATCGACGGTGGCCGGCACAGGGGCCATCGTCAGCGAGCCGAGCTTGATCTTGGTCTGGCTCTCGAACATAGGCTCCTCGACGTTGAGGGCGATGGCTGCGACGATACCCGTGCGGATATCTCCATACTCGAAGTTCTTCTGGAAGAACTCCTTGATGGTCTTGGCGATATGCTCCTTGAAGGCACTCTGGTGGGTGCCGCCCTGCGTGGTGTGCTGTCCATTGACGAAGGAGTAGTACTCCTCGCCATATTGATTGGCATGGGTGAAGGCTATCTCGATGTCGTCGCCCTGCAGATGGATGATGGGATAGAGGGCATCGGCGCTCATGCGGTCCTTCAGCAGGTCCTCCAAGCCGCGTCGCGAAAGGATGCGGCGCCCGTTGTACATGATGGCCAGACCGGTATTCAGGTAGGTATAGTTGCGCAGCATGGTCTCCACGATCTCGTCGTGGAACTGATAGTTCTGGAAGAGCGAGGCATCGGGCTCGAAGAAGATGTAGGTGCCGTTCTCGTCGTTGCTGGCCTCGGTAATGTCGCTGACCAGCTTGCCACATTCGAAGACGGCTTTCCTGACCTTTCCTTCGCGATAGGAGTGCACCTCAAAGTGGGAGCTCAGCGCATTGACGGCCTTCACGCCCACACCATTCAGTCCAATCGACTTCTTGAAGGCCTTCGAGTCGTATTTGCCGCCCGTATTGAGCACGCTGACGGCCTCGATCAACTTTCCCTGGGGTATGCCGCGACCATAGTCGCGCACCGACACACGCAGGCTGTCGTCGACGTTGACCTCGATGCGGTCGCCCGCCTTCATCTTGAATTCGTCGATAGAGTTGTCGATGACTTCCTTCAGCAGCACATAAATGCCGTCTTCGGCCAGTGAGCCGTCGCCCAGGCGCCCGATATACATGCCAGGACGCAGCCGGATGTGCTCCGTACCACTGAGGGTGCGTATGTTGTCGTCGTTGTAGTCAACAGGATTCTCAGGTAGTCCGATGATGTCTTGTTCTTCCATCTTTTTCAGCAAGGTTTCTATTCAATGGGCAAAGTTAGCACTTTTTTGCTAAAAAACGGCAAAAAAGGGAATTTTTTTTCGTTCATGCTTGGCAGAAAGGCTAAAAATCGCTATCTTTGCAGCATATTACGACTAACATTAAAAGCGACGAACATGGAAACGACCATTGAAATACGCTGCAAGAACAACGGTCAGACAGTGGAGGTGCCTATGGGCAGCTCGCTGGAGGAAATCTACGGGCTGCTGGGGTTGGAGATGAAGAACCCGCCTGTCATCGCTCGAGTGAATAACAAGGTGGAAGGCCTGCACTTCAAGGTCTACAAGCAGAAGGACGTGGAATATCTCGACATCACGTCGGCCAGCGGCATGCGTACCTACACCCGCTCGCTGTTCTTTGTGCTGTGCAAGGCTGCCCACGAGCTGTGGAAGGACTGCCGTGTGTCAATCGACGTGCCTGTCAGCAACGGCTATTACGTCGACCTGCAGCTCAATCGTCCCGTGACGCTCGAGGACGCAGGACTGCTGCGGCATCGCATGCAGGAGATCATCGATGCTGCGCTGCCCATCCATCGCCACGAGACCACCACTGAGGAGGCCATCCGCATGTTCACAGAAAGTGGCTCGATGTCGAAAGTGAAGCTGCTGCAGAGTCAGGGAGCCCTCTATACCACCTACTACAATCTCGACGGCTACAAGGACTACTATTATGGCGCCATGCTGACCAACACCAGCCAGCTCTACCTCTTCGGACTGGAGAAGTTCAATGACGGGCTGCTGCTGCGGCTGCCCTCCAGCGAGCACCCCAGTGAGCTGGGCGAGATGGTGATGCAGGACAGGATGTTCGGCATCTTCAAGGAGCATCACCGCTGGCAGAACATCCTGCAGCTGCGCACCGTGGGCGATCTCAATGATGCCATCAGCAAGGGCTACTCCTCGCAGCTGATACAGGTAAGCGAAGCCCTGCAGGAGAAGAAAATCGCACAGATAGCCGACGATATCGCCCGCAGGCGAGGCACTCGTCTGGTGCTCATAGCCGGTCCGTCGTCAAGCGGAAAGACCACCACCTGCAAGCGTCTGAGCGTGCAACTGGCCGTGAATAGTATCAGACCCGTCAACATCTCGCTCGACGACTACTTCATTGACCGTGAGCTCACCCCGCGCGATGAGTCGGGCGACTACGACTTCGAGCACCTGCATGCCCTGAACCTCGAGCTCTTCAACGAGCAGCTCAACGCCCTCTTCCGGGGCGAGGAGATAGAGCTGCCACGCTATGACTTCCCCACAGGACGCAGCATGAAGAGCGGCAAGAAGCTGCGGCTGCCAGATGACGGTGTGCTCGTGATCGAAGGCATCCACGCCCTGAATCCTGAGCTGACGTCTGAGATTCTGCCGGAGTATATCTATCGTGTCTATGCCTCGGCGCTGACCACCCTGCTGCTCGACAACCACAACTACGTGCCCAACACCGACAACCGACTGCTGCGACGCATCATTCGCGACCATAAATATCGCTCGGTCTCTGCCGTCGACACCATACGTCGATGGCCATCGGTGAGAAAAGGCGAGAACCGCTGGATCTTCCCCTATCAGGAGCATGCCGACGCTATGTTCAACACGGCTATGCTCTTTGAGCTGGCAGTCATCAAGGGACAGGCCGAGCCACTGCTGGAGCTGGTGCCCGAGAACTGCGTGGAGTATGCTGAGGCCTACCGGCTGCTGAAATTCCTGCACTATATCAAGCCCATTCCAGAAGCTCATATACCCCCCACATCATTGCTCCGCGAGTTCCTGGGAGGCTCATCCTTTAAATATTGATTTCAATGTCGGGAAGAAAATCTGTTTTTTCTTTCCGATATTGAGTTTTTTTTCGTATCTTTGCACCCAAATCAGAAAGCAAATCATAAATCTAAATTCGCCTGATGTTAATTATCTTTAAACTCCTTGGTTCCCTCGCCCTATTGATGTTCGGTATGAAGTCAATGAGCGACGCTCTGCAGAAGATGGCCGGTCCCCAGCTGCGCCACGTACTCGGAGCTATGACCACCAACCGCTTCACTGGTATGTTGACGGGTACTGTCGTCACGGCATCAGTACAGTCATCGACGGCCACTACGGTGATGACCGTCTCGTTTGTCAACGCAGGCTTGCTCACGCTGGCACAGGCCATCTCGGTCATCATGGGTGCCAACATCGGCACCACGCTCACTGCCTGGATCATGGCCCTGGGAGCGTCGTTCGACATCAGCATCGTCAGCTACGTAGGCTTCTTTGTGGGCATCATTCTCATCTATATGAAGAAGCACCGCTACATCGGCGACTTCCTCTTTGGCTTGGGACTGCTGCTCCTGGGACTCACCACGCTGCGTATGACAGGAAACGAAATGGACCTGGGACATAATCCTACGGTGCTGAGTTTCTTCCAGTCGTTTGATCCCGACTCGTTCTGGACCACGCTGATCTTCCTGTTCCTCGGCGGTGTGCTGACATTCTGCGTGCAGTCGTCGGCGGCAGTGATGGCCATCACCATGCTGCTCTGCGGCAGTGGCGCTATGCCTATCTATCAGGGTATCGCACTGGTGCTGGGCGAGAACATCGGCACCACGATCACCTCGAACCTCGCAGCACTCTCGGCTAACACACAGGCCCGTCGAGCCGCTTTGGCCCACATGTTCTTCAACGTGTTCGGCGTGATCTGGATACTGATCGTGTTCCGCTGGTTCATCGACGGTGTGATATATGTTGTCGACAACGTGATGGGACAGGCTGAAGCCAATATACAGTCGAAGCTGACATTCACGCTGGCAGCCTTCCACACGGGCTTCAACGTCATCAATGCCAGCATCCTCATCTGGTTCATTCCGCAGATTGAGAAGTTCGTGTGCTGGGTCATCAAGTCGAAGAAGACTGAGGAGGAGGAGGATTTCCGCCTGCACTTCATTACTGCCGGCTTCATGAAGACCCCCGAGCTCTCGGTGCTTGAGGCTCAGAAGGAGATACAGTCGTTCAGCGAACGTATGCAGCGTATGTTCGGAATGGTGCAGGAACTGCTCAGCGAGTCATCGTCAATCACTGGTAAGAAACAGGACGACCAAGCCTTCAACAAGCTTTACTCGCGCATAGAGAAGTATGAGGGCATCTCCGACAACATGGAGCTGGAGATAGCCAAATACCTGGAGCAGGTGTCCGACGCCCATCTCAGCGACGAGACGAAAGCCAAGATACGTGCTATGCTCCGTGAGATCAGCGAGCTGGAGTCGATTGGCGATGCCTGCTTCAACATGGCTCGCACCATCAACCGCAAGTACACGCAGAAGCAGGATCACTTCACTGAGAAGCAGTACGACCACATCTATCAGATGATGTCGCTCACCGACAACTCACTCACGCAGATGAACCAGCTCATGGGCGGCCGCAAGGAGAGCTTCGACGTGAACCGCACGTTCAACATCGAGAACGAGATCAACAACTACCGCAACCAGCTCAAGGCACAGAACATCGTCGACATCAACAATCACGAGTACACCTACGCCGAGGGTACTGTCTACATGGATCTCATCAACGAGTGCGAGAAGCTGGGCGACTACGTTGTCAACGTCGTCGAGGCCCGCATGGGAACACGACAGAAAGATGCATAACCCTACACACCATATATCATAATGAGTTTTACTGAACAAGCCAACAAAATCTTCCGACAGGCCATCAATGACTATCATCTGACGGACAATGTCGACACCACCATCCGCAACCCCTATGATCGCGACTCCATCGAGTACAGCCTCTACCTGAAGTGCTGGATCGACACTGTGCAGTGGCACCTCGAGGACATCATCCGCGACCCTCACATCAATCCGCAGGACGCTCTCTCCATGAAACGGCGCATCGACCGCTCAAATCAGGATCGCACAGACTTGGTGGAGGACATCGACTCCTACTTCCGCCAGACATACAGCAACGTGACGCCCCTGCCCGACGCGCGCCTCAACACTGAGAGTCCCGCTTGGGCCGTCGACCGCCTGTCGATCCTCGCCCTGAAGATCTACCACATGCGTGAACAAGTGGAGCGGCAGGATGCCTCCGACGAGCATCGGGCCAAATGCCAGGCCAAGCTCAACGTGCTCCTCGAGCAGCAGGTAGACCTCTCCACTGCCATCGACCAGCTCCTGGAGGATATCGAGCAGGGACGCAAGTATATGAAGGTATACCGGCAGATGAAGATGTACAACGACCCCTCCACCAATCCCGTTCTTTATAATAAGAAGAGGTGAAACGTCAGCACATCCTCGTCATACGTTTTTCCGCCCTGGGCGACGTGGCCATGATTGTACCCGTGGTCTACTCGCTTGCTATGCAGTATCCTGATGTGCGCATCACCATTCTCAGTCGGGCTAACGCCAGATCGCTGTTCGAAGACCTCGCACCTAATATCAGCTTCATGGAGGCAGACATCAAGGGTGAGTACCACGGGGTGAAAGGACTCAACTCGCTCTACCGCCGACTGGTGGCCAAGCAGTTCACCCATGTGGCTGACCTGCATAATGTGCTTCGCTCGGAGTATCTGCGCATGCGTTTCAACATGGGGCGCTTCCGCGTGGAACATATCAATAAGCACCGCAAACAGCGACGGAAGCTTGTGGCTCACCATGCTAAGAACAGCAAGCCGCTGCCCACTTCCTTCGACAACTATCTCGACGTGTTCAGCCGACTGGGATTCCCCATCAGCGATCTGTCGTTCCATTCGCTCTTTCCTGCTGAAGGCGGCAACCTCAACATGCTGCCGGCCTGCATTGGTCCTAAGCGGTCGTGGGAATACTGGATAGGCGTAGCTCCCCTGGCTGCCCACAAGGGTAAGGTCTACCCCGTCGACAAGATGCAGCAGGTCATCGCGCAACTCATCGCGCAGCATCCTCATGCACGCATCTTCCTCTTCGGAAGAGGGCGACAGGAGGAGCGGCTCTTCCATCAGTGGGTACAGCTGATGCCCCAGTGTGTCGACGTAGCACGCTGTCTCGAGACCATGCATCAGGAGCTCATCCTCATGAGCCACCTCGACGTCATGCTGTCGATGGATTCAGCCAATATGCACCTCGCCTCGCTCACTGCTACGCCCGTCGTCTCCGTTTGGGGAGCCACTCATCCGCATGCTGGCTTCATGGGGTGGCGACAGCCGGCCGACAATGCCATCGGGCTCGACCTCGACTGCCGGCCCTGCAGCATCTATGGGCAGAAGAGCTGCCACCGCGGCGATTACGCTTGTCTTAACGGCATCATGCCTGAAGTTATCGTAGAGAGAATCAACCGAATATTAACCCCCAAAAACGAATCGGACAAATGAAGAAGTATGTATGCGACGTATGCGGATACGTCTACGATCCCGAAGTGGGCGATCCTGACAGCGGCATCGCTGCAGGCACTGCCTTTGAAGACATTCCGGCCGACTGGGTGTGCCCCATCTGCGGAGTGACCAAGGACGACTTCTCACCTGAGGAATAAACCTCTGGATGAAGCAAACAAAAAAGACGCTCATTGAGTTGAGCGCCTTTTTTTGTGAGTCTTATTCGTCTTACTCGTTTAGTTCCACACGGCGGCTGTCGGTCATCACCAGTTTGCCGTCTTTCCATTTGTATTGTTCCCAGATAGTAGCTCCGTCAACACCTTGATAGTTGCTTTCAATGGATTCAAATTCCTCAAAGACATCAATATTAGCGATATCGTTGATCTCGTCGACCTGCTCAAAGCACTGTTTGTCGTCGTTCCAAACGAAAGCCGCATAGAAGCAAAGAGAGCTTGAAGGGTCGATGCCAAATTCGCCCAGGCTGACCAGCACATCGGGTGTGCCGTCGAAATTGATGTCTACCTCCGACAGATCTCCAGCATCACCAAGAAACTCCTCACTCTTAGGCCAGTTGAACTCACAGACGAACTCCTGACTCTTGTCGCCCGACTTACAGTTGAGGATCAGCGCATCACACTGGCCGTCGTCATTCTTCCTGAACGATGTCTGAAACTTGTAGCCGTCGCGTCCGGATTTGTCCTTCGTGGTAGTCTCCTCGGCTTCCTGCACAGTCTCTTCTACTGCATCGTTGTCGCCTTCCGGCTCATTGTTTGTGGCAGTCTTGTTGCCACATGCTACTAGCGTCATAGCTGCGATAGCAAAACAGAAAAGCTTTTTCATTGTCGTAAATTGATTATTTGAGTGAATGATTCTGGCTATAGCAATAGATGACGGGCGAAATGCCAAACGACGATGCCGGCCGTGACAGAGACATTCAGCGAGTGCTTCGTGCCCCTTTGTGGTATCTCCAGACAACCGTCGCTGGCGTCAATCACCTCCTGATGCACACCCTTCACTTCGTTGCCCAGCACGATCGCATAGCGGCGGCCACGCTCGGGCTGGAAATCGGGCAGCAGGGTCGAGCCTTCGGCCTGCTCCACACTCATCACCACCACATCCTGAGCTTTCAGTGCCTCCACCGCTTCAAGAGCCGATGGGCAATGATGCCACGTCACACTGTCCTCAGCACCTAGTGCCGTCTTGTGAATCTCGGGGTGAGGAGGGGCGCCTGTGATGCCGCACAACACCACCTCCTCCACACGGAAGGCATCAGCCGTGCGAAGTACCGATCCCACGTTGTGCATCGAACGGACATCGTCGAGCACCACCGTCAGCGGCATCTTCTCGGCTTGGTGAAATTCCTCCACCGTCAGCCGTTCCATCTCTACGGTTCGCAGCTTTCTTGCCATGATTCCTTGTGGAGGGATGAGGTTGTAGCTTACTGCTTATTTCACTTCCCAGGTGTCGTTCGTCTCAAGCAGCTCCATGAAGTTGTGGTACTTCTTCTGTGCCAAGACCTGTGCCAGCTGTTCGTGAACGGCCTGATCGTAGGTGGGAGCCTCAACATCGCGGATAACGCCGAGAGCAATGGGGAAGCCGTCCTCAGGACTCATCATAGCGAGCTTCAGCTGGAGGGTGTTGTCCTCGCAGTGTGCATCATGCACGAGCACATCGTCGATGGTGTAGCCGTCCTTACCTATCTCCACCACCTTCAGTCCGAATCCCTGCTGCACGAGTCCAAACTCGTTGTTTTCGCCGAAGATGAGCTTCTCGCCGTGACGTACGTAGATGGCGTTCTTGCGGCGTCCCTCATTATTATATACGATATCATGACAGTGGTCGTTGAAGATGACGCAGTTCTGCAGCACCTCAGTGACGCTGGCACCTTTATGCAGATAAGCAGCTTTCAGCACCTCGATGCTGCCCTTGGCATCGGTAGCCACGCAACGGGCAAAGAAACGTCCGCGGGCACCGAAGCAGAGCTCAGCAGGACGGAAGGGATCTTCCACCGTTCCATAAGGACTCGACTTCGACACGAAGCCTCGCGGCGAGGTAGGCGAGTACTGTCCCTTGGTGAGACCGTAGATGCGGTTGTTGAGCAGCACCATGTTGAGGTCGATGTTGCGACGCATAGCATGGATGAAGTGGTTGCCGCCGATGGCCAGGCCGTCGCCGTCGCCCGAGATCTGCCAGACGCAGAGTTTGGGGTTGGCCACCTTAGCACCTGTGGCTATGGCTGCTGCACGTCCGTGGATGGTCTGCATGGCGTAGGTGTTCACGTAGTAGGGCAGTCGGCTAGAGCATCCGATACCTGATATGACGGCCATCTCATGAGGAGCCACGCCTGTCTCGGCCATAGCCTTATGGAGGGAAGCGAGGAAGAAGTGGTCGCCGCAGCCCGGACACCAGCGGGGCTGTCCCTTCTTATAATCATTGAATGTATATTCCATTGTTGTCATCTGTTTATTCGCCAAACGATAAGTTAACTTCAGCAATATGAGTGCGCCTGGGTTCAAGGATCTCCTCGAAGGCTTCCACGAGCTCGCTGACGACGAAAGGCTGACCCTTCACCTGATTGAACTGATAGGGCACGAATTCGTCGACCTTAGAACGGAGGTAGGCAGCCAGCTGACCCAGGTTCTGCTCGGCCACCACCACATTCTTGTACTTACGCAGCACGCGGGCGGTATTCTTGGGCAGCGGGTTGATATAGCGGAACTGAGCGAGAGCCACGCGGTGGCCTTTCTTCCTCAGCTCCTGCATAGCGCTGTAGAGATGGCCATAGGTCGAGCCGAAGCCCACGATGAGCAGGTCGGCACGAGCGTCGCCCTCCACCTCAAGGTCGGGCACAGGTATGCGTGCCACTTTCTCTGCGCGCTCACGGCACATGAAATCGTGATTCTCAGGATCAGTACTGATAGCTCCTGTGCGTCCGTCCTTCTCCAGTCCTCCCAGGATATGGGTGTAGCCCTCCTGTCCCGGGATGGCCCAGTAGCGCACCTTCGTCTCCTCATCGCGGAAGTAAGGGGTATAGTGGCCTTTCAACTCCGGAGTGACATAATGCGGATGGATATCGGGCAGCTCGTCCATGCTGGCAGGCAGCTTGAAGGCTCCGGATCCATTGGCGACGAAAGCATCGGTGAGCAGGACGACGGGCGTGAGATGCTCAAGTGCTATGCGGGCAGCGTCGTAGGCTGCATAGAAGCAGTCAGTGGGGCTGGTAGCGGCGATGACAGGCATGGGGCTCTCGCCGTTGCGTCCATAGAGGGCTTGCAGCAGATCGGTCTGTTCGCTCTTGGTGGGCAGTCCTGTGGAGGGTCCTCCGCGCTGTACGTCGATCACGACCAATGGCAGCTCGTCGATGACGGCAAGGTTCATAGCCTCGCTCTTCAGACAGATACCCGGGCCGGAAGTGCTGGTGGCAGCAAGCGCTCCAGCGAAGGAAGCTCCGATGGCTGATGCTGCACCGCTGATCTCATCCTCGCACTGCACGGTGATGACTCCGCATGACTTGTGCTTCGACAGTTCGTGGAGGATATCGGTGGCTGGGGTGATGGGATAAGAGCCCAGGAACAGCCGCAGCCCTGCCTTCTCGGCAGCAGCGATAAGACCATAGGAAGTGGCTTTGTTGCCGGTGATGTCCATATAGCGTCCGGGCACTTTCTCTCTAGACTCAATGCGATAGGTGGCGGGCACCGAAGCGTGGGTGTTGTGACCATAGTCATAGCCGGCCTGAATCACCTGGATGTTGGCTTCAGCAATAGCAGGTTTCTTGGCGAATTTCTCGCGGAGGAAATTGTTCACCAGCTCCAGGTCGCGGTTGAAGAGCCAGCACACCAAGCCCAGTGCAAACATGTTGCGGCACTTGAGCATAGCCTTGTTGTCCATACCCGAATCCTTCAGGCAGTCCTTCACCATCTGTGTCATCGGGCAAGCCACGACGCGGTCAGGGTCGATTTCCATCTCACCGAGGTAGTCGGCAGTCTTGAACTGAGCCTTCTCCAGGTCCTTCGGTCCGAATGAGTCGGTGTCGATGATGATGGTGGCCTGAGGCTTGGCATAGCGATACTGAGTCTTCAGCGCAGCCGCATTCATAGCCACGAGCACGTCGCAGAGATCACCGGGAGTGTACACCTTGCCGGAGCCAATGTGCACCTGAAATCCCGACACACCAGTCAGTGAGCCTTGCGGGGCGCGAATGTCAGCAGGATAGTCGGGGAAGGTTGAGATGCCGTTACCGACAGTAGCACTGACAGTAGAGAAAATGTTTCCGGCAAGTTGCATTCCGTCGCCGGAGTCACCAGAAAAGCGCACGACCACCTGGTCGAGCTCTTTCACTTCCAATTGTTCAGCCATAACGTAATGTTTTATTAATGTGCGTTCAATAGTTCAATGATAAGTGCTATCCCACTGTGACGAGGTAATAGTTCTTCTTGCCACGCTGCACCAGCAGGTACTTGCCGTCGATGAGGTCGTCGGCGGTGATGGGGCGGTCGTCGCTCAGTTTCTCCTTGTTGAGGCTGAGGGCACCGCTCTTGAGGAACTCACGAATCTCGCGCTTGCTGCTGAAGACGTTGGCGGTCTGTGTGAAGAGCTCACTGGCCACCTGACCCAGCTGATCCTTCGCAATGGCAAACTGCGGCACACCGTCGAAGACATCGAGGAATGTCTGCTCGTCGAGCTTTTCCAGTGCTTCCTTTGTGGCCTTGCCAAAGAGGATGTTTGAGGCTTCGATAGCCATATCGAGGGCTTCCTGCGAGTGCACCATGATGGTGACCTCCTCGGCCAGGCGCTTCTGCAGCACGCGGCGGCCGGGATCCTGCTTGTGCTCCTCGACGAGAGCGTCGATGACGTCTTTCTCGAGTGATGTGAAGATCTTGATGTAGCGCTCGGCATCGTCGTCGCTGACGTTCAGCCAGAACTGATAGAAGCGGTAGGGCGTCGTGCGCTTGGGGTCGAGCCAGATATTGCCGCTCTCGGTCTTGCCGAACTTCTTGCCGTCGCTCTTGGTGATGAGCGGACAGGTGAGGGCGAAGGTCTCCACCTCATTGCCCAGGGTGCGGCGGATGAGCTCCGTACCGGTGGTCATGTTGCCCCACTGGTCGTTGCCGCCCAGCTGCAGTTTCACGCCGTAGTGCTGGTAGAGGTAGAGGAAGTCATAGCCCTGCAAGAGCTGGTAGGTGAACTCGGTGAAGCTGAGTCCGTCGCGAGCCGTACCGTTCAGGCGCTGCTGCACGCTCTCCTTGGCCATCATGTAGTTCACGGTGATATGCTTGCCCACCTCACGTGCAAAGTCGAGGAACGTGAAGTCCTTCATCCAGTCGTAGTTGTTCACCATCAATGCGGCATTGGGGCCTTCTGCCTCGAAATCGAGGAACTTAGCCACCTGTGCCTTGATGCACTCCTGATTGTGGCGCAGTGTCTCGTCGTTGAGCAGGTTGCGCTCCTGGCTCTTTCCTGAGGGGTCGCCAATCATGCCCGTAGCACCACCGACGAGGATCACGGGTCTGTGTCCGCAGCGCTGCAGGTGGCGCAGCATCATGATACCGCAGAGGTGACCAATATGTAGGGAGTCGGCCGTAGGGTCGGTACCCAGATAGGCCGTCACCATTTCTTTCTGTAATAGTTCTTCCGTTCCTGGCATCATCTGTGCCAGCATTCCGCGCCAGCGGAGTTCTTCAACAAAATTTTTTCTCATCTTTTATGATTACTGATTATGATTTGATTCTTGGGGAGTTTATAGTTCTTTCAGGCGCTCGGCCATTGCACGGCCCAGGGCCTCACACTGAGCCGTCGTTTCGGCGGTGAGCGACTGACGTATCTCCACGGGCGTGCCCACCTGCTCGAAGTGCAGCTTCTCGTCGTTCCAGCGGGCAATCTCGGCGACGGCCTTGCTGGCCCATCCGAACGAGCCGAAGAATCCCAGCAGGCGTCCCTTGATGTCCTTCTGCGACAGCTCGTCGAGCAGCACGTTCATCTCGTGATAGAGTCCAGTATTGTAGGTGGGTGCTCCCACGATGAGTCCACGATAGCGGAACACGTCGCGGATGATGTAGGAGTGGTGTGTCTTCGATACGTTGTGCACGATGATGTTCTTCACGCCGGCCTCGGCAGCAGCGGTGGCGATGACCTCTGCAGCGCGCTCAGTATTGCCGTACATCGTGCCGTAGCAGATGACCAGGCCTGGCTCAGCCTCGTATTTGCTCAGTCGGTCGTAGATGCCGATGACTTTGGCTACGTGCTCATGCCAGACGGGACCGTGAGTGGAGCAGATATAGTCGACCTTCACGCCGGCCAGCTTCTTCAGCGCCATCTGCACGGGAGTGCCATACTTACCCACGATGTTCGAGTAGTAGCGCTCCATCTCCGGCCAGAAGTCGTCGCAATTCATCTGCTCGTCGATGACGGCGCCGTTCAGGGCTCCGAAGCATCCGAAGGCATCGCCGCTGAAGAGGACTGTTTGCTGCGTTGGCAACGCAACAGACGGGGCGCAGACGGTCATCATCGTCTCGGGCCAGTGCACCATAGGCGTCAGCACGAACTGCAGCTGCTGGGCACCCAGGCTCAGCGTGTCGCCGTTCTTCACTTCCAGCAGCCCTTCTTCCAGCTGATAGAAGCCGCGCAGCATGTCGAAAGTCTTCTTGTTGCCTATGATCTGCACGCCGGGATAGTACTTGCGGATGAGGGCCAGCGAGCCGCTGTGGTCGGGCTCCATGTGGTTCACCACGAGGTAGTCCAGCTCTCGGTCGCCCAGCACCTGACGGACATTCTCGATGAAAGGCATGAAGAAATCCACCTCGACGGTATCGATCAGACAAGTCTTCTCGTCGTCGATGAGATAGGCATTATAACTGACTCCAGCCGGCAAGGGCCAGAGTCCTTCAAATAAGTTCTTGTTGCGGTCGTTGACACCGACGTAATAAATGTTATTTGTTATCTGTTTCATAATTCTCTTTTTTTGATTCATCGCGACTCAGCCAATCATGCTTGGCGTTCGCTGCTCCAAAAATACTTCATTTCATTGATGCGGCCATCTGCTGCCCGAACTCCAGGCTGACGTAGTTGTCGATGCTCTTGCAGACGTTGGCCGAGAACTGCTGCGCACTGGCAATGATCTTGTCCCACTGCTCTTCGCTCAGGCCCTGCTCTATATCCTTGCGGGTGATGCCGTATTTGATGAGCCCGAAGACGAAGCCGGCGTTGAAGTTGTCGCCTGCACCGATGGTACTCACCGTGTCGGTCCGCTCTACGGCATACTGCTTCTTCAGTCCGCCCTCGGCTCGCAGCTCGATGGGCTTCGCTCCCTGGGTGCAGATGAACTTATGGGTGTAGAAGGCGATCTGAGTGCGGTAGATGGTGTCAGGATCGCTCTTGCGGAACATCACCTCGAAGTCCTCGGTCGATCCTCTGACGATGTCGGCATACTCCAGGTTCTCCAGGATGTTGGGCGTCAGCCGCAGCACCTCGTTCTTGTGCGACGCACGGAAATTGACGTCATAGTAGAGGATAGCCCCATGCTGGCGGGCATATTCCAGAAATCCCACCACCTGCGGACGGATGACCGGATTGACGGCATAGTACGAGCCGAAGAGCACCACATCGTCGGGCTGCACGTCAGGATAGGTAAACTCCAGCCGGTCGTTGGGATGATCCTTGTAGAAGATGTACTCCGCGTCGTTCTGCTCGTTGAGGAAAGCCAGCGAGATGGGCGACTTCGAGTCGGGATAGACATACACACACGAGCCGTCGACGCCGTTCTTGCGCAGGAAGTCGATGATGCAGCGACCCACACGGTCGTTGCCCGTCTCGCTGATGAAGGCCGCAGGGATGCCTGAGCGACCCAGCGAGATGAGTGCGTTGAACACCGAACCGCCCGGCACTGCGCCTATGGGCTGGTCGTTTTTGAAGATGATATCGAGGACTGTCTCCCCTATTCCAATTACCTTTCGCATGGCTTACTAGAAAATTTGGTGCAAAATTAGCAAAAAAAAATGGAAACGCGCCTTATTACCCGTTTTTTTTCATGTCTCTGGCTATACCGAAGGTATTTCCGCTAGAAAAACCCAAATAAATTTGGTTTTTTGCGCACTAATTCGTACCTTTGCACCCATAAGAACAAAGAAACCTAAAATTAAGCGACTATGACATTCATGATGATCATCCAGCTACTCATCGTTCTGCTGGCACTTTGGATAGGCTCGCGCTACGGCAGCCTGGCACTCGGAGCCATCTCCGGCATCGGACTGGCTATCCTCGTCTTCTGTTTCGGACTCAAGCCCGGCACTCCTCCCACCGACGTCATCTACATCATCATCGCAGCCGTCACCTGCGCAGGCGTGCTGCAGGCATCGGGCGGTATGGACTGGATGATTCAGATAGCTGAAAAGATGCTGCGCCGCCATCCTGACCGCATCACCTTCCTCGCACCGCTCACCACCTTCTTCCTCACCGTCCTCGTGGGAACGGGACACGTCGTCTACACGCTCATGCCCATCATCTGCGACATCGCGCTGAAGAAGGGCATCCGACCCGAGCGACCCTGCGGCGTGGCTTCCATCGCCTCGCAGGTGGGTATCACCTGTTCGCCCATCGCAGCAGCCGTCGTAGCCTTCTCGGCCATCTCGGCTGAAAACGGGTTCGATGTCAACAACCTGCAGATCATCATGATCACCATTCCCGCCTGCATCTGTGGCCTCATGGCCGCTGCTGCTGCCTCCTATCATCGTGGTCTCGACCTCGACAAGGACCCGCAGTTCCAGGAGCGCCTGAAGGATCCCGAGCAGCGCAAGTTCATCTATGGCAGCAGCGCCACCACCCTCGACAAGGTCATCTCGCCCGAGGCCAAGCGTGCCGTCTATATCTTCCTGGCTGCACTAGGCGTCATCGTCTTCCTGTCGCTCACACAGATGTTCGGAGCCAACCTCCTGCCGAAGTTCGACGACAAGCCCCTGGCCATGAACATCGTCATCCAGATCGTGATGATCTCGGCAGCAGCACTGATGATCATCTTCTGCAAGGCACAGCCCAAGAAAGCCGTCGCAGGAGCCGTATGGCAGAGCGGAATGGTGGCCGTCGTAGCCATCTACGGCATCGCCTGGCTGGCCAACACCTACTTCGGCAACTACATGACCGAGATGGAAAGCATGCTCACAGGACTCGTATCGGCCTATCCCTGGACCATCGCCATCGCCTTCTTCCTCGTCTCAGTGCTCATCAACTCGCAGGGAGCCGTCGTCGTGGCTATGCTCCCCCTGGCCTACTCGCTCGGCATCGAGGGATGGGTGCTGCTGGGTGTGCTGCCTAGTGTCTACGGCTACTTCTTCATCCCCAACTATCCCAGCGATATCGCTACGGTCAACTTCGACCGCTCGGGCACTACCGTCATCGGCAAGTACCTGCTCAACCACTCGTTCATGATGCCCGGCCTCATCTGCGTCATCGTCAGCACCATCATAGCCTATGGACTGACCTATCTGCTGCACACGACAATGGGGCTGTATTGAGATGAGATTTGAGATTTGAGGTTTGAGGTTTGAGGTTTGAGATTTGAGAATTGAGATTTAAATAATTGATGGAAAATCCCTATATCAAGCAGTTCCCCGACCTGATGAAGGGGAAGAAGGTGATGTATGTCCACGGGTTCGGCTCCTCCGGACAGTCGGGCACCGTGGGGCGCCTGCGCCAGGTGCTGCCCTCCGCCACAATCATCGCTCCCGACCTGCCCCTGCATCCTGCCGAGGCCATCGAGCTCCTCCACCAGCTGTGCCGCGACGAGCAGCCCGACCTCATCCTCGGCACATCGATGGGAGGCATGTACACCGAGCAGCTCTACGGCTTCGACCGCATCTGCATCAACCCTGCCTTCAAGATTGCCGACACCATGCAGGAGCACGGGCTCACCGGCAAGCAGCAGTATCAGAACCCCCGACGCGACGGCGTGCAGGAGTTCTATGTCGACAAGCCCCTCGTGAAGGAATACCGGGCCGTCACCGAGCTGAACTTCCAGCATGCCGGTGACCCCGACGAGCAGCATCACGTCTGGGGACTCTTCGGCGACCGCGACGAGCTGGTCGACACCTTCGACATCTTCCCCTACCTGCAGGCCATACACTTTCACGGTGAGCACCGCATGAACGACCACTCGTTCATGCACTCCGTGCTGCCCGTCATACGCTGGATCGACGACCGGCAGGAGCAGCGCGAGCGGCCCATCGTCTACATTGGCACCGAAGCCCTCTGGCAGTCCGACGGCCAGCCGCGGCCCTCATGCCAGAAGGCTGTGCGCCAGCTCATAGAGCGCTATCAAGTCTACTTCGTCAGCTTCGATATGCCGGCCGCCGCCGTCAGCCACCTCAAGGAGCAGCTGCAGCAGCACATCGGCGTGCCAGCCTGGGGTCACACCATCATCACCAACCAGCGCCACCTGCTCTACGGCGACTACCTCGTGCAGTCCTCCTGCCCCGCCCGATGGCCCGATCACGACCCCGAACCGATGGCCACACCCATCGAGCTGGGCAGCGACACCTTCAAGACCTGGGACGACATCATCCTCTACTTCGAACGGCTGGGAGGACAATAGCAGTCTCAGTATCACTCTCGCCTATCGGTTCCTCGGACTCAAAGTGGATCACGAGAACCGTCCCGCCTTTTCCTAGAGCCATGCCGACGAACCGCTATTTCCATCAGCTTCAGCAGCGTAGGGCGAGTTGCGCAGCAGCAAGCCATAGGCTGGCACTCTTCCTGTTTCCCTAAACTTGTATTCTGTATTGGTTCATGAATAAGCATCGTAAAATGCTTGAGAAAAACTAAAACAACAATATACATCCGAAAATCATGCGTAAATACGCAAAAAAATCAAGTAAAAATATCGGCATTTCAATTATTTTGTCTATCTTTGCATCCGAAAATCATGCGTAAATACGCAAAACATTCGGAAGTATGGAGAGAATTGAACGAAACTATTATCTTAACAAGCTCGTTGCGAGGCGTGACAACGGGCGGGTAAAGGTTGTTACTGGCATCCGCAGGTGTGGCAAGTCAGTACTTCTTTTCGACATTTATGGTGACTACCTGAAAGCAGAGGGTATTGCAGAAGACCAATTGATTATACTGAAACTCGATGTAGCGAAAAATGCCCGATACCGTAACCCCATGGAACTAGATAAGTATTTGCGGGAGCAGATTACAGATCCAGCCAAGCAATATTACGTAATGCTTGATGAGATACAGGAAGTGAAATCCATTCCAAACCCCTGGCTTAATGATGAGAACGCGACGATTGGATTTGTGGACATTCTCCTCGGGTTGCTGGATTTCAAGAATGTGGATATTTATGTGACAGGAAGCAACTCGAAAATGCTCTCGACAGATGTTATGACAGAGTTCAAGGACCGAGGCGATGAGATTCATATAAACCCTTTGATGTACAAGGAGTTCTATTCTGCTTATCAGGGAAACAAGAGCCATGCCTGGCAAGAGTTTGTCACCTACGGAGGATTGCCAAGGGTAATGTCTCTACAATCAGATAAAGACAAGAGCCGGTATCTGCAAGATCTGATAAGGAAGACCTATCTGACCGATGTGATTGAACGGAATCATATCCAAAAGGACATATCTGTACTAGATGATCTGTTGAATATTGTAGCCAGCAGTATCGGTTCTCTCACCAACCCGAAAAAACTAGAGAACACATTCTCCACCGTGAAACATAAGAAGATAGACGATGCCACAATCAGCATTTATCTTGGCTATTTTGCCGAGGCTTATCTTCTGCGTCGGGTAGAACAATATGACATCAAAGGCAGGAAGTACATCAACACACCTCAAAAATACTACCTTACCGATGTTGGACTTCGCAACGCCCAACTCAATTTCCGCCAACAGGAGGAAACGCACCTGATGGAGAATGTCATTTTTAACGAACTCTGCATCCGAGGCTTTAACGTGGATGTAGGTATTGTGGAATACAATTATAAAGATGAGCAGGGCAAGAGCAAACGTACCAAGTTAGAGGTTGACTTTGTGGTAAACCGGGGAAACCGACGTTGCTACATCCAGTCTGCTTTCACTATCCCTGACGAAGAGAAAAGATTACAAGAGACCTATTCTTTACGACGTATTAACGATTCCTACCGAAAGATTGTCGTCGTTCGAAATCACATTATTCCATGGTATGATGAGAATGGAATCTACTATATAGGGTTGGAAGATTTCTGTCTGGACTATATAGACGAATTGGACAAAACACTGTAACCCCCTCTCCGACTGGAGAGGAACTCTCAACTCAAAATGACTAATGACTAATGACTATCATGACTATGTTTACTCAACTTTCGCAAATTTCATGGATCCTGTTGGCTCTTCGTTCTCGACCGATGGCGTCACGAATCGTTACCCCATCTTCGCGATCCTCATTGTCCGGATCTCTCCGAACAGCTCATGATGGAAAATCTGAATGTTTGTATTCATATTGCACTTTGCCAGCGCCGCTAGTGGTCGGTTGACGGTGCAAAGGTACATAAGCTGTCGATCTTGCTGGGACGTCCCTTGTCGATTTGAACTGCAACACTGCAACGGTGCAACGGTGCAACAACCCACAACCCACCCCCATCCCCTCCCGAGGGGAGGGGGGATTGGTTACTCTTATCATGCGCAGCATGACCCGAACAGAAAATGCTATCTAAATTCGTAGACCGCAACGGAAATGTCGTACCTTTGCAACACGATAATGGTTCAGCCGGCAAGCGACGGGCCACATGCCCGGACGGAGCCCCTCGACACGACGGTAAATGACGCGCGCCAACAACATCCGAGACCGACCTGACGAGACTCCCCAACCAGCCCGACTGCCAGCAGTTATTAACTAAACAAAAACCAAAGAAAGGAGAAAAGAAACATGAGTCAGAAAGTACAGAAGTATCGAAACACCAACGAGCTGTCGAAGACCTTCGGCAAGTACTACGTCAGGCCCGTCTACGACGTCCGCTTCGTGGGCACCAGCGAACTGGCCGACTACATCCAGACGCAGTGCACCGTGAAACGCTCCGACATCAAGGCCGTCCTCGACGAGCTCGGATCTGCCTTCAAGCACTACTTCGAGCTCGGCCAGAAGGTGAAGCTCGACGGCATCGGCATCTTCAAGGTGGGCATCTCCAGCGCCTGCAGCGACACCGAGGAGGGCTGCACCGCCAACCTGGTGAAGAAGTGCCGCGTCAACTTCCAGCCCGAGACCACCGCCGTGCTCACGGGTGTGAAGGAGGTGCAGCGTGCCCAGAAGGTGAACGGCGTGGCCACCCTCATCACCACTCAGATGCAGGTCTTCAACCACCCCGCCACCATGCTCAAGGACGTCCGCTTCGAGCTCACCGCCGATCTGCAGGGCAGCGGCATGCAGGACGGTGATTCCGGTAACTCCGGTAACTCCGGAAACTCCGGCGACGACGAGCCGAGGCCCTAAGGGCAGTGTAGAGTGTAGAGTTTGCTACCGCTCGGATGACTTAACTGGTCGCTTCGCTCAAAATTAAAACAAAAATTAGAAAGAAAATTAATCGAAATTCCGACGGGTTCATTTAATTTTTCCTTAAAATTTTTGCTTCAATTTTGAGCGTAAGCGACCTATAACTAAGAAAGGAGAAAACACAATGAAAGAACGACTGAA
>JAEEGK010011692.1_pt1 | contig 20011 bp, 19 predicted proteins | sample 8958771 | NCBI WGS metagenome assembly JAEEGK01 (sample SAMN16246547, study PRJNA631951) | gut metagenome | biome: gut microbiome; feature: rumen; material: SC-attached | host: Bos | place: Iran: Karaj | collected 2018-10
AATCATTTTCAATAGCACGACTATCTATTATGTCATGTGCCATTCTAATAATATCGTTTGCTTTCATGCCTTACCTCTCAAACAATATATTTTTATCTTAGAGTCAACGGGGACGTTTCATTTCGACTCATCATGCCCACTCGCATCCTATATGACACCCTAACCCCGTCCCCAACGGCTCAAATCGGACAGATTATGACAGAATCAAACAAAATAAAAAAACCCGGAAACATGTTGTTTCCAGGGTATGTAAGCGAATACTATCTCTTTGAGAACTGAGGCCGCAGCGTTAAGCAAACACGCCGGTGGCGTGTTTGTAGCGTAGGCAACATCAGCTGTGCTGATGTTGGCATCTCCGGAACGGAGATGTCATCAGAACAAAAAAAGACTCCGTATAAACGGAGTCTTGATTTGTTCTGATAGACTATCTCTTGCTGAACTGAGGTGCTCTTCTCGCTGCTTTTAAGCCATATTTCTTTCTTTCCTTCATACGAGGATCTCTTGTTAAGAAGCCTGCCTTCTTGAGAGCGGGTCTGTAGTCTGCGTCTGCCTTAAGGAGAGCGCGGGAAACACCGTGACGGATAGCTCCTGCCTGTCCGGAAAGTCCGCCGCCGCGAACTGTGCAAACGATGTCGAACTTGTCAACCAACTGAAGAAGCTCAAGGGGCTGACGAATAACCATCTTGAGTGTTTCAAGACCGAAATACTCATCGATATCGCGCTTATTTATTGTAACTTTACCTGTGCCGGGTACGAGATATACTCTGGCAACAGAGCTCTTTCTTCTACCTGTTCCGTAGTATCTTGCTGATTTAGATGCTTTAGCCAATGTCTTGTCCTCCCTTCATTAAAACTTGATCTCTAATACTTCGGGCTTCTGAGCCTGATTGTTGTGCTCAGCACCTTCGTATACATGCAACTTCTGGATCATGTCTCTTCCGAGAGGTCCGTGAGGAAGCATGCCCTTAACTGCGATCCTGACAACTTCGCAAGGGTCCTTAGCGAGCATTTCTCTGAGTGTTAACTCAGTTGTTCCGCCTGCATACTTTGAGTGAGAGAAGTAAACCTTCTGATCAAGCTTCTTACCTGTAACCTTAATCTTTGCAGCGTTGATGATGATAACGTTGTCACCAAGGTCAAGGAAGGGTGTATACTCGGGCTTATTCTTACCTTTTAAGATCTGTGCAACTGCTGATGCAAGACGACCAAGTGTCTGTCCCTCTGCATCGACAACATACCATTTTCTCTGTACGTTTGCAGCGCTTGCCATGTAAGTCTTCATTGAGATTCCTCCTAAATTAGAATTTTCTTTTACCTTACGGTAATTTCATTCGTGTTTCTGAACGGTGGAATTATATAAAAAGAAACACTGCCTGTCAACAGTGTTTCTCGATTTTTTTGGAGTTTTTTTCAATTTTTTTGATTTTTGGTGTTTATAAATCATTTTTAAAATGATTAAAACGCGCATATCAGAATTTTATATCAAACTCGAAGTAGATCACATCATTAAAAACGGTATCCTCTCCGTTGACCCTCTTAAAAACAAATATATTCTTCGCGATCCTGTACTTTCCGTCCTTAAGCTCGCTGTAAGCGTCAAGGTCAAAAGCCTTCTCGAAGTGATTTGTTCCGATGTACTGTCCCACGCTGTAAACAGGCTCTATCCAGCACAAAGGCTCCTTAGGCTCGATCCTTACCCAATCTTCACCCTTGTACATTTCCAGGTACCATTCTTCACCGAACTCAACGTAATAGTCCGCAGATACATCAAGATCAAATCCAAATGTTCCGCTCACCTTGCCGTCTTTACAAACCGCCTTACAGAATGTGGCTATATAATTCAGGTCATATGCTTCAGGTGCCGAAGCCGTAACCATACCGGGCATACCGTTGGAATCGGATACTGACTCCGCTCTCTCTATGCCTTTGGTACCTTGTGTGATCTTACTGTCTATCAGTGGATTTTCTGATGATGCACTTTGAGCTTCGGAGCTCCTGGCAAGATTGTAAGCTACATCGTTCTGTGAAATGCTCTTGCTTGCCTCTTTCTTTCCCAGACGCAGATTTCTTGCAACAGCACCGCCGCCGATCAATATCACTATGATCGCAGCAGCAGCCATAGCCGTTTTAAACCAGGGCTTTCTTGTGATATCGATGATCCTGGAGCTTCTGCTCTTTGTTCGTTTTCTTCTCAGAGCATCGGTTTCCGCTATAATGTCATCGTCCAGATAGGACAATGCCTCTGAAATCTTCTCTTTATTCATATTAGACGGTGAAACCCTCCGTTTCCAAATAATCCTTTAACTTCTGTCTCGTTCTGAATAGTATCATTTTAGCCTTCGACTCGGACATTCCGTAATAAGCCGCAACGTCCTTCAAAGAATCCGCGTAGAAATAACGGCCCACAAACAGATTCCTGGCCTCATCGCTTTGCTCTCTCAAAAATCCGCTGATAACTTCTCCCAGTCTCTTTGCCTCAAGATTTTCTTCAACATCGGATGCTCCGGGGATACACTCTTCAAGTTCATCCAGAGATGTCATGTACTCCGACGGGACGCGCTTTCCGGCATGGTTCTTTCTGTAAACATCGATGGCATGTCCTCTTGTAAGCTTCCCGAGAAAAAGAGAAAGCACATCCGGCTTGTGCGGAGGAATGGCGTTCCAAGCTGAAAGATAGGTGTCATTAACGCATTCCTCGGAATCCTCGTTGTTGTAAAGAATGTTTGTGGCAATCTTCAGGAGATATTTTCCGTATTTACTCTGTGTTTCGCTTAACGCCGCTTCATTTCTGTCGAAATAAAGCTGTACGATCTTTGCGTCTTCCATTTTCATTCACTCTTACCCTATATCACGTCAAATTTTTGCTTTGGTTTCTTTTGCGTGTGAAATTTCTACATTTGTTGCATATGAAGTGCACTCGGAACTGCTGTTTGATGGCACTCGGAACTTCGTTCCTCGTGTGGAGGGGCGGGGAAATGTGGAGTGCTGTCACAAGGCGTAAAAGGTTATGACAGCGAAGCTGTCATGTTACAGTTGCATATGAGACCGCCTCTGCAAACCGCGGTTTGCAAGAGCTGTCTTATATGCAACAGCACATGAAATTTCATTTCATGTGCCTTTTACGCCGTTCTTATCACTTCACAATCCAGGCTAAGGGCATGTTCCAGCTGCTGTTTGCATAATAGAACGTTACGCTGTGCATCAGATAGTCCCCGTTATAATACATACAGGATGAACTTCCACCATCCAGATTTGCGGCATTCACCGCTCCGTATTCTTCCATCAGGGCAATCAGATCTGAGGCTGAAGCTCCGATGTGCCCCGAAGCTCCTCTTCCGTCCGTCACCAGAAGCAGCAATGCACCGTCCGCTCTCTGTCCCACGGCTGTTCTGGGATTCAGTCCGCTGCCCATCCCGTTCATCTCACGTTTCTCCCCGTTTATTATGAGTTGAACGAAATGATTGTTCTTATCGCTGTTTTCTTCCTGAAAGCAAACAGCATCCCTGATCTTTTTTCTTTCAACCAGCGCCGTGACATCTTTCTCACTTAAGCCGGAAAGATTTTCCACTATTAATATGCCTTCCTCGGTCATTCCCACAAGGACCAGCCCCTTTTGCTCCTTCGGCTTGTTCCTCAGGATCTCGCCGTTACTGATCACCACTCCGTAGGGCATTCCCCCTGTGTTTCCGGACTCTTCGTAAAGTCCTCCGTTGATGCCTGCCACCCCATGGGCATTCTCCACAAACTTGTCCAGTGTCTGTCCGACCTTACCCCAGGGGTACTTCGCACTCACGTAAAAACGCGAAGGATCGTAGACCACCATCATCTTTCCCGCAAAACTGCGCCCCGTAACATCAAACACATCGATCCCATCCCCGTCCGGATCCGTAACTGTCTCATTATTTCCGTTGTTATCAGCGTTTCCTTTATTGTCTGTCACGCTGCCGCCTTCCACCTCATGGACCTCTTCCCTGTACACTGTTTCCTGGGGTCTGACCTTTATCATGCTTTCATCCACTTCCGCATTCAGGTCCTCCATGGAGTTCGACGCCACGATCTCTCCGATCTCCGCATCCGACAGGTACCAGCTCACCAGAAACTTAAGCTGCCCGGTTTCCAGTAAGGTAGTGACAAAGGTCTTTTGTGCATATGGTCTCTTTCCGCTGCAGGCCATGGCACAAAATAAGTACAGCACAAGAAACAGGACCAAAAGAAAAGTAAAGAGAAAAGCAAGGCCTTTCAGAACAATTGTTCCAATATTTTCTTTTTTGGTTTCAAACTTACTCATAGTCTTCCCGTGTTTCGCTGTCTTCCGTTAATGTTGTCATGTCCGCCATAAGCCATTTTCTTTCGGCAGTACTGTCGGGATCTGCCACAAAAAAGACTCTGACTGATGTCTTGTCAAGTCTTCTGGCGTACCACTTACTGTTGGTCGCACTCCAAAGATCTATGGCCTTTGTGAAGGAAACATCCACCGCAAAGACGTCAGGTCCGTACATCACAAAATTATCGATGCTTTCATCCGAAAAAACAGGATCCGGCTTGTGTTTGCTGACTGTACGGATGTCCGCACCGTAGGCGTATTCTTTTAACACCCGGTATCTGTAGGTCTCGGGCAAAAGCAGTTTGCTGATCTCGCTGAAACCATGATCCGAGGGATGCTTCACGCTGTAGGTGAGACCCGTTGTTTTCATGTCAGGCGTGTATGGCACCACATTACCGTTTTTGTCCTTGAATGTGTAAGTTGCCTTCAGATCATCCGTCAAAAAGAGGCTCCAGGTTTTCACATATTTCATAGCCTCTTCCTCACTCATCACATCCTCCGGGATGTGCTTCAGGGTTCGCGGTGTCGTCCTGCTAAAATGTCCTTCGGTCCAATCGACCTTTATTTCCTCGTTCAGATTGTCCAGGATCCGAAGTTCCGGCGCTGCCAGAGCATCTTTGAATTCATATTTTAGGATCCTTGGCATATCGGCAAATTCGTAGCACCATTTGTAATCCGGATGTTCCGTCTCAAGTACCACATAGTCCTTCGCGGATCTCTCCGTCTTTAAAAGATCCACTTTAAAAAGATCCAGAAGCTGCATTTCAAAGGTCTTTGTCTCCAGCTTTTCTCCGTCCCTGAGCACTGCCTCATTCCCGTACTCATCACAGACTGTCACTTCAAATCCCGGAGTTGAGGTTTCTATCACAAAGGTTTTATTCTCGTAATCCGCTTCTTTTTCCGTAACGTTATTTCCCTTAACCGTCATGGTTTTGGGGACTTCTATGGTGTATCTGTATCTCTCTACCACCACCTCCACGGGTGTCGGAGAGGGCAGAGGCGTCGATGTGGCCTTTGCCTCGATCTCAGCATTGATCCTCACCTGTTCTTTTTCATAGTCATTCAGGAATTTTTGCCCAACTGCAAGCACTGCTGCCCCCGCGAGGAGCAGCAGTAAAGTGTAGACCATATAGACTTTAAAAAACCTGTTTCTCATCTTACCCCAATCTTCTTCGAATCCGGTTTTTCTTCTTTTTGTAATTCCGTTTTATGAATAAGCCCAAAGGTATTTCCAGAACAACTGCCGAAACAGCCACGATCAATATCCATTTATTGTTCTGGACAAAGTCACTCTTAACTACCGTAACCAGACTTTTCTTCGCATCCTTCCCCCACTGAACGATCTTCGGGAGAGGAGTGGGTGTGGGTGTATTGGTGGGTGTCGGCGTGTTTGTGGGTGTCGGCGTCGGCGTGTTGGTAGGTGTCGGTGTATTGGTAGGTGTAGGTGTGTTTGTAGGTGTCGGTGTCGGTGAAGGGATCAGCTCCAGGTACCTGGTCGAAACCCATCCATATGTGGGTCCGTCACCGTTATCCGTGTTTTTCACAAGCACTCTTGCCCAGTCCATATCATTTCCGCCCTGAACAAACATGGTCAACTGAAGCCTTGTTCCGTTCATAAGCATATCAAGGATCTTGGAGTTTGTTGTATAGGACTCTCTGACCGTAAGTCTTCCGTCGTCCAGCACAACCTCGTATTCACCCGCTTCGTATTCCGGTGCGGGGCGTGGTGTAGGCGTGGGTGTAGGCGAGTAAGCCGCTTTCAGCGTTGCGTATTGCATAGCGACCCATCCCCAGACCTGAGCGTTATTACGTCCGTCCTCCAGAATGGGAGTGGGAGTCGAACCGCCGTAAGCCACTGTATCATAGTTCGGTACCACCATGACGTAACCCCAGTGGTAACCGTTTTCATTATACACAAAGTCCGAGATCTCAACCAGGGACCCGGGCACCAGTTTTGAAACCACATCCGAATCTCTGCTTGTATCGGCACGAAGGTTTAGATAGGAACCTTCATCAACATTTACTACATAATAACCTGCAACATAATTTGCGGGTACCGGAGAGAGCGTGGGTCTGGGAGCGGGAGTGCTTGTAGGTGTGGGTGTAATGTTCTTTCTGAGCACTGCCAGGTCAGCCTTGCTTATCTCGCCGTAGAATGTCTCGTAATAATTCTTGTAAACATATGCCCAGTTGATGGTATGATACTTTGTTGCAAATGCTTTCCAGGAAAGTGTCTGGATCTCACTTATGTAGCATCTTTTGCCCCAGTTGCAGTCGATAACGTAAAGCTTTCCGTCATCGTAGTCAACACCAAGGATGATAACGGAGTGATTACCGTAGTTGCAGCGAAGGTGTGTGCCGGGGTGGATAAGGTCTGCGTAATCGATGAACCACTTTTCAACCTCGGCTCCCGTGATCTCTGCATTCTTCTGGGTAGGACCCGCGATGTACTTGAACTTGTTACGGTTTGCGATGTTGTTGACACCGAAGAGGACCTGCTGGATAAACATGGCGTAGCCCATGCACTGCACTGCTTTAAGATCCACCTTTTCACCCTCGATGGTAACGTATCTCAGGCAATTACATCTGGGATCCAGGTTGTTTTCCAGACACTTGATCTCCGGGTGATTCGGATGGCAGGTACATGCCGTTCCGTTCTTGCTGAAATAATTTCCGGGTCCGTACAGATCAAAGGCATAGTCTATCCTTTGAGCAATGTATTTATCGGATGTGAACTGTTCTCCGTAGTATCCGTCTGACGGATTAAAATCATTGACCGTAAGGGTTGATGCGGCAAAGGCCTCCACAGGCTCCGCCCCAAACCACGAACGGGCAACAAATTCAAGCAATATTGTCAATATTAAAATTTTAGCAATTTTGCGCCTTTTCTTCATTCCTAAATCAATCCCACTCACTTGCATTTAGTTTTCTTAGCTGTTCTTTAAGGTTAACGAACAAATACTTCCCAAAAAGTATTTCCCCAAACTTCGCCGCCTCTCGCAGCTGCTCATCGCAGAGTGCTTTCTGTCTTTCATATTCTTCGCGGCGCAGCCTTTCGGCTTCCTCCACCGCTTTTCTTGCCTGTTCCCCATACGGCACTAAATTCTCAAACATATCCCCTTGGGCATCCTTCCCCACTGTCGTCCTGAAAAGTCCGAAGCAGGCCGAATCCTCAAGGTTGTATTTTGCGGAAGCAATGTAGGTTCCGCACCAGGTATCGGTGAGTCTGTTTTGTAATGCTTCTTTAACCGTCTCACCGATGTTTCCCTTAAAATCAAGGTTGATGGTATCCTCAGCCTTGTATCTCAACTTATGAATGTACGTTTTCGGAACATCCCATGTCCCGTACTCCGCAGCAGAGTTTTCGAAAAACGCCGCATCCTGCGTGTTCTGAACGCTCTCCGTGACTGCGTTTGCCAGCAAGATATGGGCACCGTTTCCGTACTCACCGGAAAGATCCGGGCCTATAACCACCTGTGGTCTGTATTTCCTGATGATCTCGGTCACAAATCGCAGTACTTTCTCGTAGCCATAAAATTTATCAGCTGTCTTTAAATCTGTCAATCTTTTATTTCTGAAATTACCGTTTACCGGGTAATATTTTACCCCAAGATTCCACAAAGAATCAAGCTTTTCATGTTCTTTTAATATTTCCTCGGTGGTCGCGTACTCGCACATGTAGACCACCTGTACGTAAAGATCCCTCTCTCCTGCGTAAAGCGCCGCTGCCGCACCGTAGTCAATGATCTCGTCTCCCGCATGCGGCACGAAGATCACGATATCCGCATCTTTTTTTATCCGATTCCAGACCTGCACCTCTTTCGGGATCTCTCCTTCCCCGTAGGCATATATCTCGCAGACCCCCACAGGTGCATCAAAACTCAGCTCGCACTCCGTTGTTTTTCCGGAGACCGGAATATATTCATGGAGAAAGCCATTCTGCCCGCAGATAACAGCTTCTTCATCGTACTTTAATGTCCATTCTCCCGGGGGTGCCACCACGTCCCAGATAATGTAAAGCCCTTTGATCTCCCTGTCAGCTTTTATCTTAAAGGAAGAACCCGCCGGCAGATACATTATGCTTCTCAGATCTCCGTCCTGAAGCCCTGTATCATCAGCCCCTTCCGGCACTTCAAACTCCGCTTCAAGCAAAACCGGCTCCGGTGTTACTGTAGGCTCGGGAGTCACTGTTTTCTCCGGTGTTACTTCGGGCTCAGGTGTCGCTGTTAGCTCAGGCGTCGCCGTTGGTTCAGGCGTTGCTGTTGGCTCAGGCGTCGCCGTCACCTCCGCTTCCTCTGCCAGTACTCCCGCTTCGTTCTTAAACGCAAGGAGCAGAAGGAGCATCATGACTCCCATTAATATTTTGTTTTTTAAACAAACAGTATTTTTCAAATCCTATTTAAGTCCCGTCAATAGTTTCAGGCAATCCTTAAGGCCGGCTCCATGTCCGAAAAACCTCCGGTCGCCATTCTCTCTTGTCTTTTTCAGATCATCTTCAAGCAGTTTCTCGTAGGTCGTAATGTTTTCAAGCATATCACCGATCCCCGTGTCTTTTCCCACCAGCGTTCTGTACAATCCGAAAGCCGCGCAGTCGATGTTCTCTTTTTCGTCAGACACGTAGAACCAGTAACCCTGCTGTGTCACATGCTTTTTATATGCTTCCTTCTGTACCTCCAGGGATGTCTTCCCGTTAAACCCGGTCAGTGGCCGTCTTAAGTCCAGTCGAAGCCTGTTTTCTTTATACAAATGGTAATAAGCCTTTGGTACATCCCAGGTGCCGTATTTTTCCGCAGATCCCGGATAGACCGCCGCATCCGCGGAAACTTCCATGGCGTCTGCCGCTGCCTTTGCCAGCATCATGTGGGCACCGTGGCCGTACTCTCCGTTAAAATCCTGGGAGATCAGCACCAGTGGCTTAAACCTGCGTATATTCTCCGTTACAAATTCCAGCACAGCATTGTAATCGTACTGTGTCATGGCCTTTTTTATGTTGTTGCTGTAGGCATCGGGGAACGAACCGTTTACCGGATAATTCCTTACACCCATTGTCCACAGCCCGTCCAGCTTTTCATGCTCTCTGGTGGTGTTCATGTAACCGTAATCATCCAGAGTAAAGTCGCACAGGTACACGACCTGCGTCAGCAGCCCCTTCTCCCCTGCATATGTTACGCAGACACCTCCAAGAAAAAGGACTTCATCGTCCGCGTGGGTGGAAAATACAAGAAAGTCAGCCTTTTCGCAATGGGGATACCATATCTGCACATCCTTAGGCAAATTCCCTTCACCGTAGGCTTCGATCTCAACTATGCCCGCCAGTCTGTCTGTAAAAGTCAGGGTACAGGACTTAGTCCCCTTCGGAAGAGGTACGTACTCATGCAGGAAATTGTGAGTTCCGTAAGTAAACTCCTCACCCTCCGCAAGAAGGGTCCATTCCCCCGGGATCTTTGTGGCGGACCACTTGATGTAAAGTCCCTGAAGCGGGGTTTCGGATGTGATCTTAAGGCTCTGCCCCGGACTGAAGGTCACTGAACTGTTTGTGGCTCCGTCTGTAAGCTTTGCGCAGTTTTTCTTCCCGGAGTGGGTAAAGGTCACTTCAGCCTTTTCCGCATCCTTTTCCGCTGCCTTTGCAAAGGTCTTTGGTGCCGTTATAAGGGTCGTTACAGCCAAAACCAATGAAAAAACGATCCTGATCAAAATTTTTACGCTTTCATTCTTTCTCATGGTTCTCCCGCAAATGATGGATCTATTTTACAACAAAAGCAACAGGCAGGTTCCAGGAAGTGTTTGCCTTTCTAAAGGTAACGCTTTCCATGAGGTACTCACCGTTCAGTACCATGCTGGAGGAGCTTCCGCCGTCAAGGTTTGCGGCATTTACGGCTCCATATTCCGACATGATCCCGATAAGATCCGAAGCAGAAGCTCCGAGATGTCCCTCAGCACCGCGTCCGCTGGTGACCAGGAGAAGGATAGAACCGTCGGCTCTCTGTCCGATGGCCGTTCTGGGATTTCTTCCGCTGCCTGAGCCGTTCAGCTCCCTCTCATGCCCGTTGATCATGAGTTGTACAAAATGATTGTTGGAATCCTTGGATTCCTCCTGGAAGCAGCAGCCGTCACGGATCTTCTTGTCCTTTACCAGCTTTTCTACACCTGCTTCATCAAGCTTTGAAACATCCTCGATCACGAGAATGTTGTCATAGGTCATGGCGATCAGCACAAGTCCCGCGGATTCCTGGGGTTTGTTGGTCTGTATCACTCCGTTGCTCACGGTGACGCCGTAGGGTCTTCCGCCGGTCTCGTTCTGATGATAGAGACCTCCGTTTATGCCGGCTACACCGCCGTATTCCGAAACGATCTTGTCAAGAGGCGCTCCGGCCTTGTGATCATTGTAGTAGGATTCAAGGGTGACCCTGGAAGGATCCTTTACGATCAGCATTGTGGCCAGGAAGTTGCTTCCCGCGATCTTGCAGACGATGATCCCGTCACCGTCCTCGTCGATCTCCTCCCTATCGTTCTGTTCATGGGCCACTCTGTAATCTGTGACAGTGGCTTCCTCACTTCTGTCCGGGGCTTTTCCGAGGCTTCCTTTGACCTCCTCGTTTCCCGCCACGATGCGGATCAGGTTCTCATCCACCGCATCATCAAGCTTTCCCATGGAATTCTTTTGAACGATGTCGTTGATCTCATCCGTGGTAAGGTACATCTTTGCAAGGAATTTGAGGGCTCCGGTCTCAAGGATCGTGCTCACGAACATTTCTCTTGCCGCGCTCGATCCCCCGTTGCAGATCACATTCATAGAAAGCACAAGGATCAGCAGTATCCCAAGGATGGATGTCCCCACGCAGATCATGAGTCTTCCTAAGATTATTCCTGTTTTTCTTAATATGCTTTTTTTCTCCAAGTATCAGTCCTCCACCTTCGCCCAGAGCCCGAGTATCTTCCACTCGTCGCCGTTCTTAAGGAAAAAGAAAGTGCTGTTTATGACATCGTAGACCATGCCTTCCTCGGCGTTTGTCTTTACATCATCCGTAAGGTGCATGCTCTTTTTCAGGTAGATATCGCAGGAAAAAACGTCATCACTGTATTTAACGTAATTTGAAACCTTTTCCTCGATGAATTCCACCGAATCGTGATTCGAAGCAAAGGAAATATTGTTTGTCTTGCTGTAGTCTTCCGCGTAACTGTAGAAGGGTGTCCCCTCTACAAGGTAGTTTTTGAGGGTAGCAAAGCCGTGTCTCGATCCCTTAAGGTCGTTTGTCAGAAACAATGACCAGACTTTTACGCTGTCCACGGGGTTCGTTTTTGACGTGATCTCCGGGGGGATTTCCGAAAGACCTGTCTGTTCCGCGATCTCAAAGTAGTTTTCATTAAAATCGCATTGAACCTTGTTCCCGTTATTGTCCGTAATGTCAAGCTCCGGAAGTTTCAAAAGTCCCTTGATCTCGTACCTCACGTTGTAAGGCATCCTTGCATATGAAGTGTAGTCCGCATATTTTGCGGGAAGGGTCCTTCCCGTCTCATACCTTGAAACATCTTCCTTTCCCCACTTCACGGTGAAGCTGTCCGGCAAGGAAAAAGCCACATCACATGCTGTTACATTGTCTCCCTTTTTGTAGACGGTGGAATTTCCGTGACCGTCTTCCATCAGGATGCTGTCGGAAACCGAAGCAAATCTGTACTGAACGCCCCTGTCTCCCTTTTCTCCCGCAAGTACTGTCCCTTCATCCGAAAGTACAAAGTTTTCGGGAACGATCAGATTGAAATAATTCAATACAGGTGTAATGTAACCATTGTCGTTAAAGACTTCGCACTTTCTGCCCCGGGGATCGAAAACCTCCGCATCATAAAGATCATGAAGATCTGTCAGGCAATAAGTAACATTTCCGTCTTTTTCTGTGCAGGTCACACACTCTGAATCCTTTTCGACAGGCAGGCCGTTCACAAAAACACTGTAGCCCTCGGGAACTTCAACGTATTCTGTGTACTCCGTAACAGTAATGGCAGGATACAGCCCCGCCTCCTTCCAGGAATTCACCGTCAGGATCCCAAGTATGGTCCTGGCTTCCTCCGATTCAAGGAAAAGCTTTACAAGGAGTTCTCCATCTCCATAGAGTCCGTAGATCTGACGGGAATCGCTGTAGCTTCCGGAAACGATCTTCCAGTTCCATTCGGAAACCGAACTGAGTTTTTTGAAATACATCCCGTAGAGATCCCCATCGTAGGGACTGATCTCCAGCTCGGGAAAAGTCAAAAGCTCCGCAGCTTTTCCTTCCTTTAACGCTGCCCCAAACTCTTCCGTCACCCTGTCAACCACATGACTTGGCTGAGAGGCCTCGTACTCATCGATATTATCCTGTACGTAAACAACGGCATAATCCGTCAAAAGGATCAGGGCCGCCAGTAGTATTCCGTATATTATTCTGAATACTGCTTTTTCTCTCATCTCCAAAGGTCTCCCCATACACTGTTCAGTAAATCCCTGCAATAGTCGAGGGTAAGTTCCGTTCCCGCACGGGCTGAGATCTCGTTTTCTCCTGCCATCCCGTCCGTGTAATCTTCCAATTTGTAAACGGAAACCAGATTCTTTCCTGTTGCCACATGTGTTACCACAGCTCTTACATTAAAATCCTTAATGACAACTTCTCCCTTATCATCAAGTCCCAATGTGATTTCAGGCATACCGCCCACCATGCGCTTAAGGATCTTCTCCCCCGATTCCTCGGTCCAGTTCACAAAATTCCCGAGAGAATAGTAAACCAGCATCTGATCGGAACTCAGCTCCCTTGGCTGATCGGGGTCAAAATTAAGCTTTAAGACATTAAGTGTTGTTTCATTGTTTACGATCACCATGGGCTGGATCACGTGAGAATGGGCCCCCATCACCAGATCAACTCCATGATCGTAGAAGATCCTGTTCCATTCTCTCTGAGAGGCATTCTGTGTCAGGGAATACTCCGCTCCCCAGTGGGGACAGACAATGGTGAAGTCCGAATTTGCAGCCGCCTTATCGATCAGATCCGTGATCATTTTAACCGCGCTCTCTTTTCCTTCGGCATTTGGGCTGTTCACAAGCAGCGGTCCCACCATCCACGGTGCGGAGGAAGGAACACTGATGCCGTTTGTTCCGTATGTAAAGTTCAGGATCGAGATCCTGATACCGTTTTTTTCAATGTAAACGATCTGGTTCTCGGCTTCTTCCTCTGTTAAGTATATGCCAAGAACATCGATCCCCGGAAATCTGCTCCAATTTTCAAGGCAGTTGATCACTCCGGTTTTTCCCTTGTCCAACGCATGATTGGTGGCGTGGAGTACCACATCGAATCCCGCATCCGAAAGCGCATCTGCCATCTCGTATCCGGCATTGAAACGCGGATAGCCGCTGACTCCCAGTTCACTGCCACCGATTATGACCTCCTGATTTACAAGTGCCACATCGAAGGAGGAGATAAAGTCCTTAGTGTTGGCAAAGATAGATCTGTAATCGTAGGTTCCGTCCGCCTGCAGGCAATCGTTTTCAATGCCCGTGTGAAGAAGGATGTCTCCCGCCATGGTGATGGTAAGTTCCGGTAGCGGTGTAGGTGAAGGGGTAGCCGAAGGCGTTGGCGTGTCTGTAGGCACAGGGGTTTTTGTGGGCGTCGGTGATAAGGTCGCTGTGGGCGTGGCCGTATCTGTGGGGTCAGGCGTTTTTACAGCTGCTTCCGTGACGGAAGCCGTGGATTTGGGCCCATCTCCGGGCGCTACGTTCTCAGCCTTTGTACAACCTCCCAGAAGGATTGCAAGCAGCAAAGCCGGTATTAGATAATTAGTTTTTTGTCTTTTCTTCATCGGCGTAATCTATCCTCATTAAAGTCAATCCCTGAGCAGGTGCCGTAGGCCCTGCATTACCTCTGTCCCCTGACTCCAGAATCTCCCTGATGCTTTCGGGTTCTCTTTCCCCAAGCCCCACCTGTACAAGCGTCCCTGCGATGATCCTCACCATGTTGTACAGGAATCCGTTTCCGGTAATACGAAAAGTGATCAGGTTGTCATCTTTGGTCACTTCCGCTTCGTAAATGGTCCTGACATGATCCGGCACCACCGTATGTATCGAACAAAAGGCTGTAAAATCATGTGTTCCGATGAATTGAGCAGCGGCTTCCTTCATCTTTTCCACATCAAGGTTTTTGTAGACAAAATAGGTGTATTTTCTGTTGAAGGGCTGAATAAAATCAGCATTCCAGATCCTGTATTCGTAGGTCTTTCTGCATTTCACCTTTCTGGGATGAAAGCTTAAAGGTACTTCTTTAGACCTTTGTATCACGATGTCTTCGGGTAATGAGTGATTCAGCGCATAGCAGAACTTTTCCGCCGGTATCCTGGATTCCGTATCGAACACGCAGACATTCCCCATTGCATGTACTCCGGCGTCCGTTCTGCTGGCTCCGATCAGCTGTATGTCTTCGTTAAGCAGTCTTTTAAGCTCTTCTGTAATGACTCCCGCCACCGTCACACCGTTCTGCTGAACCTGCCAGCCGCAGTACCTCGTTCCGTCATATGCCACTTCCAACATTACTCTTTTCATAATAATGCCAACACCACCTTATCGGTAACGATGATCAGCGCAATGTATGCTGCCAAAAGAAGATAGCTGATGCCGTCTCTCCTTTTGTATTTCAGTGGCTTCATGGATGTTCTTCCGTCGTCGCCCCTATAGCATCTTGCTTCCATGGCCATAGCCAGCTCGTTTGCTCTTCTGAAGGCAGAAACAAAAAGAGGAACAAAAACGGGAACAAGTGCCTTTATCCTGTCCTTTAACTTTCCTTCTTCAAAATCCGCTCCCCTGGCCTGCTGTGCTTTCATGATCCTGTCAGTCTCTTCCATGAGAATGGGAATGAATCTGAGAGCGATGGACATCATCATCGCGATCTCGTGCACAGGCACATGTATCTTCTTCATCCATCTGAGCCCGGTTTCCATGCCTGAAGTCAGCTGATTAGGCGTTGTGGTAAGGGTCATTAAGGATGAACCGATGATAAGGAAGAAAAGTCTGAAGCCCATGAATGCGGCATTTGAAAGTCCTTCCTCTGTGATCTTTATGAATTTCCATTCAAAGATCACGGTTCCGCCGGTCAAAAATATATTGAATACCATTGTAAAGATCAACAAAAACCAGATCGTTTTAAGTCCTTTCATCATGAATCTGAAAGGTACTTTCGATACAACGATGACAGCCGCCAGGCATATGCCTGCTATAGCGTATCCCACAAATGTGTGAAAAAGGAACATGGATACGATGAAAAGAAGTGTCGCTGTCAGCTTCACTCTGGGATCCAGTCTGTGAATGACCGAATCTGCGGGATAATATTGTCCCAAGGTAATATCTCGTAACATTTATTTAACTCCTGTAACGGCCCTCAGCATTTCTCTTGCTTCTTCAACCGTGGTGGCGATTCCCGGTAACGGAATGCCTCTATTAATGAGTGCCGCTGTAAGGTAGGTGACCTGCGGTGCCGCAAGTCCGATCTTTTCAAGTTCCGCGTAGTTTTGGAACACCTCATGGGTGGGACCGTTGAATCTGACGGAGCCGTGATCCATAACGATCAGGCGGTCAACGTAGCGGGCCACATCCTCCATGGAATGTGATACCAGAACAACGGTGATCTTTCTTTCCTTACGGATCCTGTCGATAGCCTCAAGGATCTCATCCCGTCCGCAGGGATCCAGTCCCGCCGTGGGCTCGTCAAGAACGATCACTTCGGGCTTCATGGCAAGAACTCCTGCAATTGCAACCCTTCTCTTCTGTCCGCCGGAAAGATCAAAGGGAGAGACATCGTAAAGGTCTTCCCCTATCCCGACTGTTTTCAAGGCTTCAAAAGCCCTCATCTGGATCTCCAGCTTGGGCAGCTTCATATTCGAAGGGCCAAACTCAACATCCTTTTCAACAGTGGTTTCAAACAATTGGTACTCGGGATACTGGAAAACAAGTCCGACCTTTGTCCTGAGTTCCTTTCTTGAAAAATCTTCATCCCAGATGTCACGACCATTGTAATAAATGTTTCCGCCGGTAGGGCGCACAAGTCCGTTAAGATGCTGGATCAGCGTCGATTTACCGGAGCCTGTGTGACCGATGATCCCTATGAACTCACCGTCACCGATCTCCAGTGTAACATCGTGCAAAGCGGGCATCTCCATGGCAGTGCCCTTTTGATATATGTAATTAACCTTATCTAAATAAAGCAAGATATATCCTCATTTCTTACCGTATTTGGAAACAAACGCTTCCACAAATTCATCCACCGACAGGACTCCGTCGGGCATTTTGATCCCGTCCTTCCGGAGCTCGCAGGCAAGTTCCGTAACCTGAGGAAGATCCAGCTTGTGCTGTTTGATCTCTTCAGGCCGGGAGAAGATCTCTCTCGGCGTTCCCTGCATTACCACCTTGCCGTTGTCCATAACGATGACCTTATCGCAGTCCACCACTTCGTCCATGTAATGGGTGATCAGAAGGATGGTGATCCCTTCTTCCCTGTTCAGTTCATGTATGGTGGCGATGACTTCTTTTCTTCCGTTGGGGTCCAGCATGGCTGTGGGCTCGTCAAGAACTATGCACTTGGGCTTCATGGCGAGGATCCCCGCAATAGCAACTCTCTGCTTCTGTCCTCCGGAAAGATGATTCGGAGAGGACGTGCGATAAGCTGTCATGCCCACTCTTTCCAGTGCATATGCCACCCTGCTGATTATGTCATTGGTGGGCACTCCCAGATTTTCGGGACCGAAAGCCACATCTTCCTCCACCACCGAAGCAACCAGCTGATTGTCCGGATTCTGGAAGACCATACCCGCGCTCTGACGTATGTTCCACACATCTTCTTCCTTGGATGTGTCAAAGCCGTTAACAAAAAGAACGCCCTCAGTAGGCTCCAGTATGGCATTGATCTCCTTTGCCACAGTGGATTTACCCGAGCCGTTGTGCCCAAGTATTGCTACAAAATCGCCTTTTTTAATGTCAAGATCCACACCGTCCAGCGCTCTTACAACGCCTTCGACATTTCCCTCTTCGTCCCGTCTGATGTATTCATATGCAAGTTTGCTTGCCTTTATCATCTACAAAACCTGTCTTTCAAAAAATCTAAACACCGCAGTTTTCAAACGGTTATCCCGCTCAATGGTAATCCTGCCCCATTGTCATGCATTATCCTTTATTCTACCATATCCGCCCATTCAATACAAGAAAAGCATTAAAAAATCGAGCAGGATCTCTCCTGCCCGATTCCGGATTCCAAGTTATTAAACTAACTCAAGAAGTACTTCCATAGCTGCATCGCCCTTGCGCTCACCGATCTTAACGATACGTGTGTAGCCGCCCTTGCGATCTGCATACTTGGGAGCGATCTCGTCGAAAAGCTTCTGAGCTACGTCTACAGTCTTTGTATTCTTCTTCTTGCCTGCAACTTCAGTGGGAACTTCTGTTACATCATAGAGGAATGCAGCGAGCTGTCTGCGAGCATGAAGTCTTGAAGGCATATCCTTCTTGATCTCCTTCTCTACTTCGTCGAAAACGTCAACTTTCTTTCCGTCAACAACTTCCTTAACGCGCTTTCCGTCCTTATCCTTACGAGCAACCTTTGTCTTAACGGTTGCTGTTTCAAAATTATCCTTTTCCTTAACAGCAAGTGTGATCATCTTTTCAGCGATGCTCTGCACTTCTTTTGCTCTGCACTCAGTTGTAACGATCTTTCCGTTGTAAAGAAGATTTGTTACCTGATTTCTGAGGAGAGCTTTTCTCTGGCTTGCTGTTCTGCCAAGTTTTCTATAGCCTGCCATCGTAATTCCTCCTTAACTCTCTTCGCTCTGTCTTAAAGACAAGCCGAGTTCTTTTAATTTAGCATGTACCTCTTCCAATGACTTTCGACCAAGGTTACGAACCTTCATCATGTCATCGGGAGTCTTATTTACAAGTTCGCCAACGGTGTTGATACCTGCGCGCTTCAGGCAATTGAAGGAACGAACGGAAAGTTCGAGCTCATCAATGCTCATCTCAAGGATCTTTTCCTTCTCATCGGATTCAGCTTCAACGATAACCTCTGCGGAAGCAGCACGTTCGGAAAGCTGGATGAAAGACTCGAGATGTGCGCTCAAAACCTTAGCTGCAAGGCTTACAGCCTCGTCGGGAGCCAAAGTTCCGTTTGTGTAAACATCAAGTGTTAATTTGTCGTAATCGGTCATCTGGCCAACACGTGTATTCTCAACAGTTAAGTTTACTCTCTCAACAGGTGTGTAGATGGAATCAACAGCAATAACTCCGATAGGAAGTTCATCGCTCTTGTTCTTGTCGGAGCTTACATAACCACGACCGTTAGTGATCGTGAGTTCCATGTAAAGCTTGCAATCATCACCGCCGTTAAGCGTAGCAATAACCTGATCCTTGTTGATAATTTCGATATCCGAGTCAACGATAATGTCGGCAGCTGTTACGACACCTTCGCCCTCTGCTTCGATGTAAGCAGTCTTGGGCTCATTTGTAGAGCTGTTGTTCTTTATTGCAAGACTCTTGATGTTCATAACGATCTCGGTAACGTCTTCCTTAACGCCCGGAATTTCCGAGAATTCATGGACTACGCCATCGATCTTAATCTGACTTACAGCCGAACCCGGAAGTGAAGAAAGCATGATCCTTCTCAGGGAATTACCCAGCGTTGTGCCGTATCCGCGTTCAAGGGGTTCTACGACAAAACGACCGTATTTATTGTCTTCTGTACTTTCGGCAATCTCAATCTTTGCCGGCTTAAAATCGAAATCAAACATATCGGACCCTCCTTTAATATTGATGTCCCGGGGATGTTTTCCCCGATGCTCCGGTAGAACAACCGGATCAGCCTACTATTTGGAATACAACTCGACAATAAGTGTAGCGTTTACAGGTACGTCGATCATATCGATTGTAGGGAACTCCAAAACCTTACCGGAAAGGTTCTCATGGTTTGCTTCAAGCCATGCGGGAACGATTCTTCCTTCGGTTACTTCAAGGATGTCCTTGTATCTCTGGGATGCCTTCTTGCCTTCCTTAACCTCAATAACATCACCTGCGTTAACAAGGTAAGAAGGAATGTTTACGCACTTACCGTTAACAAGGATCTGCTTGTGGTCAACGATCTGACGAGCTTCGGTTCTTGTTCTGCCATATCCGAGACGGAAAATAACATTGTCAAGACGACGCTCAAGAAGGATCATCATATTGTCACCGGTAGTACCGGTCTTAATCTTCTTTGCTTTTTCAAAATTGTTGCGGAAAGGCTTCTCAAGAACGCCATAGATGAACTTAGCCTTCTGCTTCTCTTTCAACTGGTTGCCATACTCGCTGACTTTCTTGCCGGCTCTGGAGAAAGTTCTGTTAGACTTCTTGTTGAGACCGATAACAGCGGGTTCAATGCCCAGTGATCTGCACTGCTTTAAAACAGGATCTGTATTTCTAGCCATTTGCTTTTTCCTCCTTCAATTATACTCTTCTGCGCTTAGGCGGTCTGCAACCGTTGTGAGGAACGGGTGTAACGTCCTTAATGGAAGTTACGTTGATACCGCAAGCCTGAAGTGCACGGATTGCTGCTTCACGGCCCGTACCGGGTCCCTTAACCATAACGTCTACGCTCTTAAGACCCTGAGTAGCTGCAACCTTTGCTGCTGTCTCAGCTGCCATCTGTGCAGCGTAAGGAG
>JAEEGK010011693.1_pt1 | contig 20011 bp, 19 predicted proteins | sample 8958771 | NCBI WGS metagenome assembly JAEEGK01 (sample SAMN16246547, study PRJNA631951) | gut metagenome | biome: gut microbiome; feature: rumen; material: SC-attached | host: Bos | place: Iran: Karaj | collected 2018-10
GAAGAGATTGAACCGATAAAAGAAGACGAACCGCTTGAGCCAGAGGAAGATGAGCAACCAGAAGAGATCGTTCCAACCGACTCTGACGACAACTCGGGCGATGATATTGTTCCGCCGACAGGCTCAGGCGAGCAGATGTCGCTGTTTTAGCCGAAGAAACTTAGGGCATAAACATTAACAATAATCAGACGAGCAGTTGGAATAACCGACTGCTCGTTTTGTTTTTCGGATAATTATATGTACTTTTACGCATAATATTTGGTGTATAAAACCGTTGATTCGCTATTTACGCATAATATATGGTGCAGAACAGATATGAATACGACCCTTATCCGTTGCAAGTAACAATGCGGAGGTTGGCCGAGAATTTGAAAGCAAGGCGGCTCGAAAAAAAACTGTCGACAAAGAGTCTGTCGATGATGAGCGGCGTGCCAGCCTCCTCGATTCAGCGATTCGAACTGAAATACGCCATTTCGCTTGAATCGTATGTCAAGTTAGCCAAGGCTTTAGGCTACTCCGAAGAGATAATGCAACTACTTGCGGCGCCGAAATATGACACAATGGAGGAACTATTGGAAATCAATAAAAACCGTACAAGAAAGCGAGGTGTATGATGCTAAATGTGCAGGCTGTAAGCGTGATGTATCACGGACGTAAGGTAGGAACGCTGTCGGTTGGCAGCACCGCTAATTGCCAGTTTGAGTATGACAAGAACTGGCTTGCCGATGGATTCTCAATATCGCCGTTGAAACTGCCGTTGAAGGCTGGGCTCTTCACTGCCGATTATTCCCCGTTCAACGGCAATTTCGGCGTATTTGAAGATAGTTTGCCAGGTGGCTATGGCGAGTATCTTTTGCGAAAAATGTTAAAAAAGTTGGGTGTTGATTTTCGGCAATTCTCACCAGTTCAATGGCTTAGTATTATTGGCAGTTCGGGTATGGGGGCATTGTGCTACGTGCCCGAAACCAAGTTGCCTGCTAATACGGATGCTTTGTCGTTAGACGAGATTCAGCAGATGGCTCTCGATGTTTTATCAGAAAAGACTGATGAAAACACCGAGGCCTTGTATTTCAAAAGCGGCAATTCTGGCGGAGTGCGCCCTAAATGCCTTTTTACTGATGCCGATGGACAGTGGTTGGTCAAGTTTCGCCACACCTATGACCCTAAAAATATGGGCGAAATTGAGTATCAATATAATAAAGTGGCCCGCCAGTGTGGCATTGATGTGCCTGATTTTAAACTGATTGGTGGAAAATATTTTGCAACAAGGCGATTCGATATTGAAAGTGGCGTCCGTTTGCACGTTGCGACAGCCAGCGCCCTTCTCAACGAGCCCATAACGCCGCCCAAAATGGATTACCACAGCCTACTGCAACTCACGGGCTACCTTACGCAGTCGCCAGACGCTGTGGAGCAGCAGTTCCGTCGGATGGCATTCAACATTTGCGCCCAAAATATGGATGATCACGCCCGAAATTTCAGTTTCATTTGTCACGAAGGGCGTTGGACGCTTGCCCCAGCCTACGATTTGACTAACGATGCTACGTTAGGCGAGCACGCTTCGACCGTTAATTACAGTGGTTTGCCTTCTGATGAGGATATGATAACTGTCGGGATGAATATTCGCATATCTCGGTTGCGTTGTCAGCAAATCATCGATGAAGTGCGAAATGGAGCGCAGGAACTAAAGCGCTTTTTTTCAAAAAAGTGACCGAAAACACTGGTGTTTTTTGCCGTTGTCTTTTTTTCAAAAATCATTTGCTTGTTACTGATAGGTTACATACCTTTGTAACCGATTGGTAACACAAATGAATTATGACAACAAAAGACAGAACCCAAACCGAGCGGCGCATACTCGACGCCGTTGGGGCGATTGTTGAGACCGAAGGTTTTGAGGCCGTGGGCGTTAACGCAGTGGCAAGTGAGTCGGGAGTGTCGAAGGTGCTGATTTACAGATATTTTGGCTCGATTGAACAACTGCTGGCCAAGTATTTGGAAGACAACGATTTCTGGCTCAACACCGAATTTCCCATTCAGCAGTACGACAATGTGAAAGAGTTTTCGAAGGCCGTTTTCCGCGCGTATATCGATATGCTGCGCAAGTCGCCCGCACTGCGCAAACTCTACCGCTGGGAACTCACAACCAACAATCCTGCTATTGCGGGCCTACGCGAGCGCCGCGAACGGACGGCAATGGACATTATCAACGCCGTGAGTCGGCAGTCGGGGCAAGACGTTGACCAAGTGGCTGGTATTTCAACTCTTATAACGGGCTCGGTATCATACCTTTGCATTCTTGCTGAGAATTGCGCGGTCTATAACTCGCTCGAAATCAATAGCGATTCGGGTTGGAATAAATTGCAGGAAACCATTGATTTTATGTTTGATAAAATATTTGATTGAATATGGAAAATCTCACTTTTTTTGAAATCGCGAAAATTCTGATCTCGTTTGCCATTTGCGCTCCGTCGGGACATAATTCGCAGCCGTGGAAGTTTCAAATTGTTGGAAATACAATAGTTATATCGCCCGATTTCTCGAAGCGGCTCCAAGTTGTCGATTCGTCGGACAAGGAGCTGTTCATAAGCCTTGGCTGTGCGCTTGAGAATATGCAGATTGCCGCAACCAACTACGGCTACACGTCCGACTACGAATACACTGATGGTAAAATTGTTGTAACATTCACAAAATCGGATAGTTGCGCAGCTGATACACTTTTCGCGCACATTAAAACGCGCCACACACACCGCGGAAGTTTCACTGGCAAAAAGATTCCGCAAGAACAAATTGACGCACTGAAATCAATTGATAATAAGAGTGTTGCCATTTTCGCTTCGGGCACACCGCAGGCCGATTGCATTTGCCGCGGAATTGCTGAAGGCAACGATATTCAGATGAGCGACACGGCTTTCAAACGCGAACTGCTGTCGTGGATGCGGTTCAACAAAAAGCATATTGAGCAAACACAAAACGGCCTCTGCTATAATGTTTTGGGATTCCCTGCCACACCGAAGTTTATGGGAAAAAAGATAGTGAAAACGTGCTTGAAACCCGACTCGCAAAACAAAACCGATGATAAGGTAAATGCCTCTGCATCACACTTTTGTCTGCTCTGCACCGACGGCAAATCGGAGAAGGATTACATTGCACTTGGCAAAACACTTGAACGTCTGCTGCTTACGGTCTGCGGCTCGGGTTTGGCCTATAATTTCAGCAATCAACCTTGCGAGATTCCCGCACTCACCGAGAAGTTGAGGTCAGAATTGAACATTGCTGGCCACCCGTCTATTCTTCTGCGACTTGGCTACGGCGGCGAACCGAAAAGCCGAGCGCCGCGCGAAAGTGTTGAGAGTGTGATGGTGGAGTAAGACTGAAATCAGTCGGTTACGCAAAAACGGGGTTGGCAGACATTTTGGCCACCCCGTTTTTTATTGACATCATTTTTAATAAAATTGCAACGCGAATAAAGTAACACCTAACACAATGCTAATCTACCTTATAGGATATATGGGCGCTGGCAAAACCACTTACGGCAAGCGGTTCGCCCGCGACATCAACTACAACTTCATCGACCTTGACCAGAAGATTGAGGCCGATTATGGCAAAACCATTGCCGAGATTTTTGCCGAACGGGGCGAGGACGGCTTCCGTCAGATTGAGCGCGAAGCGATGATGCAGACATTCGGACTTGAGAATACCATTGTGGCCACAGGCGGCGGCACACCTTGTTTTTTTGATAATATGCAACAACTCAACGCCCACGGCGCAACATTATATATTGAATTGAAACCCAAAGAGTTGGTGTGGAATCTGATGAACTCGCACAAAGACCGTCCGTTGCTGCACGACAAAACCTACGAGGAACTTGTGGAATACATTGAGACGACACTGCAGAAGCGACTGCCGTTCTACACGCAGGCGAAATATGTGGTTGACGGCATCGGCATCACGACGCAGAAAATGATTGAGGCACTTCACGATTGCAAATTATGAACCGCAGCGTTATCATAGTGGCAGGTGGCTCTGGCAGTCGTATGGGGAGCGATGTTCCGAAGCAGTTCCTGCCTTTGGCTGGCCGACCAATACTGATGCACACTATTGAGGCCTTTCACAAGTTTGATAATCAGATGAATATCGTGCTTGTTCTGCCCGCCAATCAGCACGATTACTGGCGCAGGCTTTGTGCCGAACATTCATTTAATAAGATTGATTATCAGTTGGTTGATGGCGGTGAAACGCGTTTCCATTCAACGCTGAATGGTCTGGCAAAAGTTTCTGCCGATGGCATTGTGGCCGTTCACGATGGAGTGCGGCCGTTGGTTTCGCAAGAAACGCTGCAACGGTGCTTCAGCGCTGCCGAGCAGTGCAAGGCTGTGGTTCCTGCCATTCCTGTGAATGAGTCGGTGCGGCAGATTGAGCCCGATGGCGGCAACCGCGCCGTCGACCGCAGCAGTTACCGATTGGTGCAGACGCCGCAGGTTTTCGATGCCGCCACACTGCATCAGGCTTTCCGTCAGCCATATAGCCCGCTTTTCACCGACGACGCTTCGGTGGTTGAGCATATGGGCGTGAAAGTGTCGATTGTCGAAGGCAACTTCGAGAATATCAAAATCACACGGCCTGTGGATTTGGTTCTGGCTGAGGCGATTATGAGTTCAAAGGAACGCAGATGACGCAGATTTAAAGGATTTTACTGATTATTTTGAGGAATATAAGGGGAATGCCACACCCCAATTTAATTCGATACCATCGTTATAGCCCGTTTCCATAAATAGTCCTACGTGGCTCCAGCAATAGCCAACTTTTGCTTTTAATAAAATAACGCTATTGTCATCAGCGTCATCATATGTTTTGTCGTCTAAAAGATATTTTTTGTCCCATCTATTAAGTCCTACAATTCCTCCATAAGACAAACCAAAGTTCGTTCGGTGTAAAAATTGCATTCCAAAATTAAAACTGCCACGGGAAATATTGCAATCTTTTTCGTTATCAGGGTTTTCACCAGTATAGCCATAACCATTACGGGCAAGGTACATACCATAGAAATTAGTTCCTTTGTCGTTGCCTTGTGTCAATCCCAAAGTGAGTCCGATATTAAAATGAAATGTTGTTTTGTAATCGTCATCGCCCAACAAATCAATAACGGCAATACCTGTTTCAATTTCGGGCATAACTAAAAACGAATCTTGAGCAGAAACAGCCTGAGCAAACGCAAAAACAAGCAGTGTTAACGATAACTTTTTCATAATTAAGTTGTTTGTATTAAATGTTTTGATTGACAAATATAAGTTTTTTACAATCCTTACGTTTATGAAGACATTTTTTTATTGCAAAATTCTATCCAACAATCCATTACAAGCGTCATCAAGCAAATCGAGCACAAGCTCAAAATCGTTGTCGCCGCCATAGTATGAGTCCGGGACCGAATTGACTTTATGCGTTTTGCAATAATCCGACATCTGATTTTTCAGCCTTGCTCTATTTTTTCTTGAATATAGGAAATGCCACGTTGGTACCAATTTCAGGACCTTTGTTATATCCTGCTTCAACTAATAGATATATGTGTTTCCAACCGTAACCTATTTTCCCTTTTACAGCGAATCCACATCTTGACGATATGTCGTAACTGTCATAATTGTCGCGATCGTATTTGATTGTGCGTGTTTTTTCTATTGTTGTGCCATATGCACTGCTACTTGTTGTAGTTTTTGATTCTCCTTCGCCGTAGAAAATCTTGTATTTCTTGTCGAGTATTGACAAACCGACAATTCCGCCCAAAATCAATCCTTTATTTTTCCTGTGTAGATATTGTGCGCCTATCAGCCAACTGCCAACTCGTGTGTTATAACCTTTTATTTTGTTATCGGAATAGGTTTCTTCGTCAGTATGAGTATATTGGCTTCGTCCAAAAACAAATCCGATAATTGCATCTCCATTGTCAGCATTTTTTACGACTCCAATAGTTATATTACCACTGTAATTGAAAGAATTGATGTTGTCGTCAAGTTTTAGGTTGGCCCAACCAAGTTTTATTTCGGGCACAAAAGTGAATGAAGTTTGTGCTGATGCCGAGATGGCAAAAAATAATAAGAATAGAGATAGTGTCCTTTTCATAATTGTTTGTTTTATTCGGCAATGGTAATCAAATAAATCAATTTCTACCAATATTTTTGTATAGGTAGAATGGAAGAATAAACGTATAACCTAAAACGTAAAACTCTCAACCAATCCATTACAAGCGTCATCGAGCAAATCGAGCACAAGTTCAAAATCGCTGTCGCCGCCATAATACGGGTCAGGCACGGAATTCACGCGGTGCGTTTTGCAATAATCGCTCATCTTGCTGATTTTTTGGCACGATTGTTCGTCGGGCGCTATTTCGAGCAGGCGGCGGATGTTGTCGTCGTCCATACCTATTATATAATCGAAGTGGCTGAAATCGGCGGTGGTAATCTTCCGCGCGATGCTGGTGATGTCGATTCCGCGTTTGGCGGCGTGGTGGCGCATCCGCGGGTCGGCTTTCTCGCCTGAGTGATAACTGATTAGCCCTGCCGAATCAATCTCAAAATCGGATTCCATACCGCGCTGTGTAACAACTTTTTTCATCACGGCTTCGGCGCAGGCCGAGCGGCAGATATTGCCCAAGCAGACAAAAAGAATTTTCGTTTTACTCATCGATGTCAGATTTTGCGGCAAATTTCAATAAAATCGGCATAATCTTGCGGTAATTCGAAGCAAAAAATTACTTTTGCGCCGCGTTTGCCGATATGGCTCAGTTGGTAGAGCAACGCATTCGTAATGCGTGGGTCGCCGGTTCGAGTCCGGCTATCGGCTCAGGCAAAAGGCTGAATCTGAAAGGGTTCGGCCTTTTCTTATTTGTTGAAGGATTGAAGGATTGAATAACAGAAGGATGGGAAATAGCTTGCCCGACGCTGTAAGCGGAATCTTTACGATTTGAAAATCGGTGAGTTATTTTTAGTCTTTGAGCAGTTTGGTATGCGTTAATTTTGTATTTTTCCACCACAAAATTTAAGCGAAAAAATGGGAAAACTGGTTTTGATACGTCACGGCGAGTCGGTTTGGAACGGCCGCAATCTTTTCACCGGATGGGTCGATGTTCCGCTCACGCAGGCCGGCATTGTTGAGGCTTCGCGGGCAAGCCATCTTATCTCGAATATCGATTTCGATGTGGTTTACGTTTCGGCGCTGATTCGCTCGATTCAGACTGCCTTTATCGTACTTTTGGGCGACACCAAACGCCGCACGCCTTATCTGGTACACACTTCCGATTTTTTCCATCGCAAATGGTACCAAACCTTCAGTAACACTGAGTTGAAAAATATGATTCCGGTGTACCGATGCTGGCAGCTTAACGAACGCTATTATGGTGATTTGCAGGGACTTTGCAAGTCGAAGATTGCCGATATTTTTGGCATCGACAGGGTGGTGAGCTGGCGCAAGGGCTACACTGAGCGTCCGCCTAAAGGCGAAAGTTTGAAGGACACGTCGAGTCGCGTGGTGCCGTTCTTCAACAAGGTGATTGTCAAACAGTTGGAGGCGGGTAAAAACGTGCTTGTGTCGGCGCACTCAAACACTTTGCGCTCAATTATTATGAACCTTGAACAGATGGATGAAGCGCAAGTTGTTGGTTTGGAGGTTGATACAGCTAATCTGATTGTTTACGACTACAGCGGCGGGGAGTATATCCGTGAGGAGTTGCCCGAAAAAGGTCCGGCGTTGTAACTGGTTGTAATCTGTAAGTTTACGTGGTTGGTAAGCTGATGCGTTTAGCGCGGCTTTCAATCGTTATATTATTCAATTAAATAATTATTCAATCCTTGCAATGTGCGGAATAGCAGGAATATACGCAATTACACCCGAAGGCGCGGGTAAGTTTTCCTTGATGAAAAACGCGGTGTCGTTGTTGTCGCAGCGGGGCCCCGATTGCCAGCGCATACACACCGGGAAGCGCGTTTGTATGGGGCACGCGCGCCTGTCGGTCATCGACTTGAGCGCCGAAGCCTCGCAACCAATGCAGGATGCCACCGGCCGCTACACCATAGTTTATAATGGCGAGGTTTACAATTTCCGCCAATTGCGTGAACGACTTGTTGAAAAGGGTTACAAATTTGCTACTTCTTCTGATAGTGAAGTTGTTCTATACCAATATATTAACGATGGACCAAAGTGCCTCGACAAGTTCGTCGGGTTCTTTGCGTTCGCCATCTACGACAAGCTCGACGATGTGCTTTTCATCGCACGCGACCGGATGGGGCAGAAGCCGCTGCTTTATTATCAGGGTCACGACAGTTTCGTCTTCGCGTCTGAAATGAAGGCTCTGATGGCTTTGGGCATTCCGCGCAAGCTCGATATGACATCGCTTTTCGCCTATTTGCAATTCAACTACATACCGTCGCCTGACACCATTCTGGAGAACATCCACAAGTTGAATCCAGGGCATTACCTCCACATCAGCAAAGGACAGGTAAAAGAGGTGCGATATTACTCAATACCATACAATTACAGCAATCTGGAAGTGATGGATTACGAGCACGCACAGCGAATGTTGCGCGAGTTGATTGAGCAGTCGGTGGCGGAGCGTCTGGTTTCCGATGTGCCGCTGGGAGCGTTTTTGAGCGGCGGCATCGATTCGTCGGTGATTGTTGCCGAAGCGTCGAAACACGTTGATAATCTGAACACTTTTTCAATCGGTTACGCCGATGAGCCGTTCTTCGACGAGACTCATTACGCCCAGTTGGTTGCCGACAAATTCCATACAAACCATCACGTTTTCAAACTGACTAACAACGATTTGTATGAGTGTCTCTATCGGGTTCTCGATTACCTCGATGAGCCCTTTGCCGATTCGTCGGCCATTGCGGTCAACATTTTGAGCCGTGAGACACGCAAGCACGTCACTGTGGCGCTTTCGGGCGATGGCGCCGACGAGGTTTTTGGCGGTTACAACAAGCACCTGGCCCATTACAAGGCGCTCCACGGAGGCATTGCCACAGCGCTTGTCAGGATGGCAAGTCCGCTCTACGGAATGTTGCCGCAGTCGCGTAACACAAAGTTGAGCAATAAGATACGCCAGCTGAACCGGTTCGCCAAAGGCCTGAAACTAAGCGAGCAGGACCGTTATATGACGTGGGCGTCGCTGATGGATGAGGACACTGCCTATCTGATGCTCAACCGCAAAGTGCTAATGCAGGAGAACACCCGCCGCAAGTTTAACATTATCAATTGTATACGCGACGATAAGCAGATTGGCGACATTCTCTACGCCGATATGCAGCTGGTGCTTGTAAGCGATATGCTTTTCAAGGTGGATATGATGAGTATGGCCGAGAGTCTTGAGGTGCGCAGCCCGTTCCTCGACCACCGGTTGGTTAATTTCGCCTTCTCGCTGCCGTGTAATTATCTGGTAAACAGCCGCCGGCGCAAAATGATTCTGCAAGACGCCTATCGCCAGCAGCTGCCATACGAATTGTACAACCGCCCGAAACACGGTTTTGAGGTGCCATTGCTCGGCTGGTTCAAGGGCGAGCTGAAATCGACCATCGACAACGATTATCTGAACGATGATTTCATCCGCGAGCAGAATATTTTCAATCCAGAAATGGTTCAGCAGCTCAAACAGCAGCTGCATTCGAAAAGCCCCGGCGACTCACAGGCGCACATCTGGGCACTCGTTGTATTCCAACATTGGTGGAAGAAATATATGCTTTAGTCCACAACAGGCTGTTTAACATAAAATAAACGCCGCCCGCCCCCCATTTTTAAGCCGTTTTTTAGCAAATTGCGACTTTAAAAGAAGCGAGTTATGCCACGAATATTGAGGATAATCAACAGGTTTAATTTGGGAGGCCCCACGTACAATGCGGCATATCTATCGCGCTATATGCCAAGTGATTACGAGACGCTGCTGGTTGGCGGCATAAAAGAAGCCGACGAGGAGAGCAGCGAGTACATTGTCCGAAATCTTGGCGTTGAACCGATTGTGATTCCCGAAATGCACCGCCAGCTCAACGCGCAGAGCGATTTGGTGACCTACCGCAAAATCTCACGGCTGATTCGTGAGTTCAAGCCTGACATTGTGCACACCCACGCCTCGAAAGCGGGAACAGTAGGGCGTTTGGCGGCCATCCGATGCAAGGTGCCGGTGATTGTCCATACTTTCCACGGGCACGTTTTCCACTCATATTTCGGCAGCAAGGAGACCAAATTATTCTTGAACATCGAGCGCGGGTTGGCCGAACACACATCGCGAATCATCGCCATCAGCCAAAAGCAGAAGGACGAGCTTTGCGGAACATTCAGAATCGCTCCTGACTACAAGTTTAGCGTGATTCCGCTTGGCTTTGATTTACAACGATTTACTGAAGATAAGGCTGCCCGCCGCGATACCTTTCGCCGTTGCTTCAACATTGACAATGATGAGGTTGCGGTTGGCATTGTCGGACGATTGGCTCCGGTCAAGAATCACAAGCTTTTCATTGATGCTATCGCGAAAGCGAAACAGCAGATTAACAGCAAAATACGCGCGTTTGTGATAGGCGACGGCGAGCTGAAAGCCGACCTGATGACGCAGTGCGCCCAGCTAGGTTTGAGCTTTGTGCTGACCGACGGTTTTGAGCCGGCCGAGAAAGCCGATGTAACCTTCACATCGTGGATTCGGAACGTGGAAACGGTTTATCCCGGACTCGACATTGTGGCTATGACTTCGCTCAACGAGGGCACGCCAGTGAGTCTGATTGAGGCGCAGGCGGCCAATGTGCCGATTGTCACAACCAATGTGGGCGGCATTGAGAACATTGTGCTGCCCGATAATACGGCAGTGCTTGCGGCCAACGGCGATGTCGATGATTTTGTGGCCAAGCTGCTGCCAGTGGTTGAAAGTGCCGCGTTGCGCCAGCGGATGGCAGTGAACGGTTGGACATACGTAAAAGATAAATTCCACTATACCAGACTGATATCTGATATGGACAAGCTCTACCGCGAGCTTTTGGAGGATGCGGAAAATCGTGGTAGGTTAAAACTTTAATTTTTATACTTTTGCACTCTGAATGAAACGTTTAAAGTCAATATTGATAATTCTTCTGCCGGTTTTTGCAATTTTTACGGTGCAGAGCTGTAAGGTTTTGTATCCCAGCCAGATGCTTAAAACCGACTCCGATTTCAATTTCGACGACGTTGAGGAGAACCAGCCCGAGTATGTTATCAATCTTTACGATAAACTCGATGTGCGCGTTTATACCAATAAAGGCATACAACTCATTAATACAGAGCAGGGTGGTGGTGTCAACCAAAGCACAGCAGGCTCGCTCGGCTATCAGGTTGAGAGCGACAGCACCGTTAAACTGCCCACCATCGGGCGTGTGAAAATGGCCGGACTGACCATCACCGCCGCCGAGTCGCTACTCGAGGAAATGTATAAGCAGTATTATCAGGAACCGTTTGTAAAAGTGAATGTTACGAATCGCCGTGTAATAATTTTTCGTTCGGGAAGCAGCAGCGGAAGCGTGCTGACCATCAACAACGAGAAGTTCACGCTGATTGAGGCTCTGGCGCAGGCCGGTGGCATCGACGATTTGAGCAAAGCCTACCGTATCAAGGTTTTGCGCGGTGATTTGCGTAATCCGAAAGTCTTTCTTTACAACATATCGAGCGTTGAGGACGTGAAAAAATCGAACCTCGTGCTGCAATCGAACGATATTATTTACGTTGAGCGCCGGCCAAAGTACGTGCAGCGCACCCTGACGGAAATTACGCCGTACGTATCGCTATTGAACACCGTATTGCTTCTATATTTGATGACGCAGAATTTCTGATATGAAACAGACGCACATTCCATTGATTAATGACAAACTGGACTTGTCGATTTTAGCGCAGATTCTTCGCAAAGGCTGGTGGGTGTGCGTTATGCTGCTGGCAATGTCGGTTTCGTTGGCGTTCATCTATCTGCGTTACACAAAGCCGCTTTACGAGTCGTCGTGCGTGATTCAAATCAACGAGGAGGACCGCAGCGCCAATATGCTCAACTTCTCGAGCCAGTACAACCGTACCGACCTCTCGAAGGTGCTCGAACTGATGCGCTCGAAGGAGTTTCTGAAGAAGGCGCTCAGCGAGTTGCCGCTCGAAATATCATATTTCAACGAGGGCACGTTTATGTCGTTTGAGATGTATCCCGAGGCGCCCTTTAGCATTGAGCTGGGCTCGCACAACGGCGACCTCTACAACCGCCCGTTCTACATCGATTTCACTGACTCGCTGACTGCGAAGATTACTTTTAAAGGTGCTAAAAACTCTGATGGACAATTGATTAAACTCGATGAGTGGGAGCAGGTGGGCAACACCATTCTTAAATGTTCGGTGAGCCGGCCAAGGGAAATTGCGGCGCACGCCACACGTTTGGGCGAGCGTTATTTCGTCATCATCAACGACCCGCGCAACATCATCAACGAGCACAGCCGCAATCTCGACATCTCGCTGCTAAACTCGGCAGCGCAGACCATCAAGATAACATACACCGGCCATAACGCCAACAAAACGTGGCACATAGTGAACACCATTGCTGAGGAGTATCTGAAATACGATGTCCGGAACAAGCGCGAGAGTGCGGCCAACATTCTGTCGTTCATCGACGACCAGCTGAAGTCGATTTACAACAGCCTCGACGAGACCGAGAAACAGATTCAAACTTTCAAAAAGAAGAACAACATAAAAACGCAGAGCGAGCCTGCAGTGAACGCATCGGCGCAAAAAGCTGAAAATCTGGAGGAAAAAGTAACAGAACTCGACTACGAAATGCTCGCCATCGAGCAAATCAAAGCCAGGTTGGAGGCGGGTGGCGACATCAACACCTACGAGATGCAAGCCGTTTTGGCCGGAACCAAGGCCGCGCAGCTGATGAGCAACATTTTGTCCAACTTGCAGCGAATCATCGACGAACGTCAGCAACTGCTTAACAGCCTGACAATCGATAATATAAAGGTGAAACAGGTTGAGAACCGGCTCGAAAACCAGATTGAGCTGACCATCGATTTTGTGAACACCACGCTGGCGCGGATGCGTGAGCAGAAGGCCGAATACAAGGCGCAGATTTCGGAAATCGAGAAGTGGCTGTTCAACGAGAAGAATTACGATGAGCTTGAATACGCGCGCTTGCAGCGAATGTACGAAGTGAACCAAACTTACTATAACCAGCTGATTGACAAGAAGGCAGAGTATCTGATTTCGCAGGCTGGCTACATTTCGCGCAACACCATTCTTGAGTCGGCCTCGACGCCCGACGCGCCGGTGTCGCCCAAAGCGGGCAGCATCTATTTTGTTTTTGTGGCTCTCGGACTGTTGTTCGGCTTTGTGTATTTGACCGTAAGATATTTGATTTATAGTGAGATAACGTCGGTTAGTATGGTGCAGAACTACACGCAGGCACCAATTCTTGGCGTGATTCCGCAGTATGACGAGGTTGTTGATGTGTCGCAACTGCTTGTGATGAAAGACCCGCATTCGCCTTTCTCTGAGGCATTTAGGTCGATACGATCGAACTTGCAATTCATCTCGCACGGTGCCGACACTCACATAGTCACAGTCTCATCGACAGTTTCGGGCGAAGGCAAGACATTTGTGTCAATCAATCTGGGCGGCATTATCGCAACATCGGGCAAACGTGTTATCCTGCTCGACCTCGATTTGCGCAAACCTCGTATCCATCAAGGATTTAAGGTTGATAACAGCAAGGGAATGAGCACCATTCTGATTGGCCGCAACCAGATTGAGGAGTGCGTTCATCACACTGAAATTGAGAACTTTGACTTTATCACGGCCGGTCCGCTGCCGCCCAATCCGTCGGAGCTGGCGGGCAGCAAGGAGATGGACGATGTGATTGACCGGTTGCAGAAGATGTACGATGTTATCATCATCGACACACCGCCTGTTGGAATTGTGTCGGATGCAGTAATTAGTTTGCACAGAGCAAATTATCCGATTTATGTAATGAAGATGGGCGTGTCGAAACGGCAATATATTGAGAACGTGAATATGCTCCGCTCCGATAAAAATATGGAACACCTTTCAATAATTCTGAACGGCGCAAGTCTGAAGTCGCACTCGCACTATGGCTATGGTTACGGCTATGGCTACGGTTATGGTTACGGCTATGGCTACGGCGAGCAGAAGGATGGCCATCACGGACACGGACATCGGCACGGGACGAAAAAAACAGAATAATTCACTACTACGATGACTTTGTATTTTATCATATTTTTTCTGTCGGTTTTTTGTTTGACAATGGGCGTGCACGCTTTTTTCTTGTCGCGTTCGCAACGTCAAAACATTAAGAAACACAACATTACAGGCGAGCGATGGGCGTCGCAGCGCAAACCGATGCTTGGCGGCGTCGGTTTTTTTGCGGGCTTTGCGATAGGTGTCCTTGGATGGATTATCTTTGGCTCTCGCTCGGCGCAAACGGTTGACGGGCAACTGGTTGCTGGTATTTTGGCGGCTGTCAGCCTGGCGTTTGTGATGGGGCTGATTGATGATGTTTTCAACACTTCGCCAATGTTCAAGTTTGCAATGCAGTTTGCCGTGGGCGCGATTTTGATTGTATGCGGAATCTATATTCAAATATTTGATAATCAGTGGCTTAATTATGCGTTGACACTGTTTTGGGTTGTTGGCATAATGAACTCGCTCAATATGCTCGACAATATGGATTCCGTCACCAACACAATGTGCGTGATTGTGCTTGCGGGCATTCTGGTGATGCTGCTATCGCCTGTGCGCGATATGTTTTTTGTCCTGCTGATTTTGTCCACACTTGCTTCAATGATAGCCTTTTACAAGTTTAACTGGCATCCGTCGAAAATGTATATGGGCGACAACGGCTCGCAGTTTTTGGGCGCGTTTATGGCCATAATGAGCATCCGCTACCTGTGGAATCCTGCGGCGGCCGAACTGTCGAACCCCGTCTATCCGTTTCTGATTGTCTATCTGGCATTTCTGGTGCCTATCACCGATACTGCTACCGTCACCATCAACCGCCTGATGCGCGGTCAGTCGCCGTTTGTTGGCGGCACTGACCATACCACGCATCACCTTTCGTACCGCGGCTTGAGCGACCGTCAGGTGGTTTGCCTGCTGGGCGCCATCAACATTGTTTCGGCGTCGGTGGCAGTGTGGTTCCTGCTGATGCCGCCAAAACAAGCGTGGCCGCTGTGGGTGGCAGGCTGCGCCGCAGTTGTGGTGTCGGGGTTGCTCTACGCCAACACAAAGGTTACCAAACCCAAACAGAAAAAATAATGTAGGGACGCGATTCATCGCGTCCGTTCGTGCAATTCGCAAATTATGAAAAATCAGATAATTACAATTATAGTTTCAGCGTTGGTTTCGGCCGCCGTGGCGTTTGCTGTGGTGCGGTTTTTCCAAACGCCCAACGAGTTCACCGTCAGTCAGGTTACCGATGCGGTGCCAATGCCTGACAATCTGACATTTATGGGCGAGACGGTGCCAATCCACAACTTCGACACCCGCGAGAGCCTTGACCGCGAGTTGCAGGTGAACCGCCTTTGGCACTCGCAAACCATTCTGATGCTCAAACGCGCTCATCGCTATTTTCCTGTCATTGAGCCGATTCTGAAAGAAAACGATGTGCCTGACGACCTGAAGTACATTGCCGTTATTGAGAGTTCGCTGATGAACGTGGTGTCGCCATCAGGCGCCAAAGGATTCTGGCAGTTTCTGGGCGGCACGGCAAAAGATTTCGGTCTTGAAGTGAATGATGAAGTGGATGAGCGCTACAATCTTGAGAAATCGACCATCGCCGCAATCGCGTACTTCAAGCGGATGAAGGACAAGTTCGGCTCGTGGACAATGGCCGCGGCGTCGTACAATATCGGCGGCAACGGCCTGGCCAAATTCGCAGGGCAGCAAAAGAGCAACAACTACTACGACCTTGTGCTCGGCGAAGAAGCGGGGCGCTACGTTTTCCGCGCCATCGCCATCAAACAGATAATGGAAAATCCTGAAACATACGGATTTGCAATGCCGAAAGACGAACTCTATCAGCCGATTCCCTACTCGGTTGTGGAAGTTGACAGCACCATTGCCGATATGGCCGACTTCGCCTTTGAGCACGGCACTAACTACAAGATGCTCAAACTGATGAACCCCTGGCTTCGCAGCACAAAACTCACCAATCCGAAGCGCAAAACGTATTCGATAAAAATCATCGACCCGAAGTATCGGATTGTTGAAACCGACACGTCGCTGTTCGTCTTGCCGCAAGACATTGAACTGAATTAGCCCTGATTTGGCGCCCGCCGCCGCCGAACAATGCCCCAAATCATCAAAAAAAATCATCGCCACACGCTATAAACGATTGATTTTTTGACTAATATCGCCAATCGATTTTCTAATCGAAAAAACAGCGCTTATTGATAAATAGTAAAAAATACAATTTATATTTGAGTGGCTGATTTTCGGTTACGAGAGTCGGATTTAAAAAAAACAAACGTTTGCTTTGGCAGACACAATTACTACTAAACTAAATACTTTTAAAATGAAAAAGGTTTTATTTGCATTGAGTGCCTTGGCTATGGTTGCCTGCACTTCGAAACAGCAATGCCAACTTCCGCTTGCCGACAAGGCAAATTTCGCGAAAGAAGTTGACGGAAAACAAGTTAGTTTGTTCACCATTAAGAACGATGCTGGCGTGACAGCACAAATCACCAACTACGGCGGACGTATTGTCAATCTTTTCGTTCCCGACAAAAACGGTGCTTTTCAGGATGTTGTGATGGGTTTCGACAACCTTGACCAATATCAGTCATCGAATGACGGCCTTTACTTTGGCGCGCTCATCGGCCGCTACGGCAACCGCATCGGTGGCGCATCGTTCAAGATTGGCGAAGAGACTTTCAATGTTGACGCCAACGAACGCCGTAACTCGCTGCACGGTGGCAAGAAAGGCTATTTTGCAGTGGTTTGGGACGGCAAACAACTCAACGACAGCACTTTGGAACTGTCTTACCTGTCGGCTGACGGCGAAGCAGGTTTCCCTGGCAACCTGAACGTGAAGGTTGTTTACACCATCACCAAATGCAACGCCATCAAGATTGAGTACTTTGCCGAGACTGACAAACCGACCGTTTGCAACCTTACAAACCACTCGTTCTTCAACCTTTCGGGCGACGCGTCGACAACCATCAACGACCACGTGTTGATGATTAACGCCGACAGTTACACCCCTGTTGACTGGTCACTGATTCCGACTGGCGAAATCGCTTCGCTCGACAACACACCGCTCGACTTCCGCACACCGACTGCCGTTGGTGCCCGCATCGACAGCGTTCGTGGCGGATATGACCACAACTATGTTCTGAACGACTCGGCTAAATGCTGCAAGAGCGGCCTGACACTTGCCGCCACAGTTACAAGCCCTGTTTCGGGCATCACAATGAAGGTGCTCACCAACGAGCCTGGTCTGCAATTCTATGCAGGCAACTTCATCTCTGGCAAAGAGACTGGCAAATACGGCAAACTCTATCCGCGCCGCGGCGCTCTCTGCCTTGAGACTCAACACTTCCCCGACAGCCCGAACAAAGAGAACTTCCCGTCGGTTGTGCTGAATCCTGGTGAGAAATACTACAGCGTCTGCGTTTACGCCTTCTGCAACAAAGAGTGCTGCGAGAAGGACGGCAACAAAGAGTGCTGCGAGAAAGAAAATTGCGAGAATAAGTAAATCAACAATTTACAATACGTAATAATCAAAACAATTTTTTATGAGACAAATTTTAGACAGTTTGGCTAACAACGGTTTCGCGGTTGCCGACTACGCTGTGTTCATCGTCTACATTTTGATTCTTGTGGGCTGCGGCGTGTTCATCCCGAAATGGATGGCCAAAAAGAAAGGTGCCAACGGCGCCGAAAACTCAAAGGACTACTTCCTTGCAGGTAACTCATTGACTTGGTGGGCGGTAGGTGCTTCGCTGATTGCAGCCAACATCTCGGCTGAACAGTTCATTGGAATGTCGGGCTCGGCTTACGCATCGGGCATCGCCATTGCGGCTTATGAACTGATGGCCGCCGCAACTCTGCTTGTTGTGGCCAAATTCCTTCTGCCTGTGATGATTAAAAAGAACATCTTCACCATCCCGCAGTTCTTGAGCGACCGCTACAACTGGGGCGTTGGTCTGGCGTTCTCGTCGTTCTGGCTGTTCCTTTATGTGTTCATCAACCTGACATCGGTGGCTTGGCTTGGCGCTTTGGCTATCAAACAGATTCTCGGTCTGCCGACAATCATCGGAATGTTCGGAATGGATATGACACTGGTGGGTATCATCTTGATTCTCTACCTGATAGCAGGTGCTTACTCAATCTACGGTGGTCTGGCGTCAGTTGCCTGGACCGACGTTATGCAGGTTACATTCCTGGTTGGTGGCGGCCTTATCACGGCTTACTTCACACTCGATTTCATTGCACCGCTTCTGGGTGCCGACGGCGCAGTTTCTGCTCTTGGCGCAGTTATGGACAAACTTGGAACCATCGAAGGCGACAAGCACTTCAACCTTGTGGTTGACCGCAACAGCGCACTTTATCCGAACATCACCGACGACCCGTACTTCACACTGCCTGGTCTGGCTCTGATTATTGGCGCGCTCTGGCTGACTAACATCGGCTACTGGGGCTTCAACCAATACATCATTCAGAAAGGTCTGGCCGCAAAGAGTCTCGACGAAGCAAAGAAAGGCCTTCTGTTCGCCGCTTTCCTGAAGATTTTGATTCCGTTCATCGTCTGCATTCCTGGTGTTTGCGCATTCCTTATCTGGCAACATCCTGACTTGTTGAGCGGCTCAATCGATTTGCACGGAACCATCGAGCGCTCTGACGACGCTTATCCGTTCCTTATCCGCAACTTCACGCCTGTTGTTGTGAAAGGTCTGTCGTTTGCCGCATTGACCGCCGCCGTCATCTCGTCGCTGGCTTCAATGTTCAACTCAACATCGACCATCTTCACAATGGACGTTTACAAGAAGTTCATCAACAAGGAAGCATCGGAACGCAAACTCGTGAGCGTTGGCCGTATCACTTCAATCGTGGCTCTGCTGCTGGCTTTGGTGGCTGTTTACCCGATTATGGGCGGTGCCGACCAAGCGTTCCAAATCATTCAGGAATACTCTGGATTCGTTTATCCTGGCGTGGTTGTAATCTTCGGACTTGGCCTGCTGTGGAAACGTTCGTCGGGTCCTGCCGCTGTTGTGGCAGCCATCGGCACGTTCTTCTTCAGCATCCTGTTCAAGTTCATTATGCCTGAAACGCCGTTCCTGCTTCGTATGGGCTATGTGTTTATGGTTCTGGTTGTTCTGTTCATCGGAATTTCGATTTTCTGCAACAAGAAGAACGAAGTTGCCGCTGCCGAAATGGACGGTCAGACTGTCGAAATGCAGCGCACCTGGTCGAACATTCTGCTCGGTGTTGGCGCTATCTGCCTGATACTCGGCATTGTACAGTTGATTGCTAAAATTGAATTCCTGCAGATTTACGGCTTCGAAGCCATCTTCTTCCTTGCCGCAATGCTGCTCACGCTGGGCTTCTACCTGCGTTCGAACGCCAACGACTCGGTTCAGGACCACAAGGCTGTTGGTACCGACCTTGAACTGTTCCACACCGACAAGGTGTTCAACATTGGCGCTCTGGCAGTTATAGCAATTTTGGCTGTTCTCTACATTGCTTTGTGGTAGAATTGGCCCGACTTATTGTTGAATAATAGTGACTGCTGTTTTCGATGTCGCAATGTCGGGAACAGCAGTCTTTTTTAAGTAAGATATACTTTTTACAAGACGTTAAGGATGAGAAGGTTAGGATAGTTTAAAGGTTTAGAAAGTTTAGAAAGTTTAGAAAGTTTAGAAAGTTTAGAAAGTTTAGAAAGTTTAGAAAGTTTAGAAAGTTTAGAAAGTTTAGAAAGTTTAGAAAGTTTAGAAAGTTTAGAAAGTTTAGAAAGTTTAGAAAG
>JAEEGK010011695.1_pt1 | contig 20009 bp, 16 predicted proteins | sample 8958771 | NCBI WGS metagenome assembly JAEEGK01 (sample SAMN16246547, study PRJNA631951) | gut metagenome | biome: gut microbiome; feature: rumen; material: SC-attached | host: Bos | place: Iran: Karaj | collected 2018-10
CGATAGCACCACCCATAAACACGGGTTGGGTAACCACAACCGAACCAGCAAAGATGTTACGGGTATCGGTACGGAAAGCATCTACGATATTCTGGCCCTTCTGGTTCAAACCAGCTGTTACATTAGCCATATCCTGCGCCATCTGCATCTGGGCTGCTGGTGGCAACGTGGCTACCAACGAACCTAAAGTGTTTTGCAGGGTACCACCAACAAGAGTACCAAGACCACCCAAGGCAGCCTTCTGACCATCATTAAGAATAGATATCTCCTCGCTCGTAAACTCATAGGTACCTATAGCACTCACGTGGGGCAGGTATTTGGTGCGCGCCGACTTACGAGCATTCTCGGCCACATCCTGTTTAAGTTTGGAAATACCTAACTGCTTATTGTTTCTCAGCGCCATCTGTCGGCAACTGTCCAAGCTCAATATTCTTTGAGCCCCAACAGGCGTGATGACTGCCGAAAGCAGTAAAATTCCAAAAGTTTTTTTCATCATATCTCTTATTTAAAACTAAATGTCTTCGTTCCTATCATATTGCCATCCACAAAGATGCTTACACGGTAGTCGCCTGCCTCCAGCATCTGTGTCATGTTCCAATAAACGGTTACAGGGGTCTCCTCGCCTGTGTACTCAATCACCTTCTTAGCCGAACACTCGATGTTACGGTTCTCGTAAGCAAAGCTGCCGCCACCGCTCAGGGTGTTACCGCCAGGGTTCTGGATACGTACATAAACGGTACGGTTACCATTCGATGCGGTTACGTTCTTGGTGATGGTGAAGTTTACGCGCATCTGCTTGCAATCCTTCAGTTTCTTGGCGGCCTTACCATTCTTACCCAGAATCTGCATCTGGATATTGGTAGCATCAAGCTGGGCAGCAATAGCCACCTTCTCCGAGAGCGATGCCTTCTCGCTGTTCAAGCCTGCCACCTGGGCATTACGCTCGTTCAACTCAGCGTTTACACGACTGTTCTCGGCCTTCAGATTCTCGTTCAAACGGTTCAGCGAGTCAATCTGATACACATAATCGCGCAGCACCTCACGAACGGTTGCCAGTTCCTTCTTCAATCGGGCAATCTCACGTGCGTCGCTGGCCTTTACCTGCTTCAGCTCTTCCAGCAACTTCTGAGTCTTCATCTGCTCCTCGGTCAGCTGGGCGATAATCGAGTCGTTGTTAATCTGCGTTTTCATCTCGCTATACTGCATGGTGAAACGCTCATATTCATTCTCCATTTCCTGCTTGTCGAGTTCGGCCAGTTCCTCCATATCCTGCACAACCTGTTTCTGTTCCTGCAGACTCAAAAACAACCATGTAGCAGCACCACAGAGTGCCAAAATTACAACAATCAGGGGTATTAAAACTTTCTTATTCATAACTTTCTTTATATTTTCGGGTGCAAATTTAGGTTATTTCATTGAAATAACAAAAAATTTTATGTTTCAAACATTTAAGCAACATTAAAAATTAGAAAAATAGCGTGATTTAGACCAATTTTTGAAGTTTATACCTTAATTATTTGGAACGTAACAATAAAAAATGTATATTTGCCACATCATTTTACAACAATCTGTATGAGTAAGAACAACTTTTTCAGCAAGGTGTTCCGTCTGTATTACGATGGGTTCCGCTCGATGACGCTCGGCAAAACGCTTTGGGCCATCATCCTCATCAAATTGTTTATAATCTTTGCGGTACTCAAAGTGTTTTTCTTCCCCGATTTCCTGAAGACGCATGCCGATGGGCATGAGGCGGAGTACGTAGCGGGGCAGCTGCTGGACATGAAAGATTAAACATTAAACATTAAAGATTAAACATTAAACATTAAAGATTAAACATTAAAGATTAAACATTATAGTTATGCTACAAAACCTATTACTAAACATTGATGCCGGAACGATCGACTGGTCGAGAGCACAATTTGCGCTGACGGCAATCTACCACTGGCTCTTCGTGCCTCTGACGCTGGGTTTGGCGGTTATCATGGGTATTGTTGAGACCAAGTATTACCAAACAAAAGATGAGTTCTGGAAAGAGGCTGCAAAGTTCTGGCAGAAGCTTTTCGGTATCAACTTCGCCATGGGTGTGGCCACAGGTATCATCCTCGAGTTTGAGTTTGGTACCAACTGGAGTAACTACTCGTGGTTTGTAGGCGACATTTTTGGTGCCCCGCTGGCCGTTGAGGGTATTGTGGCTTTCTTTATGGAGAGCACCTTTGTGGCCGTGATGTACTTTGGATGGAAAAAGGTTTCGCCAGGCTTCCACTTGGCATCAACGTGGCTTACTGGCTTAGGTGCTACGATATCGGCTTGGTGGATTTTGGTGGCCAACGCGTGGATGCAGTACCCCGTAGGTTGCGAGTTCAACCCCGACACCATGCGTAACGAGATGGTATCGTTTGCCGAAGTGGCCCTCTCGCCCTTCGCCATCTCTAAGTTCTGCCACACCGTTACCTCATCGTGGATTATCGGCGGCATCTTCTGTGTAGGCGTTTGCTGCTGGTATCTGATGAAGAAACGTCACACACGTCTGGCTGTAGAGAGTATGAAGATTGGTGCAGGCGTAGGTTTGGTGGCCGCTCTGTTGGCAGGTGCTACTGGTCATAAGTCGGGTATGGATGTGGCCGAGGTGCAGCCCATGAAGCTGGCTGCGATGGAGGCACTTTACGATGGTGGAACCGAACAAGGCCTGAAGCTGATTGAGGGCATCGAGGTGCCTTACGGACTGAGCATCATGGCTACCAACGATCCTAAGGGATATGTGCCAGGCATTAACGACTTGCTGAACGGCTATACCACTCCCGATGGCAAGACCGAGCCAAGTGCCGACGAGAAGATAGCACGAGGCAAGAAGGCCATCGAGGCACTCGCCGCCTATCGCAAAGCCAAAGCCGAAGGAGCCGATGAAGCCACCATCACCCAACACCTAACAACCATCAACGAAAACATGAAGTACTTCGGCTACGGCTATGTAAAGGATAAGGCCGACCTGGTACCACCTGTTCTGGTAAACTTCTGGGCATTCAGAGTGATGGTTGGTGTGGGTTGCTTGTTCATCCTGTTCTTTGCCGTTATCTTGGCTGTAACCTACAAGTTCCCCAAGGCTCTGTTCAAGAAGTACGACATTACCGCCCTACCCGCCTGGCATTATTGGGTAGCCATCCTGCTTATCCCGCTGGCCTATATCGGTTCAGAGTGCGGCTGGTTGGTAGCCGAGTTCGGACGCCAGCCTTGGACCATCCAGGATATGCTGCCCACATGGGCATCGGTGAGCGATCTGCAGTCGTCGAGCGTCATCATTACGTTCTTCCTGTTCCTCGTACTCTTCACCACCATGCTGGCGGTTGAGATAAATATTTTACTAAAACAAATTAAGAAAGGACCAGAGTTATGACATACGATTTCTTACAACATTATTGGTGTTTTATCGTTTCGCTGTTAGGAGCGATACTGGTATTTTTGCTTTTTGTTCAGGGAGCCAACTCTGTAGCCCGCTCGTTGGGTCGTACGGAGGAGGGACGCCGACTGGTGTATAACTCTACTGGTCGCAAGTGGGAGTTCACATTCACCACACTTGTTACCTTTGGTGGTGCGTTCTTTGCCTCGTTCCCATTATTCTACTCTACCAGCTTCGGCGGTGCCTATTGGTTGTGGATGATTATCCTGTTTACTTTTGTGCTGCAAGCCGTGAGCTACGAGTTCCAGAATAAGATTGGTAACTTCTTGGGGCCCAAGACGTTCCAATTCTTCCTTACACTAAATGGTATCATTGGTCCGCTACTGTTAGGTGGTGCTGTTGCCACCTTCTTCGAGGGGTCTAACTTTATCATCGCAAAGGACAATCTGGTTGACGCTGGAGCCATCACTCCTATCATCAGTCGTTGGGCCAACGCTTCGCACGGACTGGATGCCCTACTGAATCCTTGGGTGCTGGTACTAGGCTTTGCGGTGGTGTTCTTGGCACGTGTTTTAGGCATACTCTACGTAATGAACAACGTAGCCGACGAGGATATACGCTCGCGTGGCAGCGTACGATTGGTGGGTGCAGCTGTACCTTTCCTGCTGCTGTTTGTAGCCTATCTGGTACACGTACTGCTGAAGGACGGTTTTGCTTATAACGACGAGGGAATCATCTACATGGAACCATACAAATATCTGAACAATTTCCTGGAGATGTGGTATCTGTTGGTATTATTATTAGTAGGTGTAATACTGGTGCTGTTTGGTATTGGTAAGACCATCTTCAGCAAGGGGTATAATGGTGGCATCTGGCCTGCAGGCATAGGTACTGTGCTGACCGTTCTGGCACTCTTGCTCAGCTGTGCCTGGAACCATACTGCTTATTATCCTTCGACAGCCGACTTGCAGAGTTCGCTCACCTTGGTTAACTCCTGCTCAAGCGAGTTCACCTTGCGCACCATGTTCTATGTATCGCTGTTAGTACCATTTGTACTGGCCTACATCATCTACGCCTGGCGCGCTATCGACAATACCAAGATAACGAAAGAAGAATTAAAGAGCGATGATCACGCTTACTAATTATTAGGCACGGATTACACAAATCCGTGCCTAAAATCTACTTAAACAGCTCATCTAAGAACGTGTAGAAAGCAGGATCCTCGCCTACTACCGTTCTTACAAGTTTACCATCAGGATCGATGATAACCTTTGTGGGGAAACCTTCGATGCTATACTGCGAAGCGATAGTCTGCAGCTGCTCATCAGGACAATGCACCTGCAACCAAGGCAACTGGTGCTCATCAACGGCAGCTCTCCACTTTTCCTCAGTATCGCGGCAGTCAACACCTAATATCTCCATCTTGTCCTTATACTTTGTATAAGCCTCTTTCATTTTGGGAATACCACGAATGCACCAAACGCACCATGAACCCCAGAAGTCGAGTACTACATATTTGCCACGCAGCGACGACAGTTTGGTAGTAGATCCCTGCAGATTAGGCAATTCAAAGTCGGGTGCCAGTTCGCCATCCACAGCCACCTCGGTAGCCTCTGCGGCAGGGGCAGCTGCCTTTGGTTTGTTGGCACACGAGGCAGCCATCAATGTGATGGCCACCCCCAGAAAAGTAACGGTTAAAACGGATTTCTTCATAAAGTCTAATTGTTAATGTTTAATATTTAATGTTTCTTGTAGCACTCGAAAATAGCATCCACGCGGGCCTTCGACATCTGATGGGTAAACATACTTACCAACCAAACCACAGGGAAACCGCCTACCATGGCAATGGCACCACAGTTAATGGGGTTGATGGGGTTACCAGCCAGCATATTTACTACAGTAAGTCCAACACCCCACACGAAGCAAGCCCACACGCTCATGGTGGTGATGCGACGTGAATACAAACCCAGCATAAATGGTGCCAGGAATGCACCTGCCAAAGCACCCCACGAAATACCCATCAGCTGGGCAATAAACGTTGGTGGGTTAAGGGCGATGAGCAGCGAGATGGCGATAAAGAACATGATGAGCACGCGCATCACGATTACCTTACGACGCTCAACCTTCTCGGATACGATATCGTTAATCTCGCCATCCTCTACCTCGCCTGGCAACGCTTTCTTATCGCGATAAATCAGGTCGAGTGTCATGGTGCTTGATGAGGTGAGCACCAACGAAGCCAAGGTTGACATCGAAGCACTCAGTACCAGCAATACAACGAGGGCAATCAGGATATCGGGCAATGTTACCAGCATCGAAGGCACAATCGAGTCGAAAGCCAGCTTGCCATTAGGCAGCATGGGTGGTGTACCAAACAGGCGACCAAAACCACCTAAGAAGTAGCAGCCACCAGCCACAATAAAGGCAAATACGGTTGAGATAACGGTACCACGCTTGATGGCGCTCTCATCGGTAATCGAATAGAACTTACCCACCATCTGTGGCAGTCCCATCGTACCAAGTGATGTTAGGATAACTACCCCCAACAAGCCCCAGGGATCGGGACCGAACAGCGTAGCAAAACCACCATTCACCGTTGGGTCGGCATCTGATGGCATAGCAGCCAGCTTGTCGACAGCAGCCACCAAACCGCCCTGCACGTTAAGCACAGCCACAATCACAGCCACAATACCAAACAGCATGATAATACCCTGAATAAAGTCGTTCATGGCTGTGGCTTTGTATCCACCCAGAATCACATATACAGCTGTGAGTATCGACATAATCACCACGCAATACTCGTAAGGAATACTGAATCCCATCTCGAACAAGCGCGAAATGCCGCTATATACACCAGCGGTATAGGGAATAAGGAATACAAAGGCGATGATTGATGCTGCCACACGCAAGCCCTGATCGTTAAAGCGGGTGCCAAAGAAATCAGGCATCGTGCGACTCTCGATATGTTGCGTCATCAGTTTGGTACGGCGACCTAAGATAAGCCACGCCAACAGCGAACCGATGATAGCGTTACCAATACCAATCCATGCCGACGACAATCCGTATTTCCAGCCAAACTGACCGGCATAACCTACGAACACAACAGCCGAGAAATAACTGGTTCCGAAGGCAAAGGCTGTGAGCCAAGGACCCACGGCACGACCGCCCAACACAAAACCTTCGACACTACTGGCCTGCTTACGGGTGTAAAGTCCTACCCCAATCATCACGGCCAGAAATATAACTGTAAAAAGTATCTTGATAATCATAATTAATTCTTAATGTTTAATCTTTAATCTTTCATGTCAGAAGGCCACCTGCATCTGAGCCTGCACCCAGTTGTAGTCCTTACTGCTGATATTCTCGCCACACAGGCAACGGGTGTACTGCAGCTGCATACGGCACTTTTTATAGAACCAGTACTGCAGACCGATGGTGAGATTCGTCTGATCCCATCCCTCTACCTTGGTGTTACGATCATAGGTCTCGCCACTAGCCACGATATCGAGGGCATCAACCACAGGTATGCAGGTTGTAACATAACCACCGCGGCTACCCACCTTTCCATCCTGTCCGCCTAACCACTCGGCACGTATCGATGCTGGGCGCGCCTCTTTATATTTACCACCCGCATAGGCCTGTGTTTTGTACTCAGCACCTATGCTGTAGCGATTACGCTTATAGTTATCGCCCACCTGTATATCAGGGTTCCACTTGGCTGTACCCACGGCACAACCTGTACCCAGATAACCTGATGCCACCACGCGGAAGCCATCTACAGGGCGAAGTTCCAACTTGGCAATAAAGTCTTTCTGATTGTTCAGGTCCTTACGATTGATACCCTGACCACTCATCAGCGCCAGTTCGTAGTGCAGCACGCCTTTAGCCAGATCGCCATAAACCTCCAATCCCATATCACGACCGTAGTTTACGCCATTCAGCGGGTCGGGTCCCTCGCCTGCCAGATACAATACTGCCTGCGAGTACACATCCACCAGCTCCAGCTGCGTAGGACTCATGGGGTTCTCCATCGTGTACGAGTGTTTAAACTGTCCTAAACGCACCGTCAACTCGTTACCTTTTGATAAACGATAATCGGTGTAGAACTCTTGAACCACGCTCGAGAAGTCGTGCATAAACATAAACGACCATCTGTCGGTGATTCGGGCCTTAGCCCAAAGCAACGTACGTTTTAGGTTGTAAGCATTGGTTTTCTGCCCATTAGGATCTTGGTAACTCCATCCACCCTGAGCATAACCATTCAGAGTAATACGACTGGTAAAATCCTTCATCCAGTCGATGTCGCTGTCTTTCTGCTGTGCGTTAGCCATGGTGCACAATCCCATTGCTGCCAGAATAGCAAGCGTTTTCAATTTGCAAGTTTTACGTTTCATTTAGTCATCTTTTTCTGATTATTTAGTTCCTTGCGGCAGCAAAAGTACTACTTTTCTTTCAATTTGCCAAAAATATTCGCAAATTTCTTATAGAATTTTATATTTATGCATCATTTTACTACCAGTTGTAGTACCTATACAAATCAAAAGTGGCTCGTTTCACAACGAACCACTTTCTCAAAAAATTACTTAAAAAACTAAATTAATCAACCATAAACCTTAACCATTAAAATCTTTTTCTGCTGCAAATATACGACAAGTTTTTGAAACAAACAAGAAAATTACCGTTAAATTTTGTTTAAAAAGTAACTTTTACCGTTTTTTGGACATAAAATACGCCAAAAACAACAGCATTTTCACCCATTTCGTCGTCTACTTACAGTTGAAAGAATCCACCAACGAATGTAGTTGAGACCCTCGCACCACGCTCAGCTCGAGCTGTAGTAACGTCGGTTCGATAGATATAAACCCCATCAGAAGTGGATACTGGCAGGTATACATTATTTCCCTCGGTTAAATATGCAAAACGTCGGCCGCCGTTGCCATTATGTACGGGTATGCCCTCTACATCGGTTACCGTCTGGTTCACCAGATCGATGATGCAGCACTTCAGGCTCTTATCGCCCCAGCGGTCGTTAGCTGTCTGTGGGTTCAGGGTGCTCACTTCGGCAAACACCAACCCATTGCCTACATAAGCCACGTGGGCTGGCTTCAAGCCACCTGTAAGCTCCTCGAAGTCGAAGAAGTAATCGGCGTCAAACTCAGTCTCGCCTTTGTTGATACGCAGAAAACCTGCGTGCTTGGTGCTCTGCGAGTAACCGTTAGAGATAGCCGAGTTCGACATCACGTACAGGTTATCGTTCTCGTCCTTCATCAAACCGTTAAACGCACCCCACGAGCCACCAGGACCCACGCGGGTATCCTTCATCAGCTTTACAAACTGCATGTCGGGATAGCTGTAAACAGCCACAAAGCAGGTATCGGTATAAGCCGTTTCAAAGGTCATGCTGTTCATTGGGGTATAAGTTACATACAGATTGCCACCACTATACATCATACCTGTAATCGAGGGCCAGTCCAAGCGGTCGATAGGATCAACGGCAGTATCAGTATTCTTCGAAAGGATGGCAGCGGTGTTGGCATCAACGGTATAGAAAGTAAGCTGCGAACCACTCTCCTTGTTGGTAGGCACCTCTAGTCCCACCATCGTGTTGGCATCTACCTGGCAGAATCCGTTCAGCGAATTATCGAACACAAACTCGCCCTGCTCCTTCAGCAAGCCGTCAGCACCACGTACTACGGCTGTGGCGCTGGTAACGCCCATACCACCAATACAGAAGATGCTGTTACCACCCTTCTGGTAGTCGTGATAGCCATTCTGCTCAATGCCCTTACCCACGGCATTAATGGTACCCTCCATCAGGTTATCGGTACTAACCACATAGTAAGTGGTGTTACCATTCGCTGTTACGCCCAGACTCAGAACATAGGGGGCGTTAGGTGTTTCCTGCTCGGCTGCCAGGTCGTCTTCGCACGATGTCAGGACACCTACGGCCATAGCGGCCAATATGATAGAATTTCTAAAGTAATTTTTCATAACTTACTGAGTTTTACTTACTTAAATAATAACGGAACTTTACATTAAATGAGCGACCAGGCTTCTGCAGGCGGTAGTTATCGTACAGCTTGGCATCGGTCAGATTGTTGCACTCGGCCACCACGCTGTAGCGTCCATCGCACAGACTGTAGCCTACCGAGATGTTATGACTCAGCTGCTCTGGAATCACCTTCTTGGTTGCCTTAGCACCCAGACCTGTGAACGAGAGATAGTAGTCGTGAATGTACTGAATGTCGTAGTTCAAGGTGAGACTATTACCCTTGGCACCCAGATTAAAGAACTGGTAATCGGCATGGCCGTTCATAAAGAAATAAGGGATGTTAGGCAGACGCTGACCGTAGGTGATGTTCTCGCTGATGCCATCGCCCACGAAGGTGTTCTGCGACTCCTGATACTTCATCTTGTCCTTGATATTCTGATAGGTGAGATTGCCATTGATGTGGAAGTTGCGCTTGTAGGCATAACCCAGCGAAGCCTCGATGCCACGTGTCTGCACCTTGCCGATGTTATCGTAGCTGGTAGTAGGATTGCTCGACAGGCTTACCCCTTTCAGGATAAAGTCCTTGGTGTCGCGATAGATGTAGTTCACCTCGGCCTGCACGCGATGGGCACCAAAGGCCTGATCGTACAGCAAACCGGCATTCAGGTTGTTACTGCTCTCAGGCTTCAGGTCGGGGTTAGCCTTCTGTACCAGTCCGTCGCCAAACATCTCAACGGCCTCGGGCATACGGTAGGCGCGCTCAAAGCTCACCTTAGCCTGCAGCGATGGCAGTATATAATAGGTAGCGGCGGCACCATAGCCGTAACGCTGCTTGCGGTCGCTCAGCTTCTCCCAGCGCTGGTTCTCAGTAAACTGGTCCATCAGCTTATTGGTCGAGCTGTACAAGCGGTACATCTTTCCAAACACGTTGGCATTCCAACGGTTATAGCGTATCTGGTAGCCCAGACCTGTGATATTCTTCGTCAGCTGCTGGGGCACGTTGTTCATCTCGTCGTCGGGATACATCTCGTCGTTGCTCTTGCGGCGGTTGGCCGAGAACACATTGTTGAGTACCAGCGAGTGGTGATCGCTGATAATGTAGCTCAGGTTGGCATTAGCCTGCCACTGGCGCTCACGGATGGTAGCATCAGTCAGGTAAGCCTCGCCTGCGCTGGTGCTGGCCACATAGTCGCCATACCAGTTATAGCGGCGTGCCAGGGTATCCACGTTATAGGTGTTCACCATGCTGTAGGTGCCATAAAGCGAGAGCGAGAGGCCTGGCAGCAGCAGGTCGTTCTTCTTATAACGCACGCTGGGAATCAGGCTCCAGCTGCGATTCTTCACACCACCATACACAGCATCCATTGTGGCACCAGTCTGTACGTTGCGCTTATCGGCCGAAGCTATAACACCAAACAATAGATAGTCGGCCCACGATTTGCGAACCACACCTGCTTCGAGCTTCAAGCCGTACGACTGGTAGCCATCATTGAATCGTCGCACCCACTCTTCGCCCTCCTGCTTGTTGGTAGAAAGGTTCACGATAGGTGCAAACACTTTATAATCGTTATCTGAATAGTTAGCAAACGCATTGGCGCGCAGCGTAAAGCCACCCTTGGATGTGTAAACGCCATTCAGGGCAGCACGATGGGTGTTGAACGAGCCAACTGAATAGGTTGCATCCAGATAGTTGGCATTGGTGCGCGATACGATGTTAACGGCACCACCCAGCGCGTCGCTACCCAGGTAAACGGGCAGCACACCCTTGTACACCTCGATGCGGTCGGCCATGTTGGCTGAGATATTAGCCAGATTGAACGACGAGCCGAAGTTGTCCATAGGGATACCATCGATAAAGAACTTTACCTGATTACCCGAGAAACCGTTCATGGCAAAGCTGTAGTTCGAACCCAGTCCGCCATCCTCGCGTATTTTAATAGATGTAACGGTGTTCAGCACCTGGTTAAGTGCCGATGCACTCTGATACTTAGTAGCCAGATCAACTACCGATATGGCATAAGCCTGCTCGTGCATCTTGCGCGCCTTGGTCTTGCCCACAATCTGCACCTCGTGTAAATCGATAGAATCATGAAGATCGGTCTGTGCCATAGTCTGAGAACAAAAAGCAAGTCCAGCTACTGCGCACAGCATTTTTGTTGTGTTGATTTTGCGCATTTTTTATTCCTAAATTAATCTTTTTTACCTTAGTATTTTTTCCTTCTTGAAAGCGGGTGCAAAGGTACAACAATTCAGGAATACCCACAATACCTAAAAATAATGAAAAGCCCCGCCATCGCGGCGGGGCCCATCATCACTTCTGTGGAACAATCTCTCTGTAATTTCCACTTAAGTGCATAAATGCAAACAACCTTAATAAGCCATCATAATATGCATCAAAATAACCATCTTCAAAGGGTTCGTGCTTAGCATTCCAAAGGGCATCAACAAACTCCTTACTCTTGGCATGCTTACACATGATAGAGGCAGCGGCTACTGTACTAACCAGTCCGATGCTATGGCGCAGCTTGCGGAAACCGCCAGCTTGCAGTATCTCGTTCTCCTCGGGCAGCGAGCCATCCGGGCGATACTGATCCACGAACTTGTCAACGCCCTGCGAATAGAAGAAGTTCTGGATTCGCTCACCATAACCACGCTGCCACTCAGCATCGGCCCCACTCCACTCGTAGTCGAGTGTAATGTTCATGGGCACACGCCACGAGTCGTAGCGGAAGTTGTTGCTACCATTACGGCGTGGCTTCTCGCCTGGCTTGGGCTGAGGCATACCAGGCCAGCGGGGCATCTGCATCTCGCTACCATCATACTGGCACATATCGGCATTCAGTCCTGTTACAGGGTGTGTGGCCTTATGCAGGAACTCGCGACTCTTCTGGGCGCACTCCTTCCACAGGTCGGCTCTGCCATCGTCGGCCCACTTGGCCCATACCTCGTAGAAGGCGGGGATGTGGTACGAAGGGTCGGTATAGCGGTTACCAAAGCCATCAGGGGTAAAGGTGATAAGCTTGGTCTCTGGGTCGATAAGATACATCTTCTGAGGGCCCTGCTGCTGGGCACCAAAACCGCCAAAACCAGGGAAACCGCCCTTGCGTGGCTCTGGGGTGTACTCCTTAGGCTGAATGCAGTTCAGAATATGCTGCGCTTCGGCCTTGTAGTTAATACCTGTGTTATCGCCCCAACGGTTCGAGGCAAATATCAGGGCTGTAATAAAGTACAGCTCGCCATCGCTGGCGGCTCCTTCGGCATTACGGGTGCCATCGGTCTTACAACTCCAGGCAAAATAGCCCTCGCGGTTGCCACTCTGGTGCTGCATGTACTTCTTGCTCCAGCGCCACAAACGGTCGAATATATCTTTCTCGCCAAACTGCACGGCAATCATCATTCCGTACGACATACCCTCGGTACGGGCATCGTGGTTCTTAATGTCGGATACATAACCCATCGAGTCGCCCACCTCAAAATACACCTTGTTGGGGCCACGAAACACATCGTTAAACACCTCTTTCAGCTTTGCATCCACCTGAGCAGGCTGGTAGCCCATCTCAACAAACACGTTACGGCACTTGGCATGCACTACGGTAGTGGCAGCCATTAGGATAGTGATAATAAATAGTTTTCTCATATAAATATAATAATGTGATTAATTTCTATACTAAATGACGAAAAAACGCGCCAAAAGTTTAATATCAAGTGATAAATTTGGTATTTCGGTCGATTTACACTATCTTTGCATCCAAAATTACAAATAAAGGAATATGATTGTTTGTATAGCAGAGAAACCGAGTGTAGCTCGTGATATAGCAAGAATCTTGGGAGCCAACAGCTCGCACGACGGATATATGGAGGGCAACGGATACCAAGTAACGTGGACCTTCGGACACCTGTGCACGCTGAAGGAGCCCGGCGATTATACACAAGCCTGGAAACCCTGGGCGCTCACCCAACTACCCATGATACCCCAGCGTTTTGGCATTAAGCTGATAAACGATAAGGGTATCGAGAAGCAGTTTAAGATTATCGAGGGTCTGATGCAGAAGGCCGATGGTATCGTGAACTGTGGCGACGCCGGTCAGGAGGGAGAGCTTATCCAGCGATGGGTGATGCAGAAGGCCAAGGCCACCTGCCCCGTTAAGCGATTGTGGATTTCGTCGATGACCGACGAAGCCATCAAGGAGGGTTTTGCCAGCCTGAAGGATCAGGGCGATTACCAGCCCTTGTACCTGGCAGGCTTGAGCCGTGCCATTGGCGACTGGCTGCTGGGTATGAACGCCACCCGTTTGTACACACTTAAGTACGGTCAGAACCGTCAGGTGCTGTCCATCGGTCGTGTGCAAACGCCAACCCTGGCGCTCATCGTGAACCGTCAGAAGGAGATCGAGAACTTTAAGCCCGAGCCCTACTGGGTACTGGCCACCGTTTATCGCGATACCACTTTTACGGCTACCAAGGGAAAGTTCACCTCGCAGGAAGAGGGCGAAAAAGCCTTTGCCACCATCGAGGGCAAACCCTTCGAGGTAACTAAGGTTGAGAAGAAAGAGGGCAAGGAGCAGCCCCCACAGCTGTACGACCTTACCTCGCTGCAGGTGGATTGTAACCGCAAGTTCGGCTATTCGGCCGAGATGACGCTCAACCTCATTCAGAGTCTGTACGAGAAGAAATATACCACCTACCCCCGTGTTGATACGCAGTACCTCTCAGACGATATCTACCCCAAGTGCCCGCAAACGCTCAACGGGTTGTATCAAACTAAGTTCGACGGCGTTCAGCCTTACGCTGAGTTCATCAAGCCCATTGGTGGCAAAACGCTGAAGAAGACCAAGCGCGTGTTCGACACCTCGAAGGTAACCGACCACCATGCCATCATCCCAACAGGCGTGGTGCCACAGAACCTCACCGATCTCGAGCGCAAGGTATTCGACCTGGTAGCACGCCGCTTTATCGCTGTGTTCCTGCCCGATTGTAAGTTCTCAACCACCACCGTTCTTGGTGAGGTTAAGGGCGACGAAACGGTTGAGTTCAAGGTTACAGGTAAGGAGATTCTGGATCCAGGCTGGCGCGTGGTTCAGGGTAAGGTGCAGAAAGAGGAAGAGGAGGCGGGGAATACCGATGAAGAAAGAACCCTTCCTACCTTCGTAAAGGGCGAGAATGGCGACCACAAGCCTACGCTGACAGAAAAGTGGACAACCCCACCCGCTTACTATAACGAGGCCTCGCTGCTGCGCGCGATGGAAACAGCAGGTAAGTTTGTGGAGGACGAGACCCTGCGCGCTGCCATGAAGGAGAATGGTATCGGCCGCCCATCAAGTCGTGCCGGCATTATCGAAACGCTCTTTAAGCGCCACTATATCAAGCGCGAACGCAAACGCCTGATTGCCACCCCCACAGGTATCGAGCTGATCGACCTGATTCGCGAGGAACTGCTCAAGAGCTGCGAGCTCACAGGTATCTGGGAGAAGAAGCTGCGCGACATCGAGCACCAGAAGTACGATGCCCAGCAGTTTATCGAGGAACTGAAACAGCAGGTAACCGAGATTGTTAACGAGGTGATGACCGACTCAACCAACCGTCGTGTAACCGTACTGTCGGATGCCGACCTGAAGAAGGTAAAATCGCCTAAGACCGAAGCGGCACCCAAGCCCAAGGCCACCCGCAAAACCAAAGCTGCCAAGCAACAGGAGGCAGCACCCCAAGCCCAGGCTGGCGGCATAAAAGAGGGCGATGTTTGTCCTGTGTGCGGTCAGGGTCACATCATCAAAGGCAAAACAGCCTATGGTTGCTCCCGCTGGAAAGAAGGATGCACATTCCGAGCACCACTCGACGATAAATGATAAAAGGCAGGCAATAAAACGCCTGCTTTTTCGTTTATATGATAGTATGAAGAATAGCGTTGCTTATATATATATAATAATGTGTACCCTGCTGCTTGGTGGCTGTGGGGCCGATCAAGCTGTGAAAAAGGGCGATAAGTTCTGGGCTGTGGGCGAATACTACGATGCCGCTGCCCAGTATCGCAAGGCCTATGCCCAAACACCCAGCAAGGAGCGCGCCACCCGTGGCGAACGGGCCCAGAAACTGGCCGAGTGCTATCGTCGCCTGAACCAGACCAACAAGGCCATCACCGCCTATAAGAATGTGGTACGCTATAAGAAAGCCGACTCGCTCACCCATCTGTATCTGGGTCAGCTGTATATGCGCAACGGAAACTACAAAGAAGCCGCAAGAAGCTTTGCAGCTTCAGTTGATAGTTTAAAGTTGACAGTGGATAGTTGTCATCTGCAACTTGCTAAGGTGGGATTGGAATCGGCGCTCAAGGCACCTGCGTGGAAAAAAGAGGGCTCGGCCTATACCGTTAAGCGCATGGACCTGTTTAACTCGCGACGCGACGACTACTCACCTATGCTGGCAGGCGATGCCGACGACCAGCTTTACTTTACCTCTACCCGCAATCAGGCGCAGGGCGATGAACTCAATGGCATTACAGGCACCAAGAGTGCCGACATCTTCTATGCTCAGAAGGATGAGAAGGGCAAATGGGGCAAGCCACAGGTGATTGCTTCAGAACTTAATTCGGCCTTCGACGAGGGTGCCTGCTGCTTCTCGCCTGATGGCAAAACCATGTACCTGACCCAGTGCCAAACCGACCCTAACTACCCGCGTTACGCCCGTATCATGGTGTCACGTCGTAGCGATGCCGCCTGGAGCAAACCTCAAGAGCTTATCATCTCCAACGATACCACCTGCAGTTTCGCCCACCCCGCTGTGAGTCCCGATGGACAGTGGCTGTATTTCGTCAGCGATATGAGTGGTGGCATGGGCGGACTTGACATTTGGCGCTGCCGACTGCTGAGTGCTACCGAGGCAGGTGTGATGGAGAATCTGGGTGCGCCCATCAACACCCCAGGCGACGAGATGTTCCCCACCTTCCGCCCTAATGGCGATTTTTATTTCTCCAGCAACGGTCACCCCGGCCTCGGAGGCTTAGATGTTTATTTTACGGCTGACGGCCGCAAAATAAACCATCCGGGCTATCCCCTCAACTCCCAGTCCGACGATTTCGGTATGACCTTCGAGGGCAAGCTTAATCAGGGTTTCTTCTGTTCCAATCGTGGCGATCTGCGTGGGTTCGACCACATCTACAGCTTCTATAATCCCGAGATTGTGCAAACCATCAAGGGTTGGGTGTACGAGCAGGACGGCTACGAACTGCCCGCTGCCCAGGTATATATGGTGGGCAACGATGGCACCAACCTGAAGCTCAGCGTGCGTAGCGATGGCTCGTTTGTGCAGGAGATTAAGCCCGACGTAGATTACGTGCTGCTGGGCACTTGCAAGGGCTATCTGAACCATCAGGAGCAGATACGCGTGCATCCCGTTAAAGCCTCGCACGAGTACGTGCTGCAGTTCCCATTGGCAAATATCTCAGCCCCTGTGCTCATCGAGAATATTTTCTATGATTTCAACAAGGCCACGCTGCGCCCAGAGTCAAAAACGGCTCTCGACCAGCTGGTGGTGCTGCTCAATCAGAATCCCAACGTAACCATCGAGTTGTCGGCCCATACCGATTGTCGTGGTTCCGAGGCTTACAACCAGCGCCTGTCGCAGCAGCGCGCCGAGAGTGTGGTGGCCTATCTCATTGCCCATGGTATCGCTGCTGATCGCCTTACGCCAAAGGGTTATGGCGAGAGCATGCCCAAGCGTATAAAAGCCCGTGTGGCCGAAAAATATCAGTTCCTCAAGGAGGGCGACGTACTCACCGAAGAGATGATTAACGCGCTCCCTGAGGAACTGCACGAACAGTGCCATCAGATGAACCGACGCACCGAGTTCAAAGTGTTGCGGACAACTTACGGAATGTTTGATAAGGCAGGAAAACTAATACAAAGCCCAGCAGCAGTACCACCGTCCAAGGATTAATTTCAATCTCGGTAGTAGGTGCCGTCAGCATAAACACCTCGATGGTGTTTATCAGCATGTGCTTGCCGCCAGTCATCATGCCTTCTATCATATCCCATCCGCTTATCAGCCAGAATATCAGTATGGCCATCACCACACAGAACATCGTCCAGAGTCGTGTATAGCAACGCACGCGGCTCTCTTTTACCTCAGGCAGGTTCATCATCACCCGCTCGGTAAATCCGTTGTCTTCTATCTGCTGCTGTGCAGCCTGCTCAAACAACTGTTTCAGTAATATATCATTCTTATCCTCCATATCCATTCTCTCTTAAATAGTTAGCCATTTTATCTTTCCCTCGTTTCAAATGCGATTTAACAGTATTTTCGGCAATGCCGGTTATTTTGCTGATCTCGTCGATGGGATAGCCATCTATCAGCTGCAAGGTAATGCACGTGCGTTCGTCGGGTTTCAGTAGCGCCATCGCGGCGTGTACGTCCATCTTGATGTTCGAGTCGCCAGTCTGTGCAGTCTGTCGCATAACGGTTGGCGATTCCTCGATATCATCGGTCTGGTGTTTCGAGCGCACCTGATCGTAGAACACGTTGTAGGCAATACGCATCAGCCAGGTCGAGAAACTGCTCATGCCACGAAACTTGGTAATGTTCACATAGGCCTTAATAAAGGTCTCCTGTGCCAAGTCGTCGCTCAGCTGCTCATCGCCCAGCGTCTGGTTCAAGAAGAACCTGCGCACAGGCGACTGGTACTTCCTCACAAGCTGGTCGAAGGCCTGCTTGTTGTGGAACACCGCCACCTGTGTCACTAATGCTATGTCGCCTAAACTTGCCATCTCAATGGTCAATGTTCAATGTTCAATGTTCAATTTTGAAGGTAGTTCTTCTCAGGCATTACCAGCCAAAGTACAAAGTAGAATATCAGTCCGCTAAAAGCGGTAAAGAGTGTCAGGAATGCGTAAGCCAAACGTACCATTGTTGGGTCGAAATCGAAGTACTCAGCCAATCCGCCGCATACGCCAGCAAACACTCTATCGTTCGATCTCATCAGTCGCTTATTCATAATTCTGTATATTTTGGTTGTTATTAAATGTCTGATTATTATTGCGGTTGTTTCGGTCCTGTCGGGCTATATACCACTTACCCAGTCCGATAAAGAATACCAGTGCGCCGATACCAACACCCACCTCGCCAGCTACGATACCCAGGAAGATGGCCAGTCCCACGCCTGTAAACATCTGTCGGATGCCGGCATTATAGCTTGTGCTGTCCCAGTCGTCGTTCTTACTTTCTTTCAGCAGCGCATCGGGTATAGGCTGTCCGTTCTTGATAGCCATTTCGGCCAGACGGTACTTCTCTTTGCGGTTGCGATTAATAAAGTAGAACACCAGCAGTACCAGGATAACAGGCAACAGGAATCCTACACATACGATAGCCAGGATAGGTATCAGCATGCCCATAAAGGCAGCGCCGCCCATATCTCCCAAAATTCCACTAACCTCACGCTCAGCGTCTTCGCCCTCGTAAACCACGTGGTGGCGGTAGCCGCTGTGGTTGTTGTCGTCGTCAGCGTTGGCGTTGTTAGTAGCAGTAGTGTCCGAGTATGCCTCGATGGCATCTTGGTTGTGCTTTACTGTATCGCTCACCTGCTCAGTGCGAGGCGTGTGGCGATGCTTCTGTGCTGTTGCATTAGCGTTTGTGCTAAGTGCGAGCACCATGGCGATTGCGATTAAATACTGTTTCATATCTCCTTTGTTTTTAAATTCTACATCTGTTTGACGTTTCAAAACTAAATTTAGTTGCAAAGATAGTGTTTTTTCTCAGATTTTTTTTAATTTTGCCACAAATTTCGGATATAATGGTGAATTTACCCGCTGATTTCGTAGCAGAAACACGCCGTATCATGGGCGATGAGAGATATAATCGCTTTGTAGGAGCCTTCGACGAAGAGGCGCCAACTTCTATTCGTGTGAATCCACGAATAGCCATTGACCATGGACCATGGACCATTCTTGCCTTGCAAGCCAGCAGAGCTGGAGCGGACCATTCTGATAGTCAGGTGCCTTGGTGCAGCGAGGGCTATTATCTCAACGATCGCCCTCAGTTCACCTTCGACCCCCTACTCCATGCCGGCTGCTACTACGTACAAGAGGCCTCCTCTATGTTCGTCACCCACATCCTGCGTAATGTTCAATGTTCAATGGTCAATGGTCAATGTGCATTAGACGCTTGCGCTGCTCCTGGCGGCAAATCTACTGCCCTGCGTAGTGTGCTGCCCGATGATTGTGTGCTCATCAGCAACGAGCCCATGGGCAATCGCGCCCAGATTCTATTGGAGAACGTTACCAAATGGGGCGGTCCTAACCACATCGTCACCAACAACTACCCTCGCGATTTCCGTAAGGCCAAGCTCAAGTTTGATTTTATTCTGTGCGATGTGCCCTGTTCAGGCGAAGGCATGTTCCGTAAGGATCCCAATGCCATCAGCGAGTGGAGTGCGCAGAATGTGGAGAAATGCTGGCAACTGCAGCGCGAGATTGTGGCCGATGCCTGGGAATGCTTAAACCCTGGCGGCCTGCTTATATATAGTACGTGTACATATAATACTAAGGAGAACGAGGAGAATATCCGTTGGATACTGGATACCTACGATGCCCAGGTGCTCGATATCCCTGTAGATCCCTCGTGGAATATCACAGGTTC
>JAEEGK010011696.1_pt1 | contig 20009 bp, 12 predicted proteins | sample 8958771 | NCBI WGS metagenome assembly JAEEGK01 (sample SAMN16246547, study PRJNA631951) | gut metagenome | biome: gut microbiome; feature: rumen; material: SC-attached | host: Bos | place: Iran: Karaj | collected 2018-10
CTTATTCAATAAAATAATAAAATATTTCATATCTATTATTATAAATTTAGAATTAATCAAATAATAACTTCATTTATCAGTATAAAATCTCTATTATTTTATATTAATAAACTTTAATGTAAGAATCAAAATTCATAATAACATATTTTTATGAATTTTATTTATTTAAATATATTATTTAATTAAAATATTTATTTAAATTATAAAGTTTAGTTAACATTATTATTATTAAAATTAGATAAATTTAAAGAAATTAAAGAAGAAAATTTAAATTCAAATTTACAATTAATAAAATATTATCATTATATTTCAAAATATTAAAAGATTTTATAGATTAATTTATGTTCTCTTTTAATTAATGAAAAAATAAAAAAAAAGTAAAAAAATATTTAAATAATTTATTTTCCTTCTTCTTTTTTTTCTTCTTCTTTCTTTTCTTCTTCTTTATTTTCTTCTTCATTATTTTCTTTTTTTTCTTCTTCTTCTTCATTTTTCTCATCTTTAACATCTTCTTCATTTTCAATTTCTTCATCATCTAAAAAATCAGCATTTTTCAATTGACTTTCACTAATATTTAAATCATCATTATCTCCTTCACTTTCATTCTCAATTTTATTAATAACTTTATGAGTAACATCACCACTAATTCCATTTTCAACTTCTTCTTTAATTAAATCAATCATTTTTTCAATTTCTTTCTTATCTTTTTCTCCTAAAACTTTCTCAGCACCTTCTTTTAAAATAGCCAAAGCTTCTTTTTTTTTTTTTTCAATATGATTAAAATAAATATTAGCAATTTTAATATAAGGTGCACAATCAATTTTTCTTATAGAACAAATTTTTTTATAAATATTAGCAGCAACTTCATATTCATTAATTTTTTCAAACATTTCACCAATTTCATTTAATAAACTAATATCATTAAAATTAACTTTATTTAATTCATTTAAACATTCTAAAGCTTGATACTTCCTATTAGTACTCAAACAAAAAATAGTAAGATAAGCCCAAATAAGTGGGTCTTCAACATCAAGTAAATTTGCTTGTCTTAATGCTTTTTCAGCTTCTTCAAATTCTCCTAATTTCGTTAAAGAAAAACCAAGATATAACCAAGCAAATGAATGCTCTACATTATTTTTTAATATTTGTTTATATACTACTTTTGATTCATACCATTGTTGATTTTGAATGTAAATATTACCTAATTTTACCATTAATTCTAAATCAAATTCTTTTTCTTGTGGTTTAAAACGAATTGCTTTTATATAAGCTTTTTCAGCTTCTTTATATTTTTTTTCATAAAAATATGCATGTCCTTGTAGTAAATTTGGTTCATATGAAAATGGATTTTGTGATATTATTTCATTTGTTAATTCAATTACTTTATCATATTCTTTTCTAAAAAGAAATATTTTTGCTTTTTGTATTTTAAATGATATATCATTTTTAGTTTCTTCTGAGAAATAATCTAATAATTTTTCACTTATTTCATAAAAATTATATGAATTGAATAAATTTAATAAATCTAACCATATTAAATCTACTTGTTTTGGTGTTAATACATTTGGTTTGTATCCAGGATGGATTCTTGGATTTCCTCTTTTCATTGCTTCTTCCATTTCTTTTAATTCTTCTTCTGTTGGTTCAGGAGGAATATTTTTCTTATCTTTTTTTTCTTTTGAATTCTCATCTTCAGGTGGAATTTCTTCTGGTTCAGGATGCAATTCTTCAGGAGGTATTGTTTTCATTTTAAATATTTTTGCTTCTTCTAAATGCTTTTTATATAGTAATTCATATATAATTTGAATATTTTTTCCACTTCCATTTGATATTTTTTCCTTATATAAAAAAGCTAAAAATGCATTAAAATTTGATGATGTGTTTTTTAATTCATTTTTAAAAATATATAAAATCATGAAATTAATCGCATTTTGAAGTTGATTATTTAAATATAAGAATCCACAGTATACTATTTCAGTATCTAAATCTATATTTTCTAAATCGATTGAAATTGCAGTTTTTAATGCATTTTCTACTTCTGGTAAATCTTCAATTTTTTTTGATAATTTTAAATATGATAACCAATTTTCTTTATTTTGATTTACTAATAAAAGTGATTTAAAATATTTAATTGATTTATTATAATCTCCAAGTAATTCATATTCTTTTGATAATCTTAATAATCTTTTATCTTCTGGTTCTTTATTTTGACGAATTGAATAATTCATAATTTCTTTTTTACTTTGATTAAAACTAACTAAAATATGTTCATGTAATTCATCTTTTTTTAATTGAACGAATTCATCAGTTGCTTTTTTAACAGAATCAGTTAAATAAGCATATAATTCAGAATAAAATTGATCTCTTTTATCTTTAAAAACTCCTTTAACACTAGTATCTTTTTTATTATATTTCTCTCTAACAATCCTAACAATAAATTTCTTTAATTTTTCTTTTAATAAATCAGCTCTTCCACTAGTATTAAATTTATCTAAAAATTTATTAATATTATTTTCTTTTTCTTCTCTTTTAGCATTAGATAATATATTACCTTTTTCTCTCCTTACTAATTGTCCTTTAGCAGTATCTCCCATTGATTCATCATAAGTTTTTGCAATTGCAGCAATTGCAATTTTAAATTGTTTCAATAAATCATTTTCAATTTCTTCAATAGTAACAGCTTTTTTTTCTTTTGGAGGTTTCTTAATCAAATCAATAGGTTCAGGTAAAGGATAATCAGGTTTTAAAGGATTAACTGGAAAAGTTAAAGCAATTTTAATATAAATATAAGTCTTAGCTTTTTCAACTTCATCTAAATTCTCTTCTTCATTTTCTTTAACTAAATTTAAAATTTCTTCATTATTAGGATTAATAATTTTAATACCATTTTTTTTTTCTATAATATCAATTCTATTCTCATAAGTTTCTTTTAATTGTAAATTAACTCTCAAAGTCAATTCAGTTAAACCAGGAGTTTTATGTAAATCACTACAATCAACCCATCCAATACAATAAATTGGATGTACATCTTCAGGATTAATTCCCTTTGGTTTAGGTCTTTTTTTAGGATCTTCATCAATTGGAGGAATAAATTGTACTTGAATAACTAAACCTTCATTTATATTTATATCATTTTCAAATTCAATTAATTTATCACTATTTTTTTTTATTGTTGATATATTTGCATCATCTGGAAATGAAATCCAAGCTTCTTTTGTTGGTAATTCTTTCAAATAATAAAATTGTTCTTCTGGTGTCATTTTATCTAAAATTTCTTGAAAAGCTTTTTCTTTTTCTTCTTTTTCTTTTTGTTCTTGTGCTATACGATCTTCTTCTGCTTTTACTGCAACAGGATCTTTTTTATTTATTTTAGGTGGTGGTTTTTTTTTATTTTCAAGTTCTAATTTTTCTTCTTCTGTTAATTCTCTTTCGTGAAGTTTACCATTTTCTAATATAGCATCTGATAAATTTACTGAATAAAACCATGTTTCTACACTTCCACTTTGTTGGAGCTTTATCCATGATTCTGGGAGAGAGTATATTCCTAAGACTTGATATGATAAATCTGTTTCGTATGTTTGGGGACCACCTCTTTCTAAAATATTTGCTAAGTTTATCCATGGATCATTGGAAACTATGTGTATTTTACTTGAACGTGAACGAATTAAAGCTCTTCCACTACGAAGTTTCATTTTTTTTAATTTTGTGTGTTTATTATATTTTTTTTTTTTTATTTTTTTTTTGGAATTTATATTATTTTTTTTTAATATTTAAGGTAATTATTTGTTTAATTTATACTTTATTTTTTATTTTTTTTTATGTTTTGAATATGTTCTGAATATATTTCTATTATATCTTTTTCCATATCAATTGCACTATTTCCTAGTTTCTTATTATCAATATTATTATCATTTGTATTTTCTGTTAATAAGACATTTTGGAGATCTTCTAAAAATTCTTCATGTTGATTATCTCTAATAAATGATTCTCTTTTATCTAACTTTTCACAATATTCTTTTAAATTAACATATGCAAAAATTTTTAAAAATATTGTTGCAATAGAACTTATTAAAATTATAGTTTGATAATTTTTTTCTCTATATTCTTTTTTATATCTAATATCATTTTTTATAATCATTTCTTTTAGTTGGAAAATTATTGATATTAATAAATATAATCCACTACCTCCTTCATAAGTAAACATCAGTAATTTAGTAAGTATTGTTTTGTTTATACAAAATAATAAAATTGACATAACAACAAAAAAACTAGATAATATTATAATAACATATTTAACAGAATGACCATCATTTAAATATGATTCTTGAAATAATAAAATAATTAGTAAAAATATAAAATCAATAAACATTATGCAAAAACAAAATGTAAAGCTTTTATAAATTTCCTTCTTAATAGTCTTTTCTATATTTTTTTAAATATAAATTATACCTTCGAGTTCAGGAACTGAAACATTTGAACTAAATGAGTCATATCTCATTTTTGCAATTTACAATTATTAGAACAATTTAATTCAAATAAATATTAAATATTAGTAAAATAATTATTTAAAAAATAAAAAATTATATTACTAATATATAATTATATTTTATATTAAATTTTAATTAATTAAAAGAAATTAATCTGTTTTATTTTGCTCAATTATATAAAGTTCAGTATTTGTTCCACTATTAGAAGTAGTTAGTGAAAAATCTTTTCCTTCTAATTTCCCAATTTGCTTTATTGTTTTTTTTATTTCAGTTAATTGCATAATAATTAAAACTGGAATTGTAATATTTGCAACTACATAAAATAAAATAAATAAAGTCCACATAAATATATCACTTGAATCAAACTCAATTAAATTATTAATTAACATTTCTACAATTATTTCATAGATCATATCTAAAAAAAATATTCCCATTATTACTCCAACTAATTTAATAATCTTTTTAATATGTTTATAATATTGTCTATTAATTTCTTTTTCACTCAATTTAAATTCTTTATACATAAAACAAGCTAAAAAAAATATAAGAAATAAAGCTATAATATTAAAAATATTTAAAAATATTCTTGAAAAAATTATAACAAAAAATAAATCAAGGATATCAATAACTAATTGAGCAATTATATATATTTTTAAAAAAAATAGTTGATTTTTATATTGAATTTCTTTTTGTTCTTTCGATAAATTATCTTTTGAACTTGAAATTGGTGTTGTTTTTTGTAAATCAAAAGTTATATTTATTTTATTTGAATTGATTCTTGCTGATTTTGGTTTATTTAATTTTTCTGTTTCTTTAGACATTTTTTTTAAAACTTCTATCTGACTGGAACAATCACCAGTACTAAAATCATTATTTGTATCAATAAAATTTGCTTCTGTATTATATCTTTTTTCTTTAGTTGTTTCTAATATTAAATTTGTATTTGAATCTTTATTGTTTTCTACATTTGAATTTGTTTTTCTATGCAAACTTGTACTTTTTTTTTTCATTTTATTTTAAAATTTAAAAAAATATATAATTTATTTATAGGTGGTATAATATAGGAATAATTATTAAATTTTTTAATATATCTATTGTAATATTATTTAAATTTTGTTTACTTAAATTTATAATATTAATAATATAAAACATCATCAAAAGTTAAATTATATGATTTAGTGTTTTTTTGTTTATTATCAGTTGAACTTGGTCTTGGAAAAATTGTTGTTTTATTAATATAATTTACTTTTCTTTTAGGTAAATAAAAAAATTTATTCATCTTTTTAATTATTTCATTATTCATTTGAATTCTTTTTTCTTTTTCAATTCTAGCATTATTAATACTATTTTTTGTTCTTTTTATATATTCAATTTTCTTTTTAGCATCTAAATAAATCATATAACCTTTAATACTATTTTTAACTTCATTAACTTTTTGAATTTTATTCATCAAAAAATGTTCTAAAATAGATAAACAAAATAATATTGTATCATATTTAATTCCTCTTAAAGAATAATTTTCACTATTCATTTCTAATGTAGAATAAAAATTAGGACAATTAAAAACAACTTCTAAATTTTCAGGAATATTTTTTAATATTGATACGACTTTTTTATATATTTTCTTTTTTTGTTTTAATTCATTTTTTACATTTCCCAATGAATTTAAAGTATTTGTTAAAATAATGTTTTTTTTTTTGACTATAGAAAGATTATTTTGCAATTTTTTAATTTCAAGTTCATCTTTTTCATCATCAAATTCAATATCCTTCATTATTTTTTTCTTTTCTTCTCTTGCTATAGATAATGTTTTTGCTACTTCAATATTATCAAGAAATAATTGAAGAAGATTATTATCTAATTTGTCAACATCTTTACTGAATTCTTGAATTGTATTATATATTAAAGGAATAGTTTTACTTTCTTTTGGTTTAATTTTATTTAATTTTGATGGAATTTTTACCAAAAAAGAATTTCTTTTACTTTTATTTTTTACTAAAGAATTTCTCTTTTTATGCTCAAAAGATCTTCTTTTTAAACTTTTTTTTGATTCTAATTTATTAATTAGAGAAGGAGGATGAATATACTTTTCCAGCTCATATGTTGAAATAACATCTTTTGGTAAATCTTTTAATTTTAGTACATGATATTTAATACATAATAATAAATTTCTATAACTTTCACCATCAATTATCATTCTTTTATAAGTTGAAATTTTTCCATTATAATCCTGTATTTTAGTTTTTAATCCTAATTCTTCTAACATAATTTTCCTTAATTTTAACTTTTCTCTATCTAATTCTTTAAACAAAAATTTACAATATTGACTTAATTGATAATAATATTTGTATAATAAATCATTTGCATATTTTAATTGAAACATTCTCATTTCAATTTTTTCAATTTCATTTTTTTTTAACTCTAAATATTCTTGATGTTGTATTTGAAGAATATTATTCATCATTTTTACTTTTCTAATATTTGAAATAGACATTTTAAATTCTAATAAATTTTCTTTTCTTTCAGTTAAATTAGGATAAATATTATATTTTCTATAATTAATCGGAAGAAAACCATTTTTATTTAATACTTTACTTTTTTCATTAATTGTGTCTCCTAAAAAAGAATTTAGTTTTGTTTGATAATTATATTTTGTTAAAAAAATAGGATTTGAATAATCATTACTAACATTTTCCATTGATAAAGTTTTTTCTTGGGTTAAAAATTTATCTTTTAAATAATCTTTATGAAAATTTCTTAATGTATGTTTTTTTTTTTTTTCTAATTTTATAGGATGAAAACTAAATGAAGTTGAAGAAAAATGTGTTGTTGTTTTTCTTTTATGTAATGATGATGATGAATAAAAACTTGAACTTGTTTTATATGCAAGAGAAAGAATATTTTCTTTTATATTTTTCATAATTTTATTATTTTTTTTTATAATATAATTCTTTTAAATATTAATAAATTATTTTATTAATAAATCAGTTATTTTATTTTCAATTAAATCCAATTCTTTTATTATATTTTCTAAAGATGAAAATTCTTTTAATGTATCATTATATTTTATTTCCAAATCTTTTATTTTTTTTTCATTTTTTTCCATATTTTCTTTAATTTTATTTACATTATTTTCAAAATTATTAGATTCATTATTAATTTGCATTATTGCTTCTAATCTTTGTTTAATATAATCAAATATCATTTCATATGATTCATATAATTCATAAACCCCATATAATTCTTTAATTTTGATAAAAAAATTTGTATTATTATTATTTTCTTTTTGAATTTCTTCTAATTTTGCATTAATTTTATTTAATAATTCTTCTTTTTCTTCTTTTGTGTTTTTTGAATTTTCTTGAACAATATTTATTAAATTATTAATAATTTCACTAATTGAAGTTTCAACCAAATTATTATTGTTTCCAATCATATTTTCTAATTTTGTCATTTCTTTTTCAATTATTTGAATTTCATTATTCAATTTTGCTATTTCGTTTTTTTCATTTTCCTTATTCCCAACAAATAATTCATAATTAATATTTAAATCATCATTTGATAATTCATTTTTTTGTTTATTAATTAATTCAAATAATTCTTTTGTAGTTTTAGTATATTTTTCCATATTATCTTTAATATTTTTTTTAATTTCAATATTGTTTTTATTATTTTTATATGCATCACTTTTCATTATTGTATCTAATTTTTGAGAATAAATATCCAGATCTTTTAATATTCCATCAAAATTTTCAATTTCTTTTAAAATTAAATTATTATTATATAATGATATATATTCTTTTAATTCTTTTGAATTATTTTCAAAATCTTTTTTTAATTTATTTATCCTTGAAATTGGGTCTATATATTCTTTATTCTTTTGATTAATTTTTGTATAATTAGTTGAATATTGAGCTTGTGCTTTATAAACATCAAGTAAATTTTCTATTTCATCATTATCATTAATACCAAAATCTTTTAGCATTTCATTTCTAATTTTTTTATTTTCTATATCAATATTATATTCATTTGTTTCTTCACTATTATCAGAAAAAATTTCTGCTTCAATTTCTTTATTTTCATTATTTGTCATTTATTTAAATAATAAATATTAATTTTTATTAATTAAAATAATATTTAATTTTTAAATTTTAAAAAATAAATATGGAATGTTTTAAATGTAAATTAAATTATTTAAAAGAAGATTTCATTAAATTTTCATGTGGTCATTCAATTTGTCATTTTTGTTTTTCTAGAATTGTTTTAATTCATTTAGTTAATAATATAAATGAAAATGATAATATAATTAATTGTAAATGCGAAGCAAATGGTATTTTTAAATTTCCTTTTTCTTTTCTTCAAAATTTAAATTTTAATCAAAATATAAATGCAAATATTAATTGTATGAATCATTCAAAAAATTTTTTTTTTTATTGTAAAAATGATAAAACATTATTATGTGAGGATTGCATTAATCATGGAGAACATAATTCACATGAAATAATTAATATTAATGAAAAAATTCAACAATATAATAATTCATTTAAAAATTTTAAATTTAAAAATTTTAATGAAATGAATGATTATATTATAAATAATTATAATCAATTTGAAAATAAAATTGAAAAAACTTATAATGATGAAATATCAAAAATTGACGAATTAATAACAATTTTGAAAAAATATAAAGAAAGTATATTAAATCAAAAATATATACAAAAATATCATGAAAAAGTATTATTCTCTTTAATTCAAAAATATTATTCAAGAAGTTTTGAAGATTATGAAAATATGAAGAATTTAACAATTCCACAATCATTTTATTTATTTAAAAAATATTCCAAAACTCAATTTAATCTTGATAATTTCATAATAAAACATTTAGAAAAAATAGTCCCTGCAATAGAAAACACAATTGAAAAAATAAATGAAATAATAAAATCATGTAAATTAGACATTTCAGTATTTTATCCATATATGGGAATAATAAAAAATTATGAAAAAATAGACCAAATTAAAAATATTCATAAATATAATACAACATGTATAACACATATAAAATTAACTGATCAAATAGCAACAGCATCAACAGATAAAACAATAAATATATTTAATCAAAATTTAAATTCATATTGTTTATTCAAAAAAATAACAGCACATTTAAATGCAATAAATTCTTTATGTAATATAAATAATTTCTTAATTTCAGGAGGAAAAGATTTATCAGTAAAAATATGGGATATTAAAAAAGATTATAATTGTATTCAAATAATTGATGATTTTATGGATGAAATAAATAAATTAACTTCATTTAATAATGGAAAAAATATTGGATTTATTACATGTGGTGAGGAAACAAGTATAAAATTATATACTTTAAATGAAGAAAATAAATTTCAAATTAATCAATTTTTAGATGGTCATGAATCAGGAGTTAATGATATTATTGTAATGAATAATAATGATTTAATTTCAGGTGGAAATGATACTGCAATATTAATTTGGAAAGATAAAGGAGAAGTTAAAGAAAATTATATTTTAGATCAATGTATTGGTATAAGTTTAAAAATTGGGAATTTATGTAAATTTAATGATAAATTTTTAGTTGGTTTAGAAAGACAATTTATTATTAAATTGTTTGGTTATGATAATGCAATTGAAAAATATATTGTTTTAGGTGAAATTAATAATAATGTTCATGAAAAACAAATCAATCAAATTATTATGTTAAAAGATTCAAGAATTGCAACTTGTTCTTTTGATAAATCTATTAAAATTTGGAGATTTAATGAATTAACTAATGAATTTAGAAATGATCAAATATTAAAGGAACATAATTCTATTATTTATGGAATAACTGAAAATAAAAAAGGAAGATTGTTATCTGTTGGAATGGATTGTTCTTTGGTTATTTGGAAAAAAAAAGAATAAATAATAATACAAATTGATCATTTAATTTTTTTTTATTTAATTATTAAATTTGAATTATCACTGATTAATTTTAAAAAAAAAATTAATATATTTTATAATTATAATTTAATAAATTGATATTAAAAATTAATATATAAAAAGAAATTAAATTAAATATGTTTATATATATAAAAATTTGAAAAAATATTATGTTATAAATTTAATTAAATGAATTATTATTTTTTTTAAATAATATTTATTTTTTTATATTATGATTTTATTATTTTAATATTTATTATTTGAAAAATATTTCAATGAGTGAAGAAAAAAAAGAAGAACAACCTGAAAATGATAAAAATGAAAATAAAGATGATAAAATATTATCAATATTAGACCCAGATCAATCAGAATATATAAATAACATAATATCAATATCAATACCAGAATACGAAAATAAATATGTATCAAATAAAGTAGTCACATATTACCGAATTAAAATAATAGACTATTTTAAAAAAGACACATGGACTTTAGATAAAAGATACAGTGAATTTGAATCATTCCACAAAAGTATTCAAGAAATCTTTTCTCAAGTTCCTTCAATTCCAGGGAAAACATTATTTAAAGTATCATCATTAGAAGCAATAACAAAACGTCAAAAAGAATTAGAAACATTTTTAAAAGAATGTATAATTAGAAAAGATATTTTTTCAACAAAAGAATTTCAAAATTTTCTCGATTTAGAATCTCACGCTCCACATTTAACAAGTATAAAACCAACAGAAGAAGGAAAATTAGAAAATATTCCATTAGGAGTTAGAGATTTTATTTATGAGAAAAATGAAGGAGTAATTTTTATGTGTTGCTCAGATATGAATATAATTTCAAGAGCAGATTCAATGTTAAGTAATTTTAGATTTCCATGGGAAAAAAAAACAGATGAAAATGTTCCTTTAGGAGGAGCATTTTGTTTTCGTGTTCAAAAATTAGGAATTGGATATGAATTCATGAGAACTTGGTCAAAGGCATATACAGTTCAAACAGGAATAATAAATTATGATAAGAAAACATTAACAGTTGGTGTTGGTTTAGATGATGGTTCAATATTTTTATATAAAATAGAACCAGAAAGTAATTTTTCTAAATTTTCAGATTTAAAAAAAATTCGTCCTCATAATGATAGAGTAATGGGAATAGAATTTGATTCTGATTTAGGGAAAGTTTACTCAGTTTCAACAGATAAATTATTTTTAGTAAGTGATTTAAATTATGATAAAAGTGAACCAATAACAGTAAATAAAGGTTCATATGGTTATACAAATATATTTTATGATAAAGATAATAAAAGATGTTTCTTAACAAATGAAGGAGGACAAATTGAAGTTTATTTAACTGATAATTTCCCACCTTCTTTAATATTAAATTTTAAAACAAGTTCTGGAGGATGCATTCGTGGTTTAAATGTTAATTTAAAGAAACAATTAATGTTTACTACTGATATGATTGGAAAAATATCAGTAATTGATTTAAATGCTCCTGGAAAAGAAAAAAATATAAGTGAAATTAGTACTTTTGGTGCTAAATCTAAATTAAGAATTGCTGTTTTTGATGGTAATAATTCAGAAATTATTACTGGTGATGAAGATGGAAGAATTACTATTTGGAGTTTAAAAAGTGGAGAAAGTATTTTTGTTTGGGTTGCTCATCCTAAAAGTGCTATTACACAAATGGTTTATGATGAAGATAATAGATTACTTTGGTCAGGTGCTAAAGATAAAAGTATTAAAATTTGGAAATTACCTGAAAAATGGGTTTCTGATGATATTTTAGATTTTGAAAAAAATGAATTAAAAAGAATTAATGATATTATTGCTGAAAGGAAAATTAAAAAAAAAATGGAAATGATGGATGATGATGAAGATGAATATGCTAGTTCTGGAAGTTTGGAAGATGATTTAAATGGATGGAATTATAGGAAAGATTAGAATGTGGTTTTATATTTATTTTTTTTTATTGATATTTAAATTTTAGTTTTATTTTATATTTTTTTTATATTGTGGAATGAGTTTATTTAAAGAATTTTTTTATATTATTTTTATTTATATTTAATTTACTAGTTTTTAAAAGAAAATAATTATGAAAATTATATATAATGATTTTTTAATATGTAAATATTTTCCAATTGAAAATGTTAATTTTTTATCAATTAATTTACTAATATCATCTGTAAAATTAAAATAAATCATATCTGAAGGTGATTTTAAATTGAGAGTTACTTTTGAATAATTAAATTGAACTATAATATCTGTACTATTATTTTCATTAGTATCAAAAAATTCTAAAAAAAAAGCATCAAGACAATGAAATAAACTACAAGGTTGATTTAGAATAGTGTCACAATCAGTGTCATTTTTCAATATACTACCATTTAAATAATAATTAGTCCAATTAGTTGAAGTATCATATTCACAAAGAGAATGTTGATTTAATTGTTTAGAAACATATAAACCATCATAAATACTATTATTATATAAAGTTAATAATTTAGAATCAATTTTACTATTAATTGAATCAGTATTTTTTTTAATAATTTCATCATAAAAATCTTTAATTGAATTATTTAAATTTGTTTTATAATCATAAAATTGTTTTAAAAGTGAAACAAATTCATCTATAAATTTTTGATTAGCCTTACAATCATATTTAAAGTCATATAACATTTTATCATTTACTTTATATCTAACAGCATAAATATCACAATTTTTAAGAGAATCAGGATAATTACAAATATAATTACAAAATGCATCCCAATTATATTCAACACTCATTTTTACTATTCTTTCATCTATTTCAATTATTTTATTTATTAAAGTTTTATAAGAACTAAATAATTCATTATAATCAGATTCTTTTAATTTAAAACCTTTAATTAAATTTCTTTTATGTTCATTTAATAAATCTTTATAATAATACATATTTTTTTTATAAATATTCTGTTTTGGAGTATATACATGATCTATTAAATATGATTCTACATTTTGTTTTGTAAATGAAGTACAACATGTTTTCCCTGAATTTTCATTACGACAAAAACCTAATTTATTCTTTTTTGGTTTTTTCTTTAATGTTAATTCTATTGTATGTCTCATTCTATTTGGAAGTAAATATAAGAATGGATTATCTTTACATTTCTCTCCTGGAAATGTTAATAAAGTTTGATCAATATATTTAATAGAATCATCACTTAAAATATTCTTTATATATAATAAAACAATAAATAAATAAAATTTCATATTTTATAAAAAAAAATTTCATTTGAATAAAAAGAAAAAATAATTATTTTAAAAAAAATTAAATAAAAAATAATATAATTCTTCATCCAAAAATTAAAAACCCAAAATCAAATAAACCAAAATGTCAACAATAAAAAACTCAAAAAACAAAGAAACACAATCAAAATCAATAAATGATCCTCAAAATTATGGTGACTTATACGAAAAAGCCAAACTATATTCTCCCTTAACTAACATAGAAGAAAAATGGAAATTAGTTCCAACATTTTTAAAAATCCGTGGTTTAGTAAAACAACACATAGATTCATTTAATTATTTCACGGACATTGAAATAAAAAATATAGTTAGATCATCAAGAAATTATATGATTAAATCAGAAATAAATTCAAATTTTTATTTAAAATATAAAGATATTAGAATTGGTTTTCCACAAATTGAAGAAGAATTTTCAACAAAAATGATAACACCACATGAATGTAGATTACGTTCTTTAACTTATTCAGCACCAATTTTTGTTGATATTGCTTATACTTTAAATGGTTATAGTGAAAAAATTAGAAAAGATATTTGTATTGGGAGAATGCCAATTATGTTAGGAAGTAATCATTGTGTTTTAAAAGGGAAAAATTTTAAAGAATTAAGTGCAATGCATGAATGCCCTTATGATCCTAGAGGATATTTTATTGTTAAAGGAGTTGAAAAAGTTATTTTGATTCATGAACAAATTAGTAAAAATAGAATTATTGTGGAATATGATAATAAAGGAAATTTAAGAGCAAATGTTACTTCATCAACTCATGATACTAAAACTAGAACTTCTATTATTTTTAAAAGTGGAAAATTTTATGTTAAACATAATTCATTTACTGATGATATAAATGTTATTATTATTTTTAAAGCAATGAATATTTTATCTGATTTAGAAATTATTATGTTAATTGGAGATAATTATAAAGATTTTATTATTGAATCAATTGCAGAATGTAATAGTTTAAATATTTTTACTAGAGCTGATGCTTTAAATTATTTATCTTCAAAAATTAAATCTTTTCATAAGAATAATGATATTCAAATTACTATTGAAACTATTTCTTCAATTTTACTTGCTCATGTTCATGTTATTCGAGGTAATTATCATGCTAAAGCTTTATATTTATCTTTAATGATTAAAAGATTAATTAATGCTATTAATGATAATAATGCAGTTGATGATAAAGATTATTATGGTAATAAAAGATTAGAATTAGCAGGTCAATTAATTTCACTTTTATTTGAAGATTTATTTAAAAAATATAATAATGATTTGAAAAAAATAATAGATATGAATTTATTAAAATATTCAAATTCAAATGATAATTTTGAAGGATTAGAAAATTTTGATATTTTTACATCAATGAGAAGTGATTTAATAACTCATGGTTTACAAAATTCAATATCAACAGGTAATTGGGTAGTTAAAAGATTTAAAATGAGAAGAAGTGGAATAACTCAAGTTTTAAATAGAATATCATATATAGCAGCATTAGGTATGATGACAAGGATAAATTCTCAATTTGAAAAAACTAGAAAAATAAGTGGACCAAGAGCACTTCAACCATCACAATGGGGAATGGTATGTCCAAGTGATACACCTGAAGGAGAAAGTTGTGGTTTAGTTAAAAATTTAGCATTAATATCACATGTTACTACTGATCAAAATGAGAAAAGTATTATTAATTTATGTATTAGTTTAGGTGTTGAGGATATTAGTATGAGTTCTGTTTTTGAAGAAGATAGAAAAGGAGATGATGATGATGATGGAAGTCATAATTATTTGATTTATGTTAATGGAAGTCCTATTGGAATCACTTCTTCTCCTAAAATTTTTTGTAATAATTTCAGAAAATTAAGAAGAAAAGGGAAAATACATGAATTTGTTTCTATTTCTTGTAATCATAATAATCAAAGTATTGTTATTGCTAGTGATGGAGGAAGATTAACTAGACCTTATATTAGAATTGAAAATCAAGAAGTTTTAGTAACAAAAAATGATTTGAAATTATTAGAAGAAGGAAAAATTACTTTTAATTCATTAGTTAAAGAAGGTAAAATTGAATATCTTGATGTAAATGAAGAAAATGATGTTTTAATAGCTTTAAAAGAAGAAGAAATTAAACCAAATTCAACTCATTTGGAAATAGCACCATTTACAATATTAGGAGTTGTTGCTGGATTAATTCCATATCCTCATCATAATCAATCACCACGTAATACATATCAATGTGCAATGGGTAAACAAGCAATAGGAACTATTGGTTATAATCAATTAATTAGAGCTGATACTCTTTTATATTTAATGATATATCCACAGAGACCTTTAGTTAAAACTGTTACAATTGAATTATCAAATTATGAGAAATTACCTGCTGGTCAAAATGCTTCTGTTGCAGTAATGAGTTATTCTGGTTATGATATAGAAGATGCTGTTATATTAAATAAAGCTTCATTAGATAGAGGATTTGCTAGAATAATGACATTAAGAAGATATGAAACTGAATTAGAAAAATATCCAAATGGAACACAAGATATTAGAAGACCACCTGAAACTTTTTCAACATCAACAACATTAAGTACAGGAGGAATTAATATTGATGATCCAAATAAAAGTGAACAAAAAGTAATATTACCTTCAAATAAAAATGCAAAAAAATATTTAAGAAATTTACATGCATTAGATAAAGATGGATTACCATTAATAGGTTCAAAATTAACAAATGGTGATTTATATGTAAATAAATTTATTCCAGAAAATACAAGAGATATCTTAATATCAAATTCAAATATTTCATATATAAAACAACCTCTAGTATACAAAGCTCCAATACCATCATATGTAGATAGAGTAATATTAACATCATCTCCTGAAGTACCTGAGTTAATAAAAATAATCCTTCGTCAAACTCGTCGTCCTGAATTAGGAGATAAATTCTCATCAAGACATGGACAAAAGGGAGTATGTGGTATGATAGTTCCTCAAGAAGATATGCCATTTAATGAAAGTGGTTGGTGTCCTGATTTAATAATGAATCCACATGGTTTCCCAAGTAGAATGACAGTAGGTAAATTAATAGAATTAATAGGTGGAAAATCAGCAGTTCTTGATGGTAAATTTAAATATGGAACAGCATTTTCAGGAGATAAAATAGAAGATATAGGAAATATTTTAATAGCAAATGGTTATTCTTATTCAGGGAAAGATATTCTTTATAGTGGAATAACTGGAGAACCATTAAATTGTTTTGTTTTCTCAGGACCTATTTTCTATCAGAGATTAAAACATATGGTAGTTGATAAAATGCATGCTAGAAGTAGAGGACCAAGAGCTATGTTAACGAGACAACCTTTGGAAGGTAGAAGTAAAGATGGTGGATTAAGATTAGGAGAAATGGAAAAAGATTGCGTTATCGGATATGGAGCTAGTTGTCTTTTATTAGAAAGATTAATGATTAGTTCTGATTTGTTTACTGCTCATATTTGTGGGAAATGTGGTTATTTGGGAATGGAAGGATATTGTCAATTTTGTAGGGATGGAATTAATATTGGGAAAGTTAAGTTACCTTATGCTTTTAAGTTACTTACTCAGGAATTGATGAGTATGAATATTAAAGTCAAATTTAAGTTAAATAATGTTTAATTTATTATATTTTTTTTATTTGTATTTTTTTTTTAATTGAAATTTGTTATTATTTTATAATTAAGATTGATATAATTTTTTATTCATATGATTAATATGTTTAATTTTATAAAAATAAAAATTCAGAAATTATTTTAAAAAAAAATGGACAAAGAACCAATAAAATTTTTATTAATAGGTGATATTACAACAGGAAAAAAGATAACAGAATTTTCAACAACAACAAATAAAAAGAAAGATGAAATAGATAAAATATTTACAAAAATATGTAAAACTTCACAAGGAAAATTTGAAGAAAGAAACAAAATAACATCAAAAACTCAAAATTACTATTTTATAACATATAAACCAGGAACAATATATTTAGTTTTAGTAAATAATACATATCCAGAAAGATTAGTTTTTGAATTAATAGATAAAATAAACCAGGAAAAAATTCCAACAATGATAAATGAAGAAACAAAAGAATTAAATGCACAAGGAAGACAAGATTTAAAAAGTTTAATTGATAAATATCAAGATAATATTTTAAATTCAATTCAAAATGATGTTAATGATATTAAATTAGATATGAAAGATAATATTAAAAAAATGGTTGAAAGTATTGAAGATACTTCTGTTTTAGAACAATCTGCTGAAAATTTAAGACAGGAAAGTCAAAATTATAAAGAAAATGCTGCTGCACTTAAAAAATTAACTTATTGGCAAAATTTAAAATTGTGGATTATTTTAGGTGGGATTGTTTTATTTTTGATTTTTCTTTTGTGGTTAATTTTTGGGCGATAAAAATATAATTATAGGATTAGTTTTATTTAATTGTTTAAATTAGTAAATTTAAATAATATTTTTTTTTGAACTTTTTATTATTTTATTTGTTTATTTCTTTCTTATTTTTTTAAAAACATTTTTTTTTTTATTTGTTTTTCATTTTTATATGTCTTTTTATAAAATTATGTTTTATCTTTAATTTATTTTAAAAATACTATTTTTTTAAGTCCTCTGATAAAATTGGTTTTTATGAATATTATATATTAAAAAAAATTAAATATTTATTTCTATATTTTTTGGATATTAAAAATTTTTAATTCTTATTACATCTATTATTATTAAAATGATTAATTTTTTTTTTAATAATTTGTTGCGTCATAAATAATTATATTTAAATCAAAATAAATTATTCTTTATACTTTTCACTTATTTCTTTTCTTTCAAAGTTTATTCCCCATTTAAGCATTGCTGTTTATTTTTTTATAAATGTATAATAATAATCTAGAATGCGAAAATATATTTTCAATAAAAGAAACAATTTTTGATTCTGAATCCAGTGAAAATATAATAGATAATTCATTTTATGAAAAACAATTTATTCAAAATTTTGATAAAAAAAAAGAAAATAATATGGATGATAAAGTTTCTTTAACAATTGAAAAAAAATCTAAATGTATTTTTAATTTAGAAAAATCTGGTAATAAATATTCATATTGCAAAAGAAAAACCTTATTATTACCTAAAGATGAAATAATTAGAAGGAAATTAAGAAAAAATGCTGAAAGTGCTAAAAAAGCAAGAGATAGAAAAAAAATTTTTTATGATAATATATTAAAAGAAAATATCAAATTAAAAAAAGAACTTGAAGAATATAAAAATATAAATTTGATAATTAAAAATATATTATGTGATAAATGTAAAAAAGATATATATAACTATTCTTTATTTTGTTTAACAGAAAAAAATGATACATCAAATCATATTAAGATGTTAATTTTTTCATTATTGACTATTTCAGTTATTATTATTTGTTTGTTATATAATTTCTAATAAAAAAATATATTTAAATTAAATTTTATAGATTTTATATGTAAAGGATATGATATAATATATTAATTTCTGCCTTTATAAATTATTGAATATTCATAATGAAAGAGAATTAATCTTTTTTCATTATGATTTATTTGTATGTTTAAAAGGTTTATTGAATCAATTAAATTTCAAAATAATAAAATAAATTTAGTGTGTTTAGTTAGATATCTTTTAAAAATTCATTAATATATAATGGTAAAAAAATCAAAAAAATTTTTTTTATTATTAATTAAAATATTAATTTAATTTATATCAATTATTTATCTTATAAAATCATTTAAATAATCAATTTTAAAATTAAAGGAAAATATTTCTGAAATAATTATTATTTTTTTAAATTAATGTTACTTCTGGAAATTTATTCATTATCTCATTTCTTTAAAAAAAGTTTTCTCTTTGATTTCCTGAAGTCAATTCAGTAAATTTTAAGAGAGAATCATGTTCATCCTTAGTAAATTTTACATATTTTAATTTATTTCCCCTATATTTTGGATATAAAAAATAAAAATCTAAAATATTATTTTATTTAAATATTTGTTAATAAAAGTTATTTAAGAATATAAATAAATCTTTTTTAAATTATCAATAACTAAAATAAAAAACAAAATAAAGATTAACTGAATTTTAAAAATTATGAAAAAAAGGGTTGAATTTACTTCTAATTTTCAAATAAATATTATTTTTTTGAAAATTTAAATGATAAAATATGAATATTATTATTCAAAAATTTTAATAAAATTATCAATGAAATTACTATCAATACACAAAAATAAATTGAATTAAGTT